>Ga0210403_10001371_pt1 | contig 23258 bp, 24 predicted proteins | sample IncBWC19MmetaG_FD_150863 | JGI IMG/M metagenome (GOLD analysis project Ga0210403, IMG submission 150863) | Forest soil microbial communities from Barre Woods Harvard Forest LTER site, Petersham, Massachusetts, United States - Inc-BW-C-19-M | ecosystem: Environmental > Terrestrial > Soil >... | reverse complement strand
TCGCTTCAAAGGAGGAGACAAATATGTCGAACAGCATTTCGACCTTGCTTATACGGAACCTTCGGGACGTCTTCGGTGAAAACGACCCGGAGCGGAGACGCGCAGCGATCGACGAGATCTACACCGAAGATGTCGTTTTCTATGATCCCAGCAAGGGTGTCTACCGTGGCCGCGACGAGATCGATCGCATCGCAGGCGCGATCAAGGCGACTCATCCCGACTTTAGCTATCAGCTAATTGCCGAGCCCGAGGAGGTTGGCGATGGCGGGCGGGTCCCATGGGTATCGGGCCGCCCTGGCGATGCGCCAGCCTACGCCGGAACGGATTTCATCATCGCCCGGGACGGCCGGATTGCCGCCATTTATCTCTTCTTCGACAAGCTGTCCTGAGCCAGGCGCGCGTTGCCTTGATCCAAGCGGAGGAACAGGCCTCGCGCCAGGGCAGCGATGGCTTTGAGGCTGTGCCGGCCGGCCCGCAGTTCACGTATCGGTAGTTTGGGTTTGCACTTGTTCTCCTTACCGCCAAATGTCAGCTGTTGCCAACAGCCCAAAGCGCGTTTCGAGGTCGATTTGCATCGATCAGTCCTGAAAAACGCCGCAGGATCCACGAATCTTTGAGTTCCCGAGCGGCGGTCAAGATAGACGCGGGCGCGGCTGCAGCAGCCCACACTGACGGGAGTAAGGTGCGGTTTGCCCGTGACTCGGGCATGTGTCCGCCAACATGTTCGCGCGGACACATCTACGATTGCCGACTTCGCTTCCCTTGGATGCGCGTGGAACGCGTCCCGAGAGTGCTTTCAGAGAGCTATCAAGGCATGAAAAGGCTGTCACCGCGGCAGGCCGACGCGGCGCTGGAGGTCCTGAAAGCGCGGGTCGGAACGCAGGCTGTCCAGCCGGGGATCAACGGCGAGCATGACCATGCAGTCCGATCGATCTTCCACGGCCTTGTCGAACCAGCGGAAAGCCTGGTCCTTCTCTCTCAGCAAGGTATATGCAGTCGCGACCTCATAGGAGCACACATAGCGCTTCCTGGTCAGCTGTTCCATGTCCTGCAGCCCCTTCATGGCCTCCGACCTGTTTCGAGCAAGGGCGTGTATTTCCACAAGAAGAGCCAGTATGAACGGACTATCGTCGAGGCGCGTCGCACTCTGGGCCTCCGTGACGGCCTCGGCATAGCGGCCATTTTCCGCGTACGAAAGTCCAAGTACAGCGCGGGCATAGCCGAAATCCGGCTGTCGCTCAACGGCGGCTTGGCTCTCTAGCAGGGCCTGGTCGTACCTCCGGGCCATGAGCAACACCCAGCTTGGGTCTCCCCAGGTGAGCCGGGAAAATGGATCGAGCTGCATGGCCCGCTTGGCCTCGGCAATGGCCTGCTCGTGCCGTCCCATCCCCGAGAGATACCACGCGTAGATGTTATGAGCGTCGGCGTAGCTAGGGTTCAGCTCGGTGGCACGCTTAAGCTCCTTCTCGGCGGTTACAGCATCCCAATCGAAATTGATACTTACCAAACCTAGCCACGCATGTGCTTCGGCAAGGTTCTGATCCAGTTCCAACGCCCTCAGTGCAGCCGCTTTGGCCTGAGGCATCACCTCGCGGGGGGCACGATAATTGGTGGACAGGTTCGCGTAGGCGCTGGCCAGGCCAGCAAATCCGCTCGCGTAGTTCGGGTCCTGCTCGGTTGCATGTTGAAAGTACTCAATGGCGGTGCGGAGGTCCCCTTCCGTGTTTCTATGCAGGTAGTAGAGGCCTTTCAAATAATCCTCGTGGGCCTTCAAATTCACCGCTGGCGGAGGGGTAAGGCGTGACTGTTCCTCAGGCGAAAGCGTTACTTTGATCTGACTGGCAACGGTGCGCGCCACTTCGTATTGCAAGGGCAGCACGTCCTTCAGGTCGCGATCGTAGGTTTCCGCCCAGAGATGCTCATCCGTGGACGCGCGAATCAGCTGAGCGGTGATGCGCACTCGATCTCCGGCACGTCGCACCGAACCTTCGAGCACCGCATCCACATTGAGCTCGCGCCCGATCTCCGGCAAGGATTTCTTGGTGCCCTTGTATTGCATGGAGGAAGTTCGCGAGATGACTCTCAGCCCTCCAATTTTGGCCAAATCGGTAGTCAGTTCTTCCGTCATGCCGTCAGCAAAGTACTCCTGGTCCGGATTGCGGGAAAGGTTTTCAAGCGGCAGCACGGCAATCGAGCCAATTCTTTTCGCAGGACGAGCAAAATAGAGCTTTGCTCCAACGATCAATACGCCGACGGTAGCGGCGAGTGCGAGGACAGTCGCCATGATCTGGGTACGTGACCAACGGCCAAGAGAAGGCCTATCCGCAGGTGTCTCGACAACATCACCCTCGCTCAGACCATTCGCTTCGGCCTCGATCGCAGCTGCTCCCAGCGATACTGGCGCGACGAAGCGATAGCCCCTCTTCGGGATAGTCTCAACGTAGAGCGGTTTGTCAGCCGAGTCGCCCAGAGCTTCCCGCAGTTTCATGACCGCCGTATTCAGGCTATGGTCGAAGTCCACGAAGGTGTCTGAAGGCCACAGATGATGACGCAATTCTTCGCGCGTGACCATCCGACCTGCATTTTCCAATAGGTAAAAGAGGATTCGCGAGGACTGTTCTCGCAGCTTCACCGGGACACCGGCACGACGCAGTTCCACACCTTGCGCGTCAAATTCGAAGACCCCGAAGCGCCAAGTTCCCGCCGCATTCGTTAACTTGTCCATCTAAGTGTGCGCTGAGCGTGGGCAATTCTAGCACAAAGAGCTGAGAAGGCTGAACAGGCTGATCGTCAGTTCATGCCACCAGAGCGAGTCTCTCACCGAACCGCCATCTGGAGCTTTCTCTCTGTGCCGTGGGTGGTTGGTCGGCAACCCTTCCGTTAAGCGCCGAACGGCCAAACACGGGTAAGGGAAGGGTTGTCCGTCCGTCACTCTTCAACAACACGTCACGGGTTCGTCAGCCCAGGCAAAATAATCCGGAACACCCGCATGGTACTTTCTTTGCATTCGATCAGGCATGATCGAAACGGTATTGGATTGCTTCGGCGACCGCTCTGTATCCGATCCTGCGGTAAATGGAGTTCGATGTGGGATTTCCCAGGTCTGTGTACAGAATGCAGCGGTAGCCTTCGGCAGTGAAATGCCTGGAAACTCCGTGAACGCAGGCCGCTGCGTATCCGCGTTTTCTGTTTTTCGGCGGGGTGTACACGGCTGATATGCGCACCACTCCCTGCATGGGCTTGCTGCTGATGGCCATCGAAACCACGCCGCCGTCCTGCCATAGCCAGAGGCGCTCCGACGAGAGCGCCGCGTCGATAAGGGTCACAAGACACTGGCCGTCCGCTGTGACGTATCGGACGACGCGCAGGTAGAGGCAATGGTGAGGCAGACTGTCGCCTATTTCGGACAGCTCGATGCTGCCTACAACAATGCGGGCGTTCAAGGTATCCTCGCCGAGACGGCCGACTCTGCCCGCGATGACTACGACCGGGTCATGGCGATCAACCTGCGCGGTGTCTGGAGCTGTATGAAGTTCGAACTTCAGCAGATGCGCGAGCAAGGCAGTGGCGCTATCGTCAACTGCTCTTCGCTTGGAGGTCTTATCGGCGGCAACCGACGCGGGACCTACCATGCTGCGAAGCACGGAGTGATTGGATTCACCAAGAGCGCTGCTCTCGAATATGCAACTCGCGGCATTCGTGTTAACGACGTGTGCCCGGGAATGATCCAGACGCCCATGTCCGACAAAATGATCGCTGAGGGTCAGGGAGAAGAGTTGAACGCCATGCTAAAAACCTTCGTGCCGATGGGAAGGATGGGGCGACCCGAGGAGATCGCCGATGCTGTCCTGTGGCTCTGCAGCTCAGCCGCAAGTTACGTTACCGGTCAGTCGATCTCGGTCGACGGCGGCTACGTTATGCGCTAGGAAGATGACGGGCTAACTGGAAGTAATCCTCAACTGGCGATAACGGCCGAGTTACTAATCCAAGCCAGCCAAGGGTCGACTCGCGGGTTCCGGTCGGATTGTCGCTAGCCTAGATCGGAAGCGCCTCGGGCGCGATCGTTCCCGACTGGAGGGCCGCGTAATAGGCCGTGGCAAATCTCCGGTCGGCCGAGAGGCCGACGATCGCGGCATCAGCAAGATCGCGGAATCAGTGCTCGCAGGTTGTCGAGCTCCTGCTTGCTGGTCTGATGACCTTTGAGATCGCCCTTAGCCAGCCATTGCTTCCAACTCATGCTCGCCTCCCTTCACAAACGTCTTTGGCCCCTCGAGCACCGCGCTCAGGAAATGATCGTGGCGTTTTGCCTTCCGCTGGAACTCCTCGGGAGAAAACACGGTGGGGTTCACCGGCCGGCTCAGGGCTTGCTCCGCTCGCCGCAGCGATGGAACCAGGTCGGAGAGGCCAGCGGTGCCCACGATCATCAGGTCGACATCGCTCTCCGAGCTCTCTTGAGAACGAGCGATCGAGCCGTAGAGGAAGGCCAACTGAATGCGTTCTCCCAGGGAAGCCAACTCCTGTTGCAGGATCGGGACAAGGCCCGCGGTCTTCTCAAAGAGAGCACGCAGGTCGGGAAAGACAGGCGAAGCGGTATCGGCCTTGAAGTAGGCGCGGCGCCCGTCGCGCCACTGTTCGAGCATGCCGGCCTTGCTCAGGGCGTCCACTTCCCTCTGCAGGCTCGAGGGCTTGGTCCCGAGGTGGGTCGCCAGTTCCGTGAGGTACCAGGGCTTTTCTGGATGGATCAGAAGCGTCGCAAGGATCTTCGCCCGAATGTCGGGGAAGAGCGCCTCGAGAATGGGAGATATACGCATCCTGCGTAAATAATTACGCGGATTGCGTATGATGTCAAGTGCCTCTCATGGGGCAGCGCTTTCGGCCGCAGGAGACCAACTCTGGCAGCTGAGTAGACCAGCTATTCTCATGTGTATTGAGCGCTCAACCGCGAAGGGAATACTATGAGCTTGGAGGCGAAGAAACAGTGCAATAAGCGAACTGGCAGACATGATCCAGCGTTCCCGTCAGCCGTTGTCGACTGGGGCTCAGGTGTTATTGGGGTAAACGACGAAAGTAGTCGCAATTTCCGGGGCTTCTTGATGGGACTGCCTTTGTTCGCGGGAGCGGTCTGCGCACCGACCGTGTCTTGGGAGTTGGATGTTGGTATGGCGGTGATTTGCGTGCGACCGCTGATCGTACACCGTAGTGAGGCAATAAAACGCGAGCCGGGAACAGCTGTCGGCCACCAACTGATGCGGGGTGGAGATTTCTCGCGCTAATTGAAAGATCCGCACCCGATTGGGACTTTCCGCGCGAGATGATCCGAGAGTTTAGCCCGCAAATGAAGGGACCCAGGCTTTCGCCGAGTGAGCTTCGCGCCACATGCCGAAGCGGGTCACGCCGCCCTTATCTGCGGGGGCATCGATGATGACGCCGGAAGCGTAGCGTCCTCCTGCCGGAGGACGAAGTCGATTGCGGCTTTGGTGTCGGCCGTGGTGTCACCGAGTAGAGTTAAAATGGAGGCGCTCGACGGGATGAATTCGAAGGGATTGAAAAAGCAGCGGCATGTACTATGCGCCCACATGTCCGAGTGGTATGCAGCGGGCCTATTTCTTATTTATGCCGTGCTCCTATTTTGGCACCACACTATGCCGGCGCTGGCAGACTTCCACGATTGGGCCTACGAGGGGGTTCTACTCCGCGATCGCATATTGGGAGCTAGCGATCACGCCCATATCTTGAAGCATTACCCGGTGCCGAATAGCGCTGTAACTATCGGAGTTGCTCTCTTTTCTCTGATCTTCCCCTGGAAAATTGCAGCGAAATTGTGGCTGTGCGTTGTCTTTGCAATCTCGTTCTTTTCCTCAAAGCACATGATGCATACGTGCCGCGCAAACTCGTCTATCTGGCTGATCGTTCCGTCAGCCGTATTCCTGAATATGAACCTGTGGTATGGGTTCGTTAATTTTCAGCTTGGGATTTGCTGGGCCATTCTGGTCGCCTCCTTCCTCTTGCGTGACGAGCGGCGGGAGTGGGTATTTGGCGCTCTGCTGGTTGTTGCTTTTTTCACGCACATGATACCTTTTGCATTCGCTGCCCTGCTGGTCCTTATTTACGCGCTTCACTCCAGGCGCATTAGACTGCTGTGGCAGTTCCTGCCAGTGTCCGTGCTTAGCGTCTGGTATATAGCGGGAAGGTTCCTCGTGGAACACAATGCAGACGGCAAGTCTGGCATGGTCAGCTCCGTGCATACGTTTTCGCTGATGTTTTGGGCATTCAAGGCGGACTCGTGGCTGAAGTCATTCGGTTTCGTAAACCCAGGTACTTTGGACAAGTCATTAGGGATTAAGCTGTTGGGCGTGGATACGTTTGTATCCCTCTTCCTCGTCAATGTCGTCTTGTGCACGGCCATGGGGTGGATGCTGATAGAGACAGCGATTTCTTCCTATCGCGAGCGGCGCAGAGATAGGTTCATCTGGACGGCAGCGATCATGTTCACGGTTGGCTATCTTATTTCTCCCGCGTCCGCTCTCGGGATATCGGATCCGGGATCAAGGTTGCTGCAGACAGTGCTTGCAGTAGTCCTTTTCCTATCCCTGGCTGATGGGGATCGCCACCGAAATATCCTTAGGCTTTCCGCGGTGTGCTCTTTATTGCTCGCGGCGAGTTCCCTATTTCTTTTCAAAAGCACGGTGTTCTCTCCGGATAGGGAGGGCTCTTCCGTTCGCTTCCTGCCGCACAAAATGGTGGTCTTCGCGCATGTCGATGTGCACGGTCGCGAATACCTGTACCAAGCTATCGACCAGCGTGACATGAGGTTTTCCGTTTGGCCGACCGGAATGTTCCTTAACTCGCCCGAAGCTAAAGGCGCCCCAGCGACGGAGGGTTCCGCATCTCCACCACCAGGTACAATTTGATTGCTTAGCTTCCCTGAATCATCGTGTAGGCCCGCTATCTGCTTGATGCGGTTCGGGCACCCATTCTGGGGTGATGTGTCCCTACTCAACCCGATGCGCAGCAGCGCGTCTCTTGCTCTGAGGGGAACGGCTCTCGGATGGAAGCCCAGACGCAGCAAGGCCGCCTCCGAAGAGACGGCCTTGCGCTAGCCAAGCAACGTAGAGATTTCAGCCTCAACCTCCAGCGCACGTTCTAAAGAGATGCCAAGGCGAGTTTCGAACTCATCCGCATCAAGTTCTTCTCTACACAGGCGCGAGCACGCCAGTAAAAGGATCACCTGGGATCGGTCAACGCACTCTGAGATTAATCGCCCCGCTGGTTTACAACGCGCATCCAGAGTGCTGAAGACCTCTTGGACATGCTCGCGGCCATAACCAAGGGTCGCCTGGAAGTCTACGGGGAAGCCATGCAGAACCTCATTAAGAGAGTTCAGCAGATAGTCGCATACAACGCTTGAAGTCACGTTAGTCATTCTTTCTCGCATCAACGAAGATTGTCGAAGTAAGCTTTTCCGGCAGTTGGCCGGAAGGCTGTACCGCCATCGAGAGCCCCAGGATTCTTAATAACCACCATCTGCTGGCTGTCGCTCCAATAGGCCGTTCGACCGTTGGAAAGGGACCTCGCATCCGATGGGTTAGCTATCGTTTCTTGGACGAGGCTCTTGAACTCATTCTGGGTAACATTTCCGAACTCTCCAGCGTGTTTGACGAAGGCGTGCCCGTTAGCGATCTTCTCGGCGTCAACGGCTGCTTCTGCAGCCGCTGCTAACCTCGTGGCTCTGGCGGCCAATACAGCTTCAACTCCTAGCCCAACTCCATGAGCAGCAACGCCCCCTGCAACGTTCAACGCCATCTGCTCGCCGAAGAACTTGATGGCGCCCATTCCCTGGTTGCCGATGTTCCCCATGGCAGCGATGTTCGAAGCTGGATCACCTGCTATATCGGGATCGTGGGAATAAGTTCCTTGTTTGGCTCCGGTGCTGTCGGTGATCGATCCATTCGAATAGTTCACGCCATTTGCTTGATCCTTTTGCTGTTCAGCCTCGAATGTCTTGTCGTCGATGTTGCTGCAATTTTGTCCGTTTTCATCGCATACGTTGTATGTTCTGCCGTCGTCGTCTGTCCCGATGAGCGGATTGTTTCGCCCATAGCTGTAGAGATTCCAACTCTGCGGGTTTAGAGCATTCTGATCGCTGCCGTCATCGGGCGACATGAAGCGGCCCATGGTGCTGCTCAGATATCTAGCCCCGAAGTAGTCGAGACCTGATTCTTGGTCACGTTCTTTGCCGGTGAAGTGGTGTTCTGTGGGTGCGTTGGTGGAGATGGCGCAGTTGAGTTGATCGCCGAAGGGCAGGCTGAGGCAGGTCTGTTCCGGGACGCCGGCGGCGTCGGTCTGGGCGCGGCGGGTGCCGAGCGGGTCGTTTAGATAGAAGTGCAGCCCGGTCAGATCGTAGGTGGCGATCAACGTGCCATTGGCAGTGACGTTGCTGTGCTGCCAGGTATTGGTACCGTTCTCATCGACCGCCAGCTCCGTCATCTGGCCGCCATTCTGGTCGAGCACGTAGTTGTTCGTGGGCTGGTAGCCGTTCGTGGTCACATCACAGCTCATGACACTGATAGAGCCCTTGCTCACGCGGTTGCCGTCGGCGTCGTACTGGTAGCCGATCATGCCCATCGGTCCGTGAACCGCGCAGATGCGGCCCTCAGCATCGTAAACGTACGAGTTATTGGAGCCATCGGTCAAGACATCTCCCGCACCGTCATAGGTTACCGCAGACGGGGCGGAGGAGGAACTGATCTGATTGTTCGCGTTGTATTGCGCCGATAACGTCGGTGTCGGCGAACTGCCGCAAGGAGTTGTGGAAACTGACTGGAACGTCCGGTTGCCGAAGCTGTCGTAGCTCCAACAGGTCGACTGGCCGGCATACTGTCCATTAGCGGCTAGACCGGTGACCAGACGGTTCAGGCTGTCATAGCCGTAGGTCCAGTTCCCCATGACCGAGTCGTTCAAATTGAGGACATTGCCGGTTGGGTCATAGCCGGACTGATTGTTGGCAGGGTTCCAGATACTGTAGCTGTACACCGTGACAGGCGAAGCCGATTGGTTCGCATCAGCACCTCCCCTCAGGGTGCCGCTGGTCGGGGAGAGTTGAAAGGACGGGGTCAGACCCGCCGTATCTTGGACCGTCACCGCGTAGGAGTAGTTTGTGGAACTGCCCGTTCCACTCGCCTGCACGTAGAGATTCGCACCGTCCGCCGTGACCTTCACGGGCGAGGTCGAGATCACCGCCCGCGCGAGTTCTGCCGCAATCGAAGTCGGCGTTGCCCCGTCGGCGTAGTTGATCGACGCAATCTGAGCACCATTCACCGTCAGTGTAACGGTGCCCGTATCCACGCTTGTAGTGGCTGCGGTGAAGCCTGAGGTTGGGCTCACGCTGAACGACGTTGTCGGACCCGCGACATTCAACGAACCGAAGGTCTGGCCGTTGGTGAGTTGGAAGGTGACGACGTTTGGGTCTACCAATGGCCCGTTGGCCCCAGCCTTGGCGTAGAGACCGAATGCGTTATAGTCATGCGTGAACATGGCGCCCAGGGCAGCGGCCATCGACGCTGGTGTCGAATACTGGCCATAGTTCACCGTCTCCAGAAATCCATTGAAGTCGACCGTGATGTTGCCGGTGTCCACGACACCATTCGGCGAGTTCACAGTCAACTTCGCCGTGGCGCTCACCGTGACGGCCAGCAACGGGACGCTCCCACAGGTCAGCAGAAGCAGTAGAGCCATCACGGTATTGCGCAGCGTACGCGGCATATCGATCTCCAAGGAAGTGAAGCAGTACAAACGTCTACAAAACAGGTTCCACTACTGCAACGTCACCACGGCTTCAACCACCCCGGTGCCTTCGTCCAGATGGCCGAGCGCCTTGCCGATCACCGCCCCCAGCATCTGGGCTCGGTCGGTTCCCTTCATGGCATAGCCTGGCGTGGATGCGGTCACCAGCAGGTCTCCCGGCTCGACCGGTCCGTTCTCGGCACTCACCTTCACCGGCACAATCCCGGTCATCGCCATCGGAACCTCATCCTTCATCTGGGTCTTGTCCGTCTTCTGCCGCCGCCCCACCACTCCAGGTCTGGTCGAGTAGACCCCCGTTACGGAGGTGGAGTATGCCGCTGTCGACTTGAGGAAATGTCCCTCGGATGCAGGATCAATCACAAGTACATCCCCAGGCTCATACTTGGTCCGGTCACCGATTACATCCACCGACTCCGCATAGTCGCCCCCAGTAAGGACGCCAGTCCAGGCATAGCTCTGAACGCTTCCATCTTGAAAGGTCATTGACGCACCGCTGCCCCTCGTCAGCTTGACACTGCCATTTACTTCGAGGTTGGCGCTAGGTGCGGTGGTACCAATGCCGACATAGCCATTGTTTGCAATCACCATTCTCGCGTAACTGCCTATGTTGTTAATGGATTGACTTGAACTACCTTGACTCGGAAAGGTAAAGAAAGTGATATTTCCATATTCATGACTGTTCAGTATCAGTGCTCCCCCGCTGTTGGCTGAGTCGCTTGGCAGTATCCAGTTGGTTCCATCGAAATAGGCATTCATGCCAAGCCCCTGGGTGTATGCATTGGCAATTCCATAGTCTGGAATCAGGTATGACCCAATCCCCGAAAGATTGGAGAATATATTGCCTTGGACTTGCAATGGAGCTTGGGGATCCGTCGTCCCAATACCGACATAGCCTAAGGGATTGATAGCGAGTCGGGCCGCATTAACTGTTGCATCCCAAATGGTAAAGTTTCCTGGCCCAACGCCAGCACCTCCAGATCCGGAATCCCACCAATAATTCCGTCCTCCACTCGCCGTATTGTCAAAACTCATCGCCGCGTCGCTACCAGAAGAGCTAACGTGCACTTGCGCCACGTTTGCTGAACCAGCGTTCACATCCAGAGTGACACCTGGCTTTGTTGTCCCGACACCCACATTGCCGCTGGCTGGAAACGTGTTCTGAGCTACTGCGCTCGCCCCAATCAGTGCGAACAGTGTCACCCACAATTTATTGATCTTCATTTTGCGTCACCTTGTTCTTCGTTTGTTTGTCATCGCTTGACCTCACCCATGGTCGGTTGCGCGGTCCCGCGTGACAGTCCTATATGTATTTCGGTCGGTCCGAATTAATCCCGGCAGACACTCATCATTGTGTCTGCTGGCTACCAACGACCGTAATAGTGGCAGTGCCTGGAGTTGCAGCGGCTGTTCCAGTCCCGGTATCGACCTCGCCAGTGACCCGCAGGCGCGAGTCGTAGGTGCGGCCCAGCACCAATCCCGTGCCGAACGTGGCACCCGTCAATCCTCCTGCAGGGCTGTAGCTCGGAGACGCGAACAAGCTCGTTGGATATTGCGTGTTGCTGCTGGTTACGGTCGAGAGGTGGCCGGCTGCATCGTAGCCATTCGTAAACATCATCGTGCTTATACCGTTTGAATGAGTCCCAATATTCCCGGAAAGGTCGTAGGTATAGGCTGGACTATAGGGTGTGCCGGTGGTGCAATTGCTTTTACTGCACTGCTGTTCACTGAGCATCCTCCCCATCGGATCGTAGGCGAGAAATGAGCGGAGCGTCAGAGCGCCAGGAATAGGCGGAGTCGCAGCACAAGAGCCAACCTGAGTCCAAGCACTGGTCACATGCCCCACTAAATTCGCACCCGCGCCGGACACAGAAGATTGATCGTATTGGTAGCAGGCAGAGGCTGTGCCGGTTGAGTCGTTTGCGTACGTCTTCGACAACATCCGGTTTAGCGCATCATAGGCATAGTTGATCGTGACGCCACGCGCGTCAGTCTTGCTGATTAGATTTCCATTGGCGTCATAGCCGTAATTGACCGTCCCCGTCTCCGGATTGCTTGAGCTGAGAAGGCGCGAGAGCGCATCATAGGTAAACGTCCGCACACGATCGCCACTACTACCACTCGGGCCGCCCCACTGATCGACGCGTACAAGATTGCTAAGCGCATCATATTGATAGTCGGTTTCGATGGCCGGAGCGCTGGATATAGGTTGTGTGGGATTGGGTTCAAGAAGCTTCACGAGATTTCCTCGCGAATCATAGGACAATTGCTTGTGTCTTCCGAGTTCGTCGGTCGTGTCTACCCAACTTCCCGTCTTAATGGCGCCCATTTCGGAGCTGCAATTGATCTGTCGCGAATATACTTGGACGCCATCGTAGCACCAGCTTTTACTGCTCTGCTCTTGCTGAACCGTGAACACTGTGCGGCCTAGAGCGTCGTAATAGTAAGTAGTAGTGCCGTCCGTCGAACTGGCCGTCGGCCCGTGAGGGTTGGATACCGTAGCGAGTTTTCCGAATGGATCATATGTCAAATCGATAATCTGTCCTGCTGCACTAACCTGTTTTACAGTCTCTCCAATTCCGTCCTCTGTCTGAGAGGAGGTAAGGAGGTCGCCATTCGCATCTCGTAACGCGGTCGTCGTTTGTACGATGGGGGCTGTATCGGTTGTTGTAATGTTTGCTTTGCCATTGTCCGGATAACTGATGGACAAGGGGCGATTTATCAGGTCGTACGTATAGGCGGTTGTGTTGCCGTTAGGATCGGTTGTCGATTGAAGCAGACCGCTGCATGAATAATATTGCAACTTGGACACTTGATTGAGGGCATTGGTATTTTGCGATGGGCCAGGAGACGTTCCAGGCGTTGTAGAGCAAGTCGTGTCCGAATAGGGACTACTGTACCCGAGACCCGTGATATTTCCCTTCGCATCTGTTATCTGCGTAACCTGGCCTAAAGCATTGACAATATAGGATGTAGTGGGAGAACCAGAAACATTCAGACCAGAGACCGACGATGACTTCAGATCGGACGTCGGATAATAAGTATATCCGGTGGTTCGTATCGTATTTCCTGATCCGTCTGCGATCACCTCCGAGGACAAATGATCAAGCACATGTAATGCGCTAACAAAAGAATCCGTTTTGTCCCACGTATCCGTGATGGTTTCAAATAAGCTGCCATTGTATCCATACTGCTGCGTGATCGCCGGACGCGAAGACGGACAGGCTATTGAAACGGTATTGCTTGGGCTCTCGTAGTGAAAGCTAATTGTGCGCGTATCAGGCGTAATTGATGTTTGGCGTGAGACAGAACCGAATGTTTCAGTCTGTCCGGATGACACCGATGGACAGTAATAGTACGAGCCGCTCGCGGATGCGTAACTGGGTTTAGTGTCTTTAATGAGGGTAGTTGAATCGTAGACACTATCATCTGTAAGAATAGCCGACGGGTATGACGAGCGATTGTTTGCAGCTATGTAGGCGCCAGCCGCAACAAACGTAAATATTTCGGATTTTGCTATGCCTCGGCTATCTGGCGGATAGGTGACCGTTTCGGAGGTATTGAACTGGTTAGTGATTCCCTGGGGATATGTAGGGGTGTAAGTTGTAATCTCCGGATGGGTGCAGGTACCGGAAGCAGACCGACACACGCTCTTCTGAGTGACTTGCCTATAATCGATAGCGCTGCAGTATGTGGTATTGCTGGAACTACCTAAATAAGCCTGAGAAAATGGAGTATAGGCATATTGAGCATAGCCGCCCGCAGGGTAGTTGACAGAGATGGGCTCGCCGACCGCATCAAGACCTATCTGGTATACGCGAGTTCCTTGACCCGTCGCAATAGAGATGCTTACCAGCGACCCCGATATGCCAAAATCGACGGATAAATCGCTTGGACTATTGGGAAGTTGGCATCCAGTCGCATGTAATGTCACATCGGGCACAGTAATAGGACTCGATGAATAAGTAATAGTGGTGGGATTGGATGAACTTCCATACGTTATGGTATTTGTTCCCAGAGTAACCTGTCTACCTAGAGGATCGGTAATGACGCTCAGGCCAGAGAACGTTGTCGTATTTCCGTGAACATCCACGATCTTCGTCGGCGTGTAGTCGAACGAACCACCACCTGTTCCTGCTACGCCAACCACCCCAGATGCATCAAAGTGAATGACAACGCCATCGGGACGAGTGACCGTAATATCGCTGGGTGTTTGGGTGTTGAGGGTCAAGTCGCTTCCGTCCACGCTATCGGAGACGTCTATCTGAGAGATCGTAGGTGGAGACAAGTCTCCGCCTGGGGGAGCAAAAGCTAAGTCTCGGGCCACTAAGAAGGGGTGTTGTGCCCCTTGTTCATCCACGTACATCCAGTTGACATTGGCCCAAGTTCCTACGGGTGAGCTAGAATTCGGCGATACCGCCAGAGTTTGGCCAACGAATTGATTGGTGAAAACAAGGTGAGGGATGGACAGTCTTCCACCCGCAAAATCGGATTGACTGAGCCGCTGCCACGCCATGCTATAGGTGCCACTTGGCAGACCGTTGCTTTCGATAACTCCTTGATATGGATTGAAGGAGGTCTGCATATCCCAGAGTTTGCTATTGTAGTTCAGCGACAGCGAAAACCCAGGACCGTTTAGCCCGGGCAACTGAAGGAGTGGAATGCTTATAGAGACATTGCCAGTGGAATAATTGACATTTTCCGTGTCGGAGGTCCCAGTCACGAAAGGCAGCGGTCCGGTAATCCCATTTGGCGACAAAGGATTCTGCGGGGCGCTGGCTTGCTGCGCCCATATGTGGGGGGAGATAGTACAGGCTGTGAATGCCGCGACCGCAGCTAGTAGAACGCGAATGCTCCTGGGACGAACAAGCTTTCTCCATCCGAATAGGCCAGCGAACCGCGAGCAGGCGAGTCGCGGGGGTACAGCAGGGGGCATAACCAACTCCAGGGCCGAAAAGCGAAAAACACAAGGTTCAACTATATCTAGAAGAATAGGTTACTATTAGCACTTTGACAAGCTGAGCAATAAGACGCGGAGCTATTACTATTAATATCCAAGGACTTACAAAGTATCATGCTCCTAGGTCGCCACGGAGCAACTGCACCTGAGGATGAGAAGGTTTGCCTTGACCTGACTCATATGGGAGTATTCCGTTGTGCACAGGCAATAATCTTACCCTCGGCGGCTTACGTATACCTGACTGGTGCCGCTGTTGAGCCCGTAGAACAATACTCCCTAGTCTCTGTCGGTTGCTGGTTCACAAGGAGGAGCGTTGATTGAAGCAGTGAGTGAGCGGTATGCCGGGCATCGATGTCGGGAAGAAGATATTACTGGTCTGTGTGATGACCGGCGGCGTCGAGGACGAGCCACGGACGCAGATCAAGAAGTCCGGCACTCGGCAGTGAACTCGACTGGCTCCGTACTTCGTCCCGCCCTGAAGCAAAGAGCACGCTGTTACGTATCGGGTTGAGGGGGGACCCATTACCCAGCATGGGAGCTGTGAAATTTCGTCCGTGATGGGCATGCCCTACGGACTGGCGACGTAAACCTCTGTATGGTGGGTAACTGCAACCACCGGGACATTTTATTCACTATGTTGTTATTCACTATGTTATTCACTATGCGATCGCTAGCCTACACTCGCGCCCTGCTGCTAGCCCTGCCCCTGATGGGAGCAACCTGCAGCCTCGCCCAAAACCCCGTTTTCGAGCTCGCCGCCAAGCAGCAGAGCGCCAAGGTGACCATCATGGCGATCAGCGTCTCGGTGCATCATGGCTATGCCGGCAACCGCGAGGTCTATCTGGCCGATGTTGAGCTCAAGGGGAGCTCGCACCAGCTGGCGAAGGTGGTCGACAGCTATGCGGCCAGCGGCGTGCCCATCCGGCGCTCCATTCTGGCCGAGCGCCATGTTTTAGAGATGCGCCTGATCCGGGATGCGGAGTGCGACACCACCGGGCGCGACTTCTTTCTTGGAGCTGATGACGCCAATCTCTTTGACGGAGCCACCCGGGCGGCCTTGCAGGAGAAGGCCAGCGCGATCCTCCCCTGCTTCACCGCGGTGCATGACGCGACCCGGCTGGCCAAGTAGGGCGCACTGCGCCTCTACGCTCGGCTGCCTGCTCACAGCCCCAGCTTGGACGCCGGAGCATCGCGGAAGAGCTGCGCCTCGCGCACGTAGCGGGCGACGCTCTCCACCGAGGTGTGCCCGGTCTGGCGCATGATGTCGAAGACGGTGGCGCCGTTGCTGGCCGCCTGGGTGGCGAATCCGGCGCGCAGCGAGTGGCCGCCGAACTCAGCCGCGGTGAAGCCTGCCCGCGCAAGCGCCCGCTTGAGGATCGCGCCCACCGAATCCCGATGCAGCCCGGCGGGGCGAACACGGCCATGGCGATCGACGGCGCGGAAGAGCGGACCGGTGGTGATCCCGGCCGCCGTCAACCAAACCTTCAGCGCGCCGACCGGGCAGCTGGCGGCGTGGCCGCCGCGCGGGAGGACCACCTTCCTTCCCTTCCCCTCCTGATCGGTCTTGGAATACCTGAGTGTAACCACCACGCCCTCGGGCTCCCAGGCCAGATCCTCATAGGTGAGAGCCGCCAGCTCCGCCCGGCGCAGAGCTCCGGCGAAGCCCACCAGGAGCAGCGCCCGGTCGCGGACCCCAAGCAGCCCCGCGTCGAGGTGGGCCAGGACCTGTAATAGGTCGGCGGTGCGCAGCGCCCGCTTCTGCCGTTGCGCGGTGCCATGGACGCGGCGGATACCCTTGAGGGTCTCGCCGACCTGGGGGTGTTCGAGGCTGGCCGGCGAGCGCAGACCCTGGGCCTGATGCGCCTTGGCGATGGCGCTCAGCCGCCGGGCCAGCGTCGCCGGGCGGTGGGAGCCGGCCCGCGCCGCCAGGTAGAGGCCGACCGTCTTGGGCGTGGCCGGCAGGGCGGCGACCCCGCGGCCGGCGCACCAGGCGCTGAAATCCGCCCAGTCGGCGCGGTAGGCGCGCCGGGTGGCCGGGGCCTTGGCCGCCTGGGCGTAAGCGCGGGCGCGCTCGGCAACCGGGTCGGGCGCGGGGGCGGGCAGGGCGAGCACGGCCGGGGCCGCGGGCAGCATCAAGACGGACATTGGCAGAATCCTTAAAAGGGTGTCTGCGGGCAGAATAACAGCTCTGCCATCTGAGAATCTGGCCTTATCAGGTGTCAGAAAAGAGCCCCTGTGTCGCAGGTGTGCACTATGGTGGAGAGGGAAAAACACAGCAAAGACGCGGGTTACGCGTGCCCCCGCGCAGACCTCAAGGAGACGAACCGCATGGCCAAGGCAAGCTGGCTGCCCCGCACCGCCGCGATCCTCGCCTCGCTGGAAGAGGCCGCGCCGCTGCTCGACCGGCGCACCATCGAAGAGGTTTTCGAGCTCCAGCGCCGCGCCGCCCTGCGGCTGATGGAGCGCTTCGATCCGGTCGGTGCCGGCGAGGGCGGCGAGTGGCGCATCCGCCGCGATGCCCTGCTGACCTGGCTGCGGCAGGTGCACCGCGAGCAGGAGTTCGAGGACGCGCGGGCGCAGCGGGTCCGGACGGTGCTCGGCGAGCGCGAGGAGCAGGATCGTCGCCTGCGCGCCGAGCTGCGGCGGGCAGGGCGCCCCGAGCCGGCTGCCTGGGCGGTTCCGCCCGCGGCCTTCGCCGCGACCATGCGCGGTCTGCCCGAGGGGGTCCGCATCTTGCCGGGGCGCATCGAGGTCGACTTCCCCGCCGCGGACCCGGTCGTGGGCATGCAGAGGATGCACGCCCTGGGCCTGGCCATCCTCAACGACTGCGAGGGCTTCCAGCGGATGGCCGGCCTTCCGGCCGATGGCTCCGCGGCCAGCCTCGCGCAGCTCGAGGCCTCGCTCGAGGCCACCAAACAAGCGGGCGTGGACGGACTCTAACAGCAGTATCCCGACGTCGGGACGCTCACCTGACTGCTCAGCGGCAGTTCCACTAGCTAGAAGGCTAATCGGTTAACTAATTAGATGCCTATCCGATTAACCGGATAACCGAATCTCTGATTACCCGGTATGATCGTCGGATGATCATAACCATGGCGTCCTTCAAAGGCGGAGTGGGCAAGAGTACCTCTGCTGTCCATATAGCTGCTCATCTTGCGAAATCAGCGAAGACGCTCTTGGTCGACGGCGATCCTAACCGTAGCGTTACGAGATGGGCATCACAAGGCCGACTTCCCTTCACTGTCGTCAGTGAAGCCCAGGCCACAATGCACGCGCGGAACTATGAGCACATTGTGATTGACACCAAGGCAAGGCCCGACCCAGAAGATCTCCGGGAGATCGCTACTGGTTGTCATCTATTGGTCCTACCGTGCACTCCAGACCCCTTGTCCGTAGATGCGCTGCTGGCGACAGTGAAAGAATTGCGCGGGCTTGGCAGCGATCGATTCCGGGTACTGCTTACCATTGTTCCTCCACGCCCCAACAAGGACGGAACCAAAGCGAGAGAGGCGCTTGTGGAAGCCGGGTTGCCGCTCTTCACTGCTCAGATTCCCCGGATGGTCACCTTTCAGCGTTGCATCCTTGAAGGGCAGACCGTCTATTCACCCGAATATGGGGATGTGGGCGACGAAATCGAATCTCTGGTTAATCAATCAGTCGATTAACCGATACATCGAGTAATCGGTTATCTGAATAAGAAAGGAAGCGTAATGAGCACAAAGCCCAATCAATTTCGTTCCTTGATCGCTGCAAGTGGGCAGGCACCTGTAGCGCAGAGCAACTCTCAAACTTCTGTTGCAGAGCCTTCACCCATTCGTCGGCGACTTGGCAAGAGAACAGCTCCGGATTATGTACAAGTGGGCGTCTACATCCCCAAGCAACTCCACAATCAAGCCAAGGTACTGTTGATTAATGAGGGAGAAGATCGTGATTTCAGTCAGTTAATCGGCGATTTACTGGCGCAGTATGTAAATAAGCGACCAATCGATTAATTGATTAATCGATGTACCGGCTAGGCGAATATCCGAAATCGAAGAAGTTCAAGAGAGCGACGATCGATGACAAAGCCGAAGCAGAAAATGCCAAGGGATTACGCACAAGAACGTACCCGGGCGATTAGTAATCGTTCCTTGGATGTAGCAGAGATCCGTGAGTCGAGAGATAGTGGTGCCTTGGGAGACGAAGTATTCAAGCTGGCCCAGGCCATGATTCTTTGCACGCTGCCGTATCGTCCGACTGCGGAGGTCAAGATTACCCGTAAGGCCCGATTAGGCGATGGTTCAACCCTTATCGTGACTTTTATGGCCGCACGGGATGGCGTGCCCATGGCTTACGGCAGCGATCGCAAACTGCTCACCTGGATGTTCGATAAGGCAATTCAATCGGATTCGCCATTTGTCCCTTGGAAGAAGGCTGCTGACTACAGCAAGGAAACCGGGATCAACGATAGTGGCAAAAACCTTCGTGATCTGAGGGAACGCTTCCGCCGATTGTCCGGTCTAGTAATCAGCATTGAACGCCGCACTGCGGCCGGTGAGAAAGGGAAGACCGTTCCTGTCATAGAGGAATTCAATCTGCCCCCGTCCGTCGCTTACATGGAGGCCGAGGAGCAAGGGCAGGGCCGGCTCCCAGAACTAGCAGAGATCTACGGCTTCAAGCTGAACGAAAGCCTGTGGAAGGACATTAAGCGCTATAACGTCGCGATTCCAAGGGAATTATGGCTCAGGACCAAAGGCTCCGCTCAGTTGCAGGACATTCTGCTTTGGATGTTCTACCGGTGCTACTCTGCCCAAACTGAGAGCGTTGTGCCTTGGGAAGGCATCCGGCAGCAACTGCCGCAGGATGATTCAAACCCATGGAGGCTGAAGCAACTGGTCAAGACCGCGGTCACGGAACTTCGTCTCATTTGGCCAGAGGCACGCGTGGAAGTGGTCAAGGAAGGGTTGCTCGTGAATCGTGCGCTCGCTGCCATGCTGCCCGATGATGACCAGATGAATCGAAGGAGGCGTCTTGGTGCGCCGTCCTCGGACCGTACCTCCGCGTAGGAGTGCGCCGTTCAGGCCTGCCATTTATGGGCATCGACCGGAATCCAAGCCGCTCCATCAGGTGCGCAGCCTGGCAAGGAACAGGGAACTGCGCAAACAACTTGCGGAACCGTACCTCCGCGTAGGAAGTGAGTCCCTTGGCCCGTACTTCCGCGTAGGAAATGGAAATGCCTCCCAACTCAAGCCGTTTTGATTGGTGGGCAGTCTAGAAAAGCATGGGTGTAATTTCCTAGGCACTCACTAAAACCCGTACTTCCGCGTAGGACTTTATGCACAAGCGACCGTTGAAAGAGTCAATTGCTGACTGTACCTCCGCGTATGTGATTTCGTACCTCCGCGTATGCAGAACCGTACCTCCGCGTAGGAATTGGCGTACTTCCGCGTATTTCCACACGTACCTCCGCGTATGCCTATAAGGAAGCAAGAGATAGCATGAGTTCCTAGAGTTCTCACAAGGAACAGGAGTCGATCCCTGTGGATCGGTGCAACTCCAAAACCACAAAGCGGAGTCCGTCCTTACGGACGGGGCCAATGGGCCTCCGGCCCGTAAGTCATGGGGCTACCGCCCCATACCCCGCCGTAAAAGCAAAAACAAAAGCAAAGGCTGCCTGATGAGGGTGTGGGTCGGTCAGCGGCTTGGGCTAAAGATCTAGAAATGAGCCAGATCGAACAGAAAGGCCACTACAACGGCCTGAGAGGGCAGGGAATAGGTGGAAGCCTGCCCAAAACGCCAGCGGCGCGTCCTCGTGCTTCCTGTAAACACAGATTTTGATCCTATCGAAGTTTCGAGATCTGTTCCGGCGATAGGGATCCCCCTCAGAAAACGGACAATAGAGCACGGTAAGGCGGCACTAGCTTCTTCATTCCTGTAGTCGGTAAAGTCGAAGGGGTGGAAACCAACAAAAATCATCCCCAATGAAAAATGCGGTTGAAGTCATATGCGTTCAGGAGCATAATAATGTCGTGGTCCGTTGTATTTCATGAAGAGTTTGAAGCAGAGTTCGACGAGCTCTCTAAAGAAGTGCAGGATGAGCTTTACGCGGAAGCCGGTTTTGTTGAACGATTCGGCCCTGAAACGGGTAGACCACATGTCGATACGCTCAAGGACTCCAACTACTCGAACATGAAGGAGTTGCGCTTTGAGGCGGAAGATGGGGAATGGCGCGTCGCCTTTGCTTTTGATCCAACACGTCGGGCCATCTTGCTCGTCGCCGGCGATAAGACCGGCGTTAGCGAGAAGAAATTTTATAAAAGATTGATCGCTAAAGCAGATGACCGTTACAAACGACATTTGCAGCAACTCAAAGATTCCGCAAAGAAGCCGAAGGGAAGGAAGAAGCCATGAAGACCCTGCAAGAGAAACTGAGCACGCTCCCTGTTAGCCGACGCAAGAAGATTGCGAAGCGGACAGCCTTGCTGATCGCGGAGGAGATGACCATGCGCGAGCTCCGCAAAGCGCGCCAGATGACTCAGGTGAAAATGGCCAAAACCCTGGGGGTGAAGCAGGAGCAGGTGTCTCGCATTGAAAAGCGAACAGATCTCCATATTTCGACTCTGCGGCGTTCGATTGAAGGAATGGGCGGTGAACTGATCCTGATGGCGAAATTCCCGGACGCAGCTCCAGTCAAACTAAAGGGATTTGCTGAAATTCAAGCCTAGCAAGATGCAGCGGGTCTTCGGTCTTCGTCGTCAGGGGCACTCGAAGTGGCTGAGGGGCACGTTGTAGAGCTGGGCGAACGCCTGCAGCTCGACAAAATCGACCCGCCGCTCCCCGGATTCGCACTTGGAGAGGAAGGATTGCGGCTGCTCCAGCGCCAGGGCGGCCTGCGCCTGGGTCAGACCCGCCTGCAGCCGCGCTTCCTTGAGCCGGAGCCGGAACTGGGTATAAGCGATTTGGTAGTCGGTGGGTTTCAGGGCGAGCCTACGGTACGCCCTTAAGACTTAATATCCGATTCCGGAATATCCCAAAATCGGATATTATCCTTCTGAGCTGTTCAAAGGAGGCGTTACCCATGCAGTGGCCGTTTGGTAAGACCGACCCCAAGTTCCGCGTCTTTCGCGATCCCAAGACCCAGGAAATCACCTTGAGCGTTCAGGAGGATTGGGACGCGCGCGTGATGCAGGTCTCCGTCGATGTGCATGCGAAGATGGGCATCGAGGCGGCGATCGAACTCCGCGACCAGATCAACCAGATCCTGGGAGCTGGGGAAGGGAAGAGCGAGGAAGGTACGCTAACAGCATGAGAGCGACCTTCATTCGCCATGGCGAAAGCACCGGCAACGCCGGCATCCCCTGCAACGACCTGGCGCTGCTTGAACTCACCGAAAAGGGCTGGCGGCAGGCAAGGGAAGTGGCCGCGAGCTGGACCGCGGCCCCCGACCTGATCGTCACCTCGCCGTACCTGCGGACCCAGCAGACCGCCCAGCCCACGATCGAGCGCTTTCCCCAGGTGCCGGTGGCGGTCTGGCCGATCCAGGAGTTCACCTATCTTGAGCCAAGCCGCTGGAATGGAACCCCGAGCGCCGCGCGCAGGCCGCACATCGACGCTTACTGGAAGGCGGCCGATCCGGAGTTCTGCGACGGTCCCGGTGCCGAGAGCTTCGCCACGTTGCTGCGCCGCGCCGAGGATGCCCTCGCGCGGCTGCGCGAACTTCCCACCGACAGCCAGGTCCTGGTCTTCAGCCATGGCCAGTTCATCCACGCCGTCCGCATGGTCGTCCTCCATCCCGGCGCCACGGACAAGCAGCGGATGCTGCACTTCTGGAGAGCCGACGGGATGCCGGCCGTCGAGAATGCCGAGCTCGTCGAGCTCGAGCGCACCGAAGCAAGCTGGCAGCTTGGAAGTTCCCTTTACGCGGAGAGCCACTCCTGATGGGTTCGTTTCAGGTGACCGGTACTGGACGAGGACGGCGTAGAGCATCGGCGCAGGATCGGGCGGCGCTCGAGCCTGCCATCCAGCGCGTCGTCTGCCTCAGCGACACGCACGGGCTGCACCGCAGGGTCGCTGTGCCCGCGGGAGATCTTCTGATCCACGCCGGCGACTTCATGAGCACAGGCAAGTCGCTCGAGGAGATCGCCGACTTCAACGACTGGCTTGGCGCCCAGCCGCATCCGCACAAGATCGTCGTTGCCGGCAATCACGACCTGCTCTTTGAGAAGGCTCCGGACAAGGCCAGGGCGCAGCTGACCAATGCGGTGTACCTCGAGAACAGCGGGATTGTGCTGGGCGGGGTCACCTTCTGGGGATCGCCGATCACGCCGGTGTTTCCCAACTGGGCCTTCCACGTAGAACGCGGCGCGGCGAGCCGCAGGTACTGGGACCGCATCCCTCTTGGCACGGATGTTGTCATCACCCATGGGCCGCCCTACGGCACACTCGACAAGCGCCATATTCTCGGTTCCCGCTTCGGCTGCAAGGATCTGATTCAAGCCGATTTGCGGGTTAAACCGAA
>Ga0210403_10001370_pt1 | contig 23279 bp, 25 predicted proteins | sample IncBWC19MmetaG_FD_150863 | JGI IMG/M metagenome (GOLD analysis project Ga0210403, IMG submission 150863) | Forest soil microbial communities from Barre Woods Harvard Forest LTER site, Petersham, Massachusetts, United States - Inc-BW-C-19-M | ecosystem: Environmental > Terrestrial > Soil >... | reverse complement strand
ATGGCCACTCACCAGGCTGGCAATGATCTTTTCCTGCAACGGACGGAACGAGTCATAGCCCCAATAGCGCCGCAGCGCTTCCAGGGCCTCGGAACCTGAAGACATGACAAGAAGTATAAATAAAACCAAGAGCTTCACCACGGAGGCACGGAGAAGAACAAGAAACTTGGTATTTGGTAGTTGGTATTCGTGGCTGATCGCGGCATTGCAGAATCTGGCAAGGCTCAAGGTTTCCCCGAGGGACGAAATACCAAGTACCAAATACCAAGTACCTTGTTTCTTGTTCTTCTCCGTGCCTCCGTGACTCCGTGGTGAAGCTCTTGTATCATTCCCTTTCCACGACTTTCCGCTGGAGGGCTTACTGTGCGAATTTTCCGGATAGGCGCGTTCTTCCTGATAGCCATTATTTGTGTTTCGTCTCTGTTCGCGCAGAATGGGCTGCAAAACGCTGATCTGTTCAAGATCCATGCCGTCGGCGGCGTTGCCTTCGCGCCCGATGGGTTGCACCTCGCCTATACGGTCGGCAGCAATCCGGAAACCGGACGCCCCTATTCGCAGATCTGGATCATGAACACCGCCGACGCGAAGACTTCGCGCATGGGTGGAGAAAATGACCGCAGCGGCGACCCGGTCTGGTCGCCGGACGGCAAATCCATCGCCTACTCTGGCAGTTCAGGAAACAAGGGTGGCCTGTGGATTGCGCGGGCCGATGGATCGAACCCCAGGTTCATCCATGAATTGGAGGGAACGAACTCGCCTCTGCCTTCCACCGGCAACGACATCGCCTGGTCTCCGGATTCCAAACAGGTCGCTTTTGTCTCTGCCCTTCCCGGACCGGAGACCAAAGACGCAACCGGCGACCCGGTGGTCATCACCCGCTACCTCTATAAGCCGGACTATTCCGAAGGCTACACCCGCTTCAATGACAATCGCCGCCTGCATATCTTCGTGGCCGACGTGGCCACCGGGGCCATCCGGCAACTGACCAGCGGCGATCATTACGAGCACTCCATTGACTGGTCGCCCAATGGCCAGGAGCTGCTTTTTGTTTCCAACCGCGAGCCTAACGAAGACCAGTTCTTCAACTACGACATCTTTGCTCTGAAGCTTTCCGACGGCAGCATCCGCAGACTCACCGCGACGGAGAACGCCGAGTATTCTCCCCTGTGGTCTCCCGATGGGACCCGCATCCTTTATTTAGGCACCAGGCGCGGGCTTACCGATCTGGAAACCACCATGGAAGACACGCATGTCTGGATCATGGATGCCGACGGCCGCAACCGGCGGGAACTGGGCGCGGACATCGATAACCGCCAGGGCTCGCATGCCTGGGCGCCTGATGGAAAATCCGTGCTCTTTACCGTAAGGGAACGAGGCAGCAACAAACTCTATCGCCTGCCGGTCAACGGTGGCCAGCCGGAAGTCCTGATCGGCGATCGCGGCTCGGTTGTCTCTTTCTCCGTGGCTCGTGATGGAAAGATCGCCTATTCATTCCTCAGCCCCTCCGAACCATCCGCGCTCTTTCTCAAGGCCGACGGCAAAGCCAGAAAGATGACCGACCTTAACGCCGATCTACTGCGGGGCAAGCAACTGGGCGAGGTGGAGGACTTCACCTTCGTCAGTAATGACAACAAGTATGAAGTCGAAGCCTTCCTGACCAAGCCCGTGGGCTGGAAGCCTGAAGGCAAGTATCCGCTGATCGTCGTCATCCACGGCGGCCCCCACGGACAGCAGGGGCCGGGCTTTGATCACAAAAACCAGGTGTATGCCGCCCGCGGATGGGCCACGCTCATGGTCAACTATCGCGGTTCCATCGGCTACGGCCAGAAATTCGCAGACGCCGTCTTTGGCGACCAGAACGGCAACGAGGCCCAGGACGTGATCTACGCCCTGAGCGCCGCCATGCGCAGAAACCTGTGGATCGATCGTGATCGCCTGGGCGTGGAAGGCATCAGCTATGGCGGACAATTGAGCGCCTGGCTAATCACACAGACCAACATCTTCAAAGCCGCGATTCCGGCCGCCGCCATCATCAACCTGGTCAGCTACAACTATATGACCTATTACAACCAGTACGAGCAGATGGAATTCGGCATCTTTCCCCATCAGGGCAATCTGATGGACACACTCTGGGAGCGTTCCGCCCTCAAGCACGTGGCCAAGGTCCATACGCCCACCATGCTGCTGCACGGCGAGAACGACAATGACGTCCCCATCGCCGAGGCTGAGCAGTTCTACGTTGCGCTGAAAGATGTAGGGGTGGAAGCCGTAATGGTCCGCTACCCGCGCGAAGGCCATGGCTTCCGCGAACCCCGGCACGTGGTAGACAGCATCGACCGCAGCATTGCCTGGTATGAGAAACATTTTCCCAGGTGATGGGAAGAGCAAAATCCACCACGGAGACACTGAGGCACGGAGGAGAACCGGACACCGCCGTTCTCTCAGTTTGGGCGTTGAAGAACGTAACGACGCTTAGTGGAATATCTTCGGCCCAGGCGTCAGCACTTGATTCGGGTCGAATTTCTTTTTCGCGGCCGAGAACCGGCGCCAGACATTGGGCCCAAAATGCTCTGCCCACTCGGCCTGCGACCTTACTATTCCGTATTGCCTGTAGTCTTTGCCACCGGCAGCAATCATCTGTTGCAGCAACTCCTGGTTGCTCTCGAGCATCGCCGAGAGCGCCGCAGGGTCATTGGGCGCAACGCTCCGATTCATCCAGATGGAAAAGACGATTTCTTGGTCGGGAACACGGAACAGTGGACGGGTGAAGCGACGAGTGTTCAGCGGCCAGAAAGAGAAAAGATCGACTCCGGCAACATCCGATGACATTGCCAGGATCGGCGCGACATAATCTTTTGTAGCCGAAGCTGGAATCCAGACGGCAATGTTCGGAGTAGGGCGGGCCGCTTTCCCGCTGGATATTTCATCGGCGTTCCTTGCGTCAAACCGATGGAGATACTCCGAATAGGTCAGCCGCACAGGGTCAGCCTGCGAGCGGAACCGCAAGCCCTGCTCCAGCGGCGCCAGACTCGGTTCGTCCGGCGGCGTGTAGAACTTTCCTAGTTGCATAGTGAAGATCCACGGGCTGTTCCTCTTCCGGCTGGCTGTTCCATATTGATGATCGAAGCGTCCCTCCGTAACAACCTGTTTTTGATCGGAAAGGTATGTCTCCAGATCGTCGTAAACCAGGTTGTGCAGCACTACGTTGCTCGGCGCCGGTATCAGCCGGATTCTCGCGCGAACGATGATCCCGCATTGTCCCAGCCCGGCGATCACCATGTTGAACAGCTCGCTCTCGTGTTGCGGCGAGCAGGTCACCAGGCGGCCATCGCCGGTCACCACGTCCAATTCCGTTGCGTTGTCGACCTGCGCGCCGAAATGCTGGCTGGTATTGCCCAGCCCGCCAACGCTCAGCGTCCCGCCCACCGTCAGTGTCATGGTGTCGGCAAACACCGGCGGCGTTAGGTTCTTCGCCAGGGTTGTCTTAGCTACGTCACCCCAAAACGCGCCCGGCCCGGCATACACGCTGTCATGGTTGGGGGGCTGAATTGCATTGAGCGTGCTCGAATCGATAACAATGCCGGCTTCCGCCTGGGACTGGCCATACCGCGAATGGCCTTGCCCCCTCATCACAATCTTGAGCGAATACTTGTTGGCGTACTGCACCATCTTGACGACATCTTGCACTGAGCCCGGGTTGAGGACGGCAACAGGAACCCGATGAAAGAGGTTGCCACGATCGACAGCGATCGCGTTCCGGGAGGCTTCGTCGAAAAGCAGAACCCCATCAAGCTTAGGCACGCTTTTGAATGACGAAGTCTGTGCTTGCGCTGGCGTGATCCAAGACCGCAATCGCGGGTCGTAACCCAGGATGGCCACGGAACCAGCGGCTGCTGATTTGATAAAGGCGCGACGAGACAATTGTTTGCTCATGTTCTACCCGGAATTTCCTTTTTGATCTCGAAAGTGGCACCAGTGTACATCCATCTTGCCCTTGCGCGACATCGTGAAACGATTTTCATCGGGAGCACTCACATCGCTCTGCGGTCCGCACTAGCGATCCCGGCACATTCGTAAACAAGAACCGTGCCGACACCGCGGAGCAAGACAAGGTTCAACATCACGATGTTACCTGGGGAGCGATCGCCAATTTGAACTACCCTGTGGCCAAACCCCTGCGGAAAAACTAGACTCCCGAGCAAATCGCGGAAATCAAGATCCACGGTAAAACCGTGAGGCAGAAGGCAAACCATGCATCGTAAACCTCCGGCAGCGGCGGAGCCGGTTCCTCCCGCTAACGCGGAATGACAAGGGTTAGGGTCAATACTGTTCACTTAAGGGAATCGGGGCCGCAAGACCGGACAATGCACCAGCGCCAGCGGCGCGGAATAATTTAGCCCAGTGCGTGCCGCTTCGTTCCGCGTCCTTAGCGGGACGAAGCGGCTAAGCGCTGGGTAAGGAATGGGATATGTCCTTCCTTGCCGCCCGCAGGGCGCGCGCGCAGCCCGCACAGCGGGCGGAGCGCCTTGAAAAATGCTCTTTGCTGACATCTGGAAAAGTTCTTCCAATCACACAAGCAGCCCACATCGACAGCGTTTCGACAGCAGAATCTCACAGCGGCACCCAATCGGTAATAATCCAGGCAGGCGCTCAGGCGTCTGATGGAACGGTTCTTTGACATTTCGAAATGACGCACGACCCGGCATCCGTTGGGCCTACAGCAGAGGTGTGCGCAAGCGAAGGGGGGTGGGAAATATGGCACCCCACCCCCCTCGTATCCAAAAAGCTACCGAAAAGTCACCTGTGGCGATATCCACCTGACAAAATCGTCTCAACGTGAGAAACCAACGGAGATGTGGGCTTGCGCGCGGAAGGATATGGACTTCAGCCTATGAGGTAATTAGCGAGTGGCTCAAGTTGGTGCTAAACGCCGCACTTTACCCTCTTCTGTATCCTGCCTTTTATCCGGCATTTATTCCGGATGATCTTTCTTACGCTTGGCTGTAATCCCTTGTCAGTGATGAGAATGCCGGGAAACGAGAGATTCTGATGGGTGCCGACGCAGAAATTTCCACCCTGTATACGTCCTTTATGCCGCATCCCGCTTGTTGATTTCTTCACGAAGGGCAGCAGTCATCGCGCCCCATCCGCCGCAAAGAACGCGACGAATGGGGCACCCATGTCTACGGTTGTCCGCGCGTTTTTCCCGGACGGCCTTGCGAAATCGTTCTCCTTGACCCTCTAACCGCAGCGGAGCAGGTTCCTCCCGCTGCGCGGCGCGGAATGAAAAAGATTTAGGGGACGCGGGTGCGCGCTTGAAGCCTAAGCGAGACGAAAGGCCGTCTTGTGCGAAGGGCTTGGAAGATTGCGAGTATTTGGTAGCGCTACCGGGAAGGTGTGTCAAGCACTTTTGATTTTGCCAATTTTGATGGGAAAACCACTGATAATTCAAGGGGTTACGCTATAGCCCGTTTTCCATTGTCCCATCAAAAATGGGAAATTTTGACCCTCATTTCCGACAAAAAAGGCTACAAACTCCTCGACGGGTCGATCAGAGTAAGTGCAGCCATGAACAACTAGGTCGAGGCGATTTGGGCTTAGGGCTTCCAGTGGCGGGGCGGTCAGCGTGTGGGCAAAACTAAAGCCGAACCATTTTCAGCTTACAATTGCGGCATGTACATGTTCGCCCCGCTTGCGGAGCACTATGACGATGGCTTCGGCGCGGTCGCGGACGCCTTCCGGGACGCAGCGAAGAAGCTGCGCGAAGGAAGCGGCGAAAAGCCCTTCCAATGGGGTCATCTCCCCGAGACTTATCTGTTGCGCCATGCGATTGAGCTATACCTGAAGTCAGGAATCATCATCGTCCACCGTAAGCTACGCATGCCCTACGGCTCGGAGCCGTACACGAGCCGCAAGCCCTTACTGCTGACTTCCTCCGGTAAATGGGAAGAACTGTACAACACGCACGATCTCGTGCGCCTGTTTTGGTATTGGAAGAAGCTGATTGATGAGAACAAGGAGAAGATTGCTGCTCTTCTGTCAGCTCCAATTACGGACGGAGCCGAAGGCATGGAAGTGCCCGCCGAGTTGAGCCGCTGGATAGGCAGGCTCGGCAGTCTTGACCCAAGCGGCGACTATCTCCGCTATCCGATGAGCAAAAATGTGGGGGCTGACGCAAAGAAATCGTCGTTTAAAGAAGTCGCCTTCGAGGAACTGGTACCAGAAAAGCGCAAGGATAACGAGTACATCGATAACGAGTACATCAAGGTTATGCTCGTGGAGAACTCCAAAGGGGAAGTGGTAAAGAGCTTCAAATACGACAGCGCGACCGGACAGGACGTTGCGGAAGCAGCGCGTGAGGCTGTCGAGATTCTGAACAATTACCACGCGATGATGAGGTTCGGATTGACTGACGGCTGGTAGCCGCGCATGAGGATTATTGCCGCACACTCTCAAAATCCTGCTACAATCTCCCACTGAAGACTGAATGTGGACGGTTGGCAGCATCCCTCATCTGAGAATCACGAGGAACCTAGCTGGTCAGAAGCATCATATCTTCATAGGACAACTTTGAAGAACCCCTCACGGCGGGGTAAAAGAGAATATAAAGTCTCATAGCCGCGTAAGGCAGCAGAACGCTGTCGCGTAAGGCGAGGACGGAAATCTTCTATTGCCGTGGATAGGAGATTTTTGTGCCGAAACGTCACGACACCGCTAATCCCATAGCAACATTTAAAGTCCGCGCCGCTGAAATAACCGGTCTCGTCATTTTCATCATCTTACTCGCCGATACCGCAGTCACCGAGATTCTGCCAGTTCTTAAGCACATTTGGCATACGATCTTTGGTCCATAATTCTGAGCAAACCCCACGTCATTCGTTGAAAAGTCAATGGGAACCAGAGTCTCGGTGGAATATAATCCGCTCATGCCTAAGCACGAATCCATGAACGTTCGCTTCAAGGTGGGCGATCCTGAAGACGAGGGAAAAGCCTACCTGTCCACGTTAGAATCCGGCCCACGCACGAATTCCGTCTTAAGCGACAAGGCGCTCTTTTCAATCAATCTCAAAAGGGGCACCACGCCAGCCGAAGTCCAAGAATTGTGCCGTCATCTGAACAGGTATGCGGAAAGCATCAGCATCACTTGGATTCAGCCATAGCAGCCCCCCCGCGAGTTGATGATTCTCAATACTGGGGTTGGCGGAATATCCGCGAATTTGCGGCTGCAATAGGACTGCAAGCCAGTATTGAAAATTCGTATGTGTTTTGGGTTCAGCTACTTACAGGAAATTTGGTAGCGCTACCGGGAATCGAACCCGGGTTTTAAGATTGAGAATCTACCAACGTGCCTTACGCCATCAATCACTTACAGCAAATCCCATTCAGAGTGTGCCCCAAATTGTGCCCCATTCTGCCAAACTGTGCCCTATTGCACCGTGACGGTCTGCTTCGGCACCGCGTCAGCCAACTTGCTTGAGTGGTAATTCAGGAACCGCTCAAAGCCCGTCATGACGTGCGGTTCAGTCACGTGGATGTAGTACCGCTCTGCCACTCGCGGCGAACTGTGCCCCATGAGGCGGGCCAGCGTGAATTTATCCATTCCACTCTCAGCGCAGCGCGTCCCGAACGTGTGTCGCCAGCAGTAGAACTCGAACGACTCAAGGCCAGCGTCACGCACCGTCTTTTCATGAGCGTGTTGTACCGTGGTCAAGTGTCCAGACTTCCCCGGCCCAGGAAACAAATACCGGGATGTTCCGCAAGATTGCTTGCGGGCTAGCAGCATTTCGCGTGTACGGGGCGTTAAGGGAATGTTCCTTACCGCACTGTCAGTCTTGCCCTGAACGATGTGTATAAAGCCCTGTGGCGCTTCCTGGCTGCCTTCTAAGCGCACGTTAGCCCATTCCAGCAGGAACAACTCAGAGTTAGGACGCAAGCCCGTATCAGCAGCCAATATCGCAACGTCACGCACCGTTGCGGACGCGGCAGCAAGATACTGCATTTCTTCCGCAAAGCTGATGACGCGTTCCCTGCCCTTTCCGCCCGGCAGTTCGTGGATGATCGGCGCTTGTGCGATCAAACCCCACTCTTGGGCAAGATTCAGCATCCGGCGAAGTGTCCGCAACTCTCCGTTCACCGTGAGCACGGATTCACCCGGACTCATGCTTCTACGCCATTGCGCATATTTGCTCACCTGTTCACCTGTGACCTCTGTAAGCAGCGCGTCAGCCAATGGAGCGAACCGCAACACCCGGTTAGAGCAGACCTCGTAGAATGTCGCCGTCCCCTGTTTCTTTTGAATTTGCACATAGCCAACAAATTGCTTAATGAACTCGCGCAAGGTTGGCACCGCTGGCGCTTGCTGTTCTGTTTTAGGCCACGGGTCAGCGGGATGTATTAGGCCGATGCGCAAGGCCCGCCGATGTTCTTCTTCCGCTTCCCTGGCCTTTTTAGCGTTGCTGGTACGTGCCGATCTGCGAATCAGGTAATTCTCCCGCTTGCCGTCCTCGATCTTGATTGTCCAGCGGAACTTGTACCAGTATGTCCCGCCCCGTTTGTAAAGGCTCATTTTCCACCTCGCTTTTTCTTTCTGTCTGTTTTCTTGCTGGCACGCCATCGCGCAACCCGATGTGCCTCACGATGCGCCATAGAGCAGTAGTTTTGGTCTGAGCGTTTCTGAACAAAGAACGCACCGCATTTCGGGCAGACGCCCCAGCCCTGCCCCATTGCAAGTTTCATCAAAAGAAAAGTGTAGAGTGCAGCTTTCAATTCGCCGCAGTAAATTGCTGGCTGGAACCGGCTGCCAGACCACCAAAGAACCAATCGTGCCGACTCAAGCGCCTGAGACATCAACTGCGATAACAACCACCTGTGATCTGCCTGAGCGCCTGGGCCTGTTTGATATCCATTCCATCTTGCCAATGCTTCCTTTTCTTGCCCTGCCGCCAGACCGAACATGGGAATGAGCACTCGCCCAAAATCCAGATCGTCTTCCTGCGCTAATGCCAGACCACTTTTTTTATCGGCCTCACGTTTGAGCTTGTGCGCTTTAGTCACTCTCTCCCGAGCGTAAGCAATGGCGAGTTTGTCTTTGCTTGTCAGGGCTCTCAATAACATCAGCACTGCCATGAACTGCTCTATTTCGTAGTCCTGCATTGTGCCTAAAGTCTTATGGTGTCCTTTTGACCCCTCCCTGAAATCAGCATCGGTAACAACCCGGACAGGTTTCGGCGCTCTGCCCTCAAAGAGAAACGTTGCAACGCCATGCTGCTCATTCCTGCCGCAAGGAACAAGAATAGAAATTTGTGTTACGGCTTTGTTACGAACACGTTTCATAATCATTAGCGTAATCATTATCATTAGGCCAGTCAAGCAGGAAATGAGGCGGATTATGAAGAACCAAAAGGAACTCAGCGCAATCGAAGCGGCCCGCAGACTCGGAGTGGGCCTTGATTACCTCTACTCTTTACTTTGGACAGGCAAGCTGCAAGGCCGCAAGGTCGGCGAGCAATGGCGTATCCCACCGGAAGCGGTAGAAGCACGGTTAAGCAAAAAGGAGAAATGATGGCCGACGCAATTCCACAAATGCTCTCGGTGACTGAGGTTGCAAGAGCGCTTTCTGTGAGCCCGTATACCATTCGAGCCTGGGTAAGACAAGGCCGCCTTCGTCCAACCCGCTTTTGCCGTCGCGTGGTTTTTCACCCCGAAGAAGTTGCCCGCTTCCTGTCGAATGCAACTAGCAACGTGAACAACTCGGAGAAACACTTATGACCGTGATGATTGATCGATTTTTCGGATTGCATCAGCACTTCGTTCGGAGCGGCCTGTGCCGACGATTACGGGCTGGAGAAATACGGCTCTATATTGGTCTGATGCACGAGAGCGAACGCCGCTGCACTCGCAAACTGAATCTGACAGACACTCAGATACGTGAGCTTGTAGGTGTGGCCTCTCGAACACTTTGCAATGCTCGAAAGCGGCTGCAAGAGTTCGGGCTGCTGCAATACCACAAGACCACCGGAAACATGTACGTCTACACCATATGCCAGCCAGAGAAAGGTGAGCCGTATCCCGGAGGACCGAAGCAACGAATTCCTTACGAGAAGAAGCCGCCACGGACACCTGTTTCATGGGCCAGCAAGCCCAGCAGAGAGCCAGAGCACCAAACCGACCTAACCAGTAAGCCGGTCAGTGCCCCATCAATGCCGACGCCGAACCAGCGCCCGCACAACCTGCCCATGTCCGAACACGGACTGCCTAACGTTTTCAGCGAAAGAGACAAGTAGGCAAAACTTGCTGAACATCTGTAAAACCTGCTACTCAGTCCAGCAAATCTTGCGAACGAGAACGATACAACTAATTCACCCTCAGCCACTTGCAGTCGGCACATCCATTCCTAAGAACATTCCTAATAAGAAAGAATTCCTATTAGGCTTATTTCAATCCATCCAGACAATAGATTCCGTAAAAACGATCACCTTGATAAAGCGAGACATTCTGACATGCATAAGCGGCCCGCCCCGCGTCCCTCAAAGTGTAAACGACATTCTTCCAGGGGATTCGACAAGACTCCTCTCCTTGGTTACAGCTCAGGTCGTATGATGACTTTTTCTTTTCCGGGATTTCGGAGGTACTCTCCATCGTTATTAACACGACTCCGTGCGCGTTAGTGAAGGCGCTCCCCAACATTACGGAATCCAATGCTCCGCTCAATGTTGGTGTCGTGGTAGAGACCCTTGGTGGTGGGGCGGATATGGCTTGCTCGGCATCGAGTGTTATTCCCTTGGGTACTTGGGGTTGAACAGCAGTTGGCGTTTGTACTGCTGGTGGTGCAGGCTTCGGCAACGCCACTGAGCTGTGATATTGCAAGGTCAGTGCCTTTCCTTCTGCTGAGTCTTGGAGCGATGCATCAGCGTTACTGAGAGTGAGCAGGTATCTTCCGCCAACGGCAAACCGTGGGCACTTCGACCAGCGCCAGCGTTCCTCACATGAGAACAGGTAAAGAGCACTGTCACTCACGACCACTGTGTAGCGGATTTTCGGCCTTCCCGTCAGGACTCCACCACCGATTGCATTCGTCACCCCTTGAGCAAGATGTGCGGTGCCCGCTCTTTCCTCAATCGAGGTCGTGGAACAGGAAATTTTCGTGTTGGCAAAGTCTCCAAGATAGGACGTGTGACCAGTGCAATCCGTATAGGAACGCTCAGGCTTAGCTGTTGGCCCCTGCGACGCAGGGGCAATATATTCAGTAGCCGTTGCAACAACTTCAACGGGTAAGCCCTTCGACTGTGCCCTTGAGTGAAGGGTTGACAACGCCAATAACAAAGGAATAATCAGCATGAATTGCTTCAACATGAACGCCTCTCAAGACTCAAGACAACAATTTTGCTGTGCCTTTTCCAGTAGTTCAGGGGAATGGCTACATGGTGAACCGGGACGTTTCAAGAGTCAATAGAAATGTGACTCATAGGGTGTGTACGCATCGGCTGCATACGTCCAAGATTAGACTCCGATGCCCCTCGATATCCGAATCCGTTTTGGCCGCGCAATCCGCCGCATACGTGAGGAGCAGGGCATCAATCAAGAAGAAGCTGCGGAGAGATGCGGGCTGCATCGGACGTACTACAGCGGAATCGAACGCGGAACCAGAAACGTCGCCTTGGTGAATATCGAAAAGATCGCCAAGGGTCTGAAGAAGCCCCTCCCTGACCTGTTTGGTCGCGTGTGAGCAGTTCTTACGTACTAGCAAACAAAGAAAAAGGGCACCGTTTGCGGGTGCCCATCAGAGCGATACGAAAAGCGAACTGCTAGCAGTCAACGGGCGGAATCTGCGGTTTCGTTCTCCCACAGGATGCACAGGCGGTCGAAGTAACCCGCGTTCGCCATCTCGCGGTCGTGCAATTCCATGATGGCGTCACGGCTGATCTGCGCACGGACACGCTGCAAAATGTTGAGGTTTGCGGCGAGAGTCTCTGATTGCAGGTAGCTGATTTGACCCAGGGCTTCTAGGCCGGAAATGACATCCTCAAATGCGGTATTGATCGCGGCTAACGCGCCGTAGGCTTCTGCTTTTACAGGCTGCGGTTTTACGATGCGGTGTGATGGTTGCGCCAGAGTCGCAGGACGGCGTTTTAGTTTTGGTATTCTGGTATCAGCCATATTGCCCTCCCAAGGGGCGATGCGGTTAGGGCGCGTTCGGTGCTAGACACACCGGGCGCTGCCCGTTGGTTAAGGTTTGGACTTCCTCTTTTTGGACGTTTGCTTTTTGAGTTTGCTGTACCGGGTCTTCCTGCCGTTCTTGATCTTCGGCAGCAAGGCCCGGACTCTTTCAATGTCTTCCTCAGTCCAGCCGTGGAGACTGGCGCTGCCAACGTTCAGAATCTTCGGCGCTGGCACCTTCTTTGCCGCAATATACCGGCTCAGGGTCTTGGCATCTAATCCGAGTTTTGCAGCGGCTTGCCTCGTGGAAAACATAATGCCGTAGTGTGGCAGATAGCTTCCAGGGAGTCAAGCGTTTCTTGTGGTACGTCTAAGATTGGACCCAAATTCTTAAGTTCCTTTTCCGTTGCAATTCTGCGTGATTTCCACAGGAGGGCAACGATGCAACTGACAAGAGAATTCGGCTTGCTGAACTGCTGAAGTCGGCATAAAATTTAGACAGTCTCCGTCCCGGCTTTCAGGCCCTTCCCGCTCTTTGCAGCGGGGGATTCCAAAATTGACGGAGCTTGCAGGGCGTGCCTCGGAGCGCACACCCACTGAGCGAAAAACAACGGCTACCCGTCAAAATGGGTAGCCGTTGAGCTTTTAGCAACCGAGCATTAGCCACTACCGGAAAATTCACTGCACAAAAAATCACGATCAAGATTATCACCACCACCGAGCCGTGCCACGGCTTCGGACAACGTGAGGAGCGTCCAGTTTAGGTACATTGCGCCAGCCAGTGCCACAGCGGGCGTGTGCCCCAAATTGTGCCCCACATGTGCCACTACTGAGCGATACGGGCGGATACGGGGCACCTGCCCCACTTTCGGAGTCGGCTGCTAAGTGCAATCAGTATCACGTGATAGCAAGAGGTATCTGGTAGCGCTACCGGGAATCGAACCCGGGTTTTAAGATTGAGAATCTCATGTCCTAACCCCTAGACGATAGCGCCACCCTTGGTTAGACGATCTAAGTATATCAAAACCGTGGGGTTTGCCTGATCGGGCCATTGATTTCGTATCGGTTTCGCCTTTCACCGAGGCTTTGTGTCTGCCGGGTTTCCTCGATATTTACGAAAAAAACAGTCGCAAAATGGGGACGCATACATTAAACTTTTCCCAATCAAACCCCCGGAAAACAGATACAATCTGCTCCACGACCGAGAACGTGGGGTCAACGATCTTAAGTGCTTCGGTGTGGACGGGTGCGTTTGTGTGCCGGCCCGCCCTGGGCAGAGTTTGGCGTTAGATTTGTAATGTCACAGGTACTACTGCTGGATGACAATTCGGCGCAGCTTTATCTCCGCGAATTGCTTTTTCGCAGGGCGAAAATTGAGTGCTGCCTAGCGGCCAATGCCGGTGATGCTCTGGCCCTGTTGCGCAGCGATCTGGGCGAGGCCACCATCGGGGCGGTCATTACCGACCATCTGATGCCGGGCATGAGCGGCCTGGAATTTGTCCGCCAGTTGCGCGTGTTCAATCCGCAGATACCGGTCATCGTGGTCAGTGGATTGCCCGATGCCTGGGAAGAATATAAAGGTCTGCGTGTGGCTTTCCGTTCCAAGCCCTGTGAGCCTGATGACCTGATTGCCCTGGTCACCGCGGCCCTTCAGTCTTCGGGCGGAAAGATTTCGGTGATGTAACGGGTGGTATCGGGTGCGGCCCTGCCCCGTGACTGTTTGTGATTGCAATGTGGATATCCAATCTGAAAGAATTGTTACTTCGGGTGAGCCATGTCGATTGTATCGTTCTTATCTCACGCTTTTAACTGGCCCCTTTTCGGCAGTTTCAGCCTGTTGTTTGCCATGGCGCTGGCCGCGTATACCTTCGTCGCCGGCATCGTTTCCCTGGCATCCAGCCATCCGGCGGCCCAGCGTCTGGGGCAATCGGCACGGCGCGCCGGAATGGCGACCTTCTTCGCCATCACCGCCGCGGCCCTGACTCTGGTGTGGGCGGCGCTGACCAACGATTTTTCCCTGGCCTATATTCAGCAGCACACCAATCGCGCCCTGCCCATTCCTTATAAGCTGGCAGCGCTATGGTCGGGCCAGGAAGGCTCATTGCTCTTTTGGGCATGGCTGCTTTCCGCCTATGGCTTTGTCCTGCGGCTGCGGTACAAGGTCGATCCAAAACTGGTGGCCTACGCCTCGGTGGTGCTGGCCGGCATCCAGGTCTTCTTTGTGGCGCTGGTGAATTTCGGCGGCAATCCCTTTGGCATCATGGACCGCGTGGCCGCAGACGGCAACGGATTGAACGCCCTGCTGCAGTATCCGGAGATGGTCATTCATCCTCCTATGCTGTATCTGGGTTACGTCGGCATGTCGGTGCCCTTCTCTTTCGCTCTGGCTGCGCTCATCATGAAGTATCCGGGTGAAAAGTGGATCAGCATTACCCGCCGCTGGACCATCGTGGCCTGGCTGTTCCTGACGTGCGGCATCATGCTGGGCGCGCACTGGGCCTACGCCGTGCTCGGCTGGGGCGGCTACTGGGGCTGGGACCCGGTCGAAAACGCCTCGCTGCTCCCGTGGCTGAGCGGCACTGCCTTCCTGCACTCGGTCATGATGCAGGAAAAACGCGGCATGATGAAGATTTGGAACGTGTGGCTGATCTTTATCACCTTCCTGTTGTCGATTCTGGGCACCTTCCTCACCCGTAGCGGCATTGTCAGCTCCGTACACGCCTTTGCCCAATCAAGCATCGGCGTCTGGTTCGTCTGGATGCTGTCCATCAGCCTCGCGACTTGCCTGTTCTTTTTCATCAAGAACCGCAAGCATTTGGACGCCGAGAACAAACTGGAATCTCTGGTTTCGCGTGAATCCAGCTTCCTGTTCAACAACCTCGTGCTGTTGGGTGCGTCGTTTGCCGTGCTCTGGGGCACGCTCTTTCCTATCCTTTCCGAATGGGTGCAAGGACACAAAATTACCGTGGGCCCGGTGTTCTTCAACAAGTTCAACATCCCCATTGGACTCTTCCTGGTGTTTCTCACCGGTATCGGCCCGTTGCTCGCCTGGCGAAGCACCTCGTGGGCGAGCGTGAAGCGCAATTTTGCCTTTCCCGCCATCCTCTCGCTAGTGGTCGGCCTGTTGGTGTTTCTCACCCTCTCCGGAGTCTGGAGCGGACATCCTTCCCTCGCCTGGGTTGATCGGTCCAAACTCTATTCTGTCATCGCCTTTGCGCTAAGCGCGCTGGTAATCGGTACAATCTGCTCCGAGTTCTTCCGTGGCGGACGCGTGCTCCAGAACAAGCTGGGCACCAACCTGTTCGGTGGAATTTACCACCTCACCCGCCGCAATACCCGCCGCTACGGCGGATACATCGCCCATTTCGGCTTTGTGGTGGCCATCATCGGCATCGCCGGAACCGCCTTCAACGTAGACCAGGAACAGGAAATGGGACTGGGCGACAAGCTGCAGGTTGGCAGTTACACCTTGGTCAGCCAGAAATATACTGACGATGAAAACGCCCAGTATGTTTCGCAAGCCGCAATTCTCGATGTCTACCAGGGCGGTAAGTTTCTGGAAACGCTCTACCCGGAACGGCGCGCTTACAAACCCGGCGGCCAGCCCGACACCATCGTGGCCAAACGCTCATCCCTGAAGGAAGACCTGTACGTGGTCTATGAAGGCAAGAACCAGCAGACCGATCGCCCGATTATCAAGGCGTATGTGAATCCTCTGGTGAACTGGCTATGGCTTGGCATCCTGGTCCTGATTTTCGGGACGGGCGTGGTCCTGGTGCCCAACGCCGCGCAGATTGCCTCTCCCGTGGCGGTGGCCGTGGCCGCCCCTGCCATTGACGACAAGCAGATGTACCCCACCCCAGGAGCAACCAAGTGAAACGTCTTCTCCTCACGCTCACCATTTATGCTTCGCTGGCCTTCCTGCTGGGCGCCGCCAGTGACGACCGCTACACCGATCTCGGCAACAAGATCATGTGTTCCTGCGGATGCAACCAGATTCTGATCCAGTGCAACCACGTCGGCTGCACGGCTTCGGAAGGCATGATCCGCGATCTGCGAGCGCAAGTCCGCCAATCCTCCAACGATGAAGGCATCCTGGACTGGTTCCGTGCGAACTATGGGATCGCCGTGGTCGTGGCGCCCCAAACCCACGGCTTCGACCTGACCATTTGGATCGTGCCCCCGATCGTCGCCATCCTGGCGATCGGCCTGGTCGTCTGGTTGATATATGTTTGGTCGCGCCGGCCCGCCGCCATGGTGGCCGCCGGGAGCGCCGCTGTGCTTGATTCTCAACTGACGACATTCCAGGACCGGGCGCGCAAGGAGACAGAACTGTGAGCCATTACACCTCGGCCGAACTGGTGACTTGGATTATTTCCAGCCTGGGCGCCGCCGCGCTGTTTGTCTTTGTGTTCTATCCCGTGGACGCGGCTGAAGCTGGCGAAGAAAAGACCCGGCTGCTCTACCTGCATGAGCGCAAAGATGTAATTTACGAGAACCTGCGCGACCTGAATTTTGAACACAAAGCCGGAAAGTTTACGGAAGCAGATTACGAAGCCATGCGCGCCGGCCTGGAAGCCGAGGCCGCCCGCGTGTTGGCTGAAATCGACCTGTGGGAATCTGCCAAAGCCTGAAGGAGCCATCCAAAATTGATACGCCTCACCATTGCAATCATTCTGTGTGCCTGCTCGCTTACGGCGGCGGCCCAAACGATCACCGGCGGAGTCACCAACGGCACGACCAACAAACCGGCCACGGGCGCCGAAGTGGTTCTGATTGAACTCTCCCAGGGCATGGAGGAAGTGGCCCGGACCAAAACGGACACGCAGGGCCACTTCAGGCTCAAGGTTGCCAACGCCTCGGCGAACCACCTGTTGCGGGTCCGCTACCAGGACGTGAACTACAATCAGCCGATACCGCCACGCGTGAACTCCGCCCAGGTCACCGTCTACAATTCGGCGCCCACGGTTCCTGAGATTCAGGTGCTTGACGACTCGCTGGTTTTTGAAACCGATAACCAGTCACTCAAGGTCATCGAAGTCTTCAACCTGCAGAATACTTCCAATCCGCCCATTGCCCAGCCCACCTTCATCTTCTACGCTCCGGAAGGCGCTGAGGTACGGCTGGGGCAGGCTGTCTCTTCCACCGGCGGGATGCCGGTGCCGGTCACTCCCAAGGCCTTGCCCGAAAAGAACAAATATCAAGTTGTGTTTCCGCTGCGTCCGGGCGGTACGCGCTTTGAAATCGTCTACACGCTGCCTTATACCGGCTCCTTCAAGATGGAACCCCGGCTGCAATTGCATACCCAGAAGTTCTACGTGGTCGTACCCCACGCAATGACCTTCAAGTCTTCCGGCGGCGCTGCCTTTCATCAAGACCGCTGGTCGGTCGAACCCTCGCTCGACATGAACACCAATGCCGTCGATGCCCCGGCGCCCGGCCAGTCCCTGGCTTTTGAAGTCTCGGGCAGCGGTAGCATTCCCCAGGATGCTCCCCCGCAGCAGGGAAATTCACGCCAGCCTGCGGAAGCCCGTCCCGGTGGAGGCTTAGGTGCGCCTAACGAAAGCCCTAATCCCATCAGCTCCGGCCAGTGGGCTTTTCTCGGAGTCATGACCCTGTTCCTCGCCGCAGGGGCCGCTTTCATCTTCATGCAGACTGAAAGGACGCCGGCTACGCAAGCAGCCGCCCCCGCCGGAGGCAGTTCACTGCTCGACGCCCTGAAAGAAGAGATGTTCCAGCTTGAAGCTGACCGGCTGTCCAGCAAGGTGTCGCAACAGGACTACTCGGCCGCCAAGGGCGCTCTCGACAAGACACTGCAGCGCGCCATGAAACGCAAATGAGCCGAAATTTCATGCCCGTCATTGTACGATCGTCTCCGCTGCATGGCGCCGGGGTCTACACCACGGCGCCTTTTAAAAAGGGCCAGCGCGTCCTGGAATATACCGGGCCGCGTCTGACCAAAAAACAATCGGAAGGCATGTACTCTGAAAACGAAGTCACATACCTCTTCGCCATCGACAACGTGGTGATTGACGGTTTTGGCGCCGCCGCCTTCGTGAACCATTCCTGCGATCCTAACTGTGAGACCCGCCAGTACGGCAAACGCATGTTCATCGTGGCCGATCGCAACATCAAGGCCGGTGAGGAGCTGACCTACGATTACAACCTGTTCGACGGCGAACCCGGCGAACTGGCTCCCTGCTACTGCGGAGCGCCCAAGTGCCGGGGCACAATGTTCAGCGACGAAGAGGTCGCAAGGCAGAAGAGAGCTCTACGACGGAAACAGAAATCGAAGAAATCGGCGTGATTGGCGAAATTGGTATTTGGTAGTCGGTAATTGGGTAAGTGGGTAATTGGGTAAGTGAAAATCGAGCAGCGAAAGCAGCCGCAGCCTACAAGCTGCAAGCCGCATTCTTAAATTACCCACCTACCAAATTACCCACTTACCAACTTACTCAATTACCAAATTCCAATTACCCGATTGCCAATTTTGGCAATTCCGGCGATTCCTACAGTTCTCTCCTGCCCTCCATGGCCTTCAGCATGGTGACTTCATCGGCGTACTCGATATCGCTGCCTGCGGGGATTCCGGTGGCGATGCGTGTGACCTTGATGCCCGGACGTTTGATGAGCTTGGTCAGATAGACGGCCGTGGCTTCGCCTTCGATCGTGGGGTTGGTGGCGAGAATCACTTCATCGACGCCTCCGCCCTCAATGCGCCGCAGCAGCGTCGGAATACGCAATTGCTCCGGCCCAATGCCATGCAGAGGTGAAATGGCGCCGTGCAGCACGTGGTAAACGCCGTTATAGAAGCGCGCCTTCTCGATCGAGGCAATGTTGGTAGGCTCTTCCACCACACACACCTGGCGCTGGTTGCGGGTGGCGTTGCCGCAATATGTGCAGGGGTCGATATCGGTGATGTTGCTGCACACCGAGCATAGGTGCAGCTTCTCTTTCAAAAGGCGGATGGCCGAGGCCAGCGCATCTGCATCTTCAACGCTGGCGCGCAACAGATGAAAGGCCATGCGCTGGGCGCTCTTGTTGCCCACGCCCGGCAGTTTTTTCAACTCATCGATCAGTCGAGCCAGGGGCTCGGCGAATTTCGACACGATTGACCTCAAATCGCCGCTATGGGGTAAGATTGCTGGCTTAGAGTCCCAGTCCGCCCAACATACCGCCCACCGTGGACTGCATGGCCGCATCCACTTTCCGGCCCGCTTCGTTCACCGCCGCTGTAATCAAGTCCTGCAGCATCTCCAGGTCGCCGCCCTGCACCACCGACGGCTCGATATGCACCGACAGAAGATGTCTCTGGCCATCCATCTTGACCGTGACCGAGCCTCCGCCTACTGAGGCCTCCACCACTGTCTGTCGCATCTTGCTCTGCAGTTCCTGGGCCTGTTTCTGCGCCTGCTCCAGCATTTCCTGCAACTGGCTTGGATTAAAACTGCCCATGCCTTCTCCTAATTCTTCTCATGATGGTCGATGACGGTGCGGATCTCCGCTCCGAATTTCTCGCGCATGCGTTGCACCACCGGTTCGTTGGCGGCGCGGCCGCGCGCGCCCCCGGCTTCGCGCTGCGCGCGCGCCGGCGCAGGGCCGCTTTTGGTCTTGCCGCTGGCCACCGTCCCGCTTACCACTTCCACTTTGATGGCCGTACCGGCGGCCCGGGAAGCAGCCGCGCAGGCAATACGCTTCTGCTCTGCCTGCATCAGCAGTTCAATGACACCCTTGGATTGTGAAATCGCAATCCGCAACTCGCTGCCCACCAACTCCACCGTACCCTCTTCCAACGTGGAGACCAGCATCTTGTGCCCGCCCTTTTCCAGCTCCGTGAGGATGCAGCCTAGCATCTTACCTGGATCGGCCGTAACCTCAGGATCCTCAACGGCCACCGCTGTGGCCGCATGAGTTCTTGATTCAACCTGCAGAGCTTCTTTCGACGACATTTCCGGTTCCGGTAACTGGCTCTTGCGCGCCCGGTCGGTTTCAAACGGCGAGGCCGTGCGCTCGCCAGCAACCGGCGCAGAGGAACGCCCCGAAGCTGACGACGCAGACGACGAAGCGGGCGTACGCGAAGGCGCTGCCGGCGCTGAAACCGGTCGCGGCATGGACGTTGCCGCGGACTTCACCGGAGTTGACGCCACGGTGCTCCCGGCAGCCACCTGACTGAGGACCATCTCCAGCGGCAGAATCCGCTGGGCGTGGACCATCTTGAGCACACCGAGTTCCAGATGGAAGCGCTGCTCTTGCCGGTAGCCGACGTCGTCATAAGTCCGCAACATGATCTGCAGAAAGCGGGCCAGGTCTTCCTCGGAAAATTTTTCGCCCACACGCCCCAGGCGCGCACGCTCGTCGGATGATACCTGCAGCACCGGAGAATCCGCTCCACTGACTTTGGCCACCAGCGCATTCCTGAGAAAGCGCACCAGTTGCCGGGCGAAATAAGCCGGGTTATGGCCTTCGGTCATGAAGCGGTCGAGCAGGCGGATGGCATCTTCGCTGGAGTTCCGGGCCACGGTCCCCATCAGATCTTCCATGACTTCCGAACCCACGGAACCTACCAGTTCACGCACTTGTGCGGCGCCCAGTTTGGCGCCACAACAGGCGATGGCCTGGTCCATGATCGAAAGCGCGTCACGCATGGAGCCGTCGCCGGCCTCCGCCAGTACCGCCACGGCCTCATCATCGGCCTCAATGCCTTCTTGCCCGGCAATGGTCTTGAGCTGGCCGGCAATTTCATCAAACTTGACAGCGTGAAAGCTGAAGTGCTGGCAGCGCGAGCGGATGGTCTGCGGAATATCTTCGGCCTGTGTGGTCGCCATCATGAAAATGATGTGCGGCGGAGGCTCTTCCAATGTCTTGAGCAGCGCGTTGAAGGCCGCATCGGTGATCTGATGCGCTTCATCCAGAATATAAATTTTGTAACGGTCGCGGGCGGGGCGGTAACGGGCGGCGTCCCGCAGTTCGCGGATCTCATCGATTCCGCGATTGGTGGCCGCATCGATCTCAATGACATCCACCGCGCCCCCGGCGCGGATCTCGGTGCAGGAAACGCACTCCCCGCAGGGCTCAGCTACAGGATTCTCCGCCGAACGGCAGTTCAGCGCCATGGCCAGAATGCGGGCAATCGTGGTCTTGCCGATACCGCGATGTCCGCTGAAGATATAGCCATGGGCAATGCGCTGCTGCGTGATGGCATTCTTCAGCGTGCGGGTCACATGCTCCTGCCCGATCACCTCGGAAAAGCGCTGCGGCCGGTATTTGCGCGCCAGAACTTGATAGCTCATTGGAAACTTGATTATACGCTGGGCAGGAGGATGGAGTTTTCCACAGCGGAAATGTAAGAGCGGCGTGGCGTCACCCAAAATCATTGATTGAAATACAGCACGACGTAGCGTCAACCAGGACCTTTGAAACACAGAGAAACAGAGGCAACAGAGGATTTGGGGTTGTGAGGCGGGCGCAGAAACCGCCGCATGCCGAAAAGATTTTGGCGGATAGTAATACAGAGAGAACAGAGCGTTTTGGGGTTGTGAGGCGGTGGCAAAATTGTCGCAAACCGCGAAGATCGTGAGCACTAGGAATAAAGCGGTTCACGACATCTTCGCGGCTCACGGCAATTCTGGATGCCACTTCACAACCCTAAAAAAACCTCTGCTCCCTCTGTTCCTCTGTGTTTCAAGGGTTTTGGTTGAAACTACGTCGCGCTATATTTTGAAGATCATTTTCGAGGTCTACGGCGCCTCAATCAACTCCATCTTCCCGTCTTTCTTCCGATGCAATACTTTGACCTTGCCTTCCAGGTCGCGGAAAACAAACACTTCACGGTCGCGGAACTCCGCTTCCTTGACCGCTTCTTCCAGCGTCAGCGGAGAGCGGGCCACCGAGTCGGCATTTCTCACTACGTGGGTTTCAGTAAACTTCACCATGGTAGGAAAAGAATGGACGGTCACGGGTACGGCGGTTTTTACGCCAGCTCCTACCGCGATAGCCACGTCCCCGGCTTCGGCGTTGGCGTCTTGCCGGCCTGCCAATTTTTTCTGGGCGTGGCGTTTCCTGCTTTTCCAACGGGTCTTATATTTGACTGCCTGGCGATCGATGTGGTCGAGCGCGTTACCCACCGCAGAGTTCATTTCCGGGGCTTCTGCCAGCCCCACGATGGGAGCGTGATTGCTCACGGTCACGTTGATTTCAGCAATATGGCGGTGCTTTTCCGCCGATAAGACTACGTGGGTATCAAAATTGCCGCCCAGGATTTTTTGGATTTTGTGCAGTCCGGATTCGACTTGATTCCGAATGGCGGGGGTGATTTCAAATTGCCGGCCAGTATATTCCACGTTCATTGACTCCCTCCTCGATCGAAACGCTTTGCGCTTGAGAGTCGTCTGCCTGGCGCCCTTGGGATGGGCATCCATACAGGCGCTTATGCCGTGACATCTTCCTGGAAAGCGCCGGCCCATGGCGGCTGCGCCTGGCGATTAATTCCTGGTCCTCCTTTGATGAGTGCTGGGAATCTTCATGTCTTCCCGATACTTGGCGACCGTGCGCCGCGTCACTTGTATGCCCTGAGATTGCAAGATGCGGGTGATCTGGTCGTCGGTCAACGGGTGCGCGGAATCTTCTTCTTCAATCAGCTTCTTGACGCGGCGCTTCAAGATCAACAGCGAAGTGCCCGCGCCTTCCGGGCCCTGCACGCCTTCCGAGAAAAAATAGCGCAGCTCAAATACACCCTGCACGGTATGCACGTACTTATTGGAAACCGCCCGGCTCACCGTCGAAGGATGCACCCCGATCTCTTCCGCCACTTCCTTGATCATCATGGGCTTGAGCATGTCGATGCCCCGGTCCAGAAATTCCTGCTGGCGGCGGATGATGGCGTAACAGACCTTGAGAATGGTCTGGCGCCGCTGCTCGATGTTCTTGATCAGTTGCACCGCGGACTTGTACCGGTCTTTCACATAAGAGCGCACGTCCTTCTCCACCGTCTGCCCCTGGTGCAGCATCCTGCGGTAGGTGGGACTGACCCGAAGCTGGGGCAAGTCCTCGTCATTCATCATCACCAGATACTCGTCGCCATGCTTTACGAAGGCCACATCCGGTTCGATGAGTTTGGGTTCGAC
>Ga0210403_10001369_pt1 | contig 23281 bp, 25 predicted proteins | sample IncBWC19MmetaG_FD_150863 | JGI IMG/M metagenome (GOLD analysis project Ga0210403, IMG submission 150863) | Forest soil microbial communities from Barre Woods Harvard Forest LTER site, Petersham, Massachusetts, United States - Inc-BW-C-19-M | ecosystem: Environmental > Terrestrial > Soil >... | reverse complement strand
ATTGATCAGCCCAGAGAACAGATGGCTGCTTCTGGCACGCAACGGACATCCCAGCCCGCACGTCGGATGTCGGCTTTCGGGGGTGAAGCGGAAAACATCTGCTCCTAGCGAGTATTTCCGAGTTTGACCCCAACCGGACCTCGTGGAGCGGTGGACCGCGCGACCCTTCTCTAACAGTGTTAGTTCGCTGCCGTGCATGATTCCGAGGTTGCATCGCAGCCGTCAACTCCTTCGCGGAGCCGACGCCGTCCCGTCTCACCAACCGGCCGCCACGCACGGTTCCCGCCGCTTTCTCGCCGCATTCGAAAACGGTTTGTCCGCCTTCTCGCCACCGTTGAAAAATGGCCTGTTGCGCGGATGGCACAGAGTCCCCAAGCCAAATCAACTACATTCAAACCGGACTTGGAAAGTCAAGCATCGCCCCGGAGCAATGCGTGACGTCAGACGCAGTTAGCCTGACTGACACAGCAAGTGTAGCCGACGCGGCGGCTGCTACATCGCGGTTTTGCGTGAAGATAATGACGCGCGGCGAAATCGCCGGTTGCCCCGCTTGGGCCGCCACCTTCGCCGACCGGCGCAAGGATCACCGTTACTACGAAATCCTAGAGGATACGCTCCGCGACCGCGTCGAGTACCGATACTTCGCGATCATCGACCAGGCAGCCTGCATCCAGGCTGTCCAGCCGTTTTTTCTTCTCGACCAGGACCTTCTCGAAGGACTTGGCGCGGAATGGCAGACGAGGCTGGCGCGCATCCGACGCTTCGTTCCCCGATTTCTCAAAACGCGCACCTTGATGGTTGGATGCTTCGCCGGAGAAGGACACCTCGCCGGATCAGACACGGTGCCGTCCGGCGAGATGGCGGAGATTCTCTGCCGCGAGATCGTCAATCTCGCAAGGTCGTGCCGGGCGCAGCTTATCGTCCTGAAGGAATTCCCTACGCGCTATCGGCCGGTGCTGGATTGTTTCGTCCGGCGCGGCTTCGCCCGCGCGCCGAGCATGCCGATGACGGCGCTCAATATCGAGCACGACGATTTCGACGCCTACATGCAAAATGCGCTGCCGCGATCGGCGCGCTGGCAGCTCCGCAAGAAATTCAAGGCGACCGACGGCGAAACCCTTGCCCTCACGGTCACCGATGACGCGAGAGATGCCATCGACGAGATCTATCCGCTCTACCTGCAGGTCTTCGACCGTTCGAAATTCCGTTTCGAGAAACTGACAGCCGACTATTTCCGACGGCTCGGCAGCGACATGAAGGATAAGACCCTCTTCTTTATCTGGCGCCGGGGTGAGAAGGTGGTCGCCTTCAGCCTCTGCATGGTCGAAGGCGACAGTCTTTTCTGGGAGTATGTCGGCCTGGACTATGCTGTCGCCCTCGACCTCCATCTCTACTACTACACCATTCGCGACATGATGAACTGGGCGATCGCCAACGGTTACAAGTGGCTTCGAAGCACGGGTCTCGGTTACGAACCGAAATTCCGGATGCGGCATGATCTCGATCCGCTCGACCTCTATGCGCGCCTTCGCTCCGCGCTTCCGAACGCGATTTTCAGGCTGCTGCTGCCCTGGATCGTACCGGCCCGCTACGACAAGACGCTGCGAAGGTTCGCGAACTATCGCGATCTCTGGTAGCAGGTCCGATACCGGCAACGCCATGCTGTGCGCGGCTCTACCCAAGGCGCTCGGCTTCGACGTGCCGGCGACGCTGATTGCCCGCGCCGACGACGAGATCGAATAGCGAGGCGATTTGCTGCAGTGCATGAGTCCGTTGTTGGCACAAAACGGACCAGCCGGGCCGGTCTCGCGATGTCCGTCAATTGGGCTAGACCGGAAGTAATGCGTGGGCCGTCAAACCGGCAAATCCCGCATGCACGCCATGCGCAAATTGCCCGTCGTGCCAATCTGCCGCACGTAGTCACGCTTGCGGCGTCGGGCAAATCACAACGATGCTCTCGCGCATCCCGCCTCGATGAAGAGGGACGTTTCGGCCGATCGTCACGACACGTGGGGCGGGGATGCGATGGACGCGGGACTGCACGTGTGACGAACGTGGCGGACGCGGACGGCGAAGTCGCGTGGTCCTGATCTCCCGACGCTGGGATCAAGCTCGTGGACGATTTCACGAGCGACGGTGGCTAACAAGCCCGGACACCGGGGAGGGCGCGTATAAGCCGTAACCCATCGCGCAGGGAATGCCGGTTGATTTGGCTGAACCTGTGGTGACTGCCGCCTGCTTTTTTTGTTGCAGGCGGGCCATGGGTGAGGCCATCACCCGGCATTCCCTGCGCCCTCTTCGTTTCCCGAGGGCCAAGTTATTGGCAGCACCCGGACGCGAACGCGTCGCGGGATCGCGGTGATGTGTTCATGGAGCCATGGCCATTGTCAGAATCTTGGCCGCCAGCGGGCAGGAAGTGGCTGGCGGGCCACGATCATGGGCGCCGAGCGATTTCACGCCGAAGCAGCTGCGCGAACTGCACATCAGGCTCAACCTGCCGGATAAGGCGTAATCACAAACCGGTCGAGACCTCGATCCGGAACTGTGCCAGCGCCAGCAGCGGGTCGGAATTCACGAACTGGCCAAGCTGCATCACCGGCACATGGCCGAGCGGCGTCAGCTTGACCACCAGCGTCTGCCGTGGGGTCTCGACAAAGCGGACCAGCGCGTCGACCGCCGCCTGTGTATCCGGATTGGCCGTCACCGCTTTCTCGCTGCCGGTCCTGATGCCGTCGACAATGGCGCTGCGCGCGGCGTCGCGGCTCATACCGTGCGTTCGGGCGTATTGCGCGACAAACAGATCGACCGCGCCAAGGTCACGTAAGGTCAGCTCCAGCGCGCCGGCCTCGATTTGCGCCGCCGCGACGGTCGCCTGCTGCGGATCGAGCGTGAATGCCCCGCGGGGCACCTTGGTGAGCGCGACGCGGGCTGATGCCTTGAGCAGGGAGCCGACCTCGAAATTCGCTGCGTCCAGCACGAAGCCGCCCGATGTTTCGTCCCAGGCAGCGGAGAGATTGGCGTCAAGCGCCATCGTGTCGACGCCGGCGATGGCCAGCGGCTGCATGGCGGGATTGGTCGGATCGACGGGGCTCGCCAGGCTGGCATCGAGATGCGCCTTGGTCGGGATCGGTCCGACAAATTGCCCCCAATTCAGGTTGATCGTATCGATCTTGACGGTCTTCTTGCCGTCCTTGAGCGGCGCGACCACGCCTTTGACCTCGGCGCCTTCCAACACCTGGAACAGCTGGAGCGCCTGCTCGGGCGGAGGCCGTTGCGCCGGGTTTGCGAACAGCGCCGACACGCGCATGAGGTTGGCGGCGTTGAGCGATTTGAGCGCGAAGCGCCCGACCTTGAACGGCCCGTTCGGTGTGGTGGCATCCAGGCCTTCGAGCACCAGATCGCCCCTGCCGCCATCGAGATTGAAGCGGATCGCCGACATCTTGAACGGGCCTTGCGGCGTCTCCGTCGACATCCCCCGAAGCTCGTAATTGCCGACGTGGAGGCCCTCATACAAGCCGGCGATCTTCTCGATCATCTCGCGCGTTTGCTCCGGCGTCGGCGGGCGGTTCTGAAAGAACGCCAGGAGCGCGGGAATTTGCAGCCGGGAAGGGCGCAGCGCGACGTCGTCGACCGTGAGCGATTCGATCCGGACTTGCTGATTTTGTGCTGTCGTGATCGCGTAGGGACCGGCCGTGACCTGGCGATAAGCGCTGTGATAGCGGTCGTCGCCGGCGTTCTGCGGATCGAGGATCGCCGCCATCGTGCGCAGATCGATGTCGTAGGAAGCGAGCTTTTCGATCCGGCCGGAGAGTTTGTCGTTCTTTCCCGCCTGCTGCGTGTTCGCGTTATAGGCGACGCTGGCGAGCTTCATGACGGCAACCTTGCCGTCCTTGATTCCCTCGATGCTGAGGTCCGAATAGGAAAAGTCCGCGCTGATCTTGACGGTCGAGTTGAGTTCGAACGTTCCGGCAAGGCTTGGGAGCGACATCGACGCTGCGCTGATGCCCGCGAACTGTTCCAGGGCGAACCGATAGAGATCAAGGGCCGAGGACGAAGCCGGCCGCTGCTGCATGATCGCCGGGCCGGAAACGTCTTTCAGCGTGATGGCGGGCATCTTGTAGGCGAGGTGAAATTCGGCGGGAGCGGCCATGGCCGCCTCGACCTCGACGCCGGCGACTTCGATCGTATCCGCCGTGAAATGCGTTGCGTCCGCCTGGCTGGCACCGGACGCCGTGATGTTTGCGATCTTGACGTGGAGCGAGGGCTGCGAGGCCGATTCGCCTTCGATCCCGGCGATGGTGACGACCCGCTTCAGCGGGTCGAAGCTGACCTTGCCGTGGCTGGCCTTGCCGCCTGCGCTGCGGATTTGATCGAAGGCGGTGTCGATCTCGGACGTTATTTTCTGCTGCACATAAAACTGGAAGCCGAAAAAACCCCCAACCGCGATGACGAGCGCGGCAACGAGGCCCAACAGGATTTTCTTCATTCGATCAGCTCCAGTCGGCAAGGCTTGCCGGGCGATTGCCAAAATCTTGGTCGGAATGGCGGGGAAACGGGCGAGTTAGAGGCGACGAGGCGGGCAGGTGGTGGCTGTTGATGGCTTTTGTGGTCAGCTGTTGCATCGAAGCCGTTGCACGTGCTTCACATCCGGCTCAATTTGCAGGAAAACCGGCTCCTGGATGTGACAAAGAAACGAAAGTCCGGGACCGGAAACGCTGGGAGCATGCATGTCGTCCTATTCCGAAGATCTGCATAATGCGGCATTAGCCTACCACCGGTTTCCGCGTCCCGGGAAACTCGAAATCCAGGCGATCAAGCCGCTCGCCAACCAGCGCGACCTGGCGCTGGCCTATTCGCCGGGCGTCGCCGCGGCCTGCACCGAGATCGCCGCCAATCCGGCCGAAGCCGCGACGCTCACCGCACGCGCCAACCTGGTCGCGGTGGTCTCCAACGGCACGGCGGTGCTGGGCCTCGGCAATATCGGTCCGCTCGCCTCCAAGCCCGTCATGGAAGGCAAGGCGGTGCTGTTCAAGAAATTCGCCGGCATCGATGTGTTCGACATCGAGATCGCCGCCGACACCATCGACCGTGTGGTGGAGACGGTTGCCGCGCTCGAGCCGACTTTCGGCGGCATCAATCTCGAGGACATCAAGGGCCCGGAATGCTTTGAGATCGAGGCGCGCCTGAAAGAGCGCATGAAGATCCCGGTGTTCCATGATGACCAGCATGGCACCGCCATCATCGTCGGCGCCGCCATCACCAACGCGCTGCGGTTGAACGGCAAGAAGCTGCCGGACGTGAAGATCGTCTGTTCCGGTGCGGGCGCTGCAGCGATCGCCTGTCTCAATCTATTGGTTTCGCTCGGCGCCAAGCGCGAGAACATCTGGGTCTGCGACATCGAAGGCCTGGTCTATGAAGGCCGCGAAAAGCTGATGGACCGCTGGAAGGGCGCTTATGCGCAGAAGTCCGACAAGCGCAAGCTCGCCGATGTCATCGGCGGCGCCGACATCTTCCTCGGGCTTTCTGCCCCGCGCGTCCTCACGCAGGACATGGTCAAGCAGATGGCGGACAAGCCCCTGGTGATGGCGCTCGCCAATCCCGATCCCGAGATCATGCCGGATGAGGCGCGCGCGGCGCGGCCCGACGCGATGATCTGCACCGGCCGTTCCGACTTCCCCAACCAGGTCAACAATGTGCTGTGCTTCCCCTTCATCTTCCGCGGCGCGCTCGATGTCGGCGCCACCGCGATCAACGAGGAGATGAAGCACGCGGCTGTGGATGCCATCGCCCAGCTCGCGCGCGATCCGCCGTCGGACGTGGTGGTGCGCGGTTACGACAGCGGCGAGACGCAGGGCTTTGGACCGGGCTCCCTGATCCCGAGTCCCTTTGATCCCAGACTTATTCAACGCATCGCGCCGGCGGTAGCGAAAGCCGCGATGGATTCCGGCGTGGCGACGCGGCCGATCAAGAATTTTGACGAGTATACCGCGCTGCTCGAGCGCTTTGCCTTCCGCTCCGGCCTCGTCATGAAACCGGTCTTTGCGAAAGCCAAGACCCAGCCGGTCCGGGTCATTTATGCCGAAGGTGAGGACGAGCGGGTGCTGCGCGCGATCCAGCAGGTGCTGGAGGAGAGCCTCGCAAAACCGATACTGGTCGGCCGTCCCTCGGTGGTGGAGGCGCGGATCAAGCGGTTCGGCCTCGGCATCAAGGCCGGCCGCGATTTCGATCTTGTCAACCCCGAGGACGATCCGCGTTACCGCTCCTATGTGCAGTCCTATATCGAGGTCGCCGGCCGCCGCGGCGTCACCCCCGATGCGGCGCGCACCGTGGTTCGCACGAACAACACCGTGATCGCCGCACTTGCGGTGATGCGCGGCGAGGCGGATGCCATGATCTGCGGTGTCGAAGGCCGCTATATGAGCCATCTGCGCCATGTCCGCGACATCATCGGGCATTTGCCTGAAGTCAGCGATTTCGCGGCGCTGGCGCTGATGATCACGCGCAAGGGCGCTTATTTCATCGCCGATACCGAGGTACGGTCGAATCCGAGCGCGGATGAGCTGTGTGAAGTGGCTGCGCTTGCGGCCAAGCATGTGCAGCGTTTCAATCTGAAGCCGAGGATCGCCTTCCTGTCACATTCCGATTTCGGCAGCTACGACACCGACTCCTCGCGCAAGATGCGGCATGCGACCGCGCTCTTGAAGAAGCACCATCCGGAGCTGGAGGCCGACGGCGAGATGCAGGCCGACACCGCGCTCTCCGAAGCCACGCGGAAGCTGATCCTGCCGAGCTCCGATCTCGCAGGCGAGGCGAACATCCTGATGATGCCGAATCTCGACGCCGCGAATATCGCCTATCAGATGGTCAAGGTGCTGGCGGATGCCGTCCCGGTCGGGCCGATCCTGATCGGGCCGGCGCGTCCGGCGCACATCCTCACCCCCTCGGTGACCGCGCGCGGCGTCTTGAACATGACGGCGGTTGCGGCCGTCGAGGCTCAAGAACGTGCCACGCGGCAACAGCCGAGCCTGTTCACCTAGATGGCGGGCGGTGAGTTCCCGATTCGGGCCGGCGCGCCCGGCGATTGAGCGTTTGAAAAGCGCGGGCGGACCCTCCATAATCCACTTGCACTGCGACTCTGCCCCAAACTCTCGGTGAGGCCGACGATGCCAGCATTCATAGTTTTCGGGCGAGTTCTGTTCGCCGTGCTTTTCATCTATTCCGGCGCGACAAAATTGTTCGGGATCCAGGCGGCCGCCGACGCCATCGCCGCCAAGGTGATCGTTCCGGCCATGATCGCGCCCTATACCGCCCAACTCGAGACCGCGACGGGTATGGCGCTGCCGCAGGTGCTGGCGATCGCATCCGGCGCCTTCGAGGTCATCTCCGGGCTGATGATCGCGCTCAATTTTGGCGTGCGATTCTTTGCGGTCCTGCTGATCATCTACATCGGGCTGGTCACGTTTTATTTCCACGATTTCTGGAATCAGACCCCTCCCGACAACGGCAAGACGCTGGTGGATGCGCTGAAGAACCTGTCGCTGATCGGCGCGCTGTTCATCCTCGCAGGCTACGGCAGGGGGCCGCGGATGGCCGAACCTGCCTATGGGGATGTGTAGCAGCGGGCCACTTTAGACGGCTCGCCGCCAGGGCGTGACGCTGACCTCTTCCGTCGGATCCAGCATCTGGCTTTTGCCGGCCTTGAGCCCGTGCGAGCCGAGGATATGCTGCGGCGTACGCTCGGGCACACCGGGGAAACAGCCTTCGCCGCCGGGAATCCGCACGCGCGGCGCCAGCGACAGCCAGAACGTGTCGTAGCGGTCCATGAACATGGCGAAGATTTCGGGGCCGCCGATGACGGCGACGGTGCCGGAACGCACGCCGGCAAACTCGGCCGCCGCTTCGAAAGCTGCACCGGCGGGATTCCACAGCGTCGCCTTGGGATTGGATGGATCGGGAGCGATCGCGGCGACACGGCGGGTCACGACGATCCGCTTGCGCCTGGGCGAGTTTGGCTGGCCTTCTCCGGAATGGCGGCCGTGCACGATGAGGTCGGCACGGTCGAGGGCATCGGTGAAAAACTCCTTGTCGCCCTCGAATTTCAATTCATCCGGCATGACGTGCGGGGCACGGGCCAGCATCCCGTCAGCGGAGACGATGACATAGCCCTCGAAGCGGAACGCCGGCACGCGACCCGGCGGCCTTACTGCGTCACATCGGTGACGACGCTCGACACCGGGCGCTGGGTCAGCGTCGGCAGCTTGGAATCCTTCAGCACCGCTTCGTCATATTGCGGCAGCGACTGCACCGGTGCCTTCGCGCGCATGGCAACCACTTTGTATCCCTCGGCCTTCAGCCGCTTCAGAATGTCGGGCAAGCCTTCCGCCGTGTGCTTGTGGAAGTCGTGCATCAGGATGATGCCCTTGCCGAGCTTGGCGAGCTTCTTGAAGATGACGTCTTCCACCTGCTTGGCGTTGCGCGCCTTGAAGTCGAAGGAATCGAGGTCACAGGAGAAGATTCCGATGTTGCGGGTGCCGAGATAGGTGACCATCTCCGGCGGGTGCTGCAGCGCCGGGAAGCGGAAGAACGGCGCCGGCGAGATGCCGCCGAGCGCCCATTTCACGGCGCTGATGCCCTTCTCGATCTCTTCCTTGCGCTGGTCGTCGTTCAGCTTCTTGTTGACGAGGGTCGCATGCGACCAGGTGTGGGTGCCGATGGTGTGGCCGGCCGCATAAACCTGTTTGGCGATCTCTGGGTAGTAGGTCGCGTGCTTGCCGATCTCGAAGAAGATGCCGGTGGTGCATTCATCCGCCAGCGCCTTCAGGATCGCGGGCGTGTTCTCCGTCCACGGGCCGTCGTCGAAAGTCAGGACCACTTCATGGTCCTTCAGGAAGTCCAGCTCCTTGAAGTGCTCGAAGCCGAAGCCCGGACCGCCGGTGGTGTCGATCTCGACGGTTCGGGCCACCCCGAGCGCATTGGGATTGTTGCAGGCAGCCCGAGCGGGCTGCTGAGGCTGGGCCGGCGCTGCGGCCGCTGGAGCCGGCGCCGCTGCGGGAGCGGAGGCTGCAGCGGGCGCGGCCGCTGCCGGCTTCTGGGCCGCGGTCTGCGACCAGGCGAGAGTGGGCGCACAAAGCGCAACCGCAACGAAAATTCCTGCCGCAACACGCATCTCGGTTTTCCCAGATTTTGCGGCTCGCGCGCGGTTATGCCGCCATCGTCCGAGCCATCGTTCCCCCAACGCGCATACTAGCTTAGCCAGACCGGCCGCGCCAAGGCAACGGCAGCCTGTGGAAGGGTCTGAATTGTGGCTACTTCGGTTAATTCGGGCAACTGTGGCTTTAAGTGTCGGCGAGTGCCCGCGCGATCGCCGTCTTGACCCTTGTATCCGTCGGTTCGACCGCGGATGGGAAGACTTCCGCGATATAGCCGTCGCGGCCGACCAGATATTTGTGGAAGTTCCACTTCGGCACATCCTTCGGACGCGCCTCGGCGGCCCATTTGTAGAAGGGATGGGCGCCGGGTCCGGCGACTACGGCCTTGGCCGCGATTGGAAAGGTAACGGCATATTGATGCTGCGCGGTCTCGGCGATTTCGGCAGCACCCCCGGGTTCCTGTCCGCCGAAATCGTTGGAGGGTATGCCGATCATGCCAAAGCCGCGGCCGGAGAATTCGGTCCAGATCTCCTGCAGTCCCGCATATTGCGGGGTGTAGCCGCAGAGCGAGGCCGTGTTGACCACCAGGAATGGCCGCCCGGTGTATTCGGCAAGCCTGATGTCGCCGCTGGACAGCCCCGGAAAGGAAAAGGCGTAGGCCGTGATCCGGCTGACGGGGGCTTGCGCGAAAGCGCGGCTCGAGAGCGGTCCCGACAGCGCGGCCAACGCGCTTGCGAGCAAAATCCTGCGGTCGATCATGGCTGCTCTCCCTGATGTACGACGACATCCTAGCGCAGACGAGCGCGAACACTGGCTCAACAAGCCGTTATGAAGGACACCACGGCACCGGCATCAGCGGCATGTAATAGCGATTCCACTCGCAGATCGATTCGTGACCGGAGCGCTTGAAGGCGTATTTGATCGGCTCGGCCTGGCCGATCGCGATATGCAGGCCGAACAGCGTCGCCGCGATCGGGAAGGCCCATTTGTGCCATCGGACGGTTGGCAGCGCCTCGAGCAGGACCGCGCCGGCAAGGATGATCAGCGGATCGGTGAAGATGAAATATTCGATCTTCAGCCCGCGCCGCACGCCAAGCGTATCGATCCCGATCGCAGCCAGCATCAGCGCCAGCGCCTGCAGCGCGGCCAGCCGCTCGCCGCGCCGCCAGGCGTACAAGATACCGGGCAGGATCAGCCAGGTCAGGAACACCGTCGGCCGTGCGGAAGAGTGCAGCACGAAGGTGTAGCGCGCGAACACCGAGGCGAGCCCCTCGAACAGCAGCAGGATGACGGCGAACGGGTTCGATCCATTCGCCGCGTTGGTTGTGCCGGCGTCGGCAAAGACCAGCATTTTCTCCAGCGGATTGACCACCGCGATCACATCGCTGGTGTTGTAGTCGACGTCGAGCACGAGCAGGGCGATCGCAGCACCCGCTGCAGCCGCAAAGATCGATGCGAGTGTCTCGGTGATGCTGACCTGCCAGATCACGGCGTAGGCGATCATGCAAAGGACGATCAGCGCCAGCAATGCGATCTGATAGACGCCGAAACGGCCGAACAGCAGCGGATGAAACTGCGCGGCATCGAGCAGGGCGCGGTCGAGGCCGGTGGCGATCAGCGGCCATGCCACCATGGCTGCGGCGAGAGCTGCGATGGCCGCAATTGCGGCGGCGAGCCAGCTTGCCGGCGCGCGCCAGAATTTGACGCTTGCGCCTTGTTCGCTGCCGAACGGCAGGATCACCAGCGGCAGCACGCCAATCAGGAGGATCGCCTGCACCTTGTTTTCCAGCCCGATCAAGCAGAGCGCGGCGGCAGCAGCCAGGCCAAGCGGGCGGGCCAGATTCGCGCGGCGTCCGATCGCGATCAGGATCATCAGCGCAAAGATCACGGGGCAGGCGGCCACGAGCTCGCTGCGCAGGATCCGCGAATGCACGGCAATACCGCCGGACAGCGCGAAGGCCAGCGTCGCGAGCAGCGCAACGCGCCAGTCGCGAAAGATCAGGCGGCCAAGGCCCGCGAAAATCAGCACGCTGCCGATTGCGATCAGGAAGGCGAGCACGCGCCCGGCGCGCACGGCATGGGTCATCGCCACATCGAACGCCGCGGCGTCTCGCGGTATCGCCGGCAAGGTCCAGGCGTCCAGGAGACCGAGATCGTGGAGCAGCGCGAACCAGGATTTGAGCGAGAGGATGGTCAGATAGGCGGTGTGATCCATGAACTGCTGCGGCTTGCCGGCATTCATGGCGAGCGCGCTGTAGATCACCATGAAATCCATGTCGGCGTTGCGCCAATAGGTGACGAAATAGCCAAACAGCAGGAACGAGACCGCCAGTCCAATGACGATCGCCGCGAGCCCTCTTGACCAGCCGAGAAAGGTGAGGGGCTCGAAGACGTCACGCGACGTGCCGGATTTTTGGGCTGTGGGGGCGGAGACCTCTGACATATCAGCGGCTTTTAGCCGACCCGTCCTGGAGGCGCCACGCCTCACGGAGGAGCTTGCTCGAGCAAGCTCCGCGCCATGGATCAGTAGGTGCGGATGATGAAGTCGGTGTATTCGCCGGTTTCGCCCTGGTTGATGCCCTGGTCGGAGACGACGATCGAGCTGCCCGTGGCGAGCGCTTCACCAACACGCGCCATCACATCGGCTGGAATCGTGATGCGGTCGAGCGCTTCCGCCGCGCTATCTGGCATCGGCACGGGCTTGGCCTCGGCCGCAGCAGGCGCGTTCTTGCCCTTTCGGCGAGAAGCGCGCGGCATGTCGCTGTCGCGCATGGCGGCACGAGCCGACATCGGCACGGTGACCACGGACCAGTGCAGGGCGTTGGAATCGTTCTTGTCGACGGTCGCGGTGAAGATGTGCGTGCCGAGCGGACGGTCACTCGGTGCAATCGTCACGGGCACCTCGAACCACGGCGCAAAGTTCTGGCGCACATAGAGCTTGGAATCCTTGCGGCTGATGAACACCGCGACCTGGCCCTCGCGGCGCTTCTCCGGCTTCGCGGCCGGCTTGATCTCGGTCAGCCGGGTCTGATCCTTCCTGGCATCCGCGGCCGACGCCGGCGGGGTGACGGCGTTCACTGCCTTGACCGGCTCGGCCGACTTGGCGGCGTCGGCGGCCTTGGCCGTATCCGGCTTGGCCTCGGCAGGCTTGGCAGCGACATCGGCCGCCTTCGCGTCGGTGATCGCAGTCGGCTTGGCATCCGCGGGCTGGTCGGCGGAAGCGGCCTTGTCTGCACCTGTGACACCAACCGGCTTCACCTCGGCGCCGGTGTCGCTCTTTGCCGCGTCGCTACTGTCGGTGATCTTGGTGTCCTTGCCGACGGTATCGGTCGACGCCGCCTGCGGCGCGCTGTCGGCCTTTGCTCTCTCGGCTTTCCCGTTATCGGCGTTGGCGGCCTCTGGCTTGGCTTCGTCGGCTTTCGGCGCTGTCGCGTTAGGGGCAGGCGAGTTGCTGCCCGAAGATGCATCGGAAGCCGTACTCGCGCGCACGCCGCCGCCGGCATCGGCCGTACGGGTCTGGTCTCGCAACAATGCTGCGTCGTCGTGATCGACGGAGGAGCGCAGTTCGAGGCTGGCTTCGACCGGCTTCGGCTCTGGCGCGCCCTTGTCGGCCTTCGCCGCCGGCGGCTCGTTGGGTTCAGGCTGCTCGGCGACCGCCGGCTGCGGCACGACCTTCATGGCCGGCAGCAGCGGATGCGAGAAACCCGATGGCGACAATTCGCCGGGTGTGACGATCACCCGCGCGCCCATCTTGGTCCAGCCCCACATCTTTATCGCAAAGGATTCCGGCATGCGGATGCAGCCATGCGAGGCCGGATAGCCGGGCAGCACGCCGGCATGCAGGGCCACGCCGCCCCAGGTGATGCGCTGCATGAACGGCATCGGGGCGCCGCTATAGATATTCGAGTGATGGTAGCGGTCCTTCTGGATGACGCTGAACACGCCCATCGGCGTCGGATGCCCGGGCATGCCGGTGGAGACCGGCGCTTCGGCGAACAGGCCGTTGGCGTCGTACACCGTTACCCTTTGCCTGGCGATCGAGACGTTGATGATCAGCGGCATCTGCGGATGCACCGCCGTGTCCTTCACCACTTCCTTTTTCGGCGCCGCACGGCGCGCGCGCTGCTGACGCGGCGGCTGAATGACCTGGCGCTGCGGGTAGTTGCTGTAGCCCGGCTCCATCTCGCGCCAGTAGTAGGATTGTGCGCTGGCGGAGCTGGCAAGACAGACGGCACCGAAGCCACCGGCTGCGGCAAAAACAGCGACGCGCAGCAACGTCCCGACGGCAACGGACGAGCGCAGCGCGATTGCGCTTGGCATTTTCAAGTCCTCGATCATTCGCTTTTCTTCATTTTCGCAGACGCGAAGCGCGTTAACCAGCGTAGCACTTCTGATTCCAGAGGTTTTCGCCGCGAGCGTAGCAAAAAAGCCTCACATCTCGTTAAACGGCAGTGGCGTACCGGTGGCCTTCCCAAGGTATTGTTGCACGCCTACATGGCGGAAACCCGCCAACGGAGAATCTCATGATATCCCAAGCTGTAAGGCCGTGTGACAGGCGGCCGAAAGCCGTATTTTTGCTGCTATTCGCCGTCCTGTTCTGGTGGGTTTCGCAGCCTGCTTTTGCCGCCGATGAACCAGATTTGATCTTCCGCCGCTCGACCGTGTTCAAGCTGCTTGGCCCGAACGACAAGCTCGCAACCTATGGTGTCGACGATCCCGAGGTCGAGGGTGTCGCCTGCCATTTCACGGTGCCGGAAAAAGGCGGCTATACAGGCTGGCTTGGGCTCGCCGAGGAGGTCTCGGATATTTCGCTCGCCTGCCGTCAGATCGGCCCGATCCGCTTCAAGGACAAGATGAGCCAGGGCGACGATATGTTCCGTAAGCGGCGCTCGCTGTTCTTCAAGAAGATGCAGATCGTCCGCGGCTGCGACGCCAAGCGCAACACGCTGGTCTACATGGTCTATTCCGACAAGCTGATCGAGGGTTCGCCGAAGAATTCAACCTCGACGGTTCCGGTCATGCCCTGGGGCGCGGCCGACGCCGCCATCCAGAAATGCGGTGACTTCATTCAGTAGAAGAGGAGGCTAGCGCCCGCCCGGCGGGCGCGCCTTGGGGTCGTGGCAGCCGACCAGGTGCAGGAATTTCTGCGGCGTCGATGTCGCGCCGCTGTCGGTTCGCTGTTGCGACATGGCGCCGCAACGCCGCTCACCGTCGCCGGCGGTGGCGTCGGCCCGTCGCGCGGGCGGTTTGGCGCCTTTGTCGAGGCTTTTTACGATCACTGGCTCGGGTTTTACTTTAGGTTTTCGGGTGGAGGGATTGCTGCCAGCAATGATGTCGCCACTGCGCATGACTGCCATCCTTTGTGGAGGGAAGGGGACAACGCGCAACCGTTCCCGAAGTTTCTCGGGATTGACGGTGAGTCGGCGGTCGCGCAGCCGAAGTTCACATAAAGGGCTATCGCGGCCGTAGTTATCCACCGAGAAACGTAAAAAAGTCGCTTCGCAGCCCATGCTGGCCCCTGTCATATCCGGCGTTTTTGCGCTGATGAGCCATTGGTCGAGGCCTGTTCGGCCTTTGAACCATGCCTGTAACCTGCTGAATTCATTGTTGTCGTCGGCAATTATTTCGTCGGAACTGCGGACGACGAAACAATTCTCCATGCCACGAAACCATTTTGAGCTTTTGGCGCAGAACTCCGGAAACGCCTCATGGTTATCAAGCCAGCCAACAAAAGACGGCGCCAAGCGCCCACAGGAATAAACCGGAGACAGTCAAATGCGGACCATCAGCTTTGTCCTCGCTTTCGCCTTTGTCGTGGCCGGTTCGTCGATGGCGGGTTCCGCTGAAAACGGTCTGCCCGGGATCGGAACTTTCTCCTATAATGGTTCCCCCGTAGTCGCCTCGCATTCCCTTGTGTTGGCTGCGCGCTAAGGTAGTTGAAATCAGACAGTGAATGTTTCCCGTAAGGTCATCATGTACCTTCGCCTTTGCGCCGCGGCGCTTGTCGCAACCTTCGCCCTGAACCAGACCGCGCAGGCCCAGGCCTCGCTGCAGATCCGCGCCGCGATGCATCTGCCCGATCCGCGCGCCGATTTCGTGCGTCAATGCGCACCCCACATGCTCGGCCGGTGGGCGCATCCGGAAGAAGTGTGCGGCTGCCTGCATGACCATGCCGCCGCCGTCGTCGAGGACATTGATCTCCGCCACGCGCTGCTGCGCGGCATCAGCGAAACCGGCGTGCCGACCATCGAGAACGACTGGGTGCCGGCGTCGAAGCAAGCCGAGATCGGCCCAACCTTCACCAAGATCGCCAAGCCGACCCTGCAATGCATGTTCGAGCCGGCGAAGTAAGCCGTAATTATTCCTGACCGAGGACGAGCAGGTAGCCGTTCGAATCGAGAACGATCGGCTCGCGCATCTCGTAGACCCGGTTGACCGGCCCTTCCAAAATATCAGCCTTCTTGCTGCGCGGCTCGGCTGCGAGCCTGTCGACGTCGCCGATCCAGGTGGACGCGCGGATGCTATTTCTTCTTCGGGGCGCGCGGAACGCATTTTCGCGCGGCCAACACGCCGGTCGGCGTCATCTTCGCGCCCGACACTTCCTTGATCATGCCGGCCGCGCAGGTGCCGTCATCGACCATCACGCGCTGGCCGAGCCGCAATCCCGTGATGTCCTGCTCGCGCGCGACCTGGTCGGTCATCGCGAGCGCGGCAGGTGCGGCTCCCAACAGGAGCAGGCAGCAGAGCAGGGCGCGTGAGGAGGTCATGGCGGCGACTGTAGGGACACGGTTGCGATTCTGAAAGGCGGATCGCCTGCACAGCTCCCGCGAAGTGTGATTTGATCGGCCTGGAACAGGAACGATCAGGATCATGAACGCGACCGATACAAAGAAAATCCTCGATGCCGTCGATGCCGGCTTCGATGCCCAGCTCAAGACCACGCGCGATTTTGTCGCCATCCCCTCGACCCGCGGCGCCGAAGGGCCATGCCAGGACATGATCGGCGATCTCCTGCGCGAGCGCGGCTATGAGGTCGATGACTGGCATATCGATCTCGACGATCTCAAGGATTTGCGCGGCTTTGGGCCGATCGAGCACGATTTCTCCAGGGCACGCACGGTGGTCGGCACCTATCGGCCCGCGACCAGCGCCGGAAAGTCGCTGATCCTGCAGGGCCATTGCGATGTCGTGCCGACCGGTCCGCTCGACATGTGGGAGACGCCGCCGTTCACGCCGACCATCAAGGACGGCCGGATGTATGGCCGCGGCGCCTGCGATATGAAGTCGGGTACGATCGGCGCGCTTTACGCGCTCGACGCGATCAAGCAGGCCGGCCTCAAGCCGACGGCACGCATCCACTTCCAGTCCGTGATCGAGGAGGAGAGCACCGGCGTCGGCGCGCTCTCGACGCTACAGCGCGGCTACCGCGCCGATGCCTGCTTCATCCCGGAGCCGACCGGCGGCACCATGATCCGCTCGCAGGTCGGCGTGATCTGGTTTCGGCTGAAGGTGCACGGCTTTCCCGTGCATGTGTCGCATGCGGGCTCCGGCTCGAATGCGATCATGGCGGCCTATCACCTGATCCATGCGCTGGAGAAGCTTGAGATCGAATGGAACGAACGCGCCAAGGCCGACCGGCATTTCAAGGAGGTCACGCATCCGCTCAATTTCAACCCTGGCATCATCAAGGGCGGCGACTGGGCCTCCAGCGTGCCGGCCTGGTGCGATGTCGATTGTCGCATCGCGATCCTGCCGGGCTGGTCGATTGCCGAGTGCCAGAAGGAGATTCTGGCCTGCGTGTCAGCGGCGTCCCGCGACCACCGCTTCCTCTCCAACAATCCGCCCGATGTGGAATGGTCCGGATTTTTGTCGGAGGGCTATGAGCTCGTGAACTCGGCGGAGCCTGAAGCCGCCTTCGCCAAGGCGTTTGGCGCCGTCTATGGCGGCGTGGTCGAGGATCGCGCCTTCACGGCGCTGACCGACACCCGCTTCTATGGGCTCAACTACAACATCCCGAGCCTGTGCTTCGGCGCCAGCGGCGCGGCGATGCATGGCTTCAACGAATATGTCGATCTGGAGTCGCTGAAGAAGTCGACGAAAGCCACGGCGTTGTTCATTGCCGAGTGGTGCGGGGTGGAGACAGCGTAGCTGCTTCTCCTCATGGAGAGGAGGCGCGCCAGCGCCGTCTCGAACCATGAGGGCAGAGTGGGGCCTCATCCTTCGAGACGCCGCTGCGCGGCTCCTCAGGATGAGGAGCTTGCAGGCCACAGTGCCTGAACGATCGCATCGAGCCCATCTGTCAGCGCCGCAGGTCCCGGCTGCAGGATCAGCGGCGACTTGATCTCGACGATGCGATTGTTTCGCACTGCCGGAATCTCGCTCCAGCCGGGCCGCTGCCTGATCCTGTCGGCGACGACCTTCTTGCCGCACCAGGACGCGAGGATGACATCGGGCGCCAGATCGCGCACGACGTTCGGCGAGATAACCCGGTCCTTTGCTGACTTCTTCGGTCGCAGCTCCGGCAAAATATCTTCGCCGCCGGCGACCTTGATCAGCTCGGAGACCCAGCCGATGCCGCTGATCAGGGGATCGTCCCACTCCTCGAAGTAAACTCCTGGCATTGGCCCGGTCCGCTGGACCGAAGCAATATCAACGAGGCGCTTTTCGAAACTGGCGGCAAGTTGATCAGCCCGGCCGGCAGCGCCGACCATGGCCCCAAGCGTGCGGATCATTGCCAGAATGCCGGCGACATCGCGCTGGTTGAAAACGTGAACCGCGACGCCGGCGCGAACGAGTTCGGCGACAATGTCGGCCTGCAAATCTGAAAACGCCAGTACAAGCTCGGGCTCGAGCGCCAGGATCTTCGGAATGTCGGCGGAAATGAAGGCCGACACCCGCGGCTTCTCGCGCCGTACCCTTGGCGGGCGCACGGCGTAGCCGGAGACGCCGACGATGCGATCCTGCTCGCCGAGCAGATACAGCGTCTCCACGGTTTCCTCGGTGAGGCAGACGATCCGGCGGGGCGGGAAGTGCGACATGGCTTTCAGCATATGCCGGATGGGTCACGCCTTGTCACCGCGGCCATTACCTCGGAAGTCATTGCCTCCCTTACCCGACCGTTCCATTCTCGGAAGCGAAATCACAGGGAGGAACCATGACGCCGCTTGAGAAAATCCGGTCGTTGAAGATGCCCTTCGCCGAATTGAAGGGCGTAACCTTCGTCGAAGCGGACAAGGACCGCGTGGTAGCGAAGATGCAGGTCAGGCCGGACCTCTGCACGCTTTTCCACACCATCCATGGCGGCGCGGTCATGGCCTTTGCGGATTCGGTTGGCGCAGCCGCGACCATCATCAATCTTCCCGAGGATGCCAAGGGCACGGCGACGCTCGAGAGCAAGACCAACTTCATCGGCGGCGCGAAGGAGGGAACCACGGTGATTGCCACCGCCACGCCCGTGCATCGGGGCCGCCGCACCCAGGTCTGGACCACCCGGCTTGAGACGGAAGACGGCAAGCTGGTTGCGATCGTGACGCAAACCCAGATCGTTTTGTAACGTTCGTGCGCTGTTAACCAACTGGTTGTGAACGGTAAAATCCCGGCCTTGAATTCCGTGCTGCAATGCACAATATCTGCGGTCTAGGGATTCGACGCCTCCTCGAGGGATGCTGAGAGGAGATCTGACGTGTCACACGACTACACCCACCGGCCGAGGCCGGGCTTTGGCTATGTGCGGACCCTGAGCCAGCAGGAAGAATTGCCGCTCTTGCGCGATCACCTGCTGCGGCTCGACCCGGAAAGCCGCCACGATCGCTTCAACGGCTATCTCGATGACAGCTTCATCGAGCGCTATGCAGCGAAATGCGCCGACGACGGCACGGTCATCGTCGCCTACATGGAGAACGGCATCGTCCGCGGCGCGGCCGAACTGCATCTACCGGAGCAGTCGGAGGACGGACTTCCGGAGATCGCCTTCAGCGTGGAGAAATGCGTGCGCCGCCAGGGCGTCGGCAGCCTGTTGTTTCGGCGGCTGATCTCGGAAGCGCGCTGGAAGGGATATCACACGCTGCGCGTCACCACCGGCGCCGGCAATGATGCGATGCGGGCGCTTGCGAGCAAGTTCGGCGCGCACCTGGAATTCCGGCAGGGCGAATCCAGCGGCACGATCGACCTGTCGCCGCAGCCGCAGGACGAACTCGCCAAACTCGCGATCGACGCGCCGCTCAACGCCGCGCGCGCGGTGATGAATTTCAACCGCGCCTGCTGGAAGCTGTTCGCCAAGATGTACGAAGGCGGGCGCGCGGCCTAGGCCCTGCCCCGACTTGGATCGAAGCGTTTCGATAGGAGGCGTGCCGGAAGGCGGGTCAGGTGCCGGTGCGCTTGTCGTTGCCGAACTTGCGCACCACCCGGCGCTCGACCACAATCGAGCGCTGCGCGCCTTGCTCGCCCGCGATGACCCGCGTCGAAGTGGCGCGCGCATTGACGCGGCTCTGCTTCTTCACCTCGGCGAGCACGGTCTCGTACGGCATGCCCATCAGCGAGGCCGCGATCTCGGCCTGCTGCTCCTGATCGTCGGTGATCCCCACGGCGGCGAAGATCGCCTCATCCAGGGTCGGCGGATCGCGCCGGACGCGCCGCGGACCATATTTGGTATTCCAGTCTTCGCTCATTGGGGCCTCTCGTTTCGCCCGGGATACCTAAGAGCGAGTATGTTGCATTGCAATATGAATTTGGTATGGCAGGTCAGCTATGCACACACAGATTTCACAGGCCCTGCAGCATTTGAGCATCATAAATCTGAATGTCGGTCGCGCCAATCGCAAGCGTTCGCAATGCTCGCACGAAGTCGCGAGACGCCGGCACGGCGAAATGCGTCGCCAACGCCGCGCGATCGGCCCATTGCTCGACGAACACAAGACGCAGCGGGTTCTCGCAATCGACATGAACGGCGTGCGAGATGCATCCGGGCTCGATGCGCGAGCGACGCACATGTTCGAGGCTCAGCTTCTTCACCTCTTCAAGCGAGTCAGGCCGTGCGGTCACGCTGCCGGTCACCACGATCATTTGCCAAGACTCCCTGATCTCATGGCGCGGCTGCCTGGAGCGGCTGTTGCGGCCAGCGTTTGAGTGCAGCACGACCGGCATCTGTCAATTCGTAGACGCCGCGTTCGGCGCGGTCGAACCAGCCATAGACATTATGCAGCAGGATCTTCCCGGCGTCCGGAATATCCTTGCGCAAGTCGCGGACCCGTTGCGGTCCACCTGACAGCGCAGACGCACACGCAAGCGCCTGCTGCCGGTAGGCGGTCATGATCGGCGCCCTGGTCGAGCCGCCCATGGCGGGATCGCCGATGCGGCGCTGGTGCTCCGCCACCAGCCGCGAGCGTTTCTTGGGATCGCGACGGGGCGCCGTGGTCGGCGGCTTCACCAGCACCTCGACATCGCCGCGGGCCGTGACACCAAGCATGCCGAAGCCGAGGCGGCGGCAGAGGTTGCGATAGCGCGCATCGCTCTCACGGCCCTTGCCGTTGACAGACATTTTGGCGGCGAGCCAGACCTCGTCGGCCGCGGCGGCACGGTCGACCGCCTGCAGGACCAGCTCGAGATTGAACGACAGTTTCAGCTCGCCGATCACGACGATCGGCGGCTCATCTCCGCTGAGCGCAACGAGGTCGCAGCCGCCGACCTCGCCCTTGACCGTGAAGCCGAGCTTTTCAAGGAAGCGTTTGACGGGCAGGTAAAGCGCGGTTTCCACTGGACACCAGTTCCGGCGGCATCCCGGCCGCGACTCAATGTCATGATTCTAGCCGAATTTCCGCCAAGCGTTTGCGTCGCCCTCCTAGACCCTTCCGGCCACCGGGATCAGCGCCCCGGTTAAGGCGCTCGCGGCATCGCTGACCAGGAACAGGATCACGTCGGCGAGCTCCAGCGGCGTGACCCATTTGGAGAAATCCGCTTTCGGCATGCTGGCGCGGTTGGCTGATGTGTCGATGGTCGAGGGCAGCACCGCATTGACGGTGATCTTGCCCTTGTGCTCGGCGGCGAGCGCCTCGGTCAGGCGATGCACGCCGGCCTTGGAGGCCGCGTAAGGGCCCATGCCGGCGCCTGCCTGCAGCGCCCCCATGGCGCCGATATTGACAATGCGGCCGGCCGAGGAAGCGATGAGATGCGGGATCGCTGCCTTGGAAGCATTGAGCGCGGTCAGCACGTTCAGCGCATACATGCGCTGCCAGCTTGTGATGTCGCCGTCGGCCACTGTCTCGAAGGTGAAGCCGCCGGCGATGTTGACCAGTGCGTCGAGCCTGCCGAAATGCGCCGCCGCCGCGTCGATGGCGTGCTTGGCCTGCTTGGCGTCGGACAGATCGACGCCGCCGAACTCGATCCTCTCAGGTGTGGCCGCCGCCATCGGCGAGGGCGCATGATCGACGCCCGCCACGCGCGCGCCGCGCTGTTGTGCCGTCTCCGCGACCACCCTGCCAAGCGCGCCCAGCGCGCCGGTGATGACAATGACTTTTCCGTTCATGAAGGCTTCTCCGCGAGACACGTGCACACTAGCTCCAGGGCAAAATGACTTGCAATGCTGGGTTTTCGACGACGAGATGTAAGCGCAACGTCAGATGGTGAGCGCGATGACCTACTCTCTCGCCGACATGATCGATCCGGACAAGTTGCATCAAAACGACTGGAGCACCATGCCGGTCTCGAAAACCCTGTTTGAAACGATTAAGGAGGTTTTTACGAAGATGGACTGGTGCTCATCGCACGATTTCTAAAATTTTCGGCTTCCTTGTAAGCGGATGGCAGAACGGTCCCGCTAGGCTGATGCTCCGAAGTTAAGGGGACCGGAGTTTCACGATGGGAAATCTGCCTGATCATGGCCTGCCGCTGGTTCAGCTCAAGGAGCAGCGGCGCGACCTGGTTGTCGCCCTGCAAAACCGCACCGGCCCTGTCAGCGGCTGGGAGCTAATGCAGATCGCCGCGATCCAGCAGGCGATCCAGGCCTTCGAGGAGGTCATCGCTGACCTCGATGCCGAAATGGAAATGGAAGCGGCGGCTTAGGTCTTCCGCGCGAAGGTCGACCCAAGGCTTTAGCCTACGCCTGGAGATACCGCGCTTTCAGCTCGGTGCGCTCCGGCGTACCGAGCCCGAGCCCATCCCTGAAATAGCCTTCGAGATCTCCATATTGCGCGTTGACCGCGTCGAACCCGGCCGCGAGGAAAGAGGTTTCGACCGAGCCGATGGCTTGCCGGACATCGGCGGGCAAATCGGGCGAGGAATTGGGGTCGCGCCGATAGAAGCGATTGGTGAGGAGATAATCCTCGGAAATCACCTGATCCGGCACGCCAAGCGCATGCAGGATCAGCGCGCAGGCAAATCCGGTACGGTCCTTGCCCGCGGTGCAATGGACCACCAGCGGCGCGGTATCGTCGAGCAGACTTGCGAACAGCTCGCGGAAACTGTGGGTGTTGAGACGGACGTAGCCGCGATAGGACTCGCGCATGATTTCGAGCGCATCGCCTGACGACAATGCGCGTGCCTGCAGCTTAGCCCTGAGGGCTGCGACCACGGTCGGCTCGATCGGCAGCGAATGCACCGCGATCTCCTCGACCACGCACGCGGCAGCCGCGCGCTCCTGAACGCCGCGGAAATCGAAGGCGCTCTTGACGCCGAGCCCGCGCACGACCTTGACGTCGTCTTCCGTGAGATGGCCGAGATGGTTGGAGCGGAAAATCCGTCGCCAGCGGATACTGCGGCCATCGCCGGCGGGATAGCCGCCGAGGTCGCGGAAATTGCTGGCACCCTGGAGATTGAGGTGACGGTGAGGGAGGTCTGTCATTGGCAGAGTTTAAGCCATTTGATGCGGCAGAGAAATGACGTTGAGCGTGATTGGCAGTGCGGTTCCGCGCTGGTCTATACTGCGCTCTTCGGGGGGAGGAACATGCATCGGTACAGGAATATTGTTTTCGGCGCGGCAATTGTCGCGTTTGTCGCCGGCCTGACGCCGGTTTTGGCGCAGAACACCACGTTCCGGAACTATCATTGCGCCGATGGCAGCGCATTCATCGTCGGCTTCTACCCCTACGATTCGCGCGCCTATCTGCAGATCGATGGCGCGCCCATCACGCTGCAGCGGC
>Ga0210403_10001368_pt1 | contig 23288 bp, 21 predicted proteins | sample IncBWC19MmetaG_FD_150863 | JGI IMG/M metagenome (GOLD analysis project Ga0210403, IMG submission 150863) | Forest soil microbial communities from Barre Woods Harvard Forest LTER site, Petersham, Massachusetts, United States - Inc-BW-C-19-M | ecosystem: Environmental > Terrestrial > Soil >... | reverse complement strand
GGCGCCGCAGCCGGTGACGCCCTCGATCGCCACGCAGGACGCAACTCAATTCGGCAACCATTGTCCGCAGACGCCGACGCCATACGGCAACGCCACGTCGACCGAAGACTGTCTGTTCCTCAACGTGTTCGCACCCAACCGCCGCGGCGACCACGATTTTGACGGCGACGACGCGCCGGTAATGGTGTGGATCCACGGTGGCGCGCTCGTGGTCGGCGAGAGTAACGAGTACAACGCGAGCAAGCTCGTGCAGCGCGGCGTGGTCGTGGTCACCATCAATTATCGGCTTGGGGCACTCGGATTCCTCGCCCATCCGGCGCTGACGGGCGAGTCTGTCGATCACATCTCGGGCAATTACGGGATCGAGGACCAGCAGGCCGCGCTGAAATGGGTGCGGCGGAACATCAGGGCGTTCGGCGGCAATCCGGACAAGGTGACGGTGTTCGGTGAATCGGCGGGCGGACTGAGCACTTTCGTCAATCTGGTGTCGCCGGCGGCCCACGGGTTGTTCGATCGCGCGATCGTCGAGAGCGGCGCCTATATGCTGACGCTGCCGACGCTGGCGCAGACCGAGACGGCCGGAACCAATTTCGCGAACGCCGTCGGGTGCAATCAGCCGAAACCGGCCGATGTGCTTGCCTGCCTGCGCGGCCTCCCGGTTTCGACGATTCTCGCCCACCAGGCCGGGACGGCACCCAACGTCGACGGCAAGGTCCTGACCCAGTCGATCGGGCCCGCGCTCGCTTCCGGGCAGTTCAACCGCGTGCCGCTGATGAACGGCACCAACCATGACGAATGGAACCTGTTCGTGGCCCAGGACTTCGACCTCGCCGGCGGCCCGGTCACCGCCTCCACCTATGTGGCGGCGATCGGCGCGACGATCGGCAGCCCCGCGGCTGCGCCGCTGGTCGCGACCCACTATCCGGTCCCCGCTCAGTTCCCGAGCTACGACCAAGGGGTCGGCGGAGTGGGAACGGATGCGATCTTCGCCTGCCCGGGGCGGTTCGCAGACGAGCTCGCGTCAGCGTTCGTCCCGACCTTCGCCTACGAATTCAACGACGAGAAGGCGCCGCAGAACTTCCTGCCTCCCGCGAGCTTCCCCTACGCCGCATCGCACGCCTCGGAGATTCAGTACATCTTCCCGACCGCCAACCCGTCGGGATTTGGTTTGAATCTTCCCCAGCTGCCGCTCGATACCGATCAGCAGAAATTGTCGGACCGGATGGTCGGCTATTGGACGGAGTTCGCCCGCAACGGCGACCCCAACGGGCACGGCCAACCGCTCTGGCCGCGCTTCCATCGCGACCGACAGGTGATGCAGTCGCTTGTCGCGCCGTCACCGACCACGGAGACGAACTTTGCGACGGTCCACCAGTGCGATTTCTGGGACAATTTGGTGGGCCGAACCTTGCCGCCCGACCATGATCACGACCACAGCGCCGCCAACAACTGAGGGCGAGTGGTCTCGCAACACCTCACCCTGTCGCGCACGCGCGACGGGGTGATGAGTAGACGGCGGATACGGCAATGCCGGACGCCGCCCGCGCCTCGTCCCTATCGCAACATGCGCCTTCAACGATCGGTTCGTAGCAAACTGTCCAGCGTCCTGGTGCGGTCGAGTCCGCCGACTTTTTCTTCGAGCCCCTCGGCTCGCAATAGATCGCGCACCGATCCATGGGCGCCAACAATGCGCAGGGCAATGCCGTGACGCGCAAGCTCAGCATGCAACTCGTGCAGCATGCGGGAGCCGGCGAGATCAATATAGGGCGCGGCGGAAAGATCACAGGCGACCAGGCGGACGGCCGCAGGGCGAGCCTCACCCAGGCGGTCCACGACCCGTTCCAGTACGGCGTCAGCATTGACGTAAATCAGCGATGCTTCGGGACGAAAAGCGATCACTCCAGACAGCGGCTCATTCTCCGGATGGCGATCCATGTCAGAATAGGAGTTGGTGCCGGGCACCTGACCAAGAAACGCAATATGCGGGCGCGACACCCGGGCGAGCATCAATAATATCGAGGCCAGTGCGGCGAGCAGGATGCCTTGAAGTATTCCAAGAAGCAGCACTCCGACAAGCGCGAGGGCCGCGGCCAGGAAATCCAATTGGCTCACCCGCAACATACGGAGCAGTGCCGGAAAATCCAGCAGCCCATATACGGCAGTCAGCACGACGGCTGCCAACACCGCCTTCGGGAGATTTTCAAGAAAGCCGGTCAGAAAAAGCAGGCAAAGCGCAAGCGTCACCGAGGCAAAGACAAGCGCCAGCGCAGTGCGTGCGCCCGCCTTGTCATTCACGGCCGACTGCGACAGTCCGCCGGCTACAGGGTAGCCATGCCCCATGGCCGCTGCGAGATTCGCAGCACCAATGCCCAGAAGCTCCTGCCTCGGATCCAGAGTGTATCCGTGCTTCGCTGCGAACGTGCGGGCAGCAGAAACACCTTCGATATAGGCCAGGAGCAAACAGCCGGCGGCCAACGGAACTATTCCCTCCACGTCACGTAATCTGAGGGCCGGACCTGCCAAAGTGGGTAAGCCCGCCGGGATCTCTCCTGTTATTGGCACCCCAAGCGCAGGAAGCCCCAGCAGGGTAGCGGCAATGATCGCCAGCATGACAACCCCGAGCGCAACCGGTTTTCCCGGCAGCAAGCGCTCGCCGATGCCGATCAGCCCGATCGCGATGACGCCGACGACAAGAACGAGGTACTGCATCTGACTGAGCTGCCCGGCCAGCAGAAACGCGCGCTCGAAAAAATTGTGACCGCCGCCCTTCACGCCGAACAGGCTTGGCAGTTGGGTCATGGCTATGGTCAATCCCGCACCGGCCTTGAAGCCCACAAGGATGCTGTCGCTGATCAATTTCACCAGCACGCTCAGCCGCAACAGCCACGCAAGCAAGCTGAGCGCCGCCACGGTAAAAGCGGCGAGACTGGCAATTTGCGCGTACCGTTGCATATCGCCGCCGGCCATTTCCCCCACCGTTCCGGCAATCATAAGGGAAATGGCGGAAGTGGGTCCGATCGCAAGCTGACGTGAAGAACCAAGGAAGGCGTAACCGACACCACCAAGCAGGTAGCCGTAGACTCCAACCTGCGGCGGCAACCCGGCGAGCCCCGCATAGGCGAGCGACACCGGTATCGCGTAGGCAGCGAGTGTGACCCCGGCAATCGCGTCCGAGGCAAGCCAGGCAAGACGGTAGTTGGCAAGCCAGATCGCCGGCGGAAAGAGCCGCGTCCATTTCGGTTGCTGAAATGACGATAGCTTCACGCGAATCGCCTCGTCGTGCGGCTAAAGCGCGATGATTTCAGGATGAACCATCGCCTTAGCAGCGCCATAACCGGATTGCCAAGCGCTGGGGCTGGCGCCTCCTTGGTGGCCAAGGGCCGCCTCGTTGAGCCCCCATAGGGAAAGGTCTCACCGACGTCTGGAGCCTAGCAGCACTTTGTGACGGGGCGGCGAGGGACAAAGGGCAAGCAATCAATCCCAAACGCTGCGATCCCAGGTCCGAAATGCGTCCAAAGGGCGACCCGCGGGCGACGCAGCATTTGTCTGCTCTCCCCCCCAAAAGCGGACATCGCATTTTATCAGCGCGAACCCTCATCCTGCGGAAACGTCACCGCCTCGATGCGGTTGCCGTCGGGATCGAGCACGAAGGCGGCGTAATACTTGACGCGGTCGTGCGGACGCAATCCCGGCGCCCCATCGGAGGTGCCACCGCTGCCTAACGCCGCCGCGTGGAAGGCGTCGATCTCGGCCGTGGTCTTGGCGCGCAGGCAGATATGCGTGCCGCTCTCGTGCGGCACCTGGCTCATGTCCTTGCGCAGATTGATCCAGAACTCCGGATAGGCCTTGCCGAAGCCGACCGTGGCCGGCCGCGTCACCAGCCGCGAGAGGCCGAGCGCAGCCAGCGTCGCCTCATAGAAGCGCGCGGCCCGTTCGAGATCGGCAACACCGACGGAGACGTGGTCGATCATGGAATAGTCCTTCTCTCTTCGTCGTCGTCCCCGCGAAAGCGGGGACCCATAACCACAGGCCATTGTGGTTCACTTGCTGTGGCCCCAGCATCGTTCCGACAACAACGAACGGTGGTTATGGGTCCCGGCTCGCGCTTCGCTTGGCCGGGACGACAGAGTTAGGCCGGCGCGCCCGACTTCACCAGCTTGTAGATCACCGAATCCATCAGCGCCTGGAACGAGGCGTCGATGATGTTCGGCGAGACCCCGACCGTGGTCCAGTGCTCGCCGGCCTCATCCTCGCTCTCGATCAAGACGCGCGTAACGGCTTCGGTGCCGCCATTGAGGATACGCACGCGATAGTCGGTCAGCTTCAGGCCCTCGATATATTTCTGGTACTTGCCGAGGTCTTTTCGCAGCGCCACGTCGAGCGCGTTCACCGGGCCGTTGCCTTCGGCGGCCGAGATCAGATGCTCGCCGGCGACATCGACCTTCACCACCGCCAACGCCACAGTGACGCGCTGGCCGTTGGCGTTGTAGCGCTGCTCGACATTGACGTCGAACTGCTCGACCCGGAAATATTCCGGCACCTTGCCGAGCGTGCGGCGCGCCAGGAGATCGAACGAAGCATTGGCGGATTCATAGGCAAAGCCCTGCGCCTCGCGCTCCTTCAATTCCTCGACGAGGCGCGCGAGCTTCGGATCGCTCTTGTCATAGGGAATGCCGGCACGGTCGAGCTCGGCGATCACATTGGAGCGGCCGGCCTGATCGGACACCAGCACCTTGCGATGGTTGCCGACCAATTCCGGCGTGACGTGCTCGTAGGTCTGCGGATCCTTCAGCACCGCGGAGGCATGGATGCCGGTCTTGGTGACAAAGGCGCTCTCGCCGACATAAGCCGCATGCCGGTTGGGCGCGCGGTTGAGCATGTCATCGAGCGTGCGCGACACCTTCATCAAGTTCGCCATCTTCGCATCCGACACGCCGATCTCGAGATGATCGGCAAATTCGCGCTTCAGCTTGAGCGTCGGGATCAGCGAGCAGAGATTGGCGTTGCCGCAGCGTTCGCCGAGGCCGTTCAGCGTGCCCTGGATCTGCCGTGCACCGGCGCGCACCGCGGCCAGCGAATTGGCGACCGCCTGCTCGGTGTCGTTATGGGCGTGAATGCCGACGTGGTCGCCGGGGATATGCCTGGTCACCGCGGTAACGATGCTTTCCACTTCGTGCGGCATGGTGCCGCCATTGGTATCGCACAGCACCACCCAGCGCGCGCCGGATTCATAGGCTGCCTTGGCGCAGGCGAGCGCGAACTCCGCATTCTCCTTGTAGCCGTCGAAGAAATGTTCGCAGTCGAGCATCACTTCGCGCCCGGCCTTCTTCGCCGCCGCCACGCTGTCGCGGATCGAGGCGAGATTCTCCTCGTTGGTGGTCTCGAGCGCGACGCGGACCTGATAGGCGGAAGATTTTGCCACGAAGCAGATCGCGTCGGCTTTCGCCTCCAGCAGGCCGGCCACGCCGGGATCGTTGGAAACGGAGCGCCCGGCCCGCCGCGTCATGCCGAAGGCGGTGAAGCGGGCGTGAGCGAGCTTCGGCTTCTCGGCAAAGAACTCGGTGTCGGTTGGATTGGCACCGGGATAGCCGCCCTCGACATAGTCGATGCCGAGCTCGTCGAGCATGCCTGTTATCACCCGCTTGTCGGCGAGCGTGAAGTCGACGCCGTTGGTCTGCGCGCCGTCGCGCAGCGTGGTGTCGAAGAGATAAAGGCGTTCGCGGCTCATACCTCACCTCCGCCGAGCGTCTTCTGCATGGTAGTGTTGGCAAGCCACTCGCCGTTGACGGTGACGCTGTTGCGCTGCTTCGCAACATAGCCGCGCTTCCTGAAAAAATCCTGCGCGTTGTCGCTGGCATCGACCGTGAGGCTCTTGGCGCCGCGGCCGCCGGCGAGCCTCTCCAGCGCGTCGAGCAAGCTAGAGGCCACGCCCTGCCCGGCCGCGCTTGGATGCACATAGAGCATGTCGATGTGATCCTTGCCCTCGAGCGAAGCAAAGCCGACCGGCGCATTCCCAAGGGTCGCGATCAGCGTCAGTTCGCCCGCGAGCTTCTTGCCGAACCCTTCCTCGTCGTCGGCAATGGAGGCCCAGGCCTCCTGCTGATCGCTGCTGTAGTCATCGCCAGTCAGTTCCTCGATCGCAGCCGTGAAGATCGCAGCGAGCACGGGTGTATCGGCGGGCAGGAACGGCCGCAGCGCGGGCGTGGTGGTGGCGGCGCTCATCGCACGACCTCCCAGGTCGTGCCTTCCTTGGAGTCCTTGATGGCAACGCCCATGGCGGCGAGCTGATCGCGGATGCGGTCAGATTCCTTGAAGTCCTTTCGCGCGCGCGCCGCGGTGCGTTCCGCGATCAGCGCATCGACCTCTTTGGCGTCGACGCCGCTTGCCTTCCGCTTGCGGCCTTCCCATTGCGCAGCGCTCTCGGACAGGAAACCGAGCAGCCGAAGCGAACCCGCAAGCTCCTTGCGGCTTTGCTCGCTGCTTGACGCGGCGTTCCGAAAGCTGTGCAAGGCTGCCATCGCCTGTGCCGTGTTGAGGTCGTCATACAGCGCCTCGACCACCGCCGCGGGCGGTTGAGCGGGTTCGACGTCAGCGGCGACCGCATACCAGTCGTCAAGCGTCCTCGCGCTCTCTTCTGCACTCTTCAGAGTCCAGTCGAGCGGCGAATGGTAATGCGTCTTCAGCATGCTCAGGCGCAGCACCTCGCCCGGCCAATCCGCGAGCATTTCGCGGATGGTGAAGAAGTTGCCCAGCGACTTCGACATCTTCTCGCTCTCGAGCTGCAGGAAGCCGTTATGCATCCAGACATTCGCCATGCGGTCGGAATGAAAGGCGCAGCAGGTTTGCGCGAGCTCGTTCTCATGGTGCGGGAAAACGAGGTCGATCCCGCCGCCATGAATGTCGAACTTCTCGCCGAGATGCTTCCAGGCCATTGCCGAGCATTCGATATGCCAGCCGGGACGACCTTCGACCTTGATTCCGGCCGGCGACGGCCAGGACGGCTCGCCCGGCTTCGACGGCTTCCACAGCACGAAGTCGGTACTGTCGCGCTTGTAGGGCGCCACATCGACGCGGGCGCCGGCGATCATCTCGTCGAGCGAGCGCTTCGACAGCGCGCCGTAGCGCGGCATCACCGAATCCGCAGCGTTCATCGCCTGCGGCGAGAACAGCACGTGGTCTTCAGCGGCATAGGCAAAGCCGCCTTCGACGAGCTTCTCGATCAGCGTGCGCATCTCCGGAATATGTTCGGTCGCGCGCGGCTGCACGGTCGGCGGCAAGCAGCCCAGCGCCGCAACGTCGTCCTGATATTGTTGATAGGTCTCTTCAGTGACCTTGCGGATCGCCTCGTTCAGGGCCACGCCGGGATAATCCCGTGCGGCGCGATCGTTGATCTTGTCGTCGACGTCGGTGATGTTGCGGACATAGGTCACATGCTCCGCGCCGTAACGATGGCGCAGCACGCGGAACAGCACGTCGAACACGATCGCCGCGCGGCCGTTGCCGATATGGGCGAAGTCGTAGACCGTCGGTCCGCAGACATACATGCGCACGCGCGCGGGATCGATCGGCTTGAACGGCCGCTTTTCTCTCGTCAGCGTTCGTAAAGGCGCAAATCCATAGATCACCCGTGCTTGCCAGCCGGGCGTCCAGTGATCTCATTTTGTTGAGAAAAGACGGCCTCAGCCAGCGAATCGCTAGCTAATAATCTCGCAAATGCTGCAAATGGCGAGGAAACCGTTCATGGAACATACCATGCGGCAAGGTTGGTCTCCGCGTCAAGGTATTAGGCCCACGAAAAAGCCGCTTTCGGCCGCCAGACGGGCCTTCCCATGGTTAATCATTATTAATCATTTGGGTTTATCGCTTGGGAGCGCTCTCTCATTCATTGGTGCACCATGCGATTTTTCGGGGCGGTTTTGGCCAGTGGATTCCTCGTCTTTGCATCAGCAGCGTCCGCCGAGACGCGCGTGTTCATCATCGCCAACCACGCCGACACCTATGGCATCGACCAGTGTCTGGCCAAGGGCGAGAGGTGCGGCGCGCATGCGGCCCGCGCCTATTGCCAATCACGCGATTTTGCACAGGCCTCTGCTTTCCGCCGCGTCGATCCCGACGAAATTACCGGTTCGGTGCCGAGAGACAGCGCCAATTGCCCGCATGGCGGGTGCGACGAATACGTCGCCATCACCTGCCAGCGATAATGGTAGGGTTCCTGCCACATCAGCGCCGCGGAAACGACGTGACGCTGCCGCCCGAAGCAGTTATTGGAGGCGGCCGCGCCTGATAGGACTCGCGGATTCCCTGTTGGCCGGACATGCCTGAAACGTTGAACGCTTTTTCTTCCAGACGAATGCTGGCCTGCGCCGCGCTGCTCTGCGGCCTGCTCGCTGGCTCGGCCGCGTTCGCGCAGACGCAGCCGGGCATGCAACCTCCGCCTCCGCCGCCGCCCGGCCCTCCACCGCAAAGCGCGCAGCCTTCGGTCAATCCGATCTGCCCGCGGCTCGAGGGGCAACTCGCGACCATCGATCGCGGCGGCAGCAACGATCCGGCAAAAGACGATCAGATCCGCCGCTACCAGGACGCCCAGGCCCAGCAGCAGGGCGAGCTTGAGCGCGTTACCATGCAGGCCAAGCGCATGGGCTGCGAGAGTTCCGGCTTCTTCTCGCTGTTCGGCGGCCAGTCGGCGCAATGCGGCCCGGTCAACACCCGCATCCAGCAGATGCGCGCCAATCTCGATCAGATCACGAACAATCTCGAGCGGCTGCGCGGCGGTTTCGGTGGCGCCGATCGCGACAACCAGCGCCGCTCGGTGTTGCTCGCGCTGGCGCAGAACAACTGCGGGCAGCAATATGCCAACGCCGCGGCGGCGCCCGGTCCCGGCGGCTTCCTGAACAACCTGTTCGGCAACAACAACCCCGCCGGACCACCCGGCGTCGACATGGGAGCGCCGTCGGGCACCTTCCGCACGGTCTGCGTGCGCACCTGCGATGGCGGCTATTTCCCGATCTCGTTTGCCACTTCGCCGGCGCGCTTCGCCGACGACGAAAGGGCGTGCAAGGCGCTGTGTCCGGCGACCGAAGCCTCGCTCTACGCCTATCGCAATCCCGGCGAGGACATCAACCAGGCGGTGTCAGTCAACGGCCAGCCCTACACCGCGCTGCCGAACGCGTTCAAGTTCCGCAGCGAGTTCAATCCGGCCTGCGCCTGCAAGGCGCCGGGCCAGACCTGGTCGGACGCGCTGAAGTCGATCGACGACAAGGCCGAGGCCGCGCAGCAGGGCGACATCATCGTCACCGAGGAAAGCGCGAAGAAGATGCAACAGCGCGCGCAGCAGCCGCCGCAAAAATCCTCCGGCAAGAAGGGCGCTACCGCGCCCGTGCAAGCCGGCACTCCCGACGCCTCCGCCCCGCCCACTGACGCGAACGCCTCCTCGTCCGAGGACAAGCCGATCCGCACGGTGGGCCCGAAATTCCTGCAGGAGAAGCAGGGACCCTCGGTACCGCGCTGACGTCACCCTGAAGCGTAATGAGATAGGTTGAGCCGGAATGGCATCGGAGGTTCACCTCTCCCATAGGGAGAGGTCGATTTGCGCAGCAAATCGGGTGAGGGGTTTAGGTCTCTCGATGGAGCAGCGCCCCCTCACCCGGATTGCTTCGCAATCCGACCTCTCCCCGACGGGGAGAGGTGAAGGGAGCACGCGGATAAATCGATTCAACCAAGACTCATCTCCCTAACCCTCGAAGGCCTCCGCGGACGCACGTGCGGCACGCGAGATCAGCGTCTCGTCCGGCTCGGGCAACGGCTTGCCGGAATCGCGGAAACGGTTGGTGATGGGATAGCGGCGGTCACGCCCGAAATTGCGCGTCGTCACCTTCACGCCGGGTGCCGCCTGACGCCGCTTGTATTCGGCGATATTGAGCAGGCGGTCGACGCGGGCCACCACGTCGCGGTCAAAACCGGCGGCGACGATGGAGGCGAGCGGCTCCTCCCGCTCGACGAGGCGCTCCAGGATCGCATCGAGCACTTCGTAAGGCGGCAGCGAATCCTGGTCGGTCTGGTTCTCGCGCAGCTCCGCGGTCGGCGGACGCGTGATGATGTTGACCGGAATGACTTCGCCGGAGGGGCCGAGCGCGCCTTCCGGCTTCCAGGAATTGCGCAAGGTCGAAAGCCGGAAAACCTCGGTCTTGTAGATGTCCTTGATCGGGTTGAAGCCGCCGTTCATATCACCGTAAAGCGTGGCGTAGCCGACCGACATTTCCGACTTGTTGCCGGTGGTCACCACCATCGCGCCGGTCTTGTTGGAAATCGCCATCAACAGCGTGCCGCGGGCCCGCGCCTGCAGATTTTCTTCGGTGATGTCGCGCGGCAGGCCGGCGAATGGACCGGAAAGAATCTTCTCAAAGCCGTTCACGGCATCCGCGATCGGCAGCACTTCGTAGCGGATGTCCAGATTCTTCGCGAGTTTTGCCGCATCGTCGAGCGAGACCTGCGCGGTGAAGCGGAACGGCAGCATGACGCCGCGCACATGTTCCTTGCCGAGCGCATCGACCGCAATCGCCGCACACAATGCGGAATCGATGCCGCCGGAAATGCCGAGCAGCACGCCGGGAAAACCGTTCTTGCGGACATAGTCGCGCAAGCCGAGCACGCATGCCGCGTAATCGGCCTTGTCGCCCTCGAGCAGCGGCACAATCGGACCCGAGCAGCGCCAGCCGCCGTCCTCGCCCTTTTTCCAGCGCAGCGTGGTGATGCTCTCGACAAAGGCCGGCAACTGGGCCGCGACCGAAAGATCCGCGTTCAGCGCAAACGAGGCGCCGTCGAACACCAGCTCGTCCTGACCGGCGACCTGGTTGAGATAGATCAGCGGCAGCCCGCTTTCGGTGACACGCGCGACCGCGATCGAGAGCCGCACGTCGTTCTTGTCGCGCGCATAGGGCGAGCCGTTCGGCACCACGATGATCTCGGCGCCGGTCTCGGCCAGACACTCGACGACGTTCTCGTATTCCGATGACTCTTCCAGCCAGATGTCCTCGCACACGGGCACACCGACGCGGATGCCCCTGATGTTCATCGGCCCCGGCGCCGGCCCACGCGCGAACAGGCGCTTCTCGTCGAACACGCCGTAATTCGGCAAATTGACCTTGTAGCGGATCGCCGCGATGCGGCCGCCGTCGAGCAGCGCGCAGGCATTGTAGAGCTTGCCGTCATCGACCCAGGGTGTGCCGATCAGCATCGCCGGGCCGCCATCGGCGGTTTCGCGCGCGAGCGCCTCGGTGGCCGAACGGCAGGCCGCCTGGAAGGCCGGCTTCAGCACCAGATCCTCCGGCGGATAGCCGGTCAAAAACAGCTCGGGCAGCACCACGAGATCGGCGCCGTCGGCGTGAGCGCGGGCGCGCGCGGCCCGGGCCCTGGCGACATTGCCCTCCACATCGCCGACAGTCGGGTTCAACTGGGCCAACGTGACCTTGAACTCTGCCGTTCGTTCGCTCATCACATATGCTCATATTGGGTATAACAATAATGCCCGCTGGCGCGCCGGACTGCAATCGCCAGCTTCAGATCGCTCCTATGCGCTCGGCGAGGGCAAACAGCCAGAACGTCGCCCCCATCAACAGCGCCACGCCGACCGCGGCCGATCCCATGTCCTTGACCCGCCCGATCTGCGGATCATGGGCGAGCGTCAGGCGGTCGGCGAGCTTTTCAATGGCAGTATTGAGCAGCTCGACGACCAGGACCAGCGCTACGGCGCAGACCAGCTCGACCCGGCGCATCACGGTGGCGCCGACCAGCCAGGCTGCGGGCACCGCGAGGAAAAGCGCGATCACCTCCTCGCGGATCGCCTGCTCGGAGCGAACCGCGAAGATCATGCCGTTACGAGAGTTGATCGTGGCCCGCCAAATTCTCAGCAATTTTAGAAACCCGCCGCCGCCGGCACGGCCTTCACCTTGCCGCCCCGCTCCTGCTTGAGCAATTCCGCAATCAAAAACGCCATGTCGATCGACTGCTCCGCGTTCAGGCGCGGATCGCAGACGGTGTGATAACGGTCGTTCAAATCCTCATCCGTGATCGCGCGTGCACCGCCGATGCATTCGGTGACGTCCTGGCCGGTCATTTCCAGATGAACGCCGCCGGGATGCGTGCCTTCCGCGCTGTGGATGGCAAAGAAGCTCTTCACCTCCGACAGGATGCGGTCGAACGGCCGCGTCTTGTAGCCGGATGTCGAGGTGATGGTGTTGCCGTGCATGGGGTCGCACGACCACACCACGACGCGGCCCTCGCGTTTCACCGCGCGGATCAGGCCCGGCAGGCTGTCGGCGACCTTGTCGGCGCCAAAACGGTTGATCAGTGTCAGCCGCCCGGGCTCGTTGTCGGGATTGAGCACGTCGATCAGCTTCAACAATTCGTCGCCCTTCAGCGAGGGGCCGCATTTCAGGCCAATCGGATTCTTGATGCCGCGGAAATATTCGACATGGCCGTGATCGAGCTGACGCGTACGGTCGCCGATCCAGATCATGTGGCCCGAGGTCGCGTACCAGTCGCCGGTCGTGGAATCGACCCGGGTCATCGCCTGCTCATAGCCGAGCAACAGCGCCTCGTGGCTGGTGTAGAAATCGGTCGAGCGCAGCTCGGGATGGGCTTCCAGATCAAGGCCGCAGGCGCGCATGAAATTGAGCGCGTCCGAAATGCGGTCGGCGAGTTCCTTGTAGCGGCGGGACTGCGGGGAATCCTTCAGGAAGCCCAGCATCCATTGATGCACGCTGCCGAGATTGGCGTAGCCGCCGGTCGCGAACGCGCGCAGCAGGTTCAAGGTCGCGGCCGACTGCCGGTAGGCCATCAGCTGACGCTGGGGATCCGGCGTGCGCGCTTGCCTGGTAAACGCGATGTCGTTGATGATGTCGCCGCGATAGCTCGGCAGCTCGACGCCACCAACCTTCTCCGTCGGCGAGGAGCGCGGCTTGGCGAATTGTCCGGCGATGCGGCCGACCTTCACCACGGGCAGCGCGCCGGCATAGGTCAGGACGACCGCCATCTGCAGCAGCACGCGGAAGAAGTCGCGGATATTGTTGGCGCCGTGTTCGGCAAAGCTTTCGGCGCAATCGCCGCCCTGCAGCAGGAAGGCCTCGCCCGCAGCGACCCGCGCCAGCGCCTTCTTCAGGTTGCGCGCCTCGCCCGCGAACACCAGCGGCGGAAAAGTGGCAAGCTGCGCCTCGACGTCGGCCAGCGCCTTGGCGTCGGGGAAGTCGGGCATTTGCAGCACCGGCCTGGCGCGCCAGCCGTCGGGTGTCCACCGCTCGGACATTAGGTTAACTCCTGAGCAAAAACCGCTACTTATCGATGGTCTCTGAAGGGTCGCGTTATACAGTGGCTCTCCTGCAACTGCTACCTGCATTTAGCCCATCAAGACAAGCCCTTGCGGCAAAAGCCAAATTCGCTTTTGTTAAAGCAAAACACAAAACCGAGGGGAAAGCGCCGTGACAGAAGCTGCGCTGGACGACGTTTTCACCGATGACATCACGATTCCCGCCGCCGACGGCTATCCGCTGGCCGCGACCCTGTTCCTACCCCGCGGCGCCAAGCGGCACGCCGTGCTGATCAATTCGGCGACCGCAGTGCCGCGCAAGATCTATCGCGGCTTTGCCGGCTATCTGGCGCGGCGCGGCTGCGCGGTTCTCACCTACGACTACCGCGGCATCGGCGGCTCCAGGCAGTTTGCGCTGGAAGGCTATAACCGCAAGAAGTCGCTGAAGGGCTTCAAGGCGACCATGGCGGACTGGGCGGCGCTCGATACGACCTCGGCGGTGCGCTGGATGCGCGAGCGCTACCACGACCTGCCGCTCGGCTATGTCGGGCATTCCTTCGGCGGCCAGGCGCTCGGGCTGCTGCCCAACAACAGCGAGGTCTCGCGCGCGCTGTTCGTCGGGGCGCAAGCCGGCTACTGGAAGCTGATGGCATCGCCAGAGCGTTATCGCGTCTATGTCATGCTCAACTTTGTCGGCACTCCCCTCACCCGCGCGCTCGGCTATGCGCCGGGCTGGAGCGGGCTTGGCGAGGACCTGCCGAAGGGCGTGTTCCTGCAATGGACAGGCTGGGTGAACAGCCCGCATTATCTGTTTGACGACAGATCGCTCGGCCTCGCCAACTTTGCCAAGTACAAGGGCCCGTTGCGCGCGCTGTGCCTCTCGGATGATCCCTGGGCGACGCGTCCGGCGGTCGAGTTGCTCTGCAAGGGCTATATCGCGACCAGGCCAGAGATCATCACGGTGACGCCCGCCGATGTCGGCGCGAGCAGGCTCGGGCATTTCGGATTCTTCCGCCCCGACCACCGCGACACGCTGTGGCGCGGTGCGGCGGAATGGCTGCAGGCGGAGTGAGTTGTTCGTCGCCCTTGAGGCGCCGCCTCTAGGATCACGGCGGCATTCCGGCTATCATCGTCGCCGCCGGGGATGTCGCAGCCTCCCCGTAAAATGGTGACCCCATGCAAGCGCTGCTCGCTTTTCTGCGGAGCGAGCCATGGATGGGATCACCTACGAACTTTCCCTGTTTCTGTTTGCGACCTTTGCCGGCGCCTTTGTCGCGGGCCTCTCGGGATTTGCCTTCGGCCTCGTCGCCGCGTCGCTCTGGCTGTACATTCTCACGCCGCTGCAGACTGCGACGCTGATCGTCGCGTTCGGCCTTCTCATCCAGGGTTATTCCGTCTGGAAATTGCGCAAGGCGCTCGATTGGCGGAAACTATGGCCCTTCCTCGCCGGTGCCGTGCTCGGCGTTCCCCTCGGTGTCACGCTGCTGACATGGTCCGATCCGCGCAGCCTGCGCATCGCGGTCGGCATCGTGCTGATCGCCTACAGTCTTTATGCATTTTTTCGCCCGGCGCTGAAGCCGGTCTCCGCTGGAGGCAGTGTTGCGGACGCCGCGGCAGGATTCCTCAATGGCGTGCTGGGCGGGCTCACCGGCCTTGCCGGCATTCTCGTTACCATCTGGTGCACCTTCCGCGGCTGGCCGAAAGAGATGCAGCGCACGATTTTCCAGCCGGTGGCGGTCGCGGTTTTCCTGATGAGCGCGATCTGGCTCGGCGCGAAAGGAACCGTCACCGCGGAGACGGCTAAACTCTTTGTGATGGGCTTGCCGTGCGTCGTCATCGGAACCTGGCTCGGCCTGAAGATGTTTGGAAAAATTGACGAAACGACGTTCCGGAAAATCGTGCTGGCGCTGCTGTTCGTCTCGGGCGCGACATTGATGTTCTGAAGCCGCCGAGGCGGGATACGCGAACACAATCAAGGCACCTACACAATGGTGTCACTTGCGTTGGCATCGCGCTCGAACTAGAAAGTCACACGGGGACAAGCAGACTCCCCTTCAGACGGCTCCCGTCCAAGCTCTGCGCAACGCTCGATTTTTCGAGAGGATTGCGCATGGACGGTTCGAGACTAGTCAATTCCTTCATCACGACGGCCGGTCGATTGCTCGCCCTGGTCATGCTCGGTCTGGGCCAGCTCACCGTTGCCGCGCCAGCGGCTGACGCGGTCGCGCCCGACAGCAAGACGATCATGTTTGTGTGCTTGCACGGCTCCGTGAACAGCCAGATGGCGGCGGCGCATTTCAACCAGATCGCCAGGGAGCGCGGCCTTCCCTACACCGCGATCTCGCGGGGCATCGAGGTGAACAGCTCGATCCCGACCAGGCTCAGGGACAACCTTAATCTGGACGGCCTCGGGCCGCTCAATGACGTGCCGCAACCCCTGACGCCGAGCGAGGCGGCCGGCGCGCTCAAGGTGATCGCCTTCGACGCCGTGCCTGACGACAAGCGCGGCGTGGCCGAGGTGAGCTACTGGTCCGACGTGCCGCTCGCGACAAGAAACTACGACGCCGCGCGCGATGCCATCGTGCACCACATCGACGATCTCATTCCCGCGCTGACCGAGCGGCCGCGGCCGCAGGAGACGCTGCGAGGCGTGGTCACCGGCATCGACGAGCGCAACGACCGCATCACCTTGCGCCTCGCCAAGGACGCGAGCGCCGACTTCAAGGTCCAGGACGGCCTTGTGTTCGATGCGGTGCGCGACGGCGATCAGGTAGAAATCACCGTGGAGAATATCGATGGCGCGAAGACGATCGTTGGATTGAAAGAAGAATAGAGATTGCGCGCCGCGCTTGACGCTGGCGCGAAGACGAAACCGGGGGCGACTAACAACAAGGAGACTTCAATGACAGTGAACAGCGAACGCCGAGACTTCATCAGGGGTGTGGGCGCCGTCGCCGCCTCGACCACGGTGCTGGCGGGAACGCCGGCACTCGCCCAAGCCAATCAACAGACGGGAGCCAAAGCGATGCCTTACCAGGCCAAGCCGATGTCGTTCGATCCGAAATCCATCACCGGCATCTCGGAAAAGGTGCTCGTCAGCCATTACGAGAACAATTATGTCGGCGCCGTGAAGCGGCTCAACGCGATCGGCACGCAATTGGCCGAGCTCGATTTCACCAAGGCGCCGAACTTTGTCATCAACGGGTTGAAGCGCGAAGAACTGGTCGCCTCCAATTCGATGATCCTGCATGAGATCTATTTTGACGGGCTCGGTGGCGCTTCGAAGCCGAACGGAGCCCTCGCCGACGCCATCGCGCGGGATTTCAGCAGCATGGAGCGGTGGCGCGCCGAGTTTTCGGCGATGGGCAAGGCGGAAGGCGGCGGCTCGGGCTGGGTGATCCTGGCCTACTCGCCGCGCGACAAGCGGCTGGTCAACCAATGGGCGGCCGATCATACGACAACGCTCGCCGGCGGCCGTCCGGTGCTGGTGCTCGATATGTATGAACACGCCTATCACATGGACTATGGCGCGGCCGCCGCGAAATATGTCGACATCTACATGGAAGCCATCAAATGGGACAACGCCGCCAGGCTCTACGAGCAATATAGCCGGGAGAGCTAGCGCCATGCCGCTGAAGACCGTTGGTGTCATCGAAATCCCCGGCGGCGCGGACAGCGAGTTCGACCACGCCGCGTTCGATCCCGGAACACGGCGCGTGTTCATCGCGCACACCGCGCGCGACTGCATCGAGGTGATCGATCACGATGGGCAAAAGCACATCGCGACATTGCCGGGTTTTCCGGGCGTGGCCGGCGCCGTGGCCGACGACGGGGACATCCTCGCCACCAACCGCGGCACGGCCAGCGTCACCTGGTTCGACGGAGCGACCTTCAAGACCAGGGCCGTGTTCAAGTCCGGGCCGCGGCCGAACGGTGCCGCCATCGTCAAACGCAGCCGGCTCGGGATTGCCGCCTGCATCGGCGATGACGGCACGACACCCACATTGCATGTCTATGGTTTGAAGGACGGCGGCGAGAGCGTGATGGATCTGCCGGGCCGGCCGCGCTGGTGCGTCACCGACGAGGCTGCCGAGCGGCTATATCTGTGCATCCGCGAGCCATCGATGGTGCTGGTGGCACGCCTGCCCGATCTCGGCGATATCACCCGCTGGAAGCTTCCGTCCGGAGGCGCCCATGGTCTTGACATCGACCATTCGCGCCGCCGGCTCTACGCCGCCTGCGACGACGGCGCACTGGTTGAACTCGATAGCACCTCCGGCAAGGTCAGCAATGTCTGGCCGATTGCAGGTGTGCCCGATGTGACCTTCTTCAATCCGGCGACCGGTCTCGTCCATGTGGCGATTGGCGATCCCGGACTGGTTGAAACCATCGATCCGCAAACCGGCGCCATCACGCGCACCATGACCGGCGCCGGCGCGCACACGACGGCGATCGTCGTTCCCGACCGGCTGTACGTGATCTCGCCGAAGCACGGTGGCGCTCTCGTTCTGGCAGATGACTGAACAACAAGGAGGATCAGATGAAGTGGATTACCCGGGAACATGTGAAGGTCGATCGTGTCGCCTGCCCGTGGCTCATCAAGAAATACGTCGACAAGGATGCGGAGTTCGTCTTTGTGCCGGCCGACAAGGTGACGGCAGAGGCGAAGCGGCTCGATGCCATTCCCTACGACGTCAAGGACGTCGAGCTCGGCCATCACGGCAAGGAATGCTCGTTCGAGGCCATCCTGAAGAAGTACAAGCTGACCGACGATCCCGCGCTCGTGCTGCTCGGCCGGATCGTCAACGGCGCCGATACCGACAATACGCTCTATCGCCAGGCCGAGGGGCCGGGCCTTCAGGCCGTCGCCGAAGGGTTCCGGCATCTCGGCTACAAGGACGATCACGCGCTCAATGCCGCCGAGTGGATCGTCTATGACGCGCTCTATGGCTATTGCCGCGAAATGGTGAAGCGCGGAAAGCCCGCCGGCCAGTTCGCCTAGCGAGCCCCTCGTCATGCGGTGGCGACGGGGCGCGTGCATGCCGAACTGAGGCGGCCGGCGGCAGGCAAGGTTTGATTGAACGAAGCGGACGCTACTCCGCGGCGGCCTCGCGCACGTGGCGCGCGGTCGGCGTGCGCATGGTGACGAGCTCTTCGGCCGCGGTCGGATGCAGTGCGATCGTGGCGTCGAAATCCGCCTTGGTCGCCTTCATCTTCACCGCGATCGCAACCGCCTGGATGATCTCGGCGGCGCTGTCGCCGACGATATGACAGCCGAGCACGCGGTCGGTGAGACCGTCGACCACGAGCTTCATCAGCACGCGGGTGTCGCGGCCGGACATGGTCGCCTTGATCGGCCGAAACGTGGTCTTGTAGACGTCGACATGGCTCACTCGCGCGCGCGCCTCGGTTTCCGTCAGGCCCACGGTGCCGACCTCGGGCTGCGAGAACACGGCGGTGGGGATGGTGGCATGATCGACCTGCACGGGTCGCTTGCCGAACACGGTGTCGGCAAAGGCATGGCCCTCGCGGATTGCCACCGGCGTCAGGTTGACGCGATGGGTGACGTCGCCGATGGCGTAGATGTTCGGCACCGAGGTCTTCGACCAGGCATCGACCGCGATGCCGCCATTATGCGGATTGATGGCAACGCCGGCCTTATCGAGGCCGAGATTCGCCACGTTCGGATGCCGGCCGATCGCAAACATCACCTGGTCGGAGGCGAGGCTCGATCCGTTGGACAGATGCGAGGTGCAGTCGTTGCCGTGCTTGTCGATCTTGGTGACGGTGCAGCCGGTCAGAATGGTAATGCCCTGCTTCTCCATCTCGGCGCGCACATGCATGCGGACGTCCTCGTCGAAGCCGCGCAGGACGTTGTCGCCGCGATAGATCACGGTCACGTCGGAGCCGAAGCCCGCAAAGATGCCGGCAAATTCCAGCGCGATATAGCCGCCGCCCTGGATCACGATGCGCTTCGGCAGCGCCTTGAGATGGAACGCCTCGTTGGAGGAGATGACGTGCTCGATGCCGGGGATGTCAGCGCCGTGGTTGGGGGCGCCGCCGGCGGCGATCAGGATATAGCGGGCTTTCACCGTCTTGCCGTCCGCGAGCCGAAGCGTGTGGGGATCCTCGATCACCGCGCGGGTCTTGACGATTTGCGCGCCGGATTTCTCGACATTGGTGGTGTAGGCCGCCTCGAGCCGCGCGATTTCCTTGTCCTTGTTTTTGATCAGTGTCGGCCAGTCGAAGGTCGGCGTCGGAATGGTCCAGCCGAAGCCGGCGGCGTCCTCGATCTCCTGATGGACATGCGAGCCCATCACGAACAGCTTTTTCGGCACGCAGCCGCGGATCACGCAGGTGCCGCCCATGCGGTATTCCTCGGCGATCATGACGGCCGCGCCATGACCGGCCGCGATCCGGGCGGCGCGTACCCCGCCCGAACCTCCTCCGATGACAAACAGGTCGACGTCGAACGCAGCCATTTCTTAACCTCGACCTTCTCTTGAGATCTAGATCTGCTTGCCCCGCTTGCGCATTTCGGCGCGGAACTGGCCGTTGACGATCTCGGCGAAGTTCTGGGCCCAGCCGTTCATATAGGACATGCTGAACTGAATTGCGCGGGGTTCGCTCGCGAGCAGCTTCTGGCCGAGCGGCGACTTGTAGAAGGCGACGAGGTCCACCAGCTCCCTTTCGGTGAACTCATTGCAATAGATCTGCGCCATGCCCTCGCCGATCTCCTTCTCCTTGCCGGCCAGCGTCTGGGCGACAATGACGGCGACCTCATTGAGATCCTTCTGATAGTTCAGGTTGGTGCTGAGCAGCTGGTCCTTGGTTTGCTGGACGATGTTGGGCACCGCGTTGGCGTACATCGCCGCCGCATTCTTCATGGTCAGGATATCACGGGCCGCCGCCATGCAGGCGGGCGTGCCCTGCTTCAGCGTCGCTGTCGGCGCCGCGGCTTGCTGCGCAGCAGCGGGTTGGCTGGCGAAGGCCAGCCCCAGGGCCACTCCCACGGCGAGACCCGCAGCCGGCAAAATCCTAAAAACGCTCTTCATTCTGCTTCTCCTTGGGATTTGCGGCTCTAGCGCCGCGCAACAACGCGAATTCCTTGCCCGCCCGCCAGAACCACCATGTCAGCCATATCCGTGAACAGCCCGTGCTCGACGACCCCAGGGATGGCGCCGAGATGCCCCGCCAGACGCGGGGCATCCCCTATGCGCCCGAGGTGGGCATCGACAATCCAGTGGCCGCCATCGGTGACAAAAACGTGGCCGTCCCGGCCCTTCCGCAGCACCATTTCGCCGGAAACGCCGCATTGCGCGAAGGCTTTTGCCATGGCGCGCCGGGTCGCCGCCAGCCCGAACGGAATCACCTCGACCGGCAGCGGAAAGCGGCCGAGCACCTTGACCCATTTGCTGTCGTCCGCAATCACAATCATGCGATCCGAGGCCGCCGCCACGATCTTTTCCCGCAGCAGCGCACCGCCGCCGCCCTTGATCAGGTCAAGCGCATGATCGATCTCGTCGGCGCCGTCGACGGTCAGATCGAGCCGGTCGATGTCGTCGAGCGTGGTCAGCGCGATGCCGCATTGCTCGGCCTGGGCGCGGGTCGTCTCCGAGGTCGGCACGCCCACGACCTTGAGCCCGGCGCGGACCTTTTCGCCGAGCAGATCGACGAAATGTTTTGCGGTCGAGCCGGTGCCCAGCCCCAGCCTCATGCCGTCGCGCACCTCTTCGAGCGCGCGCGCCGCCGCCTGCCGCTTCAATGCTTCCATGTCCACGCGAAAAACTGCCCCCGGGAACGGTTTCGCGGGGGGTTCTAGCGCATGATCCGGAAAAGTGGGAACCGGTTTTCCGAAAAGATCATGCGCAAAACCAAAAAAGCTAAAACGCGATGGCCCCGCCGTCGCGCTTTAGCCTCGTTTTTGGGCGGGGAACAGCCGCGAAATGGCCTGATCCCGGGCCTTTTTGATTAACTCGCGGTCACCCGGTCCATGGCGGCCTCGATGGCGGCGAACCGCCCCTCCACGATCTCGCGCATATTCGGATGGGTGAAGACGTAGAGCTCGTCGGCGCGGATCGCATTGACGACGCGCGCAGCCACGTCGGCGGGGTCGAGGCCGGCCGCGATCTGTCTGGCGATCTCCGCGACCACGGCGGCGGCCTGACTGTTGGGATCAAGCGGCAGCGATTGCCCGTAGCGGTCGGGCCGATTGCGCCCGCTCTCGCCGATCTTGGTGCGCACGAAATGCGGACACAGCACGCTGACACCGATGCCGAGCGGCTGAAGCTGGGGCCTTAGTCCCTCCGACATCGCGACGACGGCGTATTTGGTCGCCGTGTACGGGCTCAATCCCATGCCGCTGATCACACCGGCCATCGATGCGGTGTTGACGATGTGGCCGCCTTCGCCGTGAGCGCGGATATGCGGCAGGAAGGAGCGGATGCCGTGGAGGACGCCCATCAGGTTGACATCGACCACCCAACGCCAGTTGTCGACCGAGATCTGGTCGATGCCGCCGCCGGCGGCGACGCCGGCATTGTTGCAGAGGATATGGACCTTGCCGAAGGTTGAGAACGTCGCCTGCGCGGCGCGCTCCACACTGTCGGGGTCGGCCACATCGCAGGCGACGCCCCGGACGTGGTTGCCATATTGATTCAGGTCTTTTTGCGCCTGATCCAGCGCGCTCTGTTCGACATCGGCGAGCATCACGTTCATGCCCGCTTCTGCAAAGGCCTTCGCCAACGCAAGGCCGATGCCGGACGCGCCGCCGGTGATGAAGGCCGTTTTTCCCTTGAATTCGCGCATTGCTTCTCCCCCGTGATCTCGAATTTGGCGGGCTTCTAGCACATCCAGCTTGCACGATGTCACGGAGATCGATAGCGCTGCGTCATGTCAAAAAACCCGACCATCGTCTTCGATCTCGACGGCACGCTCGTCGATACCGCGCCCGATCTGATCAGCGCGCTCAATTTCGTGCTCGACCGCGAAGGGCTGCCGCCGGTACCGCTCGCCTCCGCGCGCAACCTGATCGGCGCCGGCGCGCGCAGGCTGATCGAGCGTGGGCTCGAGGCGGAAGGCCGCGCCATGACGGTCAAGGACATCGACCGCATGACCGCGGACTTCATCGATTATTACGCCGAGCACATTGCGGATGCCTCGCGCCCCTTCGAGGGGCTCGAGAGCGCGCTCGACGATCTCAGCGCGCGAGGCTTTCTGCTTGCGGTCTGCACCAACAAGCTGGAATGGCTGTCGAAGCGGCTGCTCGACCAGCTTGAATTGAGTTCTCGTTTTGCCGCGATCTGCGGCGCCGACACGTTTGGCGTCTCGAAGCCTGATCCGGCGATCCTGCAGCAGACCGTGGCGCGCGCCGGCGGCGCGATGGTGTCGACGATCATGGTCGGCGATGCCGGCACCGATATCGGCGTCGCGCGGCGCGCCGGGGTTCCCGTGATCGGCGTCAGCTTCGGCTATACCGATGTGCCGATTGCCGAGCTCAAGCCGGACCGGTTGATCCATCACATGCGCGATCTGCCGGGTGCGGTGGGCGAATTGAATTCGCGCTGAAATGCGCTATAAGATATTGAAATATAGAGATTTATTGCAGCCAAATGGCGTTAACCATCAATTAACTATAAGCTTTGACATGGTTGCGTGGGGTTCCGCAGGCTCCTAATGTTTGATCCGGGCAATGTGGCCGTTGGCCGCAGGGGTGAGTGACGGATCGAGCATGCGTCGTGTGATCGCGATTGCAGTGGCGGCAGCAAGCCTCGGCGGCTGTTCGTCGTTCTCGGTCAGCGACTATTTCAAATCCACGCCGCCCGCGATCCAGGTCCAGCTCGAATCCAATCCGCCCGGCGCCGACGCCAAGACCTCGCTCGGACCCGGCTGCAAGACGCCCTGCTCGGTCACCGTCAACGCGCCCGATACCGGCTTCTCGGTGATGTACACGCTGAACAAGTTCCAGCCGGCGACCGTACCAGTGCAG
>Ga0210403_10001367_pt1 | contig 23290 bp, 20 predicted proteins | sample IncBWC19MmetaG_FD_150863 | JGI IMG/M metagenome (GOLD analysis project Ga0210403, IMG submission 150863) | Forest soil microbial communities from Barre Woods Harvard Forest LTER site, Petersham, Massachusetts, United States - Inc-BW-C-19-M | ecosystem: Environmental > Terrestrial > Soil >... | reverse complement strand
GCTGGTTGCTTTTGCTGTAAATGCTCCTGTTGCTGTTGGTGTCGTTGTTCCATTTGTTGTGTCTGTTGCTGATGCCGTTGCTCCACCTGTTGCTGTTGTGCCTGGCTGGCGTTTTGTCGTGCTAGCTGCTGATGTTGCTTATCCTGCTGCTGCTGCAATTTCTGATGATCCTTCTCTTGTTGCGCATACAGCTTTTCCTGCTGTTGCTGATACTTCTGGTCGGCCTTAGCGTTCCCGCTATTGACCGGTGCCGGGCGTTCGTGGGGAGTGAGATCCTTGGGATGAACCGCGGCGGCATTTCCCGGCCGAGGAACATTATTCTCTCGAGCGTTATTCTCTCGAGCATTGTTCGCTGAAGTATTGTTCGGTGGACGAGGCACATTGGTGTTGCCTCGCTGTTCCGGTTGGCCATGATTGGCTGGCGGATTGTAAGGCGCACCCGCCTGTTTGGCGCGCACAACCCCACCGCCGCTGAACTCTCCCGGCCTCGCGCTAGCTGCGACGACAGGGGCACCATGATTCACCGATGCACGTTGTTCTGGATTGGTTCGCGCCGCCTGAGCATGCTGAACCTGGGCGCTTACCGGCGCGACGTGTCTCTCATGTACGGCGGCTTGTTCTTCAGTCGTGGGACGCGCATTGATCCCGCCATTTCCGCCGTTGTAGCTAACGCGAGTCACATTGTTATTTATCACCGTGGTGTTGTAAACGTTGTGAATGTTGGTCACATTAACGTTGTTCACAGAACGGTTGTAGTAGAAGTGATCGTGGTCCCATCGACCGCCTTCGTAACCGTGTCCAAAGTATCCGAAGCCGTAGTTGATCCCGCCATAGAAGCCGATCCGGGGACCCCAATAGCCTTCGTGGAAAATAAATGCGTCGCCACCCCAACCCCAGTAGCCCGGTGTCCATAAGTAGCCTACTTCCGGCGCCAAAACCCACGTCCCAGGCACCCAATAATAATCGTCGATGTCGTAGTCGTATGCCCAGTAGCCGGGCGTCCAGATGTAGCCCTCGCCAGGACAAATAGGCTGCTCGTAGATGGGAATTGCCGGCGGGCCGATTCTGATCGATATGCCGATTTGCGCGAATGACGCCGCTGACATCATCAGAATTACAACTGCTAAGAGCAGACAACGAACGGAGGAGACAGTACGCATCGTTTTCCTTTTGCCCAGATCCTTCGCTTGCCCGGTACTACTTTCTTGCTGCGGGTTGCGCGGAATCAAAGGTTTCGAAAGCTTGACGCCGATTCTCCAGACTCAAAAGCCTGGCCGAAAGCTGTAACCGATTGAAATACTATATCGGCCCATTGTGCCGGAACTAAATTCGTTATTGTTGTTGATGAGGTACAAGTGGGCTTCGGGACGAACAAACACATTTCCCCAGACGTAGAAGCGAACTCCACCGCCGAAATGTCCGGCGAAATGATTGCTGCTGACGTAGTTCGTGCAACTGACGAAATTACAGCTATAGACTCCCGTGTAGAAGCGAAGGTCCTCACCGCCAACTCCCGCCATTAGCTCAGCGGCAACTTTCTTTCCAAGTTGTGGAGCGTAAATCCCGTTGAAGTCGTACAAGATGGTTCGATACGGCTGGTATCCACCATAAAGGTTCTGACTTGCTCTCCATGCGACCTCGCCCTGTACGCCGACGTGATGCTTTACCAAAACGTCGGCGCTGAAACTGGGATAGAGACCGCCTCTGTTAGAAGGAAAAAATGTGCCAGTTGAGTCACTCTTTCCTGCTGGTGCCGTGACTGTTCCGAAGCCAAAAGCTGCGTCAAACTGTTGCGAATGAGCAGGCAGATTCATCAGAACAAAGAAACACAATATCGAAACTAAATTTAACTTTCTCACAGGATTTTTCTCCAAGGTTGCCGCCAGGGCGGTGAAATTCGTCCTTTTTCCCATTTCTCGTTTCGATGTCTTCTTAAAGGTATCAAACACTTGGATGACTGGAAATGTTGCGGCGATAGTAAAGAAACGTAAAAGGGCCGAGTTCCAAAGGGTGCTGACCAATGGATTTAGCAGTTTTTAATGTACCCTCAAAAAAGCCTCAATAGCGTTTTTTGAGGCTTCCTTCTTTTCTTCCAATCGTCCTTCACGGCTCTACCCCCAGGCAACGGTGGGCATATTTTTATTTTTGCGGGCGCACTTCCAGAGCGCACAGGTGATCCAGGTTTCTAAACTCATTTCGACGCAACTCTCTCTTGACTTCGCCTTTTATTCGCTTACAATGCGCGTATGGCGATCACAAAACGGCAGCGACAGGTTTATGACTTCATTTCGGAGTTTGTGCAGAAGCAGGGTTAGTCTCCCTCCTTCGACGAAATTGGCCAGGGACTTGGATTGAGTTCGCTGGCCACAGTGCACAAACATATATCCAATCTTGAGAAGAAGGGATTGTTGACGCGCGATTACAATCGCAGCCGCTCCATCGATCTGCTGGCCCCCAAAGGCCGACTGAAGCAAGCGATGGCGGTGAATACCACGATGGTGCTGCCGCTTCTGGGACGAATCGCTGCCGGCCTTCCAATCGAAGCGGTGGAGAATCCAGAGACTATTTCGTTGGCTGATTTCGTACGATCCAAGGAAGTCTTCGTGCTCGAAGTGCGCGGAGACTCCATGCAGGACGAACACATTCTGAGCGGGGATTACGTGCTCGTGGAGAAGTCGAAGACCGCACACAACGGAGACATTGTTGTCGCCCTCGTAGATACCACGGACGCGACTCTAAAGCGCTTTTATCGAGACGGCGACAAGATTCGCCTGCAGCCTTCGAATATGAATATGAAACCAATCATCGTGCCCGCAGCATCCGTTCAAATTCAAGGGCGGGTTATTGGAGTGCTGCGGAAATACTAACCCCAGGGGCCGACACTGTTATCTATCAGCTCCGAACATGGTCACGGGATCTAACGCTTGACGACGACATTTCCTGGTTTGGGATACCGCTTCAGTGGAGAGAAATCTACCTTCCAGAAATCCATCTCAAACAGTTGACCGTTCTGGTCACCGTTAACTGCAATGCTCACTAGGACTCCGTCACCGTCGACACATTGTGCCTCCACCAAAACCTTACCCATCGTCCGCGGTTCGGCGTGAACAAAGCGAATGCTCCCCATGCTACCGTCTTGCATATCTGTAACGCGAGAGTTCACAAGCGTATTTTCCAGCGCTGTTTCGGCAAAGACTGATGAGAGCAAGTAACGAACGAGTTCCTGCTCCTCGTTACGCAAAGGACGACCTGACATCGAATTAGCCAACTTCGATACATCCGGCATTGATTGTCCCGCGACGAACCCTAATTTTATCGCCAAAAAGAAACGCCCGGACTTTGTCCGAGCGTCTCATCTCTGGTCCGATCCAATTACTTAGACGAGATGTTTGTCTAGCGCCTGTTGAATGGCTTCTTTTGGCCTGTATCCGACAAGCTGTTCTACTACTTGACCCGCCTTGAACACCAAAAGTGTTGGAATTCCGGTGACTTTGTAGCGCATTGGCGTGGCGCTGTTGCAGTCGACGTTCATTTTGCCGATTTTGATTTTGCCCTGATAGTGCAGGGCCAACTCTTCGACGATGGGTGCAATGGCACGGCATGGCCCACACCAGGTCGCCCAAAAGTCCACTAAGACCGGTGTTTCAGACTTCAACACATCCTGGTCAAAATTCGCATCATTTACTTCAATAATTCCGTTTCCTGCCATCGCTCCTCCAGTAATTCAAATCCAACGGATACAGCCGCCCCTTTTCCGCGTAACGACTCAGTATCCTAGCACTTTTATTAGATGCCAGAGCTAGTCAGAAGTCGCAAGGGCGACAATTCGAAGGCGAATCCGGCAACTAAAAAGCGCCCTAAACTTTTCAGTTTAGGACGCCTCGGCAGCCCTCCCCCAGAACTGCCAAACCACAACTGGATACTATGGCGAGTGCAGTATGCTGTAAACGTCACTTTGGTAATAGCAGTTTTCGGTGCGTAACATCGAGTTGGTTCTTGGAGAGAAAGAGATTTTGTTAGGAAATTCGCTGCCGAAGCGAGGCGGGGGATTCAGAAATCGTTATTGTTTTTCCCAGCTCTCGCCGGCGTCAGAAGTCGTCCAGGATTCGTTGCTTGCGGTTGTCAATTTTCCGTGTTGATAATCATCAAACTCAATGCCAATGATGTCTGAGGTGGGCAGGTTCAGTTTTGCGGTCGGCTGCATTTGCGTCCAGTGCTGTCCGGCATCGGCGGAATGGAACAAGACGCCCTTTTTCCCGCCGAGCCATATACTCTGGCCTGCCGCCGCGACCGCGCGGAATACCTGACTATTCGAGACGTGAATCCTGCGCCAGGTAATTCCTCCATCGAGCGACTGCTGGAGAGTGCCCTCAGCGGTCAATGTCCAGCGGGGATATAGATCGCTCAAATCTTTATGGGCGTAATCGGGACTCAATTCCAAAACCATTTGCCGGTCCAGGCTTGCTTCTGACTCGGCGCTCAAGGCCTGTGCTTCTTTAGCTTTTCCAGGAATGGCAACATGAGGCCTTCGAACCGCACCGACACTACCCGTGATTTTGTCTTCTGAGTTTGGTTGAGGAGCTGAATTCACAATCTCCGGAGTTGCTGGGACCGATTGTTTGCTCTCGAATGTGGGCTGACTCTGCCGCACGGGTGAACTTATTTCGGGATGCAGCGCACGGTAACCCGGGTGCAGTCTCATTGCTGCAACCACAATAACCGAGCATGCTACAACGCTGGCCCATCGCAATACAGGCCATGAGATCCAACGGTTGGAGGGTAACGCGGCGTATTCCTGGGCAGGAATACTCTGAGGCGCCGCCAAGAAAACTATTTCTCTGCAGTCCGCGCACTCGGCTAGATGCTGCGATACCGGCACACGGTCAGACCCGCTCAGCGCCCTTTCTGCGAAGGCGCTGAGGAGGTCTATAGGAGGATGCTCAATGATAGGCTTCTGTGTCCGATAGAGCCGCTGCCGCAACAAATTGTGAATCGCTTTCATGATTCAGTCACTTATATTGACTTCGACTCTATTGTCCGCCGGGCACTTCTGCCTTTCCTTCTGAGAACGGTTGAACCCGAGTTTCTTGCGTCAAGTTCTTTCGAATATTCAGGCGAAGGTCCCGAATATCGACTTCCAACGATTCCTCGGCCTGACGGCGGCTCATCCCGCGACGGACTAATCCCGCTAAGATCTGCTTGCGCAACGACTTGAGCAGCTTATCAACTTTTCGGCTAATGGTGGACTCATGAACCGAAAGCAAGCGGGCGATCTCCGCCAAGGTCTTGTCGTCAAGATAATAGGACGCCAACACGAACCGGTCTTCGGAAGATAAAGCTGTTAAAGCCTCGTCAGTGGCCGCTTCCAGCCTGGGATCCAATGGAAGGTCGGTTTCAGTCGTGACCGCTGCCGCGGGGAACTGGGTTCCCGCTTCTGCTTCTTCCTCAAAACTAACCAATCGGCGTCGCTTTCGGTACTGGTTGACATATTCCTGGGCGACTATGGTGCGCAACCAGCCTTCCAACGAACCGCGGCCGGTGTAGGACGTCAGCTTTGAGATGCGCTGTCCGTCACGCAGGCCTGTTCCGTACAAGTCAGCGTAGATAGAATCGGCAAGCTCTCGCGAGGATTCTTTGCTGATGTACGCTGCGATGTCGTATAGCTTCTCGCGGAAACGCGACAAAAATGCTTCCCAGGCACGATCGTTGCCAACGGCACAAGCGCGCGCTAAGACCAGATCGTCGATGCGCAGGCTGTTAAAGAAATCGCGGAGCGCGCCAGGCTTTTCTCGCGGATCCGCGGAAATGTATTTCGTACGGATTTCTTCCAGGATTACTGCGAATTGCTCAAAGCTAACCCCATAGGTCAGAGCCGGACTCTTTGCGTAAATGCTTTCGAGCAGAGTATTCAACTCCGCCGGAAGCCGCGCCGCTCCTCGAGGGTCTTGCACCATAATGCCGGAATCCAATGCCATGCTATCAATTATTAGACGCGGGAATACAGGTTTTGGGAATGGTGCTAAGGATCCGCGGCAACTGGCTGATTTGGTTAAAACGGTTGGATTTATTTCCGCAACGCGGCAATCCGCTGCGAAACTTCGACCCACGCAGCGCGAAGGGCGCCTCCTGAGTCGAATGGCATGCCTAACGCTGCTCCCGCGGCGGCGGATGCCATGGTTGTCCATCTGGACGTGAGCGAGCCATCTGGTTCGGAGATTTCCAGGTCTGTTGCTGGTTCCAGTGAATCGCTCTGCGTGACCTCATCACTGCTATGCATAGCCAGCAGTTTAGGTTGAGGCTCGAAATAGGGTAAAGTTACGCTCGTGTCTCTTCAGGATTACCAAAGACGGAAATAATTTATCGCCAGGAGCGAGTTTGCATGAAATGCGTATTGAGACTCTGTGTATTCGTTGTACTGTTGATCATCGCCGCGTCTGCATTAGCAGAAGGCCCCGGCTATCACGTAATTAATACTTTCAAACTAGGCGGGGAAGGTGGATGGGATTACCTCACACTGGATGCCAATTCCCGCTACTTGTATATATCCAGAGGCACGCACGTCATTGTCATGAACGCCGATTCAGGAACCGTGGAGGGCGATATTCCAGACACGCCGGGAGTTCATGGAATTGCATTGGCTCCCGACCTAGGTCGGGGATTTGTGAGCAACGGCCGGGAAGGAACAGTCACGATCTTCGATCTGAAGTCCCTTAAGGTAATCGGCAAGGTCAAAGCCGGAGACAATCCCGACGCGATTCTCTATGATCCGGCCACTAAGCGAGTCTTCACATTCAATGGCAGAAGTCACGATTCCACCGCAATTGATGCGGCCAACGGCAATGTCCTGGCAACCATCAAACTCGATGGCAAACCGGAGTTCGCAGTCAGTGACGCCAACGGAAAGGTATTCGTGAACATCGAAGACAAGAGCGAACTCACGGAAATCGATCCCGACAAGCTGCAGGTGAAATCGACATGGCCTTTAGCGCCTTGTGAGGAACCCAGTGGGCTGGCTATAGACCGGAAGGGCCACAGATTATTCGCTGGATGCAACAATCAGATGATGGCAGTGGTCGACGCCGATAATGGAAAGGTCATCACAACTTTGCCAATTGGTAAGGGAGTAGACGCCACTGCGTTCGACCCTGACAACGGCTTTGCGTTTGCTTCTTGCGGCGATGGCCACTTGACTATAGTCAAGGAGGACTCCAAAGATAAATTCAGCGTCGCGGAGAATGTTTCTACACAGGAAGGCGCCCGTACCATGGCCCTGGACGCGAAGACCCACAATGTCTACCTGGTTACCGCGAAATTTGGTCCGCCTCCGGCTCCCACACCCGCCCAGCCCCATCCCTGGCATTCGATTTTGCCGGACACATTCACGGTTCTGGTGGTCGGGAAATAATGCATCTAGCCCTCGCTACTCGACTCGAATTGGGGACTAGGCGGTTTGTGAAGCGGGCCTTGCCCCTTTTTCTTTTTGTATGCTTCGCCTCGTCCCTGGGCACGAGCTATTCGGTGCTGACCCATGAAGAAATCGTGGATCTATTGTGGAAAGATCAGATACAGCCGTTGTTGCTGAAGCGTTTTCCGCAATCCACTCCCGATGATCTTAAACAAGCGCACTCTTACGCCTACGGTGGAAGCCTGATACAAGATATGGGCTACTACCCGTTTGGCAACGCATATTTTAGCGATTTGGTTCACTACGTTCGCAGCGGGAATTTTGTGGAGGCATTAATAGAACAATCCACGGATGTGAACGAATACGCTTTCGCGCTCGGGGCCCTCGCCCATTACGCCTCGGACAACATGGGACATCCCACCATCAACAAAGTCGTGGCGATCAGTTTTCCCAAGCTACGAAAAAAATTCGGGGAAGAAGTCACATATGCGGACAATCACAAAGCTCACATCCAGACCGAATTTGGATTCGATATGGTCCAGGTTGCGAAAAATCGCTACACCTCGGACCGCTATCATGACTTCATCGGGTTCAATGTCTCGAAGCCCGTTCTGGAGCGAGCGGTGGTTCAGACATACGATCTCAAAGTTCAAGATATCTTCGGCGACGAAGATCTTGCTATCGGAAGTTTTCGACGCAGTATCAGCGTAGTGATCCCGGAAATGACTCGCGTTGCGCTGCTCAACCGCAATAACGAAGTCATCCGCGATACCTCGAATTCGAACGAGAAGATATTTCTTTACCATCTTTCGCGTACCGACTACCAAAAGGAATGGGGAACGGGTTACCGAAAGCCCGGTTTTGGAGCCCGGGTTCTAGCGTTTTTTCTGAAGATTGTCCCAAAAATCGGCCCCTTCAAGGCGCTCAATTTCAAAATACCCACGACCCAGACCGAAGATATGTACATAAAGAGCATCAATCAGTCGACAGATGAATATGCCGCCACTCTTAAGGCAACGAAAAACGACAAGCTCGATCTTCCGAATACGGATTTCGATACAGGCCGCCCGACTGCGGTAGGTGAATATTCGCTCGCGGACAAAACTTACGCACGCCTGCTGGACGATCTCGACAAAAAACACTTCGATCAGGTTAGCCCGGAGTTGAAGCAGAGCATCCTAGACTTCTATGCCAAGGGAACGCCTATCGCTGCAAAGAAGAATGGCAAGAAAGACAGGCAGGCATGGCAAAAAACGCAAGATCAGTTGAACCGCCTGAAAGTTCTAAACTTGGATCATCCGGATACGAAATCGGCGGCAGCGATCCCTGCAAGTTAAGTTAAAAGGACAAACTCGGCGATGCCGGCCCGCACATCTGCTGCTAAACTAATCACCGCCCATAAGGGGTCAACGTAGGGACAGCCGCCCCCGGCTGTCCAGTTGGGCGAAGCTCAACAGACTTCCGTGGAGAATATTTTTCTTTGTCAGGACGCAAATGACAAAGCCGAGCTTTGCTCGGCTGGACAGCCGGGGGCGGCTGTTTCTACGTTTAATCGCAGCGAGGTGAGCAGTGGCGGATGTCGTCCCCGATAGGCCTACAGAAACAGAAAAAGACAAGAGTCTCGACAAATTTTACCGAGCCCGCATTACCAAACGAACGGATCTCGCGGAAGATCTCTGGACTGTCAGAGTTCAACCCGGCGGCGACTTCAAATTCGCGCCAGGCCAGTATGCAACTCTTGGCGTGGATGGCCCGGACAAGCGGTCGGAGCGCGCGTACTCGATTGTTTCGTCTCCCTACGAAAATGAACTGGAATTCTTTTTTGAGCTGGTCCCCCAGGGGGAACTGACTCCCAAACTTTACAAGTTGCAGGTCGGGGACGAAATGCTTATGCGGAAAATTCCCAAAGGCCGGTTCACGCTTGACACCAAGAGTGGACGCACCAATCACCTCCTGGTCGCAACCGTAACCGGAGTTGCGCCCTTCGTCAGCTATGTCCGCTCTCTTTATAAAGACTGGAAGGAAGGCAAGTTTGCCGGAGACCATAAACTTTTCCTGCTTGAAGGAGCCAGCCGCTCCTGGGAGTTGGGTTACTGCGAAGAGTTACAAAAATTCGCGCTCGAGGTTCCATGGCTGAAATATGTTCCAACGATCAGCCGCCCTTGGGACGATACAAAATGGATCGGCGAAACCGGACGCGTCGATGATGTACTGCGGAAATATGCCGACATGTGGGGACTGACTTCCGCGGATTCCGTCGCATACCTGTGCGGGCATCCTGACATGATCGAGGGCGGCAAGGGAATCCTTAAGCGCATTGGATTCACCAAAGAAGTTGTAAAGGAAGAGATCTATTGGATTCCCGCGAAGGAAGCGGCCGCAACGTAGGGCTAGCCAGCTAGGTCAAATAGCTGAACAATTTCAACCGCAAAGGACCCTAAGATACACGAAGGAAACCCCTGAAACCAGCGACTGCGCGAAAACTTCTCCTTCCGTGTGCTTGCGTCACTTCTTCTGCTCTTGCTCCTGATTCAACTGTTTCAGTCTTTGCTCCATCATCATCTTCTGCTGCTCCTTAGTTAACTTAGGAAACAGAAACGCGATTTGCAGCCGCATCGACCAGCTAGAGCCATTCTGCGGGTGGGCAGCGTTCCCGTAAAACTGTGCCGCGATATTAACCGGTTGGAATCCCAAACGGAGAATACGGCCCACGCCTCCGCCTACCGGCACTGTCCACACATTCCCGCTGGAAGCTTGCCAGTTCGCAGTTATGACCGGTGAAAACGACAGATACCAACCCTTTTTCAGGTTGTAGTTCACGAAGTATTGCAAGGTCATCTGCTTTACATCACTGCGGTCTGACGGGCCAGCCACAGACCAGACGTTATTGACCAGAGCCCCGAGGGTCCATTTCCCAGGCTGGACCAATGCAACAATCGAGGGGCCCATACTGAGTTTCCCTTGTCCTAAGACTTTACTGGTGGCGGTCGGCAAAACGAATACAGGTCCGGCGCCCCAAATCAGCTTGCCCGGTTTGGCCGGGGAGAAGAAAAAGGAGGGTGTCATATCTCCAAAGCCGAACACGCCTGCACTTTTCTGCACAGCTTGGGCGGCTAAGTATGGAGGTGTATTTTCTTCAATGCCGAATGCTTCCAAATTTGCCGTTCCCGGAGCAGGCTGCCAGATGATCGGGGCAATCCAGCGAATAATCAGGTTCCAGTTTTCGCTTGCACGAATCGGAATGACCGGCTGGATATTTAGCACATTCTGCGTGCGGTCAAACGGACCAATGCCGAAGTTGCTATTATTCTGCACCGGAACACTGATGAGACTGGCCACAGGGTTCTGCGTTGCCTTTCTCAAGGCATCGGTATTTGCCGACGCCGTCGGCGTTTGTTCGGTGACAACCTGAGTGCCTGCCGTGTCAACGGGTGCGTCTTGCGCTGCGAGCGGCAAAGCGAATAGCAGAAAGGCGGCTAGTCTCAAGATTCCGAAATTACGCATCGTTATGAGCAAGTCCTTTGGATCGAGTGTGGGGCTGATCAAGGAGCCTGACAGAAGTTCAACCGAATCGGAGTGATTAGGAAACTGTTAAAACGAACAGGCGGAATGGATATCGAAGGGACGAAGTTTTTCATTAACTCCTTAATCCAGCACGGCTTTCGCGCCATGGGCCTTACGAACACTTTATGTCTCGCTTATTCGAGACTTACGAGTTTTCCCTTCTAATAGTCCTAGCGATGATCCTCGGCAACAGTCGTGTTGGATCGTCGCGAGAAAGGTCATTCGATGTCGACGCAAGAAGTATCCGCAGAACAATTAGCAGAACTCCTTCACCACTATCAACAGGCTCTCCAACCGGACTTTAGCCTTTCAAGTGAGCGAGATAGTGAAGAATGGGAACAAATGCCGCAGCAGAAAAGGAGTCTTCTAGTAGCTGCCGCACGACTCGCGTTAGTGGAATTGACGTCAAACGCCCGAGAACGAAAAGAAAGGCGTTATTTTGCAAAGCCGGGTGAAGCAGAATGGGGTTGTTGAGATAAGAGAAAGAGGAAGATGTAATTTCGGCGTTGCTGATAACCGCATGACCCGCATAAAAGTAGAAGGGTGGCAGTGGATGACTTAAACCTGCGACCTCCTGCTTGTGCGGGACCCTCCGCGGTCAAATTCGGCGACCGACGGTAACGAAAAGGCCACCCTCGTGGCCGAGAGCCCCAATCCATGCGATTTGCGCCAGCCATCCCTCAACGCGCCAGTTGTCTCCAGCGCTAGCGAACAACTCTTCCGATTCCTCACACAACGTTGCACTTGGGTACGCCCGCAGGTATTCGACTCCATTTTCCGCAAACCAGCCCTGGACCTCAGCCAAGGTGTAACGGTGCTCCTCGGGATGTTGATATTGGTCTCGTACCCATGCCTTGCGCCGCGCAGGCTGGCTCTCTCGGTCGCGCAGCACCGGATCACAAGGGATGAATCGGTATCCAGACAGCCGGGCGACGAAGCGCCGGGCCCGGAGAGGAATGCGCGCGAATGCGTTGTATACCCCGAGAACAATGATCCCGCCCGGGCGTGCAAGACGCACGATGCGGGCGAATGCCGTACCCGGGTCTGGAGTGTGGTGCAAAACTCCTGACGAATAGACCACATCGAAAGCGCCCGCTCGCAACCCGGGGTGGTGCAAGTCGGTTTCGATGAACTGTATCTGATCGAGTTCGAAACGCCGGGCCGCCTCAACGCCCAGCCTGAGCGATTCGCGTGTGATATCGGCGGCAATTACAACCCTATCAGCACGCGCCAAATACAAGCTCATTTGGCCGGTTCCGCAGCCAATCTCTACGACGCGCGCATCGCCGGGAATCGCTTCGTTGATCAAGCGCGCGAACTCGCTGCGCTCGGCGCGTGCTCGCAACCAACTCAGGTTGGCGCGCGGTGGATAGTCTGGGAAAGGGGCCTGCTCGTAAAAGCTGCGCACAACTTCGGTCCGCGGGTCGCCCGGCAGTCGTAAGTTGGGGATACCATCGGGCGCTTCGTAGCGCATGTCGCAGCTGAGACAGGACCAATCGCTACTGAGTGGGCCTGCACACGACGGGCAGGCTAATAACTTCAGGAACGCGTCCACGGCTCACCAGATGGAGTAGATGAACGGAGCCAGTGCTTCAACCGCCGTTGCCACTATGAGCACCAGCCCCGTTATACACAGAAAGACGGCCAGGGGCGTGAGCCAACGCTTGTCGGAATCGCTCCGCCACAATCCGTGCGCCAGGTCTGCCATAGATCCGAAGGTACTGCCAAACACGATGAGTCCGCGTCGGGTCCTGCCGCGAGTTTTAATCACGCAACCTCCTCGTTGATTTTGTCTACTTGAGTTTTTGCCTTTGCCGAGGTCCGCTTCATCACTCGAGTCCCTCCAGCGACCAGAACATCGATCTTGCAGCGCAGGAATGTCGAGTACCCCTCAACCGCCCGATTCACAATCGGTTCTCCCGCCAGATTGAACGATGTGTTGAGCAGCACCGGTATCCCGGTGCGCCTGCCGTATGCCACCAGAAGCGCATGCAGGCCTGGCGACATCGCTGGCTCCAGCACCTGGACTCGAGCGGTTCCATCGACATGCGTGATTCCATGTAGCCGCGACCGCCATTCGTGCCGAACGGGAAAGACGCCCGACATAAAACGTGCCAACCGCGTGCCGCCAGGCGGAATATCGAAATACCGTTCTGCCACCTCGATCGGGACGACAGGTGCGAAAGGGCGAAACTGCTCGCGGTATTTGATTTCGCGGTTTAGGCGATCGCGCATCTCAGTCGTATGCGGCGCAGCGAGGATACTGCGATGGCCAAGCGCCCGGGGTCCGAATTCAAGAGCGCCCTCCATCCATCCGACGATTTGATCGGCTGCTAAATCGTCAGCAATCTGATCGATCAGTGCGCGGTCCTCGAGTTCTTCGGCGAAGTGACTGTCTTCTCGTGCGAGCCGTGCCAGCTCAGATCCATCCACCGAAGGTCCCCAAAAAGGATGATCGGGTACATCGCGATCCGGATTTCTAAAATGTATGCGGTCGCAATAAAGCGCCGCGCCAATTGCGCATCCGGCATCGCCCGGCGCAGGCGGAACGAACACGCGCTCAAAGCCTGATTCTGCAAGGATACGTGTGTTGGCTACGCCGTTCAGGGCCAAACCTCCTCCGAAACATAGATCCGGCAGACCGGTTTCCTGATGAAGTGCTCGCGCAACCTCCACGAGTGTCTCCTCCAGGACCCGCTGGATGCTGGCAGCACAATTAGCGAACCGCTGACCTTCCGAAGTCTTCAGATCGATTGGTTCGTACGGATTTCGCGGCGGACCAAAGAGTTCGATGAAACGCGACGAATAAGAACGTTCCGCGGTGGTGTGAAATTCGAAGTAATTCAGATCAAGCGTGAACGCGCCATCGGGTGTGCGGCGTATCAGCTTACGGACTTGCTCGACCAGCGTGGGCTGGCCGTAGCCAGCAAGGCCCATGACCTTGTATTCGTCTTCATTCACTTTGAAGCCGAGATATGCGGTGAATGTCGAATACAGCATCCCCAGAGAATGCGGAAACCTGATTTCACGAAAGCGCCTGATTGTCGTCGGGCCGTTTGCGACTCGCTCGCCCTCGCCAACAGAAAGTGTGGTCCATTCGCCCACCGCGTCGGCCGTCATAATTGCGGCGCGGCGCGTTGGAGCGGTGAGAAACGCGGTCGCAGCGTGGGACTGATGGTGTTCGGTAAACAGGACCTTGCGTCCGGGCACGCCTAAGTGCGATGAGATAATCCCACGCATCCACGCTTTTTCGCCGAGCGAATTCTTCATTGCCTTCGGAAATGCCCGCCACGACCGTGGAAACGCGCGTAACGCGCAGGTGAGTATCCGATCGAACTTCAGCATCGGGCGTTCGTAGAAAACTACGGCGTCCAGTTCATCGGGCTCGATCCCCGCATGCTGAAGACACGATTCGATCGCCAACAGCGGAAAGGCAGCATCGCCTTTGTGCCGCGATAGGCGCTCCTCCTGGATAGCGCAGACGGGTACTCCGTCGACAACGAGGGCCGCAGCGGAATCGTGATAATGCGCCGAAATGCCAAGGATGTTCATCTCAATATTGCCTGTCGAGTGAGTCGCTGTGTCCGGGCGAGACCATCGTCCATCCCGAACGTTCCCGGTGCGCGGCGCGCTTGGCCAGCCAAGCGAATGGCGGCAATAAGACGAAGTACTGAATTGTCAGCAGCATTGAACCCAGTATCCCCGCAAGGCCCGTTGCCAGCCGCAAGTAGGCTTTCCAGAGCCGGCTAAGGCGCGCCCACCACAAATGACGCCCGTGCCACTTGGGTTCAACTCGAGCGAGTTGCATGAGTGTGTAGTTCATGTGAAAGGTTTCGTCGTGCAGAATTTCCTCAAAAACCGCGCGCGTCGGCGGGTCGTGTTGCATCACATCGCGATAAACGGTGAAGCGGCTGGCGGCAGCCTTTTCCGATAAATGAAGGAAAGCCAGCATGTCGCTGTCCGATTCACCGTCAACCTCTACATCGTCGAGACCGTGGCCACCCGGCGCAAGCCAGTCACCGTGGAATCCGGGATTGGAACGGGACGCGGAGATTTTCAAAAGTTCTGCCGCCCGATGACGGAACAGAACGCCGTGACGGAACTCGTCAATCGCGTGTTCTAGATAAAGGCGTCGTAAGAGAGGGTCTGGAGTAACCTCGGCTGCGCGCAAAATATCGCGCCCCCCGTCAGTTTCGGTTTCGCTGAAGCGGAGCAGTTTCTGCACACGCCGATCAGTATCGCTCCAGATCCACCGATGTACAGGGGTCAGCATTCGATCAAATGCTGTGGGTCGTTCATGGGGCCGAGCGGAATCCATCTCAGTCTGCCGACATATTAGAGTCCGGAAATCAGATTGGTTGTCACTATTTTGTTAAATTCACCAATTTTCGTAGCCTGGGGCGAAGATCGTCCCGCGAGGTGTTACACATGAGTTGAAGAAAACGCGGGCGCAAACCGTTTTGGTATGCGCAGCGCTCTCTTGAGGCGTGATCAGCCATAACGCGTTTGACAGAAGTATCGAGGTGAGCTTTGGAGGATGTGTCTTCGGTCCATCGCGGGCGCGGGAAGTCTTTCTGGGCGCGGGTAATAGTAGAGACAGCCGTCGCATCCATTGGAATTGCGCTCTTGTCGTGCGCACTCATCGCGAATCGACGTTTTCTCGACAGGCACTTCGTGCCGTCTTTCTTCCTGCCGCGTCATTGGTACGTAGTACTCCAAACGTCCGGACGATTGGCGATAGGGGTCTTGGGCATTTGGCTGGCGCTCGTTGCTCGTCGCCGTGCTGGACGGTTTGCCGCGCGAACGCCTGAAGGAGTGCTCCGCGTCGTGATCGCCGTAGTTCTGGCGATCGGTGCGAGCGAACTCCTTCTGAATCGTGTGCACCTGCGTCCAGCCGAGTGGTTGTCGGCGGATGACGAACCACGCCGTCAACCCGACCCGCGACTCGGTTGGACGTGGGTACCGAATCGTACAGGACACAAGAGCATCGGTGGTCGAATCATCGACTACTCCGTCGATCCAGCAGGATATCGCGTCAGCCGCATTGACGAGCCAGTTGATCCTGAGCGGCCGACGATCTTGTTTACTGGTGAGTCTGTCATGTTTGGTGAGGGACTCACCTATGAAGAGAGCATACCGGCACAAGTCGGTGCCATGATGGGTGTACAGACTGCAAATTTGGCGGTCCACGGCTATGGTAACGATCAGGCGTACATGAGGCTGCAGGCGGAACTGCCTCATTTTCGCCAGCCGGTGGCCGTAGTGTCGCTGTTCATGACGGCACTCTTCGGGCGGAATCTCGATCAGGATCGACCGCACCTTGGTCCGGGTCTTGTCTGGCTCCCAGCGGAACAGCGCTCGCGCCTCTCATCCCTTGCGAAGTTGGTCGTGCCATACCGCGCTGACACGACGGTCGAACGCGGCGTAACAGTAACGCGAGAGGTGCTTCGTGCAACCAGCGAACTGGCACGAGCGCACGAGGCGACGCCGCTTCTCGTCGTGCTGCAATTTGGCCATGAAGAGGGGCCCGAACAAGTGTTGCGTCGACGCATCCTGGACGACGCGAGCATACCTTACGTTTTCGTCGATATTGATTCGTCGTGGCGTCTGTCTTGGGACCGGCATCCCAACGCGCGCGCTGCTCGCGCAATCGCCACTGCCATAGTGAGTGAGCTACGAGGACGGCCTGCCATCGTGGGCCCCATCAAGTAAATGTTCTTGGTCTTGATTGCAAAATCTCTCTTGGAGTCCAGCTTCTCGCTCATGACCGGAACGAGGAAAGATGGTGGGCAGTGCAGGACTCGAACCTGCGACCTCCTGCTTGTAAGGCAGGCGCTCTAACCAACTGAGCTAACCGCCCTCGCGGTGGGACCGCAGTGTGAGGGCTTCGGTTTTGAGTATACGCGAGCGAAGAATTCGCGAGGAAATTTGGCAGACGTGACTTTCAGTCAGGCCGTAGGTCAAAGCGCATCAATCATCGGCCCGACTGAAGTCGTGCACTCCCGACCACTTCGAGTTCCCCATCGAGTCTGACAGCAAATCAGCTACCGTTACTCCCTGCTAGACTGGCGCATTGCGACGCCTCATTATCAATGCCGATGATTTCGGGCTGACCTCAGGCATAAATCGCGCCATTATGGAGGGCCATCAGCGGGGCGTTGTGACTTCCGCGACGCTGATGGCAAATGGGCCCGCATTCCTGGACGCGGTTCAGCTTTCGCGATCAGTTCCGAAGCTTAGCGTGGGATGCCATATCGTATTAACGGATGGCCCGCCTCTCCTCGATGCTTCGCAGGTTTCGACGCTGGTGGGAGGTCATCACTCCGTTCGTTTTCGTGATCCTCTGAGCAAATTTGTTCTGGCAGCAGTTGCTGGCCGTCTCGACCAGGATCAGATCGAAGCTGAGGCGCAGGCACAGATTCGCAAATTGCAAGCGGCGGGAATTCTTGTTTCACACTTCGACAGCCACAAGCACACGCATCTATTGCCACAGGTTCTGCGTCCCATATTGCGGGCTGCCAAAGCTTGCGGAGTGCGAGCGGTCCGCAATCCTTTTGGCCCGGTTCGGTTTGGCGCGATTAGAAACCGCCCGAAACTCTGGAAACGATTTGGCGAGATCAAAGTCCTAAGCTTTCTCGCGGGAAAATTCCGAAGGGCTATAGAACAAGCCGGCCTGAAGGCGCCAGATGGAACGTTGGGCATCGTAAGTACCGGCGCGTTGGACGAGAATCTCTTCCACTCCATATTGAGGAGTCTCCCTCCCGGGACGTGGGAATTCGTCTGTCACCCTGGCTACAACGACCCCGAGCTGCAGAAAGTTCAGACGCGGCTGCGGGAATCGAGGGCTCAGGAATTGCGGATTCTCACCTCCCAAAAATCGCGGGAAGTGGCGATGGAAGCGGGAATTGAGTTCATCTCATATCAAGACTTCGTGCTCGATAGCGCCTGAAAGAGTGTCCAAAGTGCAAGTACTTTTGGTAACCATTGCAGGCATATTGGAGATTGCAGGATGGGAAGGGGAGGGTATGATTGTTCCAGATGCCCAGACCTAATATTGTCCCCGAAATTTATGGAGAATAGGCCAGAAGCGCGTTTGGAAACCGATATTCACGTTCGAATTTGGGGAATGGACGCGGATTCGCGCCCGTTTTTCCAGAACGCGATGGCTGGGAACATCAGCAGCGATGGCGCGTTGCTCTCCGGAATAAACCACGCGTTGAAGATTGGAGAAGTCATAGGAATCCAATACGGGGAGCGAAAAGCGCGTTTTCGCATAATCTGGGCGATCGATTCGGGGCCAACACGGAAGATCGAAGCCGGAGTACAAATTCTAGCCCAGCAGATGAACCCATGGCAGGACCTAACGCCTAGACCGATAGGCGAGCACGGCGGGCCGAACAAAAGGCGCTTTGTGCGGCACAAAGTTCTATTCCCCATCGAAATTGGTTTTCCAGATGTCCGGCGGGCCCACATGCAGACGAATGCCACTGACATAGGCGGTCGCGGATGCTATGTGGAGACCCTGCTCCCACTGCCAAAAGGGACGGAAGTCAACATCATCTTCTGGATGGATTCGGAGAAAATCAAAACCAGCGGCATCGTCCGCGCGAGCGATCCAGGCGTTGGCATGGGAATTGAGTTCACCGCACTGGACAATCAAGTACAGCAACGCCTGCAACGATTACTCGAAAAGCTTGACACTTCATTTGCCGCGCCCGCGGAAGCACCTAAACCAGAGGTTCATCAACAACCAATCGCTGCTCCACAAGCCTTTAAACAATCCAACAAGGCCTGATCTCCGGCGCCTGGCGACTGGCTCCATTGACACTCAAATAAGTGCTCGCGGAGGGCCAAAGCGCCCTCGCCTTCTTGCGTGCAATAATTGAGTTTTTGCGAGTCGGGAAGTCCTGCAATGAAAATCGGAATCACGTGTTATCCAACTTATGGCGGAAGCGGAGTTGTGGCCACCGAGCTTGGCTTGGAACTGGCTCAACTCGGCCACGAAATCCACTTCATTTCGTATGCGCAGCCCATTCGGCTGAGCGGCTATCACATGAACATTCACTATCACGAAGTGGAAGTTTCATCGTATCCGCTCTTCGATTACCCTCCATACGACCTGGCGCTGGCGACGCGCATGGCTGAAGTTGCAGATTTTTACGAACTGGATTTGCTGCACGTGCACTACGCGATCCCGCATTCTGTCAGCGCCATGCTGGCTCGTCAGATGCTCGCGGCAGCCGCAAAGCCTCGCAGGCTTCCGTTCGTAACGACCCTGCACGGAACGGATATAACGCTGGTTGGCCAGGATCGTTCCTACCTTCCCATCACCCGTTACTCGATTGAACAGAGCGATGGCGTGACTGCCATTTCCGAATATCTGCGCGAACGGACGGTACGCGAATTCGAAATCAAGAATGAAATTCAGGTGATTTATAACTTTGTGAATTGCGATTTATACGTACGGAAACCGATTGCTGCCCAGCAGCGGTTGCAATATGCGCCTGATGGCGAGCGTATCCTGATGCATCTTTCGAATTTTCGTCCGGTAAAGCGGGTGACCGATACGATTGAAATCTTCGACCGGGTCCGCAAGAAGATTCCTTCCAAACTGGTGCTGATTGGCGATGGTCCGGATCGCTCGCGGGCGGAGTGGCTGGCAGCTCAGAAGGGAATTCAACACGACGTGATCTTCCTGGGCAAGCAGGACGACGTCTACGAGAAACTTCCCCTGGCGGACATAATGCTGATGCCCAGCCAACTCGAGTCATTCGGGCTGGCCGCACTGGAGGCGATGGCGTGTAATGTGGTTCCAATCGCCACTCGGGTCGGCGGCGTTCCAGAAGTCATTGAGCACGGTAAAAGCGGATTTCTGGCGGACGTGGGAGACGTCGATACAATGGCGAAGTTTGCAATTGATTTGTTGAGCGACGAGAGTGCCTTGCAAGAAATGGCAAAAGCGTGCCGTGGCGTAGCGCAGTCCAGATTTTGTACTACCCGAATTATTCCGCAGTATGAAGAATTCTACCGCCGAGTGCTGGAACGGTCGGCGTAGAGAATTCCGGCGTGCCCTTCGTCATTTTGGAATGCCGGGTTTGGAAGCACAGGCAGACGCAGCCTGACGAGAGTCCCGTGGCCGTTCCGGCTATCAATTGTCATTTTAGCGGCTTCGCCGTAGAGGACTTTCAATCGTTCCGCAACGTTAGCCATTCCGATTCCGGTTCCACCCAACCCAGTCGGTTTTTCCAGCAAATTTGCGGAACCCATACCTACGCCGTCATCTTCTACTTCAATGACGAGCTCCGAATCCGTGAGGCGGCTGCGCAGATAAATATGACCTCCTTCGATCTTTGACGAAAGCCCATGCTTGATAGAATTTTCCACCAACGGTTGCAGCAGCATGCTGGGAATCATAACTTCGAGGGATGCCGCGTCGAGTTCTTTCAATACTTGCAGTTTTTTGCTGCCGAAGCGGACCACTTCGATATCCAGATAATTATCGATAAATTCCAGCTCTTCACTCAGCGGAACAAATGCGTCGCCGCTCTTCAACAGGCGCCGCAGAATGTTCGCGAGTTTGATGATCAACTCGCGAGCCGTGTCGGGATCGAACCGGACCAGCGACGAAACAGAATTCAGAGTATTAAACAGGAAATGCGGGTTGATCTGGTTCTGCAGCGCTTCCATGCGGGACTGGAGCAAGAGCCGTTCTTGTTCCTCAAGTTTTATCTGGATGCGAACGCTGTTCCAAATTTTGAGTTCGATGCCGATTACCATGATGGAAGTGGCGTAAATCGCAGCTTCCACCCATAGATTCGGACTCTCAAGACTAAATATTGCCTGTGGGCGAAAATGCGCAATTGCTGTCTGCACTCCGCGCAGCGCCACAATCGTTCCAAAGAACATGACTTGCCAGTCGTAAAGGCGCGGAGTCGGCAGATTTCGGCGAATCATGCGATAGACGCTGAGATCGATAAACGGGGAGAATGACCAGATATCTTCGCGGTCGGGAGCCAATCTGCGAAGCTGGCCAGCCAGCGCCCCGCTAAGAACATTCAGAGGCAGAGTCGCCCACTCCCCGTGCAGTACGGCGGGAAGTGCAAGAAGCGCGCCGCCCAACATGCCATTAAACCTTCCCGCCACGACTCCCAGCAGAATCGGAGTCTCAAACGATAAATCTCCGGCCAAAAAACTTTTTTGAATGAAGCGAATCCACACGCCGAATGCTAATGGGCCCGCGATCCACAGAACCAGATAAATTCTTTGCCTCCACGTACGCTCTTCCCGAAACAAAAGAGACTTGAACTCGACTGAACGAACGAGAATGCTGGCAGCCGCCGCGGCGACGCCGAGCTTGATCACAAGGTTAATGAGGATGAGGCGCGAATCCATAATTGACCGGCGGATGGCCGCTGACGAAATGTAGCACGAATTCAGGAGCGGGGAGGGAAGCTGGGTTGCCCCCTGTAATCTGGTGATATAAAAATTGCGCCCACACTGGGGATAAATTCAAAGGGGGGCTTTATGCGCCTGCTGACAATCGCGGTTTTGAGTTTGGCATTCTCGCTGATTCCTGCTTGGTGCGACGAAGGGCACCATCACACGCTTACCGAGGACGAGATTGGTTCCGTCCACTTTACGACGTCCTGCTCAAAAACAATCGAGGGAGACTTCAATCGCGCAGTCGCATTGCTGCACTCGTTTCAATACGAACAGGCGCGCCATGCTTTTGAGAAAATATTCAGCCTGGACTCGAATTGTGCGATGGCGCAGTGGGGCGTTGCGATGTCCCACTATCACGGTCTCTGGGACAACGGTGACGCAGCGGCTGGCAGGCAAGCCCTTCAGAAAGCTAAGGAAATCGCCGGTGCGAACCCGGAAACAACGACCCGAGAAAAAGCGTACATCAATGCTTTAGCGGAAATCTATCGCACAGACGGCAAGAACCAGGATGAAAATGCCCACGCCTTCGAGCAAGCAATGAGCGCGTTGCAGGCGGCGTACCCGGAGGACAGTGAAGCGGCGATCTTTCACGCCCTTACGCTTGCCATTACTGCCCCTAAGACCGACAAGACCTATGCCAACCAGCGAAAGTGCGGCGAGATTCTCGAGCCGATTTTCGCAAAGCAGCCGCACCATCCTGGCGTTGCGCACTACATCATTCACTGCTACGACAACCCCGTATTAGCCGAGCAAGGTCTTACGGCAGCTCGTATGTATGCCAGCATCGCACCGGCATCGGCCCACGCCAATCACATGCCTTCCCACATATTCACACGCGTGGGTTCGTGGGACGAGTCGATCGCGTCCAACAAGAGATCCGCGGGGTTAGCCGCAGAGGCTGAGAGCGCTTCCAAAAACGGAGAGGCGCGTGACCAGCGCCTGCACGCAATGGACTATCTCGAATATGCGTATTTGCAAAGCGGCCGTGTGAAGCAAGCTCAAAATGTTCTCGACGAGATGAATTCGCTACCTCCTGTCGCGGGGGTGACGCTGACAAATGACTATGCGGCGGCGGCGATTCCAGCGCGCTATGCGATGGAATTAGGAAACTGGAAACAGGCAAGCGAGCTTCAAGTAAATCACGGTGGGGTCGACTTGGCACAAGCCATTACCTGGCTTGTAGTAGGTGTTGGAAGCGCTCGCTCAGGGAACCTTGAGCGAGCGGAAGAAGCCGAGCGCACTCTGGCATCCCTGCGCGACGCGCTTGCCGCGCAGAACAATGTTTATTGGTCTAAACAGGCTGAGGTGCAACGGCGCGAGGTTGCGGCGTGGATTTCTGAAACGCGCGGAAAAACAGCCGAGGCGATCGCCATGTTGAGGTCCGCAGCCGATCTGGAAGAAAGCATGGACAAAAATGCGGTCACCCCGGGTGCGGTGATTCCGGCGCGGGAAATGCTGGCGGCACTCCTGCTCAAAGAAAATCATCCTCAAGTTGCGCTTGCCGAATTCGAAGCAGTTCTCAAGATTGCGCCCAACCGCTTCAATGCCCTGTTCGGTGCGGCCACCGCCGCTGACGCGGCCGGAGATATTAGCGCTGCCAATCGATATTTTCAAAAGCTTACCGAGACCGCGGTTGGAGACGAACGCCCAGAGTTGGTGACGGCGAGGAAGAAGACAGCCTTGCTGATCCGTCCGAATATTCAGAATTAAATCATGGCACGAGCGGTGACCACTTCCGATGCGTTCAACGCGGTGATGTAGCACGAATTGAGGGCCGGAATTGCCAAGGATCATGGCACGAGCGGATCAGATCAATGTCCTGGGACGGATGGCCATGCCGAAATCGCGCTCCATAACGCTGTACCAGGTTTCGTCGTC
>Ga0210403_10001366_pt1 | contig 23321 bp, 19 predicted proteins | sample IncBWC19MmetaG_FD_150863 | JGI IMG/M metagenome (GOLD analysis project Ga0210403, IMG submission 150863) | Forest soil microbial communities from Barre Woods Harvard Forest LTER site, Petersham, Massachusetts, United States - Inc-BW-C-19-M | ecosystem: Environmental > Terrestrial > Soil >... | reverse complement strand
AAAACCTAGCCAGGGTAGTGTCCCGGGTGATCTAACCCTGGTGGGCGATTTAGCCTTTGTTTTCAACGCAAGTCGGGTTCGACTTGCGTGTTGCGTCGACCCATTGAGACCACCGCGTTAATCAGGACCTGTCCGTGTTAGGTGATGTGCGCATCAAGGGCGCACCTACATGCCGGGATACTTGCCCAAGAAGAGCAGGAAGATGTCGATGGTATCGCAGACTCCGTGCGCGACGATGGGGACGGCGAGGTTGCGGCGGCAGGCGAGATACAGCAATCCTAGAATCAGCCCGTCGGAGCCCTCCTCGACGATGCCGGTGAGCCCCTGTCGGTAATGAGTGAGACCGAAGATGGCGCTAGTGACTAACAAACTTACGATCCATGCGGTGCGTGTGCCGCGGCCGAGATCCGCCATGCGATTCATCAGGTACCCACGATAGACAAGCTCTTCTCCAAAGGCCGCAAAGATCCAGACCAGGGCGATCATTAGCAGGGCGAATTTGAGGTGTCCCTTTGCAGCAGCAAAATCCGAGAGATCGGGGGGCTTCCCCAGGAGGCGAGTGAGAAGCCGCTGCTTGCCGAACAGGTCAAAGAGCTCCAGGCCGACGCCGCATGCGATGCCAAGCAGAAGAGTCGTTGCCCAGGTAAGATATCGCCTGAAGCCGATCTGTTTCCATTGGACCCTGCGAACGCGAAGTGAAATCCATGCGAGGAGAAGGAGATACGGAATAGCACTAACCTTTAAGATGTGATGTTCACGGCCAATGTAGATGGCGGCGGCGATTGCAAATTCCGCGAGGACCAACCACCAGCTGCCGTGCCAAGACCGGCCACGTTTATCGGATTCGATTTCCATTTCGGACGCGCTCTCTGGGCAATACGCTGCGAGACGGTAAAAAGTCTCAGTTGGGACGCAAACCCTACGTCAGAGTTCCACAGATGTAAGGCCCTCCTAGTCGGAGGTTAATTCCTTGAGAGTCAGATAACCGGACATTTAGAATCTGGGCCGATTTCACTTGTACGATAAGCGCGGTGGTCTCAATGGGTCGATGCAACACCATCTGATATAAGTCTGCTGTCAAAAGGTGGTGTTGTATGAGGCCAGGGAACGGTTTGGGCTTTCTACGATCGAGAAGAGCCGCATCTGGAGCCGATGGAAGGCGGGACAGTCGCTGCATGAGATTGGGCGCGCCTTTGACAAGCCACCTAGCTCCATTCGGTGTTTGCTGTTGCCTCGCGGAGGGATTCCTCCCGCCGCCCGTCGTCGCTCGCGCCTAGCGCTCACCCTGGCTGAGCGAGAAAATATCTCCCGAGGGATCGCTTCCGGTTCGCCGCTTCGTGAGATTGCTCGACGACTGGATCGAGCGGCCTCCACGGTGAGCCGGGAGGTCTCGCGCCATGGTGGCCTTCCTGTCTATCGCGCTCATGAAGCGGATGAGCACGCCTGGGACGCAGCCTTGCGACCCAAGCAGTGCCTTCTTGCCCTGCACCCGAGGTTGCGAGAGATTGTTGCGAGTAAACTGATTCTGGACTGGTCGCCCCAACAGATTTCCGGATGGCTGAAGACTGAGTATCCCGCCGACGGGAGCATGCACGTGTCCCACGAAACCATTTACCGCACCCTGTTCATCCAAGCGCGGGGCGTATTGAAAAAAGAGCTGATGGACCACCTGCGATCGAAGCGGCGCATGCGCCGCTCGCGCCATGCAACGGTCAGCGGACAGTCACGGGGGCAGATCGTCGATGCCATCTCGATCCGCGAAAGGCCTGCGGAAGTGGAAGACCGAGCGATTCCTGGTCATTGGGAAGGTGATCTGCTGAGCGGCGCCAAGAACAGCTACATTGCAACCCTGGTAGAACGTCATTCGCGCTTTGCCATGCTGCTCAAGGTGCCGAGCAAAGAAACGGAAGCTGTGGTTGCTGCCTTGAGTCAGCATGTTCGTAAACTTCCAGCGACGCTGCGACGCTCGCTGACCTGGGATCGTGGGCTGGAGATGGCGAAACACAAGGACTTCACGGTAGCTACGAATGTGCAGGTGTACTTCTGCGATCCGCAGAGCCCCTGGCAGCGCGGTACGAACGAAAACACCAATCTGCTGTTAAGGCAATACTTCCCGCGAGGCACTGACCTGTCTGGCTATTCGCAAGCACAGCTCGACCAAGTCGCGCTGCGCTTGAATCAACGTCCCAGAAAGACTCTAGGATTCCAGACTCCTGCGAGTAGACTTCAACAAAGTGTTGCGTCGACCGTCTGAGCCGGCAGCGTTTATCAGGACTTGACCTATTACGGCTCCCCCACTTCGTTGACTTGCCTTCTGGCAGAACCTAAGATGACCGCACTATGGCGTATTCTGACGGGCTCATCGGGCAAACAATTTCCCACTACCGCATCCTTGAAAAACTTGGCGGTGGCGGGATGGGCGTGGTCTATAAAGCTGAGGACACCGAGCTCGGCCGCTTCGTTGCTCTGAAATTCCTTCCTAATGACCTGGCGAAAGACCCACAAGCCCTTGAACGGTTCCGCCGGGAGGCTCGTGCCGCCTCTGCATTGAATCATCCGAACATCTGCACCATCTACGAGGTTGGTGAGCATGATGGCAGGCGCTTCATAGCTATGGAATATCTGGAAGGCAAGACGCTGAAACATGCTATCGGGGGTCGCCCGATGGAACTGGAAGCGTTATTGGATGTGGCGATGAGCGTGACAGAAGGATTAGACGCGGCTCACGCCAAGGGTATTGTGCACAGAGACATCAAGCCAGCGAACATCTTTGTTGCCGAGAGTGGCCATGCCAAGATTCTGGACTTTGGCCTTGCGAAGGTGAGTTTTGCAAAAGCCTCCGCTGACGCGGAAACGCTGGCCACGCAAGAAGTAGACCCTGACCATCTGACGAGTCCAGGCAGTACGCTGGGAACCGTTGCCTATATGTCGCCGGAGCAGGCTCGGGCAAAGGAACAGGACGCACGCACGGACCTATTTTCCTTCGGAACCGTCTTGTATGAAATGGCGACGGGGCAGGTGCCGTTTCGGGGAGACAGTAGCGCCACGATTTTTGATGCGATTCTGAATCGGACTCCCGTGCCTCCCGTCCGCTTAAACCCTGACCTTCCTCCGAAGTTGGAAGAAGTCATTAGCAAGGCTCTGGAGAAAGACCCTAATCTCCGATATCAGCATGCCTCTGATATTCGTGCCGACTTAAAGAGGTTAAAGCGCGACACAGAGTCGGCACAACTGCCCGTGGCAGCCACCGGAAAAACTGTAGCGGGGGAGCAGAATCAAATTCGCTGGAAGGTGATTGCCCCCGCTGCGACAGCGGTTGTGGCGCTTGCCACAAGCAGTTACTTGTATTTCCACCGAGCGCCGAAGCTCACCGACAAGGACACCATTGTCCTAGCGGATTTTACGAACACGACGGGAGACCCAGTCTTTGACGGAACGCTGCGGCAGGGACTATCGTTCCAGTTGGAGCAATCGCCCTTCCTTAGCCTACTTTCCGATGAGCGCATCCTGCAAACACTAAAGTTAATGGGCCAGCCAGTCGACGCCAAGCTGACGCCCAAAATTGCCAGCGAGGTATGCCAGCGCACGGGAAGCGCAGCTGTACTGGATGGTTCCATTGCAAACCTCGGTACCCAGTACGTCCTTGGCTTCAAGGCGGTCAACTGCCGTACCGGCGATTCATTAGCTGAAGAGCAAACTGTGGCTGAGAGCAAGGAGAAGGTCCTCCAGGCGCTTGATACGGCCGCCACTGAGCTGCGAAGCAAGCTGGGAGAATCATTGACCACAGTGGAGAAGTTCGATAAGCCGGTCGAGCAAGTCACTACGCCCTCGCTCGAAGCTCTTCATGCTTATAATCTGTCGCGTCAGGGAGTATATCGAGGAGACTTTGACGCGGCCGTATCTCCTCTCCAGCAGGCGATCACAATCGACCCGAACTTTGCCATGGCCTATGCGTCGCTGGCGCTGGTTTATACGAGCCTAGGAAAGGGCAGTCTTGCGGTTGAAAATATGGAGAAAGCCTACGAACTACGCCCGCGGGTAAGCGAACGAGAGAAGTTTTACATAGAGTCTCACTACTACGAGCTGGTAACAGGAAACTTGGAAAAAGCCGAGGAAGTTTACGAACTCTGGACGCAAATCTATCCGCGCGACCCGCTGTCCCCACTTAACTTGAATCACATCTTCTCTGCACTTGGGCAACACGATAAAGCGCTGGAACAAACCCGAGAGGGACTCCGCCTGGCCCCATGGATTGCCCCAGGTTACGACTTGCTATTCAGCTGCAATAGAAATTTGAATCGCTTCAAAGAGGCGCGCGAAGCCTTCCGTGAGGCGCAAGCAAAAAATCTCGACTCTCCTGGTTTGCACGTTCGTCTTTATGGACTCGCTTCTCTGCAGAACGATACCGCGGAGATGCACCAGCAGGAAGCGTACCTGGCGGGTAATACCGCTTACGCAGACGTTTTGGATATGCTTAAGGCTTATAACGCCGTCTATTTCGGCCACTTGGAGGAGAGCCGAGAATTTGTCCGCCGAGCCGTGACCTCGACCCAACGAAGGGGTGCGCATGAGCAAGCGGGATTCTACGAAGTTTCCGGCGCCGTGTGGGAGAGCTTGTTCGGGAATTCTGGGGCTGCCACACAACTGGCAGACACAGGGCTCAAATTTTCCAAAGACAGGGATGTCTATTATGGTGCGAGCCTCGCATTGGCGCTGGCGGGAGATTCGGTTCGCGCACAGCATCTAGCGGACGAATTGAGCAAGCGATTCCCCGAAGATACTGTCATCCGCTTTAACTATCTGCCGACTATTCAAGCGCAGCTCGCGCTCAACATAAGCTCCGCCGCCAAAGCAATCGAGTACCTTCAGGTCGCCGACGCTTACGAGCTTGGCTACGTCCGCGGCTTCAGTCTGTACCCGGTCTACCTTCGCGGACAAGCCTATCTGAGGGCACAGAAAGGTGGCGAAGCTGCTGCCGAATTTCAGAAGGTACTCGACCACTCAGGCATCGTGCTAAATAGCCCGGTCCGTGCTTTGGCCCGCCTTGGGCTTGGTCGCGCCTATGCCATGCAAGGTGACACGGCTAGAGCTAAAGCCGCGTATCAAGATTTCCTCACGCTCTGGAAAGACGCCGACCCCAATATCCCCATCCTCATTGCCGCGAAAGCGGAGTACGTTAAGTTAATGTAGTTGTCGAAAATGGTGGAGAGCGATGAAGTAGCTGGCCAACTCCTGGTAAGTCGCCTTACCGGACAATGGGAACCGGGCCGATCCACTTTTCCGGTAAGCGCGTTTTCAGGCACTACCGCTAATGCTTGTGTCAACGCCATCAGATATGGATCACTTGCAGTTCAGCGAGGAGATTGCCCCCTGCAGCCCCTTCGGCGGAGCGGTGTATAGCCCCGAAGGACTGCTCTCAATATTTTGACCGGATCGCAGAAGATAGGGACAAGCTTCAAAAAGCTTGAGGCGAGATGCTAAGTCGAGGCCAAAAGGCGCTGGGTCATCACTCCCGAGACCATAGACTGGACCAGACTCGTTAGCGTTTCGATTTTCTCTTGCTGCAGGATCGAATAGAGAGTGTCATAGAGCATTTGCTGGGAAGTCTGCTGATCGACCCTGAGGTTTTCGGTACCCGGTGGAAACACGGTCCTATCTTCCTCATTTGGTTCGCCCCGCATTACTCTTTCAAGATAATGGAGTACTAAACGGATGCAGTCGCCCTTACAAGGAAGGCCCTTCAGCGCCGTAGCTGCAGCTTGCCGAGTGCTTAGTGCTTCATGAGGCTGCAGCAAATTTGCCAGAACAATGGCGATCTCTGCGCCCTTGCGGTCGCGCAACGCGTTGATGGCCTCCACCTGTGCTCCGGGAGTCAGAGTGTTTTGCCGCGATGCGAGGTCAAGCAGCATAATTGTGCTGCGCCTACCGCGGTAGGTGGCGAGGGTTTTCACTGCCGCCTGAGATTCTACGGACCCTCGATAATATGGGGAACGTCCAAGTGCCTCGGCGTATAAGCGAGCCATCACTTCGTTCCGATAGGTATCGTAAATGAACACAACTGCAGCAATCGCCAGCAGCGCGCTCCCTAGCGCAAGGAGCCTTCTACGGTTATTTCGCATTGCTAGTAAACAGACCGAAACCGCATAACGGCGATTCTACGCCGAACCGGATGTAAGTGCCTGGTAAGTCGCCTTACCGGACAACTGGATTTTCGGAGATTTCACTTGTACGGTTGATGCCATAACGACGCCGGCCTCGCGACGGCCCGAGTAGACTGTTTCGGTGTTCACCCTAACAGAGCTCGGACCGAAGGAGGCCGAGATGAGAATTATAGGATGTGATTTGCACGCTCGCCAGCAAACGTTGGCAATGTTGGACACCACAACGGGAGAGATAGTGAATATGATTCTGAAGCACGAAGGCAACAACGTGCGAGAGTTTTATTCCGCGCTTCCACGCCCGGTGCAAGTGGGTATCGAAGCCACGGGATCGATGCAGTGGTTTTTGAACCTCATGGAAGAGCTGGGAATCGAATGCCAAGTCGGTCATCCGGCACAGATTCGGGCAGCCGAGCCGCGGAAGCAGAAAAATGATCGGCGAGATGCGGAGTTGCTTCTGAAGCTGCTGGCGGAAAATCGCTTTCCGGCGATCTGGCTGCCTTCGAAGGAGCTGCAGGATCTACGGGCCTTGTTGCGGCATCGTCATCAGTGGGTACGCATGCGGACGCGGGTACAAAATGCGCTGCAGTCGATTGCCCTGGCGAATGGCCTACGACGAGGCACAGCCCTGTGGAGCCACGACGGACAAAGCAGGATCGCAGCATTGCCGTTGGCGCCCCACACCGCTTATCGGCGGAGTGAGCTGCAGGCGATGTACGAGAAGTTCGAAGCCGAGATCGAGAAACTAAACCAGCGAGTAGAAGAGCAAGCCTGCGGACGAGCTGGAGCGCTTCTGCTGATGACCCATCCTGGAGTAGGGCCGATCACAGCGTTGGCGACCGAGGTGTTCCTGGGCGATCCCGCCCGATTCGCAGACAGCAAGGCCCTGGCTAGTTATGTAGGAATGATTCCACGTGAATATTCTAGTGGAGGGCGACAGCGGCTCGGGGGGTTGAGTAAACAAGGTAACCCGCTGTTACGTTTTCTCTGGGGTGAGGCGGGAGCGCATGCCGCCCGCAAGGATCCGGAGTTGCAGCGATTCTACCGCCGCAAATTGGTGCAGAAGGGTCTGGGGAAAGCGAGCGTGGCCGTGGCTCGCAAGCTCGGGATCCGACTGTGGATCATGTTGCGGGATCAGATTGATTACAACGAGTTCTGTCGTCGTGGACAGAAGCAGCAGAAGAGCAGTGATGCCTGTGCGGGAATGCCAGAAACGCGGAATGGTGCGAAAAGTCACCGGCCGGTTGATTAGGCTACCCGCCTCCCTGAAGGACTGGGAGTTCGAATAAATCATCATGGTCGATGGTGATCAAAGAGATGTTTGGTGGGCAACACTGAGTTGATGAGAGTAAACGGGCTGAGCAGGTTAGGGTGACACAGAGGAACAGAAGCGGCAGAGAGACGCACTTCGTGCGCCGACGGAGAAGTGTGCTCGAGTTTGGTATTAAAGAAGAGAAAAAACTCTTGACACGGCCGGCGTCGTTAGAGATTCCGCGTTAATCAGGAGTTGTGCACCAGAAATGTTTCAGGCGTCTGACGGAGCCCGCACTCTTTAGAGTTCGCCGCCTGAATCTGGTTGTTTGGCACAATGGAAAAGATGACCTGACCCGGGCCCTACCCCTGTCTATATTGACAGTAGTCTAGATTCCAGCCGACGATTAGTCTCTGAAGCTTGAGCGTGTAGTACGGCCCCAGCCCTCTCCACCAGCCCCAGCAGAGCAAGTTCAGACATGCCACCGAGGGAAATTACAATCATGGGTCTGTTTCAACCGAGCTATTTCCTGCACGCCGCAAACATCCTGCTGCTGGTAGCGTACAGCGTTCGCGACATTCTCTGGCTGAGGTTGTTTGCGGTGGCGGCCTCGCTGATATCGCTACCGTATTTCATCCTTCAGCCGGAACCGCTTTGGGCGCCAATCATTTGGAGTAGCGTCTTTGCTGCGATCAATTCGTTCCAGTCTTGGCGTCTTTTTGTCGAGCGACGTCCAGTTAAATTGACGCCTGAAGAGGAGGAAATCCGGAGGCTCGCCTTCCGGGATTTGCCGTCTCGGAAAGTCCTGCAGATTCTAAGTATCGGGGCGTGGACAAATGTGGAAATTGGTGAACGAATGCTGGAGCGTGGCAAGAGAGTTGAGGCAATCTCGGTCATTGTTCGCGGGAAAGTGCGGGTCACGAGAGATGATGGTGTTTTCGGAGAACTCGTCGCGGGCCACATCGTGGGCTCAGCGCTTCTCTTGAGTGGCGTCACAGCCGATGCAGATGCCGTGGTAGTAGAGCCTGTCCGGTGCATGCGATGGGAGGTTGAGCCGCTCGACCGTTACCTGGCCGCCAATCCCGAGACGCGGATTGTCTTGCAAAAGTACCTCGCTCGTGATCTGGCCGGAAAAGTGTTAGCTGCTGCCAAACTCTAGACTCATCTGGTGGCAACCACCTAACTGTTGATAAATCGCTTTACCGCCAGCGATCGACCTCAAGCAACGGCAGGCAAACTCCTGATAAGTCTCCTAACCGGAGAAGTGGTTTCAATTTCCGGTTAGTGCGCTTGGCGTCAAAAGTGGAAGGGCGCTGGGATCGGCCCGTCAGTCCGTACTCAGTTGTCGGTAGACTGCTGTCATCATCAGGACTGACAGAGGAATTGTGATGAATAGGCCAAGCCCAAGCAAGCATGCACCAGCCGTATTGAGGACGAAAAGAATAACAAGAATCCACAACAGGTAGGTCTTTGTGCCCATACTCAGACTCGCGCTCTGGTGGAAACTGCGCACTAGACTAGTCTCACCAGCAGCCATGCAGAAACCGAACAGGGCGTAACGAACACTAAAGTAAACTCCTGGGACAACCAAGAGCAGCAGGCCAATCACAACCACTAACAGATAGAGTATTTGGGCAGCCAAGAACTTCGGACCCAAGGCCAAGTGCGTGAAGATGTCGGCAAATGTCGGTTCTCTTCCATCGCATAAGGCAAGGCATATTTGGAGAAAGCCGACTTCTAGACCAGCGACAAAGACTAAGAATGCCAAGTGCGCCAGGGCCCACAACACGATGCCCAATCGTTGACCAGCAATAACCACGATTTCCAGGGCGACCCAGGCACCGAATATCGTTAGGAGAACTGCCGTAAAGAGGCCAAAACGTTTTTTGAAGATAGGCCAGGCGAAGTTGAAGGCTTGACCAATGGATATCGGAACACGCTTCACTTGTTGGACCTGCAAATCGCACCCACATCCGGTCTTACGCGGCGTCAATTTGAGTATGCGCTAAGCGAGCCACGCAGCGTAACTCCGGGTAAGTCGTTTATCAGGCACTGGCTTGGTTCACACGTGGTTTGACAGCGGTCGCGAATGCAGTTTCCTGTTGGTCCTGCCCAGTCGCCAATTCTTGAACTTGTTTGATGACAGGTTCAATTTCAGTAGGATAGGTCGCATACAGCGCCGTGCCTGTGAGGACTACCCCAGCGATAATATTGCCGATCGTCACCGGAAGCAGATTCCAGAACAGCCACTGGAACGTCGAGATGGGTGCGCCGAGCATCATGCCGGAGGGGATGAGAAACATGTTGACGACGGAATGCTCAAAGCCGAGTGCAAAGAAAGTCATGATGGGTAGCCACATGGCGGCAATTTTCCCAAACGTGGATCGCGAGGCTAGCGCCAGGATGGCTCCGATCGTCACCATCCAGTTGCAAAGGACAGCTTTCACAACTGCAGTGGCCCAACCGCTGTAGCCAAGCGCCGCGTAAGCCAGCGTTTTCTTCTGTGCGGCTTGCTTCACCAGATCTGCAAGGGCGCCCCCGTTGCCGGTGTGCCAATTGGTAATCGCTAGATAAAAAAGCGCTGCGTAGAGCACACTGCCAATCATATTGCCGAGATACACCCAACCCCAATTGCGAAGCAGTCTTGTGAACCGGACTGTACCGGCCATCAAACCCGCCGGCAACAAAGCAAAATTGCCGGTGACCAGCTCAAGTCCAAGAAGGACCAGGATCACGAAACCGACAGGGAAGAGAATCGCTCCGACGATGGGAGGAAGGCCCTGCGACAGTACAACGAATACGAGCGATGTGGCGTATCCAAGAAACGCGCCAGCCAGCGTTCCTCGAATTAGCATGTCGCGGATCGAAAGCTCGGACTTTCTTTTCCCCAACAGCACCGCTTCTTGCAACAGCTCCTTCGGGCTCACGTAATCCGTCATCGTTTCTTCTCCTGGCCGCAAGCATTCAACCGGCCGTCGTTTCAAGCTGTTCCCGCGACCGGTGGCAGCGCACGTGCAAACCGCCACGAGGCCAATCCTGCTGTTGCGGCCGCTGCGTACGATTGGTCGGTGAGAATCGCGTGCTCCTTCGCTTCTTTTTCGAAGCGATAGGATTGGATAACATTGGCCACCACATCGGGAAAGGATTCATCACAAGGGACTGTTTCCAAAATCTCCTGGCCCGCGATAGCATGAGGGCCAGTCCTCCCGCCGGTATAAATCGCCACGGCATCCACAATCTTTCCGTCAATTCTCGTTTTGAAACCGCGAAGACCGATGTCCGCAGCTTGATGGTTGCCGCAGCCGGCTGGGCAGCCGGACCAGTGAATCGAGAGGGGATTCGTGGCTGGGCCCATTTTTCTGAGTAACATCTCGGAAAGCGCGATGGCCCGGCTCTTCGTTTCAATCAGAGCGAGATTGCAATAGTCCGTGCCGACGCAAGCGACCAATCCGCGCAAAAAAGGAGAGGGGCGAGGCGAGAGTTGCTTGAGCAGTGGTTCTTGCAGAAGCTCGCCCATGCGGTCCACAGGCACGTTCGGAATGATCGCGTTCTGACCAATCGTCAGACGAACCTCGCCGTTCCCGTAGTCGTCGGCGAGTCGTGCCAATTTGTCGAGCTGCTCCGGGTTCAGTCTGCCCGTTGGAATGCAAAGTCCCACAGCCGAAAGATTTGCCTGTTTTTGCGAACTCACCCCGAGATGGTCGGAGTGCGCCGAACCGCGCAAATCTCTACCCTGGAAGGCGAGCTCGTGGCCCAAGCGTGCGACAAGTTCCGCGCGTAGCCGGCGGACGCCCCACTCCTCGATCAAAAAGGCAAAGCGGCATTTAGAGCGCGCTTCGCGCGGGCCATGATCGCGGTAGATTTTGATCAGTTCCAAGACCGCAGCTGCAGCCTGAAAAACTTCGACAAAGACATTCAGCGGCGAAGCGACAGTGAATCCTCCCGAGCCCATCTTGCCGCCCACAAGGAGGTTGAAGCCAAGCCGGCCGGCCTTTTTCGCGGGAACGAGCCCAAGATCTTGCGATTCGCTGTGCGTACAATTGTCCGTACAACCCGTTACCGTGATGTTGAACTTGCGCGGCAAGTTGGTGAACTCCGGGTTGCCTTCGCTGCCGACGATGATGCGATCGAGTTCGTGAACGACCGGAGAAGCGTCAAAAGCTTCGTGCGGCGTCAGACCGGCCAGCGGGCAACCATTGATGTTGCGAACGTTGTCTATGCCCGTCTGGAGGGTGGTTAGGTCCACGCCGCGAAGGCGCTCGAAGATCTCCGGCACGGTGTCGAGCGTAAAACCGCGGAGTTCGATTTGCTGCCGTGTGGTGATGTCCAAGACGCTATTGCCCAGCCGCCGCGAGAGCTCCGCGATAGTGCGCAATTGCTCGCTCCGCACAAATCCGTTGGGCATGCGTACGCGCATCATGAATTTGCCCGGCGTGGGTTTGCGAAAAAACACCCCTATCCATTTCAACAGTTCTTTTTCAGCAGGAGTGAGAACGCCGATGCCTCGTTCGATTATCCGCGGCAAGTGATTGAGCACACGGAGGCCATTGCCATCCATCGATGCTTTGTAGCCCTCCACCGCGTTCGTACCAACACGAATTCGATCAGATTGCCGACTATCCACCGCAGCTGGAATGCATTCGGAGTCGTGGCTCATTGCCATCTCCGAGTTGCCCGCACGCGGTTCGGAGCGATGCCGCCGGCCGAGGAGATGGCACGGGAAGGCTCATGGCGGGGAAATCCGGACAATATTAGAAACAATAGGAAAAGGAAGTAGCAGTGCAATGTCACAAAGCCACTCGCGCTGAACATGCGAGGATGGTGGCATGGTCAGAGTAGCAGGCACCAACTCAAAATTTGACTCGCACTCATCAAGAATCCTGCGGGCATCCTCGCGGTCGAACTTCTGCTTCTTCACGCGCTTGGCCTTGATCTCCGCCGGATCGCACATCCATACTTCGAACCGTAACTCTGCCAGCAGTCGCTCGAACCAGCGGGAATACCCGGTAGCCTCCATGCCTACCCGCACGTGGATTCCTCTCTGCTGCAGCTCCCGATAGAATCGCTCAGCTTGTCCATCGCTGTGGTTCAGTTCCTGCTCACTACACTCACCAGTCTCTTCCACAAAAAATGCAATCTGCTGAAAGCTCGGGTGGTAGCCTACGCCTATAATCATCATGTTCGGCTCCTCTCTCACGAGCCTGCGGTCATCGATAAACCACAGCTTACTCGGGTCAAGGAGCCGACATTGTTATGGAATCATTGAGCACACCGACTGTCGCGATCTTAAGAGAGGAGTCCGGTCAATTAGTGGACTGAAGTCCCTACCCGTTCGTGTCAACCGCACTTGGTTCACCATCTACTTCATCTGGGTTTTTATTTCCTGCCCTGGACGGTGATCCAGCCCTTCGCCGCGAGCACATCGATCCGAACGTCTGCGAATCCGACCGCGGCCAGCAGATCTCGATGCTCGTCAATGCTGAGCATCTTCATCCCAGTGATCGGCGCATACTTTTCGCACAAGCGAGACATGGTTGTGTCCGCATCCTTGTACACTTCCGCGATCAGGATGAGCGCCCCGCCTGGTTTCAGCACACGCCGGATTTCGCGCAATCCGGCGGCGATGTCCGACCACCAGAAATGCGTCTCGACTCCAGTCACCAGATCAAACGTGTTGTCCTGGAAGGGAAGCTTCCCAACATCCGCGAGATAAATCGCGACGCGGCCGAACCGGATTGCCTGCGCGTTGTAGCGCCGGGACGCGGCAACACTCTCCTCCGAGTAGTCGATTCCGTGGACCTTGCCTTGCGCCGCTATAGCCGCCAATTTGTTGATGGTGCGCCCACCACCGCAGCCCACATCCAGCGCGGTGAATCCCAACTCGACGGTGGTGTGCGCCAGGCCCCAGTCGGTCAGCTTCGAGTGGCTCTTGTTCATTCGCCACAGAGTGAAGCGCCCGAAGAATCCCGTCGGCTTCTTGCATTGTGTTTCCTGCGGCGTCGTCGGCGTCTTGCCAATCTTGATTACGGGCATGGGAACCTCGCGCAAACTATACGCAACCCGATAACACCCGATTTCACACGTCGTGCGACGACTTTGGTATCCAATGGAGGTTTTATAGCACATTTTGAAGTCAAGTCTTGGTAAGTCGCATTACCGGAGATGTAAAGTAAAACTTCGCTTGGACGGTTTCTGCGTTGATCGGGACTTACCCCCGGGCTCCAGCGCAATTGCTAAGATCCGGATAACCGCTGCATTGCTCTTGCGGCTGTCGTGGTCGCCGGGTTGACAGGCGCGATTCCGCTCTGCTCTTATCGTTTATCGTTAGCGAATTGTGGTATGGCTGTTGTTTCTTATTAGCGCGATCGTTTGCCTTTCCGAAAAAGATCGTGCCCGTCGTAAGCCGGAGTCCTCATGAAGCTGAGATTGGTCCTGTTTTCGTCTTGTACCTTGCTGTTTTCTTCCTTGTTGTCCTTGTCGGTGAACTCGCAGCAGGAGCAGGAGGCGCAGCTGAGGCTGACGACGGCTGTGCCGCCCCTTGCGGCGAAGGCCGCGAAACCGGAGTTCGGACCCAATGTACTGATCTTCGATCCGTCGATGCCACCGCAGGCGATCCAGAAGAAAATTGATGCGGTTTATGCGACGCAGCAACACAACGAGTTTGGACAGCAGAGGAATGCGCTGCTATTTCTGCCGGGAGACTATTCTGTGGACGTGCCGGTGGGCTTTTACACGGAGGTGATGGGACTTGGGGCGTCGCCCGATGTAACACGGATTGCAGGCAACGTGCATGCGTATGCAAATCTCCAGCACAATAACGCGACGACGACCTTCTGGAGAGCTGCGGAAGGGCTCTCCATAAAGCCGGCGGGGGGCACGATGCAGTGGGCGGTTTCACAGGCGGTGTCGCTGCGGCGCATGCATGTACGCGGCGACCTGGTGCTGCACCAGAATCGTGGCTGGGCAAGCGGTGGCTGGATGTCGGATTCGCTCGTGGACGGCAATGTCGACTCCGGCAGCCAGCAGCAGTGGATCTCGCGCAACTGCGATTGGAAGAGCTGGACGGGCTCGAACTGGAATATGGTGTTTGTTGGCGTAGTGCATCCGCCGGAAGGCGAATGGCCTTCGCCGCCGTACACGAAAGTGGCACGTACGCCAGTGGCGCGCGAGAAACCGTTTCTGCAGATGGATGCTGGGGGCGAGTTCAGCGTGCGGGTTCCGGAGCTGTACAGCGACAGCGTCGGGACTACGTTTCGCGGCGGGGAAACAGCGGGAGAGACAATTCCGATTACGCGGTTTTATATTGCGCGTCCGGACGTGGATACGGTGGAGACGATCAACGCGCAGCTTGCCCAAGGCAAGAACCTGATTTTGACGCCGGGGATCTATGAACTGGCCACTCCGATTCGCGTGACCCGGCCGCATACAGTGGTGCTGGGGCTGGGGTTTGCGACGCTACGTCCGATGAAGGGCACGGCGGCGATGACGACGACTGATGACGACGGGATCGAGATTGCGGGGCTGCTCTTCGATGCGGGGCCGAGCGAGTCTCCGGTGCTGCTAGAGGTAGGGCCAGAGGGAAGCCGGGCACGCCATGCGAAAGATCCGATCACGCTGCACGATGTTTTCTTTCGCGTAGGGGGCGCGGGTGTGGGCCGGGCCAAGGTGAATTTGAGGATCAACAGTAACGACACACTGGTGGACCATACGTGGATTTGGAGAGCGGACCACGGTGCCGGAGTGGGCTGGGAGCTGAATACCAGCGAGAACGGGCTGGTGGTGAACGGCAACCAGGTCACGATCTATGGCCTGTTTGTCGAGCATCACCAGCATTTCCAGGTTCTGTGGAAGGGCAATGGCGGGCGAACGTATTTTTATCAGTCCGAGATTCCTTACGATCCTCCAAACCAGGCGAGCTATACGAGTATGCCGGGGGTGAACGGCTGGGCCTCGTACAAAGTGGCGGATGGAGTGACGACGCATGAGGCGTGGGGGCTGGGCGTGTACAGCGTCTTCATCTATCCGGATGTGGGGCTGACCCGGGCAATCGAGACGCCGAAGAGCCCGGAGGTACGGTTCCACGGCATGATCACCGTGGCGCTCGGCGATCACGGCGCGATCAACCATGTGATCGACGACACGGGCGAGGCGACCGCGAGACATCCTCGCGTGACGCCGAAGGTGACGGACTTCCCCTGAGTGGGTGTGCCCTGGCGCGGCATTTCGTGGGGGCGGACAACGTCCGAAATGCAAAAAATGGAAACAGGCAGATAAGCGTTAGTCAGGCATTGGGTCCACTTCGCTGGTGGTAAGCGCTGTTCCCAGCTATCCATCTGAGCTCCGTGCGTTGACGGGGTATTGCGCACTGAGAGCGTTTTGCTACACCCCCTCCGTCCCGGCGGTTTCAATAATGTATGCAGCGCGCAGGACGAGCGGGCAAATGAGTGCGCGGGCGGGTGCGAGATTTTCGCGCGTATTAAGACTGCGCTCTTTTGCGCAATTTTGGTGCAAGAGATCTAATGCACAAGTGCCGACGGATTGTGTGCACTGCGGAACGGCGAGGCCAAATTCTCGCGAACCTCGAGCCAGTGTTGCTCGGGAATCGACAGAAAAACTTCGACAACTTTGGGATCGAACTGCGTGCCGGAGCACCGGCGAATTTCCTCACGCGCATGGGAAAGCGGAAGCGCCCGGCGATACGGCTGGTCGGAAATCATCGCATCGAGCGCGTCCGCGACCCTGAATATCCGCGCCCCCAGAGGAATCTTTTCGCCCTTCAAATTGCGCGGATAGCCGGTTCCATCGAAGAATTCCTGGTGCGAGAGAACAATCTCCGCGGCATCGCGGAGGAATGGGATGCGGATAAGCATGTTATAGCCGATCTCGCAGTGCTTGCGCATGATCTGCTTTTCATCGTCATTGAGGGGACCCGGTTTGCGCAGGATGCTATCCGGGATGGCCATTTTGCCGATGTCGTGGAGAAAAGCGGCGCGCGCGAGAATCGCTAAATAGGAAGCCGGCACTGGCTTTTCCTTGGCGATGGAGATGCAAAATGCAGTAACCCGCTGGCAATGGCCTTCGGTTTCGGCGTCCTTCAAGGCCAGCGCGCTGCCGAGGGCTTCCAAGGTGTCGTCGTAGGACTGTTCCAGCTGTTCGATGGCGCTGGTGAGCTGGGCGGTACGCTCCTGGACCAACTGCTCTAGTTGCTGGATGCGGCGATCTTTTTCATTTTCCATGGTTCATTGGCAGTGTGATTATGGCACAGACTCCCTCGGTAAATCGGCTTACTACCAGCTATCCGGTCTGGCATAGGCCGCTAACTCCTGATTAGTCGCGCGTTAATTGGGAGTTGACCAAGACAGCTGCCGGGTCCTTATGTACTTCCGCGAGCCAGCGTGCGAGGAAGACAATTTCCCTCCTGTATCCCACTCTGCGCTTATGGAATGCGGTCGAAACGAGTAGTCTTTTGTATCCTTCGCGCTCTTTATGCTGACTTTCCTTTGCGAGCAACGGGTTCACTTTTGGCTTTGATCGACTTCACGAGATCGGCCGACGATGCTCCTTCGAGCGACAATCCATACCCGACTTCACGCACAATGCGCTCCTTCAAGGGCTGGATGAAATGCACGCGCGTGTTGCGGCGCGTAACTTCCGGCGCTTTCAGGTACAACTCGGCGAGTTCGCGCACCCGACTGAGCGCCTTACCGCCCGGCACAACTTCGGCAACCACTCCCCATTCGTAAGCGGTACGCGCCGGGAGCGGCTGTGGGTTCAGCAGGAACGCCTCCGCTCGTCCCGCTCCAGCGCGATAACTCCAGGTGGTAAAGATTCCGTCGCCGGGCGCAACGCCCGCGGAGAAGTGGGCCACATCCTGGAAGGTCGCACCATCCGCCGCCACAATTACACTGGCAAGTAGCGCGTAGTCTGAATGCACATGGGCACGTCCCTCGATAGCCGCGATGACCGGCACTCGTATGTTGGCTATGTTTTCCAAAACCTGAACGCCTTCGTCGTGAACCTGACTCCAGACGCCGGGATCGGTGACATCGCCGAAAGAGGACCAATCGACATCAGTAATGAACTCCCCACCTGCGCCCGTCAGGATTACGATCTTGTTCGCCCTATCTTGCGCAATCCGGTAGAAGGCATCGACAAATTCTGTGTGAGATTGCGCGGTCATGATGAACGGTCCGCCGTTGGTGTGGAATTCAGCAACCAGCACACCTTTGTCATCGCGTGTCAGTTTTAGGTTGTGATAGTCTGCAAAGTAGTTATTTTGAAGCGGCATTGCATTCTCCTCTCTGTGTTGCCCTGACTGCGTTGACCCGAATCTGTTATTGGGACGTCAGCACATTGCACTCAGCTGGCTACAACGAGACCGCCTGCGGCGCGAATGACCTCATCGGTGATCCAGGCTGATCAGCATTCTACTGCGGAAACGCGGGCCAGGCGACAGTACCTGATAAGTCGTGCCAGCTCAACCGGTCGCTGCAACACCATCCAATGCGTTGATTCGACAATGCTTCCCCGGAAGAACCCATCTATTTGGCTGTACTCGGTCAAAACCTAACCAGGGTAGTATTCCGGCTGATCCAACCTAGCCAGCGATTTTAGCTTTTGTTTTCAATGCAAGGTAGGTTCGAGCTGACTGTTGCTTCGACCCATTGAGACCACCGCGTTTATCAGGCACTGCGCCAGCTAGGTGTTAGTCTTCTCGCCTTTCGCGGGATTGAGTATGATTGGCAGACCAAATTCTCTTCTTATCTTCCCATCTTTTCACGGGCAGAGATCGCAGGTTGCATCTCTGGTCGGCGCTTGCTACTTACTTTCTTCCACGGGAGTCCACTGCGCAGAAGCAATCTTCCACTTGCCGCTGCTTTTCACGAACACGACTGTGGTGCCCTCCTGCGAATTTTCCTTAGCGGACTTAGCATGAAGAATGCCCGTGAGAATGGCAGTGTCCCCAAATCGGCGCACAGACACGTCACTTAGCGTGGTCTCGGTCCGCGGATCGAACGCCGTCTGCTTGTCTGTCCGCGGGCCATTCTTGAGCCATACCAATCCCGTAGGCATGATGAGTACCAAATTCCGTACTTCTAACTCTTCCATTACGGCAATGTCGCCCGTGTAAAACGCCTTCATCCATTTGGCATGCAAAGCCTCCAGTTCCGAGTGTAAGTTGGGATCGGTACCTTGGGCTTGCGCTGACATGGGTGAAAAGGACAAAAGCGTGGCCAAGACAAGGATTGCAGAGCGCATCGGACCTCCTCCTCGATGACCCGCTGGACGTGGGCCATTCTGAGGGACAAGTGTACTCCGCGGCTGCGCCACTAGAAAACATCACAGTCCAAGCCGCACGAGGAGCGCGAAGGATTCTGATACATCGGTGAAGTTCAACGAGTAGATCGCGCTATGAGCCGCGAGCGCTTCAACTCCTGGTAAGTCGCCAAACCGGACATGTGGTTTTGGCAGGATTTCACTTCTCCGGTTACTGCTGTTTGTCAGAGCTGGCACGCCTTACCGGAGAAGTCAAGTTCTAGGACGAGCCCGGTGCCGTGGTGTCGGGCGGCGTAGCCGCGAGATAGGCGGCGAAGTTTTCATTAAACAACGCGCCGGGCCGTTTTTCCCTCAGAAGCGCCACGGCATCCTCAACTTTCATCCCGAGATAGGTCAGCACCAATCCCGCCACGAGAGCCGACCGGTTGAGACCCATCCCACAATGCGCCAGGACTTTCTCGCCGTTGGCCACCAATCGCGCCCCAAGCTTCGCCAGCGCGTGCAGCTTGTTCAAATCCGGCAGGCCCTCATCGAAGATGGGAAAGTAGACATAGAGCATGTGATTGGGAATGTTTGGTATGCCCAAGTCGAGATCACCGTCCAAGTCTATCACCGCAGTAATGCCATGATCCTCGATCGACTTCCAGTCATCGATCGACGGGGAAATATACAGCTGACGCTTCTCATCGAGCGGTACGAGATCCATCGAAGATTTTCCCGACTTATGAGTCCAACAGTAACGATTTGTCGAGAATGTTGCAATGACTCCTGGTAAGTCGCGAACCCGGACAGATTCGTTCCAGTACCCGCATGGAAGGTAAGCGCGTTTACTAGGACATGGCGGTTTGCTGAGTTAGGTGTTCGAGCCTCTTACTTCGGTGGCTGTGCGGACTGGTTTTCACTTGTCGGCGGCACGATCCCCTTCAGTCTCAGATAGGTGACCATGTTCCCATAGTGCTCATCCGTGTGCGCCGTATTGATTGAGAATACCGTTAGTTTCGCTAGGTCGAAGTTGAAGAGTTTCACCATCTGGCTGCCTTTTGCATCGGTCATGCTCTCGAATGCCTTGTTGCAGTACGCCACTCCGTCCTTGAGCGCAGCCACGAGGTCCGCCTTTGACGTTTTCGTTTTTTCGATGTCCTTTGCTGGGTTTGCTTCACCCATGGCTTGCGAGCAGAACATGTAGGAAGCGTCGGCCACATGGCCAACGATCTGGCCAAAAGTGCGAACTTCCGGTGTCGGCTTGAAGGAGTAGCTTTCTTCCGGCATTTTCTGCGCCGCACCGACAACCGCGCTACTTACAAACGAATAAAAACCTTTTTCGCTCGCGGTAATCGGGTTCGCGGGCGGAGCGGACTGCGCCTGTGGAACGGACGACGCCGGTGGTTTCTCCTGACCGAACAGAGCAACGGGAACTGCCATCAATGCAACGAACACAAAACCGAGTCTTTTGTTCATGAAACTCCTTTCGGGAAATCGTGCCATTTTGCGGGTCATAAAGGACCTTCCTTCCGAACACCCGCAATCTACTATACGCACGAAGTGCCGAGTTGTTTCGCGTCAGACAGCTAAGTCCTGGTAAGTCGCCTTACCGGACAACTGGATTTTGGGAGATTTCACTTTTCCGGTAAGCGTTTATCAGGACTTGAAAACCCTGTAACGCCGTTTTTCGTTTCAAATCCAGTGGTTTCGTTGACTTGCCGGAGGTCGCAACTTATGATGACCGCACCATGCCGGGCACCGACTCGCTCACTGGTCAGACCATCTCGCGCTACCGCATCGTAGAAAAACTCGGCGGCGGGGGAATGGGCGTTGTTTACAAGGCTGAGGACATCCGCCTGCATCGCTTCGTTGCGCTGAAATTCCTTCCGCAAGAAGTTCCCCGCGATCCACAGGCCCTGGCCCGTTTTCAGCGCGAAGCACAAGCCTCGTCGGCATTAAATCACCCCAACATTTGCACGATTCACGACATCGGTGAGCAAGACGGGCAGGCGTTCATCGCGATGGAATTTCTGGACGGCATAACGTTGAAGCATCGCATCAATGGAAAGCCGCTCGATACCGAGGTTCTTCTCACGCTTGCGATTGAAATTGCCGACGGACTGGAGGCGGCGCACGCCGAAGGCATCATTCATCGCGACATAAAGCCTGCCAATATCTTCGTGACCAAGCGCGAACACGCCAAAATTCTCGATTTCGGTCTGGCTAAGGTAAACAATGTGAGAGCGGGCGACGGCTCCTCAACGCTGGCAACCATGGAAGTGGATTCGGGGCAGTTGACCAGCCCGGGAAGCGGCTTGGGAACGGTAGCCTACATGTCGCCTGAGCAGGTCCTGGGCAGGCAATTGGATGCGCGCACCGACCTGTTTTCCTTTGGCGTGGTCTTGTATGAGATGGCCACGGGATGCTTGCCTTTCCGCGGAGAGAGCACCGGCGCGGTGTTTGACGCCATAGTTCACAAAGAGCCGATCGAACCAGTACGGCTGAACGCCGCCGTGCCCGTGGAGTTAGAGCGAGTTATCGGCAAGGCCATTGAGAAAGACCGCGCGCTGCGCTACACCAGCGCCGCGGAATTGCGGAGCGACTTGAAGCGTTTCCAACGCGATAGCAGTTCGGGGAAAGTGACACGGCACAGTAGCGAGGTGAGTGTTGGGACGGCCGCGGACGCGAGGTCGGCAGAGCTGCGAACGGACTCGGCCGCGGGGGTGCCAGCACCCACCGTACAGAAGCACTTTCACTGGTTGCCATGGACTGTGGTTGCGTTGCTCGTGGCCGGATTCGGAGTCTGGATCGCCGCCAATCGCCGTAGGCCGACAGTTCGAGATCCACTCTCCAATGCGCAGTTCGCGCGACTGACCAACTTCAAAGGAGACGAAATCAACCCTGCCGTCTCCCCGGACGGAAAATTTGTCGCTTTCCTCTCCAATCGCAGCGGCACCTTCGACATCTGGGTGATTCAAGCAGGTGGAAGTGGCCTAGCCAATCTGACCCAGGGCCGGAACGGCGATATGCGTGCCCCCCTCCGCTCAATCGGATTTTCAGGCGATGGATCGGAAGTGTGGAGCGCAGGAACGGAAAAGAGGAGGCTCATGCTATGGCCGCTGATAGGGGGAACGCCCCGCAATTTCCTGGACGAACGCGCAGCCGAGGTTGCCTGGTCACCTGACGGCACGCGGGTGGTCTATCACACGTCGGAACCGGGCGATCCTACCTTTGTGGCGGATCGCAACGGAGCCAATCCACGCAGGATCGTGCAAAACGTTCCAGGAATGCACAATCACTATCCAGTCTGGTCGATGGATGGGCGCTGGATTTACATTGTGCGCGGCCGGCCAGCCACGCGTGAAATGGATCTATGGCGGTTTTCGCCCGATGGGGGAAAAGCGGAACAACTTACCCATCTCAACATCGACGTCGAGTATCCCACTCTAGTCGACGAGCGGACGGTTCTGTTCGTGGCCCACAACGAATATGGGGCAGGTCCATGGTTGTGGGCACTCGACACGGAGACCCGAGCTTCCCGCCGCGTGAGCTCGGGTCTGGAACAATATACGGCTCTGGCAGCCACGGCCGATGGCCAGCGCCTGGCCGCGACTGTCGTGAACGCTGAAATCAACCTGTGGAGCGATCCGATTTCCGATCGCGTGATCTTGGAACAGGACGTCCAGCCCTTTCCAATACCGACTGTGCGTGCTCAGGCGCCACGTTTCGCGGGCGGATCGCTGTTTTACCTATCTTCTCGGGACGGGGCGGACGGACTGTGGAGCTATCGCGATGGGCAAGCGCAGGAAATCTGGAAGGGTTCAGAAGGCGCGCTGCAGTCGCCTCCAGCCGTCTCTGCCGACGGAGCGAGTGTTGCATTTGCGCTAAGGCGAAATGGGAAGTATCAGATGCACGTGATGGTCGCCGATGGAACGCGACTTCTTCCCCTTTCGAGCGACGTCGATGTTCGGGGCGCGGCTTCTTGGTCACCCGACGGCAAATGGATTGTCGCCGCCGGAACCGACCGCGAGGGAGCGGGGTTGTTCAAGTTACCCGTGGACGGCGGAGCGCCGGTTCAGATCGTAAAAGGGCCGTTCCTCGATCCCGTGTGGTCGCCGCGCGGAGACCTGATTGTGTATTGCGGTACACAGGTGTTCACGCGAACGCCGCTGTTGGCGGTACACCCGGATGGCACTCCTGTGAAGCTGCCGGAAATCAGTGTGCAGCGCGGGGGCGAGCGCGCACGCTTCCTACCCAATGGCACAGGCCTGGTTTTTATGCTTGGAGATACCCTGGCCGGGCAGGATTTCTGGCTGCTCGACCTTAGCACCATGGGATCACGGCGGTTGACCCAGTTGAACAATGTGTCCGTCATGCGGACCTTTGATATTACCGATGGCAACAGGATTGTGTTCGACCGATTACGCGATGATTCGGAAATCCAGCTGATTGATCTGGCGACGAAGCCAGCCCGGCCATAAAATTACGTCAGTTACAATCCTAAAGGTCGGACTACCCCGCTAACTCCCGATTAGTTCTATAAAAGGGGAAGTCAAGAAAAAACACATCTCCTTCGGCCGGACTTTTTCTTGCTTCTCAGCCCACTTGATCGAGCGCGATTTGTTCTGACCTACCGCACCATGTGCTCGGTT
>Ga0210403_10001365_pt1 | contig 23325 bp, 16 predicted proteins | sample IncBWC19MmetaG_FD_150863 | JGI IMG/M metagenome (GOLD analysis project Ga0210403, IMG submission 150863) | Forest soil microbial communities from Barre Woods Harvard Forest LTER site, Petersham, Massachusetts, United States - Inc-BW-C-19-M | ecosystem: Environmental > Terrestrial > Soil >... | reverse complement strand
GATTTGTCGGTGTTGTTCGTTTCTTTGCACTCTATGGGTCCATAGTCAGTGCAATTGCACCCTCGGAGGGGACAACCGGCCATTCCAAGCGGAATTCCGCCATTGAATGATCCGGCCCATTTGAGCGAGGGAGGTTTGAGACTTATGATCCACCGATTGTTTCGCCTTGGCAAACTGGATTGCCTCAATGACCTACTTCCTCGCCGATAGTGTCTTTGGAGTGTCCGGTAAATTCTGTACCGACGATAATGCAGCACAACGGTATCGAAGGAGCCAGGGGTATTACGCTAGGCAAGGACCATACGTTGAAGCCAATTATCAACGTGCAGCACCAGATTGAACTGACGCTACCGAACTGCACAACCACCCCTAGCCGAGCGCTCAGATGCCAGTGGCCAAGTCGTGCCGACTGGTACAATGGTTCGACAGGTCTTGGCCAGCAATGGGCTCATAGATTACTTCGCGTTTTCCGTAACACCAGTTGGATGTGTCAGCGGTGGCTTTGCACCGGCACAGGTCGTTCCCATTGCTCTCTGATACGCAGGCTGAGATACTGTACTCACCGGATTTAGATCTGACCCTTGTGCCGGCCAGGGGCAATTGCCGAAAAACACGGGCTTTAGTCTGTAATAGTAGGACGCCTGATATTTGCTGGCCGCACTGCCATCGTTATAGGCGATACCCATAGTTTTGTAGTCGTAATTTCCTTGAAGAAGTGAGGTGGTGTTCGAACTCGCCACGTTTGCGCCACCTCGAGTAAGCGTTCCCCCCATGCTGTAGACTACTGGAGCCGAAGGGCCGGCGTACTCGTTAAAAGCACGCACCATTGCTGAAGACCAAAGAGCCTTCGTGCCTCCTCCCGCTGAAAGACTCGGATTCCCTAGGACATTGTCTACAAAAGAGTAATAGGTCTGCCCTGGGTAAAGATCGACGGCATCGAAGCCGGAACCTGGCGGAAAGCTCGGAATGCCGATCCCGCCCGCAACAATCGTGTTCGATTCGCCGCCCCATAGCCAGTTACGAAAGAAAACAGTGTGCGAAGAAGTCCCCGAGAAGTCGTCCGCTGCAACATGGGATGCGATATTACCCTCGAACAGGTTAAAGTACGGATGGGCACCGTGCGATGTACGGCCCGAAGCAAGATAGGTCAAGTCGTCGGTGTAGCCATCGTCCGCATAGTTGTACAGAATTGCGTCTCCTGATCCGCCACCCTGGAGGACAATCCAGTGACGATTGTGCCACAAGATATTGTTCTCAATCTTGGCGTCTGTATTGACGAACTGGAAGTACACACCATAGCCTGAACCGGATGCGCCCGAACGCTGGTCATGAAGGGCCGAATCGCGTACTTCGTCGCCGTATCCATAATCCATTTCCACGTGCGCCGAGCCTGAGTGTGATCCAGTAACATATGTCTCAACGCTCTTAACCCAGCAATAAAGACACCCTTGTAACAGAAGGATCTGTGAACTACCAATATCATGCAACGAACCATCAATACGCAGGTTCTCGAATCCTGCCTTCTGCGTCGGGAAAGTGATGATGGAAAATTTCGCCCCCGCCGGCTCCGTCACCGTGCCAGTACCATCAGGTCCAGAAACAGTAACTGAAGGGGTATAGGGAGTGTGGTAAAGCGGGCGATTGAGTGTGGCTACCGACCCTACGCCACCTGGTCCGCTGAGAGCCGTCACTCGCACGATCTGCACCTGGACGTAGAATCCGTTGTTATTGCCACACCAATTGCAGTGGCCATCTTCTCCTGACACGGAGATGAGCGATGGGTCATCGTTGCCGTATACTTCGATCCACGTACCTGCTGAAACGGCGCAGGAACCGCCAGAGTTGATTGTTACAGTCGTATCGCCCTTTTGTGGGGCTCCGCTCAGCCTGCAGTAAGTGGCTGGAAAGGTGTTATAGGGCGATGCCGGATAAAGGCTACCCGAGCCGGATGAGAAGTTCTGCGTGGTCAACTGGCCACTCGAGCCGAGCACGAGCCGCGTTTCTCCAGTTTGTGGTGACGGCAGAAAGGGCGGTCCTCCTTCGGCCTGCGCACCTCTGAGACACGTATTGCTTTTGAGCCGAACCGTCGAGTTAACGTAGTATTTTGTGCCTGCCGGAACCACCGCGCATTGGTTGTTGCGTAGCGCGTTGATGCACGCTTGGATTGCAGGTCCGTCGTCGCTCGTGCCATTTCCGGCCAATCCGGTACAGGTCACCGGTGTATAGCTTGGTAGGAGACCACCATTCCACAAATCGGAACCGGCCTTCCATGGGATCACGCGGTCGTTCGGAAGACTGTAGGTCTGCGCCACAAGTTGCTGCCCGACGAGAGCGCTGCCGATGAACATCAGGGCTACACACAACCACAGGGTGCTTTTATTTGACATATTTGTCACCTTTTTCGGAGATTAGTTTTCTTGGACTCCATACGACCGGCGAGGATACAGTCTGCGAAGCCCATTTAACATCCTGTTGGCAGGTTTGGGCAAGAAATGGCCGCGAACATAAGGTGACAAACGCTGAGTCTAGACCAATCGCTCCAGCTAATTGACCGCTCGCTGGACGTAAGAGGTTAGCAGACAGTGAAAGGTTTTGCGCCTCATTTCCATAAGGCTAAATCGGGACTGGATCACTTTTCAATCAATGTGTCTGTCGATTGTGGATTTCGGTGCGCTTTCCCGTCGCAAACCGTCTTCGACAGGGGCTCTGTCGCGTGCTCACGTTTTCGGATTCCGTTATTGAGCGTGGGGAACAACATGACAACAACAGAAACAGGTGTTGACGAAACCTGCGCTAATTCACGGACCATGCGAAGGGCTCTGGAAGCCTACGTATCTCAAGCGAAACGGGTCTGGAAGTATCTCTCTCCTTCCATGCGAGGGCTGCCTCTTGGTCGCGCATATGCTAGGCATTTGGATCGTATGATTCGTCTCCGTGCCGACCGCAAGCAGTATTTCGCTACGTTCTTTCTGCGCAATCGGCCTGAACTCCAGCTCTTGGTCCGTCTTCTCGAACACAGACCATACGCCTCTCGTGTGAATATCTCTGTCCTGGCGTGCAGCAAAGGAGCCGAGGTGTACTCTATCGCGTGGGTGATTCACTCCGCGCGACCGGACCTGCAACTCCACATATATGCGGTAGATATTTCCGAGGAGATCTTGGACTTCGCATCGAAGGGAGTTTACTCGCTCGAGAGCCACGACGGATTTTTAGCTAAGCATTTTCAGGCTTCTGAAGACGGTAAGAGCATCGGATGGAATACATCCCGAGATCAGAACGCGTGGATGTTCGAACGTATGTCCATCGAAGAAGTCGACGCAATGTTTGAGATAGACGGCAATCAGGCGACCATCAGGTCTTGTCTCAGGCATGGAATTACCTGGATATGTGGGGATGCCGGCAGTGCCAGCCTTAACGCGACAATAGGTCCTCAGGATATTGTTGTGGCCAACCGTTTCCTCTGTCATATGAGGCCTAATGTGGCTGAGGCGTGCCTGAGTAACATCGCAGGGATGGTTAGGCCTGGTGGTTATCTCTTTGTTTCGGGCATCGATCTGGACGTTCGGACCAGAGTTGCGCTCGAGATGGGTTGGCAACCGGTACTGGATCTGCTGAGGGAGATCCACGATGGCGATGATTCGATCCGACGCGGCTGGCCCATGGAATATTGGGGTTTGGAGCCACTGGACGACTGTCGGGCGGACTGGCACATTCGCTATGCCTCAGTTTTTCAGATTCCTCATAAGGTGCCATGCAAATGCGTGGAAACTGCTAATGCTGAACGCTCAGGGAGGTAGACAAGCTACATGCGTTTCACAGAAACCGCTATTGCGGGTGTGTGGGTAATCGACCCTGATTTTCACGTGGATGATCGGGGACGCTTCTTTCGTGCATGGTGTCTCCGGGATTTTTCCGAGCACGGAATTCATTTCGTTCCGGTTCAGGAAAATATTGGATTCAACTTGCACAAAGGTACAGTCCGTGGCATGCATTACCAAGGCCCACCCGCAGTCGAGGCTAAACTCGTCCGTTGCACCAAAGGAGCCATATTTGACGTAGCATTGGATCTCCGGGCCGATTCGCTAACGCGTGGCCAGTGGTTCGGTACTGAATTAACCGCGGACAACGGGCGGATGTTGTACGTCCCCGAACACTGTGCCCACGGCTATCAGTCTCTCGAGGATCGTACTGAGATGTACTATTCGACCTCGCAGTTTTATGCTCCGAACACGGCCTATGGTGCCCGTTTTGACGATCCGGCATTTGGTATTCAGTGGCCGATGGGCCCTTCTGCAGTATCTCTGCAAGATCGCAACTGGCCGCTAGTGCAGCGATAAGAACATATATATATACGAGCCCAGATCCCGAACCATATTATGAGACAGCCAACAACGACCACAAGCCTCCACACGGAAGTGCAACCTAAGCGCCCACGTACACTCATTTATTCGCAGAGAAAGCTATCCAGAATACTTCCGTATCGTTGTGCTCATTTCGAATTCGAAGACGTGATTGCACAGATTGACTCTGTTGAGATGTTGGTTCCACGAATTGATCCGTCTACGCGGCGCTATGTGTTTGCAAAGCAGCTTGCTTACCATACTCCACTCACTCTAAATCCAGGTATCGAGGGGACAGCTATCCACAGAGACTATGACCTCTTTCTGGCAATTTGCGGAAATCCTGCAGACTTGCTCGGCATCAATGCCATAGGGGATTGGAGAAGCAGGTGCAAGAAAGCCATTTGTCTCATCGATGAGGTCTGGGTAACGGAAATCAGCAGCTATCGCAACTTTCTACGGATGCTTGAGAAGTTCGATGTGGTAGTCCTCTATTACAGTCAGAGCGTTAATCCTATTAATGAGCGGATTGGTGCAAAATGCATCTTTCTGCCGCCCGGAGTAGACACGCTTCGCTTCTGCCCTCTTTCGCACCCACCTAATCGTATTATCGACGTTTACAGCATCGGCCGCAGATCGGCAATCACGCATCGAGCCTATTTAACTATGGCTGCAGGAGACGGTTTGTTCTATCTGCATGACAGTACTTCCGCCCATCAGGTCCTTGATCCAACGGAACACAGAATCCTCTTTGCGAATGTTTTGAAGAGAAGCCGATATTTTGTCGTCAATCCTGGCTTAATTGATCGGCCTGACGTAAGAGGGACGCAAATTGAGATCGGCAATCGCTATTTCGAGGGTGCCGCGTCAGGCAGTATCTTATTGGGAGAGCGTCCACTCAATGGTGAATTCGAGAAATTGTTCGATTGGCCTGACGCCCTGATTGATTTACCGTATAACTCTCCGGATGTCGCTAAACTTCTGAGGGAACTGGATGAACAACCCAACCGGCAGAGCACAATGCGGCAAATGAATATGCAACAGTCTCTGCTGCGACATGACTGGTGTTATCGGTGGGAAGCAATCCTGAAAGCGGTGGGATCCGCTCCTTTGCCGCAACTAGAAGCGAGGAAAAATCGTCTACGGAGTCTTGCGGCCGCGGAATCCACAACGAGACACGACGAACAACTACTTCCTCAGACGCTGGGTTGACATTAGCACCGTCGCTTATTAATTGAACGCCACACCACACTAGTCTTCCCGCCTGCCCGTGCTCCGGTGTGTTTCTGACAGCATATCCGGACTGAGAATGTTAGTTGCGCACAGGTCCATCCGAGATGGTCTATCCCGCGGAAAGTCGTCTCATTGGGATGATCACAATCGAGGTGAAATAGTTGCTCTGTCGACTCGGGTCAACAACGAGCCGCGAAATCCACAAAGTGATGTCTGAGTGTCGCAGACGACTCGCCATATGGAGAAACGTCTCTTCGTCTCTTCCCATATTTGAATAGATTGGAGCGGGTTGAATGGAGCAGCAACATCCACAAATCGCACTCCTGCATCACACCGGCTGCGGAAATCTGGGCGACGACGCGATCATAGACGTCGTTGTAAGCAATATTCGACGGCGGTGGGGCAATGCTGACATTACTGCGTTTTCAATGAACCCCGACGACACCACGAAACGGCACGGAATCCCCTCCTACCCCATCCGAAGACACAGATGGTATATCGGACACAGATTTCCGTCCATAGAATTGACCCAACCGGGCAGGCACGAACTTAGAAAGTGGTTTAGAAAGACAAAGAACCACGCCGTTCATCTGCCAAGGGCAGCGTTCGACGAACTGGCTTTCTTGGTTGAATCGTACCGAATACTCAGATCCTTTGATCTTTTGATAGTCAGCGGCGGTGGACAGCTCACGGAGCGAGGCGGACCGTGGAGTTTTCCCTACGCACTCTTCATTTGGACGCTAATGGCGCAATGGGCCCGCGTGAGGTGTGTGTTTCTGAACGTTGGGGGCGGTCCACTGAATCACCCTTTAAGCAGATTCTTCGTTGCACGAGCTCTGCGTGCGGCAGAGTATGTTTCCTTCCGTGACAAGCAATCACAGGAGCTTGCTACCGACTTAGGATTTGCGGGCATAAGCCATGTCTTTCCCGACAACGTATATAGCTCCGAGTTTGTGCTACTCAATGTGCCTGCAAGAGTCGCGACCACGCCGATTATTGGGGTTGCCCCAATGCCGTATCCGTTTTGTGATCTCCTAAAATGCCCATCAGATCCCGACGCGATCCAGGGTGAACTCACCGACAAGATGGCAATGTTTGCTTCATTGCTTGTCAAGCAGTCCTATTCTCTTGAGCTATTTGGCAGCGACACCACGGCTGATCCCCCGGCAATTGAAGACATGCGCAGAGTCCTGCACAATCGCCACGACATTGCCACGCCCGAATATACTCCGCTTGAATCTGTTAGTGAACTGCTCTCCAGAATGGCAGCAATGGATTATGTGGTTACATGCCGATTTCATGGCGTCGTGTTCGCGCATCTTTTGAACAAGCCCGTTCTTGCAATAGCTCATCATCCGAAAGTTACGGCTCTCATGACTGCCCTGGGGTTGTCACAATACTGCGCTGATATCCACACGTTTGATCCGATCCAGCTAATGGATACATTCACATCCCTAGTTAGCGATACGGAGACCATCAAGAAACGTATGGCTGCGAGTTTGGTGGACTATCGCGTGAGGTTGGCGACTCAGTTCGATGACCTGTTCCCTCCAGGTTCCGCTGAGGCATATGTACCTACACCAGAGAGCGAAGGACTTGTGCGCGTCAATACCGTCGTCAAGTAAATCCTCTTGTCTCACTCCCCTTCTGTGGATACAACGTTATAGGGACTCCGCAAATAGGAGCTATGTCTGTACCGCGTGCTTAGGCTATGTGGAGTCCCTTGCTCACTTTTCGAAAAACTGGAATTGTTCTTACTTTAAGGAGGTTTGTCATGAAAGTTGTACTCTTTTGTGGTGGACTAGGGCTGCGCATTCGCGACGCCGAGAACATCCCGAAGCCGCTGGTGCAGATCGGATACCGGCCCGTTCTCTGGCATGTGATGAAGTACTATGCGCACTACGGGCACAAGGATTTCATTTTATGCCTTGGATACGGTGCCGATGCGATCAAGAAATACTTTCTCGAATATAGCGAATGTGCATCCAACGATTTTGTGATGTCCTGCGGAGGCACGAAGTTGGAGCTTTTTAACACCGATACCCATGACTGGCGTATCACCTTCGCGGATACGGGACTTAATGCAAATATCGGCCAACGGCTGAAGGCAGTGGAAAAGTACCTGGACGGGGCGGAGGAATTCCTGGCAAACTACAGCGATGGCCTCACCGACCTCCCTTTGCTGCATCAGCTGGAGCATTTTCGCCAACACGGGACAATCGCCAGCTTTTTGTGTGTACCTCCGAATCTCAGCTATCACGTGGTTTCGTTGGAGCCAGGCAGCAGCCTAATATCGGGAATTCACGACATAAACGATGGAAGCGTGCGTATCAATGGTGGCTATTTCGTCTTCAAGAAAGATATCTTCGGCTATCTGAGGGAGAGAGAAGAATTGGTCATTGAGCCCTTCAAAAGGCTTATGCAGGAGAAGCAGTTGGCAGGTTACAAGTACGACGGTTTTTGGGCGGGCATGGATACCTTCAAAGACAAGTGTCTACTGGAAAGCTTGTGGGCGAGCGGTGCCGCGCCATGGCATGTGTGGAGAGACAATGGGGATGGCGTGGATGAGATGAGATCGGCCTACCCAGTGCCGGCCTATGAAAGTCCTGATCGCCGCAATTTGAACATCAACCGTTTTGCGGTACCGGAGTGGCCAGTGCGGAATTGAGCTGCTCTCTAGCACCGCGAAGGTCTTACTACGACCCCAACAACAACATCAGATCGAATTGAAGGAGATATCGATGAGTGTTGATGCCGCTCTTCAAAAACTTGAGACTGCAGGTTGTCCAATTCGAGTCGGAATGGTGGGTGCCGGCGCAACGGGCAGGGCCATAGCGTTGCAACTTGGAACACCTGTGCCGGGCATGCGGCTCGTGGCGATTGCCAATCGCACACAGGAGCAGGCCGAGCGGGCATTCAGTAAGGGAGGGTACATGCAGTGGGCGCGAGTCGGCTCTCCTCAGGAGGCGGAGAATCAAATCGCTCGCGGAGTTCCGGTCGTTACCGAAAATCCTTTCGTGCTGACCTCTTGCGACTCCATCGACATACTGGTGGAGGCGACGGGCACCATCGATGCCGCTGCCAGTGTCGTGTTGGACGCATTCAGCCATGGCAAGCATGTGGTCCTTGTAAACGCGGAATTGGACTCGCTGGTCGGTCCGATCCTGAAGGCCAAAGCCGACGAAGCCGGAGTCATTCTCACGCATACGGATGGAGACGAACCCGGAGTCGCGATGACACTGCTACGCTATCTGCGGACACTGGGACTCCGTATCGTCGCAGCCGGCAACATCAAAGGGATGGTTGACTACTACCGGAACCCAGAGACGCAGAGGGCATTTGCTGAGAAGAACGAGCAAGATGTCAAAAAAGTTACTTCATTTGCGGACTCCACGAAGTTGTCGATGGAAGCCGCCGTCCTTGCCAATGCGACCGGATTCCAGGTTGGTCGCCGGGGCATGTACGGCCCGGCCTGCGGTTATGTTCGGGAGGTTGCGAACCTGTTGCCGGCGGACCAGATGTTGAAGACCGGTCTCGTCGATTTCGCTCTTGGCGCAGCTCCCCACACCGGGGCCTTTGTAATCGTCCACGAAGATTCGCCACTCAAGAAAGCTCAATTGGCATATTACAAGCTCGGAGATGGCCCATTTTACACTTTCTATACACCGTTCCATCTGCCTCACCTCCAGATCGCATCCACGATTGGCCGCGCCATCGTCCATCGGGATGCGACGGTAGCACCCATCGCAGGACCGGTCTGCGAAGTGGTATGCGTTGCCAAACGGAATCTGAAACTGGGCGAACGTCTTGACGGCATCGGAGGATTCTGCGCGTACGGCCTAATTGACAACGCCTCGTCGGCTCGCGGGATGGGAGCACTGCCAATTGGTCTTTCGGAAGGATGCGTGTTGCGCCGGGATATATCGAAGGACGACGTCATTTGCTTCGATGATGTACACACGATTCCCGAAGGGATCGCAGGGACGCTCTGGCGTGAACAAAACGCGTTGTGGCCGATCACGACGGAAGCATCACGGGCGTCCTCACTGCAACCACTATCAATCGGAGGAGCATGATGAAGCTAAATCGCTCATTCTGGCGGGGCCGCCAGGTATTCCTGAGTGGACATACCGGCTTTAAGGGAAGTTGGTTATCGCTCTGGCTAAATGCACTTGGCGCCAACGTCACCGGCTTTGCACTCGATCCTCCCACTCAGCCGAACCTATTCGAGCAGGCACGCGTTGCAACGGTCATCCGCTCAATTCGCGGAGACATTCGTGATTTTCCTCTCCTCAAGAATGTGATCTCCGAATGCGCTCCCGATGTGGTTATCCATATGGCGGCACAATCGGTCGTATGTCGCGGCTATGAAGAACCGATCGAGAACTACTCTTCGAATGTCATGGGAACCGTGCATGTGCTGGAAGCGGTGCGGCAGTTAAAGAGACCTTGCGTGATTGTCAATGTGACCAGCGACAAGTGCTACGAGAATCGCGAGTGGGTCTGGGGATACCGGGAGAATGAGCCAATGGGTGGCCGGGATCCTTACTCGAACTCGAAGGGCTGTGCTGAACTCGTCACCACCGCCTACCAAAGGTCGTTCTTTGCGCCCGAGTTGATTAGCGAGCACGGCGTTTCTCTCGCCAGCGCTCGCGCCGGCAATGCGATCGGTGGGGGTGACTGGACCAGTCACCAACTCATCCCCGATCTCATGCGGGCTTTTCTTGCCGATCAGCCCTGCCTGATACGAAACCCCTCGTCCTTTCGACCCTGGCAGTTCGTCCTGGAGCCACTTCGCGGCTACCTGATGCTCGCGGAGCGGCTCTCGGAAGATGGGTCTCGTTTTATGTCCGGATGGAACTTCGGGCCGGTCGATGCCGATGTCAAGCCGGTGTCCTGGATTGCTGACGAAGCGATGCGGTTGTGGGGGAATCACGCCTCGTGGAGTCTGGATTCCGCAGTCTATCCGGAGGAAGCCCGCGCACTCAAGCTGGACGCCTCCAAAGCGGACGCGCACCTGAATTGGCGCCCGGTACTCCCGCTGCAGCGGGCCCTCGCCTGGATTGTCGAATGGTACCAGGCTTTCCAGGGTGGGGCGGATCTCCAACAGCTTAGCCTGAGGCACATTGAACGCTACGAAGCTTTAACACAGAACGGATGCTAATTACGCATTTGCCGCGAGACTTATCGATAATCTCATAATATTTCCCCAAATAGGCGCATTAACACAAATCACACAATTTCGGGAGAGAGCCCTGCAATGTCAATGCCAAATATCGTCGTGATTGGAAGTGGAATGGCCGCGTTCGGTGCGTCATATCGGTTGCACCAGGAGGGTGTTGCTCCCGTGATGTATGACAAGAACGCCTACTACGGCGGACACACGATGTCGTTCCGATACGAGAACGGCTTCCTCTTTGACGTCGGCCCGCATATTTCCTTTACCAAGGACACTCGCATCCAGGAGCTCTTCGCTGACAGTGTCGATCAGCAGTACGAGACCATACAGATCGCTCTGAACAATTACTGGCGCGGTTACTGGCCGCTGCATCCCGTACAGCTCCATCTTCACGGAATGCCCGAAGACATTATTGTTAGAGTCATCAACGACTTCGTCGAAGAGCGTTACGCACACGAGCGTCCGGTACATAACTACGCTGACTGGCTCTATGCCAGCTTTGGCAAGACATTCGCCGAGTCCTTTCCGATGCAGTACACGCGAAAGTATCACCTGACGACGGCAGACAACATGAGCACCGACTGGCTGGGGCCACGTATCTACCGTCCGAGCCTTGAAGAGGTGCTCCGCGGAGCGCTGTCCGCGTCGGCACCGCAGGTTCATTACATCACCCACTTCCGCTATCCTAGCGATGGTGGGTTCAGGTGCTACCTGAACAAATTTTTTCCGATGGGAAATCTGAAGCTCAATCATGAGCTTGTGTCTGTCGATCCTCGCCTGAGAGAGCTCAGATTCTCGAATGGCGTTGCAACGCAGTACGACTCTCTGATTTCCTCGGTGCCGTTGCCGGACCTCATCCGCATGATTGAGGGCGCTCCGCCGGATGTTGTGGACGCTGCCCGCCGGCTGGCATGCTCTACCTGCATCTTAGTCAACATCGGGATAAACCGTGAAGACATCTCCTCTGCCCACATGACTTACTTCTATGACGAGGATATCTGCTTTACCCGCCTCGGGTTTCCGCACATGCTCTCCGCACGTAATGCGCCTCCGGGCACAGGAAATATTCAGGCAGAAGTCTATTTTTCAGATAAGTACAAGCCTTTTACCGGCACGCCTGAAGACTGGATAGATCCTGTTATCCGTGATCTCCTCCGTTGTGGTTTACTTCGGGAAGATGACCAAATCCTCTGCCGCAAGGCGATGTTTCTCAAGTACGCCAACATCATCTTCGACCTCGAGCGCACGGCAGCGCTCAAAACAGTGCACGGCTATCTCGATGATCTTGGCATCGCTTATTGCGGACGTTACGGCGACTGGGGTTACATGTGGACGGACGAAAGCTTCAAGAGCGGCGAACGAGCCGCGGAGCGCGCTCTATCGAGGGTCTTCTCGTCAACGTAGAATTGCCGGCTGACGGCAAGCATAATTTCACGCTGTTTGTGATGAGGTAGGGTCACTCTATGATCAAATTCACCTTGGATAAGAAGAGTAACGAAGTCGTAAACGTCTTGTGTCTCGGGGCCCATTCCGATGACATCGAAATCGGCTGCGGCGGCACTATCCTCCGCCTCATCGAAGAGTTCCCTGGATCTACGTTTCATTGGGTGGTATTCAGTGCCATCGGAGTGCGTAAAGCCGAGGCACAGCGAGCAGCTGAATCGTTTGCCGGATCCAGACTGGCATGCTTGCTATTGAAGGAGTTCCGCGACGGCTTTATGCCATTTGCAGGTTCCGAGGTGAAAGCCACTTTCGAGGAGCTGAAGCAGGCTGTCTCACCAGATCTCATTCTGACTCACAATCGCAATGATGCACATCAGGACCACCGTCTGCTAGCAGATCTGACGTGGAACACATTTAGGAATCATCTCATCCTTGAGTACGAAATTCCCAAATACGACGGTGACTTGGGACAGCCCTCCGTTTATGTGCCACTAAAAACCGAGTTATGCCAGGCAAAGATCGGCCACCTTATGGATGGTTTTCAGTCTCAACACGGCAAACACTGGTTTGAAGAGTCTACATTTCGGGCTCTAATGAGGCTGCGCGGCATGGAATGCAATTCTCCTAGTGGCTGCGCGGAGGCCTTTTACTGCCGCAAGCTCCTTCTCTGAAATGACAGGTGCAAAATTGAAAATAAGGAAGATAATCAATTTCTGCCCGCGCCGGATTGGAACGTGATGGACAATTTGAAACAGCGGACGCTTCGCGGTGGTCTCGCTATAATTGTCGCGCGGGCGGCCACCCTCCTATTGAGAACCGGCTCGCTGATGATTATGGCCAGGCTTCTAGACCCCAAAGATTTCGGCTTGGTGGGCATGGTGACTGCGGTGATAGGCGTCTTCAGCGTATTTAGAGACTTTGGCTTGTCTTCAGCTGCGGTTCAGCGCGCGACGATCACAACAGAGCAATCTTCAACACTGTTCTGGATTAATGTGGCAGTCGGCGCAACACTTGGACTCGTGGCCTTGGCACTGGGGCCATTTGTAGCTGCAATTTATCACGAACAACGCTTGGTCGGGGTTACGGCCGCGCTGGCGACGGCATTTCTTTTCAACGCTGCGGGCGTACAGCACTGCGCCTTTCTTGAACGCCAGATGCGCTTCGTTACGCTGTCAATCATCGATATCTCTTCATTGCTAGCTAGCACATCGGTCGGCATCGGCATGGCCCTCAGCGGCTTTGGATACTGGTCCCTTGTTGCCACCTCTACGGTTACCCCTCTGGTCTACACCATCTGCGTCTGGCTGAGTTCTGGGTGGGTTCCTGGGAGACCGCGCAAAGACATGGAACTCCGTGCCATGATGCGTTTTGGAGGTACTTTGACTCTCAACGGCCTAATCATGTATTTCGCCTGCAACCTTGACAAGGTTCTATTGGGGCGCTTCTGGGGGCTTGACGCACTCGGGATCTATGGAAGGGCCTACCAACTCATCAACATTCCAACCGACAATCTGAACGGGGCGGCCAGCGGAGTTGTGTTTGCGGCGCTGTCGAGGCTCCAAGGCGAACCACAACGCATGAGGAGGTACTTTCTCAAGAGCTATTCACTGCTTCTCTCTCTCACTATGCCCATCACATTTACATGTGCACTTTTTGCTGGCGACATAGTTCACATTTTTCTTGGACCTAAGTGGAGTAGTGCGGCACCTATCTTTTGCCTCCTTGCACCCACTACTATGGGCTTTGCGATTCTTACTCCTCTTGGATGGATCCTTTCGTCGTGCGGACTGGTTGGAAGGGGATTGCAAATAGCTCTGGTCCTGGGGACTCTTCTAATTTCCGGCTATTCAATAGGCTTGCACTGGGGACCGCTGGGAGTTGCCTTTGCTTATTCTGCCGTGATGTTCCTGTCAGTCGTTCCTCTGATCGGCTGGGCTGCTCGCGGGACCCCGGTTTCTTTGCGCGACCTTATGTTGGCTGTCGGTCGACCGATGTTATCTGGTATCGTGGCATCAGGACTGGCTTTTGGATTGCGGTGTCTCTGGGGCTCGCTGCTTCCTCCACTTCCCAGACTCGCCTTAGGCGTCGCCGTAGTCTCCTCTGTCTATCTCTGGATGTTGTTATATGTTTTGAGGCAGAAGCTCTTTTATCTGCAGATCATCAGAGGCTTCATGAGAACGCCATCGTCGGATGATCAGGTCCCGGTTTCCATCTAACAGTCTGGAATACGTGCGTGACCGAAATGTCGTGAATACTGACCAGCGTCATCATTCCATTGATCAGCTTGTTCGCGCTTCCCTGTTACTCTCGAGACCTTCACGCATAGCTCTCCTACTGCAAATGAAGGGAGAGAACTAAATATCATCTTGGATCGCGCAATACTCGAAGAGCCATCATCATCCGCTGAATCGGCTGACGCATACTTTCGGTATTCCGATGATGATGGCCGTGCTGCCGATGGATGCTGGCGGGGATCTTCTTGCGCCCGGTGCTTTGGTTCGGGGTTGGTCTCTTTAGCGTAGGGTGGGCCCTACAGTTTTGGGGCATGCCATCGAAGGAAAGCCACCGGAGTTTCTGAGCGATTGGCGATTTCTGTTGGTCGGGTCCTCGGTGGTGGGCGGCGAAGGTGCGAGGAAACAATCTAAAGGGCGACGCACCTCGCGCGATTTAGGGTAGCAACGAGAATGCGCCGCTCCCCTCGGTAGCAGGCACGTTAGGAGATCATCGATCACGCCCTTAAGGGATTACCCCACTCCACTCAATCACAACTCGTCGCGGCGGTCCACGACTCGCTGAGACAAACACCTAGCCACTCTCGATTTGGCAATGGATGTAGCCCTGGCGGCTATCGCGCTCCAGAACGCCTTCGCCTGGTTCCGACGCCGCGGCTATGGCCTACACTAACGGGGACAATGACCGAGTCGTGAAGAACTTGAAGGTCATTGCGAGGGCGAGCTTTCGAAGAAATAGCAATCCATAATTAGGACATTAGCGCATCTTGACAACCTTTGCGCACAAGCCTAGAATTCCCTGTCGAGCAAGGTATATCTTCTTACTCGTTCAGGTTCACTGAACTAAGTCAGCCCATCTGAAGTCTTTCCTCTTAGATTACTGCTAAGGAGGAACTACGTCATGACACTATTGACCGGTTGGGAATCTCTCCGTGAATTATCCGCCATGCAAGACCGCATGAATCGCAAGAATCGTCTTTTCCGTGAGTCGTACAGCCCCGAAGGCCCGGAAGAGGCGTTGACAACCACAACCCTCGCACCGCCGGTGGACATCTATGAAGACGGGCACAACATTATTCTGAAGATTGAAGTCCCGGGCATCGACGAAAAAGACATCGATGTCCGCATTGAGGACAACACGCTCACCGTCCATGGCGAGCGCAAGATCGAGAAGGAAGAGAAAGAGGAGAACTTCCGTCGCGTCGAGCGGCAATACGGAAGCTTTATCCGCTCGTTCACGCTTCCTAGCTCCGTGGATCCGGGACACGTGAGCGCCCTCTGTGACAAGGGCGTGCTGAAGATCAACCTCGCCAAGAAGGCCGAAGCCAAGCCCACGCAGATCAAAATAAATGTTGGCAGCGAGAAGACCCTCGAAGCCGTAGGGTCCGGCAAGGCCGCGTGAAACCAGTCGCGTGTGAGAACTAATGGGAGGGTGGCTTATACCGCCTCCCATTAGTTCTCCTCCACGCGCCTCGGACGCGGTGTCTTCAGTCTGTCTGCCTCAGCGCTCTGCCAGCACCGGAATTGTAAGGGACTACCACATCGAACCTCTGGCGGTACAAGCAGCCGTAACCCGCCTCTTACTGGTCGCCGCCACCCCACGCGTTAAGTGTCCTTCCAGCAGCCGTAGCCACAACGGATAAACCCGATTCCTGGCGTATGGTTCCTGGCGTATCGTCGGCCAACTCGTCAATAACCCGTCGGTTATCACCCTCCCGATCGATTCGAAATCAGAAGACGACCGTAACCCGCCCGGAATTCAGAAGACTCGGTTCTTCGCCGCTCTTGGGGTACTTGCTGAGTGGCTCGGCGTTTCTGCGCAAACCGACGAAGGCTGGCGGGGGGGCAGCCTTGGGACGATTTTGCTTCAAGCGAGCCATCCACCGGCGTTGCCGACCCGCGCGGGATGAAACGGGTGTAGCTATCCAATCTCGGCCTCGACTGGGCGCAAAGCGGAATTGAAGGTGACTTGCTGGAATCCATCCAAACCTACAGATCGAAATAGAGAAAGAACTCATACGGCACAGGCCGCAGGTTCACAGGTGCAAGTTCGCGCTCGCGCTTATAGGAGATCCACGTCGCAATCAGATCCGAGGTGAAGACATCCCCCTGCAACAGGAAAGCATGATCGTTCTCGAGCGCGATAAGAACTTCGCCAAGCGAGCCTGGTGCGCTCTTGATCTTCGATGCTTCTTCCGGCTCCAGGTCGTACAGATCCTTGTCCAGAGATTCGCCTGGATCGATCTTGTTCTGGATGCCGTCAAGACCTGCCATCAGCTGGGCGGCGAAGCAAAGATATGGGTTCGCCGAGGGGTCGGGACAACGGAACTCAATGCGTTTTGCCTTAGGACTCTTCGAGTAGACCGGGATACGCACAGCCGCCGAGCGATTGCGTTGCGAATAGGCCAGATTCACCGGCGCCTCGTAGCCCGGAACCAGCCTGCGGTAGGAATTGGTTGTCGGGGCACAGAAGGCAAGCAGCGCGGGCGCATGCTTCAGCAGACCGCCGATATAGTGCATCGCAGTCTTGCTCAGGAGTGCGTAACCCTTCTCGTCATAAAAGATATTTGTGCCGCCTTTCCACAAGCTCTGATGCGTATGCATGCCTGAGCCATTGTCGCCAAAGATGGGTTTGGGCATGAAGGTCGCCGTCATATTGTGTTTCCGCGCAACCATGCGAATGATGTATTTGTAATACAGTAAGTTGTCCGCCATCTGGGTGAGCGGACCAAATCGCATGTCGATTTCGTCCTGTCCGGCTGTTCCGACCTCGTGGTGGTGCACTTCCACCTTCACGCCCACTTCCTTCAGCGCCAGGACAATTTCCGAGCGCACGTCCTGCAGTTGATCCGAAGGCGGCGCGGGGAAATACCCTTCCTTATGCCGCAGCTTATAACCAAGGTTCGGAGTCTCCTCCTGTCCCGTGTTCCAGACGGCTTCCCTCGAATCGATATAGTAGTAGCCACTTTGGGCGCTTTGATCGTAGCGGACGCTGTCGAAAATATAGAACTCTGCCTCCGGACCCCAGTAACTGATATCCGCGATACCAGTGCCTTTCAAATACTGTTCCGCCTTTTGCGCAACATACCGCGGGTCGCGGCTGTACCGCTCCCGGGTGATGGGATCCAGCACGTTGCAAATAAGGTCGAGCGTGGGAACCTGAAGAACAGGGTCCACATATGCTGTCTCCGCATCCGCGATGAGCAGCATGTCGCTTTCGTGGATCTGCTGAAATCCGCGGATGCTCGACCCATCGAAGCCGATGCCTTCGCTGAACAAATCGTCTTCGAGGTCTTCTACTGGTATCGAAAAGTGCTGCCACATGCCGGGCAGGTCCACAAACCTGAGGTCCACAAACTTTACACCGGCTTCCGTAGCAAGCTTTCTTACTGCATCGGGGGTACGCGGCATTTTGCTGTTCCTTGTGAATAAGAAATAAGAGTCGGTGCTTAACTGAAAGGGTCTGTCCAGGGAAGGCAGCAATATTACCCTCGCCGCTCTAGCAAGCAATATGTGGCGCGGTTGGGAGGGTTTGCGGCTCCGAAGAGTAACAATCCACAGATAACGGTCTGGATAAGGACTCCTGCTGGCCTTTCGGGCCGGAGTATTCTCACGGGGTCTACGACAGACGGTCTCTCGGCGGTATTCGGGGCGAGGACTAAGGCAGGGGCACTGAAGCGTCCAAACCTAATCCACAGGGCGTAGTTCCAGTGGTCCCTACTGGCGGGCGACGGAACGCGAGCCCTGCGATCGGCCGACAGCCATTGATCCCGCGTGATTGCTATCCTGAATCGCGCGCGGAACGGGTCTCAAATCGCTTATTTGGGAAACCTTCGATCTCTTCGAGCAACGCGCCATATTCATCGGATATGACTCTAGCTACACCTGCTTCTGAATACACCGGTAGATCTGCTGCGGGGTCAGCGAGCGGTCTATCGAACGCATGCGCCCGCCGCTTCCTGATAATCTCGATTATCTTCTTCGTATCCATCGCACTCTCCTGAACATGGACGGTCGAAGTATAGCTCTATGAGTTTGGCCCGTGCCGATACCTGTGATCTGCTCAATTTGATTGAGTCAAAAGTGTCGCCTCAGAAAAACGGATCATACCGTGCGCGAAGGCGGGGTTAAATCGTAAGTCATTCGTAATCAGCAGGATAAAATAGACACTGAGTCGGCGGCGTTAAGGCAGTCGTATCTCGCCCAGCGCCAACGCGCTCGCTAACCCGAACCCTCCCATCCGACAGCCATACCCAGGTCTACCCCAGGTATACCCAAGGGGGACCTTCATTTGGACTTATCCCACCTGTTTCCTAGGCTTTAGAACTTCAAGTCCTGGGGGAGGGAGTACGACCTTCCCCCCGGACGGGTCGCCCGATCATAACCCGACCATCTTGGGTGCCCCATTCATGCGCAGCCTCACCGTTATCCGACAGGCCAAGGGCGAGCCAGCGTGTCATGACCCATTCATGGACAATAGACAAGCGTTTGCCTATGATGGGTGTGCCTCGAACCCGGCATATACCTTGATCCCAGGCGCTTCGGTCTTATGGCATAGCGCCTTCGTGATCGTCCTACATGGCATACAGCGATTGAAGAGGATCCGTCTCTTGAGAATGTGGACCTGCCGCACCTTGCCCCTGATCCCGATTCTGGGAACGCTTCTGGCGCTGACGTTATCGCTGCACTCCTCCCAGCCAGTCACGGCGTATGCGATGGAGAGGACAAGCTCCCCGCAGGACGCCGCGTCCGACCAGCAGGCGCAGGCCTTCGTGCGCGATCTCCTGGGCAAGATGACGCTCGAAGAGAAGATCGGCCAGATGAGCCAGGTTGCGCTCAACACCAAGCAGGACGTCCCCCCCGAGGAGCTGGCGCGTAAGGGGAAGATTGGTTCCTTCCTCTTCATCACCGACGCCGCCGAGATCAACCGACTGCAGCACATCGCGGTGGAGCAGAGCCGCCTGCACATCCCCATTCTCTTCGGCTTCGATGTCATTCATGGCTTCCGCACCATCTATCCGGTGCCGCTGGCGATGGCCGCCAGCTGGGACCCGGCGGTGCCCGAGCACGCGCAGAGCATGGCGGCGCGCGAGGCCCGCGCCGTCGGGATCCAGTGGACCTTCGCGCCTATGGTCGACATCGCCCGCGACCCACGCTGGGGACGCATCATGGAGGGCGCCGGCGAGGATCCATTTCTCGGCGCACGCATGGCGGCGGCGCAGATCAAGGGCTTCCAGGGCGAGACGCTGGGCGGTCCGGATCACATCCTCGCCTGCGTGAAGCACTTTGCCGGCTACGGGGCGGCCATCGGCGGGCGCGATTACGAGGAGGCGAATATCTCCGACGAGCAGCTCTGGAACGTATACCTCCCGCCGTTCAAAGCCGCAATCGACGCCGGCACTGGATCGCTGATGAGCGCCTATCTGGATGTCAACGACGTGCCTGCGACCGGCAATCGCTTCCTGCTGCACGACGTCCTGCGCGAGGATTGGAAGTTCACCGGCTTTGTGGTGAGCGACTGGGAGGCGGTCGCCAGTTTGACCACCCATGGCTTCGCGAAGGACCCCGAAGACGCGGCGGTGCGCGCCGTCAACGCCGGAGTCGACATGGAGATGACCAGCCACACCTTTCGCGACAACCTCGCCCTGGCGCTGCGTCAGGGCCTGGTGACGCAGGCCTCGATCGACACGGCGGTCACCAATATCCTGCTCGCGAAGTACCGCCTCGGTCTGTTCAAGAATGCCTACATTGACGTCTCCCGCTCGGACGCGCAACTGGTCACCCAAGAACAGCGCGATGCCGCTCGCCACGCGGCGATCCGTTCGTCTATCTTGCTGCGAAACGAGCATCAGCTGCTGCCTCTCGGCAAGCAGGTGAAGTCCATCGCTCTGATCGGCGCGTTGGCCAACTCCAAGCCCGACATCATGGGATCGTGGAGCCTCGCCGGCCATCCGTCTGACTCGGTGACCGTACTCGAAGGCCTGCGCAAACGATTCACTCCCGGCGTACAGATCGCCTACACGCCGGGCGTCGAGATCGAGCGCGAACAGCCCTCCATCTTCGATCCGCAGTTCTCCAGTCCGAAGCCGACGCTCAAGACCGAGGCCGAGCGAAACGCCGAGTTCCATCACGCCATCGATTTAATTCGCTCCTCCGACGTCGCCGTGCTGGTCATGGGCGAGCTGCAGAGCATGAGCGGAGAGCGTGCCTCGCGCTCCAGCCTGACGCTGCCCGGCAAGCAGGAGCAGCTGCTCGAGGCCGCGGTCGCCACCGGCAAGCCGGTCGTCCTCGTTCTGCTGAACGGCCGCCCGCTCAACATCACCTGGGCCTCGCAGCATGTCGGCGCGATCCTCGAGGCCTGGTATCCGGGCACCGAGGGCGGCGACGCCATCGCCGATCTGCTCTCGGGCGACGCCACCCCCGGCGGCAAGCTTCCCGTCACCTGGCCGCGCAGCGTAGGCCAGGTGACGCTCTACTACGCGCACAATCTAACGCAGATTCCGAATGAGCCGAACACGCGCTACTGGGATGGATCGAGCGCGCCGCTCTACCCCTTCGGCTATGGCCTCAGCTACGCCAGCTTCTCGACCGGCAGCCTGCAGCTTGCTGCTCCCTCGGTACGCGCCGGAGCGAAGCTCAACGTCTCGATCGATGTCGCGAACACCAGTGCGCGCGACGGCGATGAGGTCGTGCAGCTCTACACCCACCAGCGCGCCGGCAGTGCCTCCAGGCCCGTGCGCGAGCTGAAGGGCTTCCGTCGGATCTCTCTCAAGGCCGGCGAGAAGCAGACCGTTACCCTCACGCTCGACACCAACGACCTCGGCTTCTGGAGCCCGCAGACCCACCACTGGAGCATCGAGCCCGGCGAGTTCGATCTGTGGATGGGGAACGACTCAACCGCCGCCAATCACGCCACCTTCTCGCTTCTGCCGTGACCTGGCGGCCGCGTCTGCGAGGTCGGTTGCGAGAAAAGGGTAAAAAAACGAGCAGCGAAGGAGAACAGGAAGATGAGCAAGTCGATGGGGTGTGGTCCGCGTATGGCCAGAAGTTCAAGAGCGGGAGTACGGTTTGGTCTCCTATTGGGACTGCTCGCGCATTCCGCCAGCTCGGCTATGGCGGCCAGCGGGGTCAAGCCGGACTTCGGTCCTAATGTACTTGTCTTCAATCCGTCTATGCCGGCGGCTGCGGCCCAGAGACAGATCGATGAGGTCTACGCCAGCCAGAAAAAGAACGAGTTTGGCCCAGCGCGCAATGCGCTGCTGTTCCTGCCCGGCAACTATAACGTGGACGTGCCGATTGGGTTTTATACGCAGGTACTTGGATTGGGAGATTCGCCCGATGCGGTGCAGATCAAGGGCAACCTGCATGCGGACGCGGCTTTGGGGAACAACAACGCCACCACAACATTCTGGCGCGCGGTGGAGGGGGTGTCGGTAACGCCTTCGAGCGGCACTCTGCAGTGGGCCGTTTCCCAGGCCGCCCCCTTCCGCCGCATGCATGTTCGAGGCGATATCGTGCTTCATCAGAACGGCGGATGGGCGAGCGGCGGCTGGATGTCCGATGCCCTGATCGATGGCAATGTCGCTGCCGGTCCCCAGCAGCAATGGATCTCGCGGAATAGCGAGTGGAGCAGTTGGACGGGTGCGAACTGGAATATGGTCTTCGTTGGCGTGGTCCATCCGCCGGCGGGGGATTGGCCTACGCCGCCCTACACCAAGGTCGCCCAGACACCCATCGTTCGCGAGAAGCCCTTCCTGCAGGTGGACGGGGCGGGCAGCTATAGCGTCCGCGTTCCGTCGCTCACCAGCAACAGCTCGGGCATCACCTGGCACGCGGGGTCTACTCCGGGAAGGTCCATCCCGCTGAGCCGGTTCTACATCGCTCGGCCGGATGTGGATACCGCGTCGACCCTCAATGCGCAGTTGGCCAAGGGCAAGGACCTGCTCTTCACTCCAGGCATCTATGAACTTGCCGATGCTCTCCGCGTGACCCGGCCCAACACGGTGGTGATGGGGCTTGGCTTTGCCACGTTGAAACCAAACAACGGCACCGCGGCCATGACCACCGCTGATGTGGACGGACTCATCATTTCGGGCTTGTTATTCGACGCTGGGGTCAGCAATTCGCCTGTGCTCCTGGAAGTAGGACCGGATGGAAGCAAGGCCCACCATGCCAAAGATCCCATCTCGTTACACGATGTCTTCTTCCGGGTGGGCGGCGCTGGGGCTGGCCGCGCATCGGTCAACCTGAAGATCAACAGCAACGACACGATCGTCGATCACACCTGGATCTGGCGCGCCGATCACGGCAACGGGGTGGGCTGGGACAGCAATCCCAGCGCGACCGGACTGGTTGTGAATGGTAACGATGTGACTGTTTACGGCCTGTTCGTCGAACATCACCAGCAGTACCAGGTTCTCTGGAATGGCAACGGCGGCCGGACCTACTTCTATCAGTCCGAGATTCCCTACGATCCTCCCACGCAGGCGAGCTACACGAGTGCAGCGGGTACGAACGGCTGGGCCTCCTACAAGGTTGCTGACCATGTGAGCAGTCACGAAGCCTGGGGGCTGGGAGTCTACAGTGTCTTCCGGTATCCCGGCGTTGTGCTGAGTCGAGCCATCGAGGCGCCCGCCAACCCGAACATCCGGTTCCACGACATGATCACGGTCTGCCTGGGGAAGAACGGCGAGATCAGCAACGTCATCAACAGTGTGGGCGGGGCAACTGCAGCTGGTCCACGCGTCACCCCCAAGGTGACGGCCTTCCCGTAGACGACATTGCTCAAATGGCGGATGCTCCCTTGAATTGACTAATATTGTGGATATTTTGAGATGCAATTGACCCACAAATGCTGGGTCACAGAACGGGATCGACAAAAGACTTTGATTGCGTATAT
>Ga0210403_10001363_pt1 | contig 23334 bp, 18 predicted proteins | sample IncBWC19MmetaG_FD_150863 | JGI IMG/M metagenome (GOLD analysis project Ga0210403, IMG submission 150863) | Forest soil microbial communities from Barre Woods Harvard Forest LTER site, Petersham, Massachusetts, United States - Inc-BW-C-19-M | ecosystem: Environmental > Terrestrial > Soil >... | reverse complement strand
CGCACGAACGGTCTCTCCGAGCTCAACGAAGCCGTCCGTCTGAAACCCGATTTGGCCCCGGCCCATTTGAGCCTAGGGCACTTCTATTTCGAAACGGGCGAATACGGCAAAGCGCGCAGCGAGTTACTCCTTGCGATCAGGCTTCAGCCAACTCTTGAAGACTCTTTCTACTTCTTGGCACTTGTGGAAAAGCAAGACAACAACTTCAAGCGCGCGGCTGAGCTCTTGCAAAAGACTGTCGCTCTGAATCCAGATAACGCCGATGCGCAATTCCTACTGGGGCAAAGCCTCGAGAAACTGGGACGAATGACCGAAGCCATCCAACGTTGGAAGCAAGCGGTCCTTGCGAATCCGAACAACTCGCAGGCTCTTTACAATCTCGCGCGAACCCTGAGCAAGCTACACGATCCAGAAGCTCAACAGTACCAGGAGCGTTTCGATGAGCTTCAGAAGCGCGAACGAATGACCGACCGAGTCGCACTTCTTCGGAATTTTGCGCTCGCGGCCGGCAAAGCCCAGAACTGGCCCCAAGCCATCAGCCAGATTAAAGAGGCCATTCAGTTGTGCGGCCACTGCCCGGCTGCTGTTCGTCTTCACAAGAATCTCGCTTACTTCTACCAGCGTACCGGGAAATTCAGCGACGCGGAGGCTGAGCTCGAAGCATCGCTCGCTCTGGATCCTGATGATTCCGTAGCAAAAGATGCTTTGGCCGCACTTCGCAGCTTGCGCACTGGACCGCCCTAGGCAAAGAACTATTGCACAGGACCTGAATATGAAAAGGGCTTTGAACTTGTGCATCCAGTATTGGAAGGAGACTTCTTGCGCCTTGTGATTCCGCACTGCCTGCGAACTGCAGGGCAAGTCCTGGCGGTGGGACTGCTCCTCCACTCGGCATGTGCTCAACAGCAGCCCGCAGTGCAACAATCCAAGCTGCAGCCGCCGTATGGCCAAGTTCGGTTCAGTTCCTCCGACCAACGCCTTGTAGATGGTTACAATTGGGCCAAGACTCAAGCCCTCGCGTACATCTTTACCGGCGATCCGGTCGGCAATTGGTATGAGGCCGCTCTGCCAGATCGCAGCGCTTTTTGCATGCGAGACGTCTCCCACCAAAGCATCGGCGCGCAAGTTCTGGGCCTAGCCGAATTCAATCGCAACATGCTTCGGAAATTCGCAGGCAGCATCGCCGAATCCAGAGGTTGGGCCGCGTATTGGGAAATCGATAAGTTTGATGAGCCTGCGCCCGTTGACTACAAAAACGATCGCGAATTCTGGTTCAACCTGCCCGCCAATTTCGATGTCCTCAATACTTGTTACCAGGCCTACCAATGGACGGGCGACGACACCTACTTGAACGATTCCGTTTTTCTTAATTTCTATCGGCGCACCCTGCGCGACTACATCCGCAAGTGGGACAAAGACGGCACTGGCACACCGGAAAGCTACCCCGAGTATGGCCATCGCGGGATCGCAAGCTACAACGAAGACTCCCACCTGCACATCAAGGTGGGAGGCGATTTAGTCGCTGCTGAGTTCGCCGCGTACCTGGCCTCTTCTGCCATCAGTCAACTTCGTGGTGACCTAACCGAATCCATCCGTTCGAAGCAAAAGGCGAAAGTCTTGCGCCAACGGTTCGAAGAAACTTGGTGGAACGCTAAATGGGGCGTGTTCTACTCCGCATTGCTCACCGATGGGAGAATGTATTTTGATAGCTCATCTGCGCTCTTCCCATTGTGGTTTGGCTTGATCGCCCCTGGACCGAAGCTCGAGCAGGAACTCGACATGCTGATGCGCCTGACTGTTCCCAGCGCTAACCGCGATGAGCAGTACGGCAGGCACGACCAGCAACTGCAATTTCAGGATCTGGAGTCGCACCTCCGATTGCCGGGCGTTGAAGAAATGTCTTATATTCCCGAGATTGCGTATCGGTACGGGCGCAACGATTCCGCCTATTCGGCGCTTCTGTCGCTGACAGATCCGGAGCTCAAGCGCCGCGAGTATCCTGAAGTTTCCTTCAGCGTCATTCGCACCATCGCCGTGGGCCTGATGGGCATCGCCCCCGACGCTTCAAAAAGAACGATCAAGACCGTCTCTCATCTCACCAAGGAAACGGAATGGGCAGACCTTGAAAATGTTCCGGTCTTCGGGAACCTGATCACCGTCTCGCACCTGGGGCTCGAACAAACAACACTCCGAAACCAAAGCGGCGCTCCGATCCAGTGGCAGGCGGCATTCCCGGGCTCTTTTACCACATTGATTCTCGACGACCGGGCCGTAAAGGCTCGTCTCAAACAAAACGCCGCAGCCGCGCCGGAGAGCTTTATTATCGTGAATCTGGAGCCCGGCCAGCAGAAAACCGTCCGCTCGCGTCCGGCGATTCGGAGCGGTTCGAATACTGTCAAGTAGAGGATCGAACCCCTTGTAGTGCTCGATTTGGATCTCGAGAATTTATGACCTACGTCCATCGCACGGTGGTCATCATGTTCGAGCGCCCGACAAAGACCCGGGCATCGGACGAGGACGTGCCATCCGACTCAGTTGTTGCCGAGTCTCAGAAGCGAGGCAGTGACAACAGCATCTTCAAGCGACCAACACTTTGGGGCGTGCTCCCGTGGTTCGGGAGTTGGAAGAACGCCTTCTCGAACTATGCCCCTTCTTGGGTGAAATCGGACCCGAAGCGCTTCCCGCGTGCTTATTCTGCCGATGGGAGGCCGCTGGAGATTCTTTCGACTTTGTCAGCGGAGTCCCTCCGATGTGACAGTCGGGCCTTCGCCGCACCGCTAAATCACCTCCGCGAGAAGGATTCCCAGCAACAGACGGTGCTGATGGTGCAAGTGGAAAACGAAGTAGGTTATCTGGGCCGCGGACGGGACAGGTCTCGCGAGGCAAATCTACTATTTCAGGGACGGGTACCAGAGTCATTGGTCCGTACTCTCGCAGCAAAGCGTCTCCAGCTCTCGCCGGAACTGGCAGCGCACTTCAACGAACATGGGCAAAAGTGGAGCGAGGTGTTTGGAGATGCCGCGGACGAAGTATTTATGGCGTGGAACTATGCAGCCTATATCGAGGCCGTTGCTCGCGCCGGCAAAAGTGAATACGCGCTTCCGATGTACGTGAACGCGCAGCTCCCCGCTCCGTTGGAGAGATCTGGCGAGTATCCCAGCGGAGGACCGCACCCTTACTATCTGGAGGTCTGGCGCGCGACAGCGCCTAGCATCGATTTCTACTCTCCCGATATCTACTGGCCAAATTTCGAATATTGGGTCCACGAGTACCAGGTTCCTGGCAATGCAATTTTCATCCCCGAAGCGCGAATGGAGAGCGCTCCGTACAACGCGTTCTACGCCTACGGCCAAGTTCGCGCCTTCGGTTTCAGCCCCTTCGCGATCGACAGCCTGAGCCTGCCAGAGCAGGGCGACGCCCCCAAGCCGGACCTAATGCGGGTGTACGAGTTGCTGGACAGCATCTGCGATCTCTCGTCAGCCGCCCAGGCCGCCGGATCGACGCGCGGTTTGGTCCTACACACAACGAGCCCTCGTCCCACCCAGACAGTTGCCTTGGGAGGGTACCTATTCGAGGCCACGCTCTCGCGGTCCTGGCCGGCGAGGACCATCCTTGCTGATGATAGTGCCATGCTGATCTTGGAAGCGTCTCCCGGAGAGTTCTACATTGCAGGCAGCGGTCTGACCGTCACATTTGCTCGTGACCCCGACGTCGACGGCGTCGCGGGGATCGAAAGCGCTGAGCAAGTCTCCCGAGCTTCCGGACAATGGACCACCGAGAGGCGCCTTAACGGCGATCAAACCAACCAGGGCCGCCAGTTGTTATTGGATGCCCATCGGCCACATATCTATCGTGTGCGCTTGTACTCCATCCTCTCGGAACAGATCCATTAGTCAGTGCCAGGAGACCCGCTTCAGGTATTATTGTCGGGTGAATTTCGAATGTTCAGGAGCAAGTCTTGTCTACTGTACGTTCTCTGTGCATCTTGCGAATGGGTGCGATGTTGTTATGCACGATTGTACTCTTGCTCGTAGGTGTGGCATATCGCGGGGATGGCAGCGAAACCCGAACACGCTGGATTGGCTCCTGGGCTACTTCTCAGCAGCCCGTTGAGCCGGGCAATGCACTAGCTCCAGGAGACCTCCGCGATGCTACCCTGCGCCAAATCGTGCGTTTGTCTCTCGGCGGTAGCGGAATTCGCCTGCGGCTTTCGAATCGGTTTGGCGCTACGCCGCTGCTCGTGATGGCTGTGCACATCGCACGACCGGTCTCGCCGGGTTCAGAGAGGATTGTGCCTGATAGCGACAGAGCCCTCACATTCTCTGGATCGCCAGGCGTTACGATCCCTTCGCACGCCGACTACCTTTCTGATCCGGTCTCATTTCCGGTAAATGCGCTCTCCGATGTAGCCATCACGCTGCACATCGGCGCGGCTCCCGACGAACAGACGGGCCATCCAGGTTCGCGAGCGACTTCCTACATCACACATGGAGACTTGGTTTCGGTGGCAGAGCTCCGCGACGCCAAGACCGTTGAACACTGGTACTTCATCGCCGGAGTTGAGGTACCTGCTCCGCCCGATGCCAGGGCAGTCGTCGTCCTTGGGGATTCTATCACCGACGGACACGGCGCCACGACCAACGGCAATGACCGGTGGACCGACACTTTGGCACGGCGGCTCCAAACATCACCGACTACCCGCAACATCGCCGTTCTCAACCAGGGGATCGGAGGAAACCAGCGGCTCACCGATGGTTTGGGACTGAATGCATTGGCTCGTTTCGAGGATGATGTAGTTGGCCAGCCCGGGGTGCGCTATCTGATCGTTCTGGAAGGAATCAACGACATCGGTTTGCTCGCGCGGAAAGGCGAGGTTGCGCCGGCCGAGCATGAGGCATTGGTTCGGCGGATTGTCGGGGCATACGAACAAATGATCGCGCGCGCCCACACGTATGACATCAAGGTCATCGGCGCGACCATCATGCCCTTTGGCGGGTCGAGCTACTACCGCCCTGGACCAGCGAGCGAAGGAGATCGGCAAGCCGTTAATGAATGGATCCGAACTCCCGGACACTTTGATGAACTCATCGACTTCGACAAGATCGCCCGTGATCCCGAGCATCCGCAGCGCCTGCTGCCCGCCTTTGATTGTGGTGATCATCTTCATCCCTCGCCGGCAGGCTATGCCGCAATGGCCCAGGGCGTACCACTCTCCCTTCTAGCCCCGACGGCAGAACCAGGGCCGAAGATCGCCATTACCTTTGACGACTTGCCGGCACACGGTTCTCTGCCGCCGGGCGAGACCCGAATGGAATTAATCTCAAGAATTATCGTGGCACTGCGGGAGGCCCATGTGCCACCGACGTATGGTTTCGTCAATGGAGCACGCCTTGAGCAACAGCCCGCCGAGGCTGCCGTGCTGCAGGCATGGCTCGCGGCGGGAAATTCGTTGGCTAACCACAGCTGGTCGCACATGAGTCTGAATCAACATTCACTGGAAGACTTCGAACAAGACGTCGTTCGCAATGAACCCGTGCTGATGAACTGGACGAAGGACGAAAACTGGCGCTGGTTCCGCTACCCATTTCTGGCGGAAGGGAACACTCCTGAGAAAAGAACGGGCTTTCGTAGTTTTCTTCGCAAGCGTGACTATAAAATTGCCGCGGTAACCATGAGCTTTGGAGATTATCTTTGGAACGAGCCGTACACCCGCTGCAGAGCCAAAGCCGATCCATCTGCCATCACCACCCTGGAAGACAGCTATCTCGCCGCCGCCGATCAGAGCATCGGATATTATCGGAGCATCTCGCAGACTTTGTATCAGCGGGATATTCCGTACGTGTTGCTGATGCATGTAGGCGCATTCGATGCAGAGATGCTGCGGCGCTTGCTGCAACTGTATCGCGCCAGAGGATTCCAATTCGTCACTCTTCCCGAAGCTGAGCGCGACGACTTCTATCGCAGCGTGACCGATCTGGACCTTGCGGCCGGCCCCGAGACTCTCGAGGAAGTAATGAGCGCCCGCCAACTGTCTCTCCCGTCTCGGTCGGATTTTGCGTCTCAACTTGATTCCCTCTGTCGCTAGCCGGGCGTCTCATCGGTACACGCCAGCGTTCGGCCCCTGGTTCAAAATCGAACCTCATTTTGGATTGGACTACGCTGATCGGCGAAGTAATGTTTCGTGTTTTGCTGGCAGCAGAAAGACCAACGAGACGATGAGGAGACACCACGACAGCGGGCGGAGAGAAGGTTTCATCTGTCCCTCGGATACTGCCTTCATTGTTCCACCATGGGTGTGTCGTCTGATTTCGTCGTCCACCGCAGTTTTCAATCAATTCACGGAGCGTTTCAATCAGACAGAAGAGCTTCCTATGGCGAATCGGCAATCATTGGCCCCCGCCTCACTGCGGCCTAAGCGAGCTGCCTGCGGCGTCGCAGGTCTTCGCTCCGTCACACAGGAGGATTTTACACCCGACAAAACGGATAATCGAGCTGTGCTACCGGTTCATTGGCAAGAGAAGACCGGCAAGAACTGCCTATCGATGGTGGAGCCACAGGAAAAATCCGCAGATGCCGCCCAAAGGAACCGTGAGTGCGAGAAACCAGCGTGCCTCTGGTAATCCTACAAAGCCCATAAGAAGTAGACCAACCACAATCACCAGTCCAATTGGATGGCCAGTCCAAAGTCCTGCCCCGTAACGGCCGAAGGGCATGACCTCGATGAGATTAGGCAAGAGATCGCGCGAGGCTTTCGGAACAGGGCGTCGATGAATGTCCATAGAAATCATACCCTAAGTATTCTATACGCCTCGGAAGCATCCGCGGCAAGCATTTGTACTCTGGCAGTAAAATTCACGCCAACTGGTAAAAGCGTTACAGCTCTATCGGATGCGCCTCACGCAGGCACTCAAGGTGCTCACGAACCCGCGCCGGCGAGGATGCCAGCGCGCGCTTATCGGCGATCGTTTTACGCTCAGAGCGCTGGGTTACTGCGTTGCAATTCTGCGGCGGCCTACTTCGCGTTTTGGCGCAAAAGCTGAAGTCCCGTTGAGGCCAATGGACTCGCAAGCGCACAATGTTCCCGCTGACGAAACATGAACAGCACACTATTTCGTTGGTGCTGCTTGGCAGTACTGCTACTCGGCACCATTTTCGCACTTGCGCAGGAACTGACCCGTTTGCGTGCGCGGGACATGGGTGTACCCATCGGCGGGCTGCCCACGGGACCGCTGAACACCATCACCGATGTCGCTAGAGTGCTGGTCGGACAGACTACCATTGTTCGTGGCGACAACATTCGTAACGGAGCGACCGCGATCTTACCGCACGGAGGCAATCTGTTCCGGGACACGGTCCCGGGAACAGTCTTTGCCGGCAATGCGTTTCGCAAACGCGCTGGCTCAACGCAGGTGAACGAGTTGGGTGAGATTGCGACAACAATCCTGCTGGCCCGCACACTTTGCGTTCCGCATGCAGCGGACGCCCTCATCGAATCCATGCTCGCATTGCCAGGGAACCAAGACGTGATGTCCGTCAACCCGCTGGTCGGCGAAACCAATGACGGGGTTCAGCTCCAGAGTCGATCCCAGGAGCGCTCGTGATCCCAGAACGGGGTGGGCTCGAAATAGCCGGTGCCAGGTTCCAAGTGTTGCCGGACTACATTCTCGTTGAGAGTTACACCAAGACCGGGTCTGTCAGGCACATCAATCCAACCGCGGTTGACGATCGGAGATTTCGTTCCTTCTTCCACTAACGAGGACCACCAAGGCACGTCAAGGGAGTGGTGCTCGAGTGCCAGGAAGTTCCTAGTAGCAGCGGCACAATGCACATTCGCCATACAACTAACCGGAGTTCCCGCGAAGTGCATGGCCATCGGCACGCCGTAATCTTCGGCCAAGTCTCCGATCTTGTGGGTCTCCAGGATACCGCCGGAAGTGGCGAGATCCGGATGGATCTTGCTCACTGCGTGCCGCTCGCACAGCACCTGGAACGGCTCCTTTAGATAAATATCTTCACCAGTGAGAATCGGAGTGGGGCTCTGGTCAGAGATCTGCTTGAGCAGGTCCGTGTACGTCCAGGGAATCACGTCTTCCATCCACGACAGGTTGTATTTTTCATACGCTTTGCCCAGTCGGATGATCGACTTCACGCCAAGATGGCCCAGGTGATCCATGGAGAGCGGAATCTCCATCCCCACCGCATCGCGCACAGCCGCGACATACTGCTCTAGCATCGCAATTCCTTTGTCGGTGACTTCCATCGCCAAAAAAGGATGAGGGAGCTGATTCATCTCCCATTGATTGATGTCTGTGGGATTGGTGAGTGTGCTGGGAGTGTCCGCCACCATCTCGATCCCCAAATCCATCTTAAGCCAAGTGATGCCCATCCCCTCCTTGCGTTCCTTCATGCGCTGGGCGTAGATCTTGGGGTCCTTGGACTCCTCGGTGTCTGCGTAAATGCGGACTTTGTCCCGAAACTTCCCGCCACCAATCATCGCGTAAACTGGCGCGTTGTATACCTTGCCAGCGATGTCCCACAGCGCCATTTCGATCGCGCTGACTCCGCCACCCTGCCGGGCGTGTCCGCCGAATTGCTTGATGCTCCGGAAAGTCTTGTCGAGCTGCAGCGGGTCCTCACCCAGAATTCGGCTCTTCAGAAACAAAGCATAAGTCGGGCTGGCACCGTCCCGGACTTCGCCCAGTCCGTACACTCCTTGGTCCGTATCAATACGAATGATAGGGCAAGGACTCGGCCCGGGCTTCACAATCGTTGCCACGCGAAGGTCTGTGATCTTCAGTTTGGAGGGGCGTGAGTTCGTGTTGACGGTCTTGGGATAAGCCGCTATCGGCTCCGTGGCCATCAGGGCACCTCCCAGTGCCACAGCGGAAGCCGCCAGGAGCTCTCGACGATCAAATACATGCTGGCCGTTCTTACTCATAGCGCTCTGTCCTTTCCCGATGGTGAAGTGCTTTCATGGGTCTTCCCCGGTCTTGACATCAATTACTGCTGTCGAAAACGTTTTGCGGCTTCCGAACGGCCCGGTCTTTTCGAATAATGTAGGGTCCACACCAGGTTTGCGTTTGACAAAACACCTGTCATTTGAGAGTTTCGGGCGTAAATTCAGAATGGTCAAGCCTGGGCGTGGTTCACATGGCCCAATGTGATCGACGGCCCCTTCACTCCGACATAGGAGGCACCGATGACAAGGATCACGAATAGTCCTCTCGACAAACGCAGCATTCATGCAGTTTTGTGCGTGTGTGCGATTGCACTCTTGGCGCCTAGTGCCGTACATGCGCAACTCTTCACGTTCTCAAAGCAGGAACTCATGGACTACACGGCGCAAGAACCATTTGACCGCCTTCCCGACGGCAGGCCAAAGGTGCCGAACGACCTGATGGAAAGAGCGCGCGAACTCTCGTCGGAGGAAGTCTGGGCCGTGCTTCAACAAAAGGGGTTCAACAATCAGTATGCTGACGGATTCCAGGTCTTACATCCCGGAAAGACCATGGTCGGGCGAGCGTTTACAGTTCAATTCATGCCGTCGCGTCCCGATGTTGACGACATTGCCGCAGCCAAAGCAAAAAACAGCGGTCTCCCGCGCCTTACCAATCAAACCGCGATTGACATGCTGCAACCGGGTGATGTGCTCGTCGTGGACCTTTTCGGCAAGAAAGTAAACGGGACCATTGTCGGCGACAACCTTTTCTATTACGTGATGAAGGCTACTGGCGGGGGCGGCCTAGTGGTAGATGGAAGTGTTCGAGATCTCAATGGAATTTCAGAAATCGACATGCCCGCCTACTGCCGCGCTGTCGACCCCACTCCCATCGGGAACGTCATGTTGACTGGTATTAATATCCCCATTCGAATCGGCAGCGTGACCGTAATGCCTGGCGATCTCGTCGTCGGCGATCGCGAGGGCGTCTACTTCATTCCGCCACAGCTCGTAAAGGAGGTGCTGGACCGAGCCGATGAGATCCATATACACGACGAGTGGACAAAAAGGAAATTTGACGAAGGGAAGTACAAGTCGAGTGACATTTACTCCACTCCGACTGATCCCAAGCTGCAGCAGGAGTATCAGGAATACTTGAAGAGGCGGCTAGAGGAGATTCGAAAGCAGCGAAGTCCGAAATAAGGGATGATCATGGGTGTTCTCTCCGAAAAAGAGATCACACGCGGCGGATTCGTCCCGAAGGCTGTAAGCAATCCCCAACGGTCCGTAGTAATAAAAAAACGTGAGAAAGTACCCCGTCAGTACAAACCAGAATGCGAGTCTTCTAATCCTACCGGTCCTCTCGGAGAGACGTTAGCGCTAGAAACGCAGAGAGGGTAGAAGAGGTTCCTAGCGGGCACATGTGGGGCGTGCTACCGGACATCTGACGCTCTTGTTCGCTAAGCGCGTTTGTCCGCCGTCCGCCAGTGGAAACTGAGCTATGTCCCTTAAACGCTCTCGCCACGCCTTCCCCTGGATGGTCAGTAGTAAAGATCGGGCGGGCCTTTGTACTCCTGGACGGTATTGCCACCGTCGACGACGATCATCTGGCCGGTGATGTAGGATGCGGATTCGCAAGCGAGGAACGCGATAGCAGCGGCGACTTCGTCAGCGCGCCCGGGGCGGCCGACAGGCGTATTCTTACCAGCGATGATTTCCTGCGCGGTTGAGGACGCGGTTTCAATCCAGCCGGGCGCTACCGCGTTTACGGTGATTCCCTTGCGCGCAAGCTCGAGTGCGAGGCTGCGGGTCAGACCGACCATGCCAGCCTTGGCCGCACTGTAGGCCGTTGCGCGAGGATTGCTTACGAGTGGGCCGGTGACTGACGAAACATTCACGATACGGCCGTAGCTTGCAGTCAGCATGGATGGCAGAACCGCTTTTGTAACATTAAAAGTGGTTTTGAGGTTGAGCGCGATGCTGTAATCCCAGTCCGCTTCGGTAAGCTCGGCTAGAGACAACGAGAGCGTCTGGTCAGGATTGCCAACCTGAGTCATGCCGGCATTGTTTACAAGGATATCGATACGGTCATGGCGTACGAGGACCTCACGAACCAGCTTGTGAGTGCTCGCGTGATCGCGCAGGTCTGCGGAAAAAGCAAAGACATCGGCGTTCTCCGCGGCGAGTTCGCGAGCCCTCTCTTGGATTCTGTCGGTCGTGGAAGTGATGGCAATTTTTGACCCTTGTTGTGCCAGGAGACGGGCAGTGGCGAAACCTATCCCAAGGGGGCTGCCCGCCCCAGTGATGAGCGCCACTTTCCCGGTGAAGTCCATTTATTGAATTCCCTCGTTTTTCTGAGCTGCAACAGACCGAATCGCTCTTAAAGACTAGCACCTTCAACGCTAAGATTTCGTGTGTTGAGGGTATTTCCAGGTGTCGTCGCGCGAAAAAACCTCGCCTGGCGTTCGCAATGGCGATTGTGGAATTCACCACAACCGGAATTCTATGGCGCTCCAGGACAGCAACTGATTTGTATTTGACTCGCGAGCTCCTCGAAGAGAAGATCCGGAATAGAATGCGCCGTTCGTTTTGGACACGCGCGATCCGCTCGCCTATTTCGGTGTCTCTTTTTTGCTGGTTTCATCGTCCCTAGCGGCGATGCTAGTTCCCGCACTGCGAGCAACGAGGGCGAATCCCGTGCATCCCTTGCGCGAAGAGTGATTTGCCGGACGACCTGGATAGAAGGGCCTTGTTTGACGATACCGCGCGACGTGTCCATATACTCGAGTGTACGGAGAAACAGGTTCCGGCCCAGAAACGGCGTTCGAGGAGGGCACCGGTAATGCGCCGCAGCGGGACTTGCATTCAAGTGTGCGGTAGGGCGTTGTCCTAAAGCTTGGCGTTTTTGCGGACCGACTGCACCACTTGACTGATCGCATCGATGACAACGTCGGGCCTGTCAATGATGATGAAATGCCCGCTCTTTTCCGCAATGACCGGCTTACTGTTTTGAGAAAGTGACAACAGTTTACTGTGCAACTCGGTGTCCCGCGCACTGTCAACCGTCGTGACATCAACGACCGGCTTGTCGCCGAGCGCGTGGCTGTGTCCTCTGGTGATCGCGTCGGCCTCCGCAACACATCCCGGCATCATTTCATGGTTTGATTGCAGAGCCTTTTGACTTCGGGTTTGCGCCATCGCCCAAAGATGAAGCTCGCGATCCCGGGCTGATAATTTGCCGAAGTTCGGGTCGCTCTCGATTCCAAAAGCAACGGGCCCTCCGCCGCTGGGAGTTGAAGGCATTGGAGGCGGCAACTGTGGCGGGACTCTCGCATCGCTATGAGGAGGGGCGAGTATCAACATGCCGTCTGGGATTGCCATGGCGTGATCGACAAAAACCATGCCCGCTACTTCGTCTGGATATCGACCCGCGTAGAGCCGCGCCACCAATGCACCAAGTGAGTGCCCAACAAGCACATAAGGTCCCTTGATCCCCGCATTCTTCAATGCCGTGTGCACCTCGCTGACCCTCAGGGCGCAAGAATCTTTCGGACCGTCGTCGCTCCAACCGATTCCTGAGTGGTCATACGAACACACCTGAGCGTCTTTCGCGACTTCGGGTTGAACCAGCCCCCAATTGAAAGAGAACCCTGCGCCCACGATAACAACTGTCGGGCTCCCTGTACCCGCGCAATAGAGGTGAACCCGATAGCCACCCACATCCACCAACTTGCCCAGCGGTGCGGGCGGGTTCTGCGCCGTACCAGCTGTTTGCGCCGGGGTCGCGATCGGGACTATGAAGAGCAGGCCAAGAACAATAGTAAGTCGTTTGTAGAAAACCATGTATGCAGCCCTCCCGTGCTTCGAATCGATTGGATTGAATCCCTACTAATTTCGTTGCCCAACGGCAGTGTGTCATTGCCTGATTCGGAAACTTCAAAATCCATTTCTCCGGTAACGGCGATTTCGTTCGCGGTGTCAACGGTGATTGAAGCGGAGAGCAGATGTTCGCGCTTGCGAACATCGCCAACGAACGCAGGTTCGAAGACCAACCGCAACGCGAGTCGTGCATTGTCGCGGATGACCTGCCCGTAGTATGGCGGATCGCCATAGATGAATTCGGCCGCGAAGCCGAGCTTATTTGTATAGAAATCACAGGAACTCTTGATGCTCGAAACGAAGAGTTGTGCCGAGATGGAGCTGAGAATGGGACGTGGCGTCGGCTGTCTGGGTTCATCGGTCATGGCATCTGCTCCTGATTTGAGCGCCTGCCACCCGTCGAACCCCATTTGCCGCGCGACAAGCTCCTGAGCGCCCACGAGCCTGAAGCTTGACTCCAGTATCTGCACGTCCCCGATGTGGCGAAATCGGGGTAACGCGGCCCTGATTTGAGCTGCGACGGGATAGTACCGTTCACGATGCCAACGCAGATACTGTTTGGCTTGCTTTTTGAGATTTTCGATATTCGGCATAGGCGCAGTGGTGTTTACTGACCGTAGGTGGGAGTTGCCCTTTCGATCTGCACCGATGCGCCCTACGCAGCAGTTAGAGGTTGCCTCGATCAGCGCGGGATTGTCGATAGTGTAGCCGAGCCTTATGAGGCGCAACCGGAGTTGTGGCACAGATGAACGGCAGAACTTAGTTAGGTCGGATTAGCAGTTCGCGATGGAAACGCTGACGCTCCTCATAGAAGGGACTCGTGGCCAGACTAAGGTACGCCTCGTCTGACCAATGCGTTCCGCGGCGTGCCAAACAAACCGGAAGTAATGGCGCGAATCTGGTCTGTCGGTTGTACTTCCGGCCTGCCCCGTGACTCGGGCTGAATCAGCAATCGCCCACACTTTCCCTCGGTAAACACTACGCGGCTTTGTGCGATGTTTCGTTCTTTTACATGTCGCTCCGAAAATCATAGAAGACCCGAATGAGGTTGCCGTCAAGATCGGCGGCCATAAACTCGCGTAGCTTCCACGGTTTGTCCTCGGGCTCGGAAACGTGGCGCCCGGCCAGACTCGAATTTGGCGACCCTCTGCTTAGCGGGTACGCAGTACAAAACTCTAACTGCCGCTGCTGGTGTCGCTTACGTCAGCCGAATTTCATCCATGTAGCATGTTACACGACCTCTTTGTATGTTGTTGATTTCAAATGCGCTTCTAATTCTGACGAGACAGAACGTCGACCAGCAAACTGGCGAGATGTTCTGCTCGCAAACTCTCGATGCGTTCAGGTTGGCCACCGCCCGCGGCGACCGGATGAAACGATTTCGGCCATAGGGGCACTATCCTTTAGCGCTATCGGCAGGAAGTGTGCCCTCGTGACTAATCAAGCCAAGCTACGGCGGGCAGCCGCTGCGGGCGAAGTGGGCCGGGTCTATGGACGTTTTTAAACTCGCATTCGAAACCACTATCGTGGGCCTACTGACGTTTGTCTGGCTGGGCGTTGCGACTTATCTTCTTTTCCCTGACTTCAAACTCGACTCGATCAAGGAAAGACTTCCAGCGCTGGTGAAGGACAATCCGACCGCAATCGGCATAGGGGCTCTGATTTTGGCATATTGTCTGGGCTCGGCGATCTTGCCGATCGCCAACCAGTTAGTGAACGACGAGCACTGGCCGCTGAATGAGAGCGGCATCCGGTGTCAGGTCTTCACAGAGCAGGGACACTGGTTGAAGAACGTGGGTGTCGACGAGCTGCCCAAGGGGAAGGACTTTTCGCTAGCAGAATTGGAACCCGGTCACTGCTCTTATTGGGCGCCGATTTTCACCGCGAGACCCATCGGAATTCGAGCGCGAATATGGCGGTTCCTGCGACTTTTGGTGGGGTCCTCCGTGGCCAGCTCTCGAGAGGGCGTAAAGAGCGAAGAAGCGTTGTTGAAGATAGTCGATGCGCTCGAAAGAGGAAGGGCGGACAAAAACCGGGCGGCGCTGTGCCAAGTACAAGACAGCGCAGTCCTGGCGGAAGTCTGCGGTTATTTTGAAGCGGGAAAAGACAAGGAAGCGCTGGGCGTAATCTGCGGCGACGCCGGCGGAGAAATAGACAAAACCGTAGCGGCAAAATGCGATGAATTCAAAGCAGGAAAAATACTGACGATTTTTCAGGAACAAGAGATAACGGTACTGAACCAAGGCGCGGACAAGACGGAGCGCCTGAGGCAATTGCATGAACGAATCGTGGTTCTGCGCGGCGCGGTCTTCAGCGGATTCGTGCTGTTGTTGATCTGTTTGTTTGCCTTTTTCGCCCGCATGAATGGGAGCAACTCGAACTGGTTAAGACCGGCTTGCGGAATCTTGATCGCCGTTCTTTTCTCGGTGTTCGGCTTCTTCAACGGTTATCGCGATCTCGTCAACCAGGATATTTTCGATACTCCGGTGCTGGAAATTCTGCTGGTAGTCATTACGCTGTTTGGGGGGGTCCTCGCGTTTAGGAGAGCAAACACTCCGCGGTTTCTGACGAAGCGGTATGTGCTCGTCGCGCTATTTTTTACGGGGCTTACTTATGGCGGCTGGATGTGGTCGGAAATTCTTTACGACCAGCAGGTTATCGACGCGTTCGCTATTCTGCAGAACGGAGCGGAAACGCCGAAAGAGGCACCTCGGCCGTAACATCGCTCGGGCGCCCTCTAGGCGACCAAGCCGGAACGAACGGGCGAGCGCGGCAAAACATGTCCGCGCATTGTGGCTGTGCCGCCCGCGATGCGGACAAAGGGTGGCGGGTTACTCGTGGCGCAGGGCCACTATGGGTCGACGCGCATGGCGCGGCGGGCTGGGATGTAGCGCGGCTAGAGCTACGAACGTCAGGAGGGCTGCGACGGCGGTAAACGTTAGTGGGTCCGCGACGCTAACGCCGAAGAGCAGGCGAGACATCAGGCTCTGGGCAAGAGCGGCGGCGACACCGATGGTGACGCCGAGCACGGCCATCCTGGCACGGTGTCCAAGCACCATGCGGAGTACGTCGCTGCGCTGGGCGCCGACAGCGATGCGCACGCCAATTTCGTTAGTGCACTGGCCGACCAGGTAGGAAATCACACCGTAAATTCCCACGCATGCGAGCACCAGGGCAAGCGCAGCGAAGACGCCGAAAAGAATCATGGAGAGTCTGCGGGGAGCCAAGGAGTCGGAGAGGATTTCGTCCATCGTTTGGATGCTGTAAACCACTTCGCAAGGATGGATTTCCGCGACCGCGTGACATACAAGACCCATGATTGCAGCGGGATCACTGCGGGTGCGTAGCACGACGGCGACGGCACTCGCTACCAAGAACCAGCGATAACTGCCATCACGTTTGCGTAGCCGCAGCTCCAACTCGAAAGTGGAGCCACCGGGGCGAGCACTATCGGAATAAGTGCGCGCCGCACGTTCTCGGTCATCAGGATGAATAAACGACGACCGGAAAGAAACAAAAGTCCCGGGTGTTTGCCGCCACTCTTCAAGACTAAGGCCGACGTAATCGAGCCCAATGCGATTGGCATAAAGACGTTCGCTCCCGGTCCGAATACAGAAACAAGTTGAGGAACGAGGTCGACTATCTGGCGGAGCTCCGATTCCTGCTCGCGGATCTTGTCTTCCGCCCGCTTGCGATCTTCGATGTCGGTGACGACGCCATACCATTTGACGATGTTGCCGGCTTCATCTCTCAGCGGCACGCCCCGCACCAAGTGCCAGCGGTATTCTCCATTTGCTCGACGGATGCGAGTTTCGTACTCGAAGTTTTCTCCACTCACGAGGCAGGCCCGCCACTGAGCGACGATCCCATCGACGTCCTCAGGATGAACGAAAGCTGTCCACTTCGACCCGGTTACGTCGTCAAGCGTGGCGCCCAGATAGTCCAACCCAGGCCTAGTGAAAGTAATCGATGCAGCCGTCAGGCCTGGCTGTGTGAATCAGCGCAGGGATCGAATCGACGAGAAGCTGAATGTTCAACAACTCGCGTTGCTGTTCTGCCGAGGCCATGGTGCGAATAAGAGAATCGGGGTATCTACTCGACCGCGACGATTGCACCGATACGTTGTGGCAGCTATGTGGGCAGTCACTGCGGTCGCGAGAACTCCTGCTCACGAGGCAGACACGCTCATCTACCTGTGCGCAAAGTGCGTCTTTGGACCGAATGGACCGAGAATCAAAGTCAAAGCTGATCAGAAAATCATTGTAAATAACATGCACGGTAGAGGTTGCACGTGGTGGGTGGGAAGATCAGTTTGCGCGAGCATCTGCAAACAGAGCAGAGGGTCAAAGGTGAAGACACATTCTTTTTAATCTTGTTAATTCAATGAGACGGCGCGCCCGGCCAGACTCGAACTGGCGACCCTCTGCTTAGCAGATACGCAGTATAAGACTCTAAGTGCCGCTGCTGGTGTCGCTTACAGGGGAACTCTCCATTTATCTCGCCCTTGAACTGGGCCGAAGTTGGACTGAAACACTTCAGTTGGTCTCATCATCTTCACTGTCGCCCGTCTTCGATTCCCGGCGTGAACTCTAAGGGTGCTCGTGGGGAGGGGGCCCCAGCTTGAGCCACGCCTGACGCGCGGCATCGTTTCCAGGGTCTACTTTCAAAACTCGATCGAGAATTTCGCGAGCGTTCTCGAGATCCTCCAACATGAGATAGGCTCGCGCAAGGTCGAGGTAAGCCGGGGTATAAAGTGGCTCGATTTGGAGCGATTCTTTATATAGGCCGATCGCTGCCATAGAGTTCCCTTGCTGGAGCCGAAGATTTGCCAACTTAGTTCGAACCTCCGGAGACCTATAACCGAGGTCGATGGCTCTTTGCAAAGCCTCGCCTGCGCGAGCTCCGTCGCCGGGTCGCACCACGAGCAAAACCAGCCCATAGGTAGCTTGAACCTCGGCGTCGTCCGGAAACTCCCGCGCAGCTTGTTGTAGCACTGCAAAGCCTTTTTGTCTGAGTTCCGGATAATGTCCCGCCACTTGAGGATACGCAAGAGCCAGACTCCGCAAATCCGGTTTTGCATCCTCAAAGCCAAGTGGCCGGGAATCGTAGACAAGCTCGTCCGAGGGCGCCAGCGAAAGCTCATCCCGAGCCAGGAGATTCTCCGATGGATCGCGAAGAATGCGGTGATCTGTCGCCGACGCGTGGTTCATATTCTCAATCGCTTGTTTTGGCATGTGACACATCACGCAGCTGTCGGGTGGAGAAGTGGATTGTCTTCTTGCAAGAGGCGCCCGGCAGGACTCGACCGTGTGGCAAGTGAGGCATCGCCCACGGAAGTCCTCTGCCGCCTCCGCTCCGCGCAATTGCACGTGCGGATCATGGCAGGTGATGCAACCCAGGCGTCCTTTGCTTGCAATCGCGCACCGGCTGAGTCTTAGCTGTTCAAATTGACTCAGAGCGAGGGATCGGTTTGCCTTGACCTTTGCAGGAACAGAAAAAACGGCCACCACTTTATCCAGCGGTGTTCCGGGCCGGAAGTCGAGGTCGTTTTTCCCCGGCCGCAGGACCCGGGCGTCGCCGAGGAAGTGGCACTGCGCGCAGACATCGTCACGGATTTCCGCGGGCATTGTCGCAGGGTTAACAATAGCGTAGTCGATCGGACCCTCAGGGGGAGCGCTCTCCTTGCGTTGTTTGACATGGATTGCGCCGGGACCATGGCAACGCTCGCAGGCAATGCTCAGAAATCGAAAGGCAGGTTGCTGAAAGTGGTTCGGTCTGTCCGCAACGAAGCGCGGTTGTCCAGCATGGCAGTCCACGCATAATTCTACAACCGGGCGCGTGAAGTCCCGAAACAAAGACGTTTCATATCCCGGAGAAAGATCCCATCCATTTATGCGCGTGTAGAAAGAAATCGGTGAGACGAAGAAGGCATCGCCCTTGCCGACCAGATAGCTCTTACCGACTTCGCCTGCACCCACAATATAGGCGATTTCATGTGTCTCGGAAAAAACAAGCTGGCCCTTGGCGTCGCGCTGCGATTCCTCGTGGTACATTTTGCCGTTGCGGGCGTAAACGCTATAGGTGCGGTTCAGGGTACTGCTGGAGAAGGTAACGGGCTTTACCAAAGACTGTAGATCGTCCTGAGAGGGAATCGAAGCCGATCTACCCATCGCAGTTTGTTTGAAACTTTTGTATTCAACGGAGTGGCACGATCCGCAAACCTGGTCGCCAACATACTCCACGCCAGTTTGCGTGTTCAGATAATGGGCTCGCTCGGGTTTTTCGGCCCCAAGTTCCTGGGACGCATCGTGGGCTAAAGCTCCGTGAGAGGCCGCAAGTGTCAGGGAGATTGCTACTGCGGCGAGCGAGAGCTGCAACGGGATTCGCCACAAGTTAATGTCGCGTTGCGAACGAAGCTTGGTAGGGCGCGGAGCGAGCATGCGACGTGAATTTTAGACGCTTTATCTTCCGAAGAGCAATCGTTCCAGCAAGGGACCGAGGGCCAAGGCAGGGAGATAGCTCAACGCTACGAGAATTATCAGACATATTGTGAGCAGGACCCCGAACGTAAGTGAATGGGTCGGAAGAGTTCCTGGCGAAGGAGGTGTAATTCTCTGACGACCAAATAAAGATGCCAACGCCAATGCAGGAATTGCCAAGCCAAACCTACCTGCCATCATCGCTAAGTCTGTGGTGAGGTTGTAAAACGTAGTGTTCACGCTGAGACCGGCGAAGGTTTGGCCATTGTTGGCGAAACAGGAGGTATAGGCAAAGAGAATCTCAGTGAAACCGTGAGGACCGGCATTGGTGGTCAAGCCGGCCAAACCTGCTTTGGTTGTCACGGCGATGGCCGTGAGCGAGAGGATGAAAAGTGGCGCAGCCAAGGCATAAAGCATGATCATTTTGTTCTCAGCTGGTCCTATCTTCTTCCCCAGGTATTCAGGCGTACGTCCAATCATGAGTCCGGCGAGAAACACAGCGATCGCGGCAGCCATGACCATGCTATAAAGACCGGACCCGAGCCCTCCGAAGACAAGCTCTCCTAGTAGCATGTTTACCAACAAAACCATGCCACCGAGCGAGGTGTAGCTGTCGTGCATCGAGTTGTAGGATCCGGTGGCAGTGTTTGATGTAACGACGGCCGTGAGGGCCGAGCCGCCGATGCCGAAGCGCACCTCCTTCCCTTCCATGTTTCCACCAGACTGGGAATGACTATTTCGGAAATCCACCGCAGCGAGGCGGAGATCCCCACGTTGCTCAAAGTAATGTACGAATACCAATCCGCAGCCAAAGAGAAACACCATCACGCAGTAGAAAAGCCAACCCTGCCGAGGCTGGCCGACCATCCTGCCGAAGGTGTTAGTCAATGCCGCAGGCAGAAGCACGATAGCCAACATTTCGATGAAATTTGTAAGCGGCGTGGGGTTCTCATACGGATGAGCGCCGTTCGCGTTGAAGAAGCCGCCTCCGTTTGTGCCGAGATTCTTGATGATCTCCAATGCGGCTACGGGACCCTGGGGTATGACCTGCTGGGCACCCTCGACGGTAGTGACGACCGTGTAGTGGCGGAAGTTCATCGGAACGCCCTGCCAGACGAGCAGTAAGGCGCCCAGCAAGGCGCCGGGCAACAGAATCCAGAGTAGCCCGCGTGTCAGATCAACCCAAAAGTTGCCGAGCGTATCGCAGCGTTGTCTAGCAAGTCCGCGGATGAAGGCAATACCCACGGCTAATCCCGCAGCGCCAGCCAGGAAGTTCTGTGCGCAGAGTCCCACCATCTGGCTGAAGTAGCTCATCGTGGTCTCGCCAGCGTAGGCTTGCCAAGTAGTCGTCGTCGAAAAGCTGATCGCCGTGTTCATGGCTAGGTCTGGGGATAACGGCGTCGTTTGGTACTGCGGAAAGAACCAAGGAAGAAATTTCTGCATTCTCAGAATGGCGTACAGAAGCAGAGTACCGATCAAACCAAAGAGCACGAAACATGTCGCATACTCCATGGCAGTCATCTCCACATCCTGATTAACCCGAGTAACGCGGCAAATCAGCCGCTCAACGGGAAGACACAAACGATCAAGGGCTGTGCGTTCTCTGGAAAAGACCCTTTCCATGTAGCTGCCAAGCGGTTTCACAAGGATCGTAACGATCGCTACAAACAACAGGTATTGAATTGAGGTGTAAAGATTCACAAGCCCCGCTCTGAAGGCGGCGCCGAGCGCCGGATTCCCTGAAATATAAACGAGTAACCGATCCCGATAAAATGATCCGGTGCGGCCGACGATAAGCCCACCCCAACGTGAAAATCTAGCTGGTGTCGCTTTGCAAGTTTTAATGCTGTTCCGAAGTGAAGCAGGTGCTGCGGCCCACCACGTTCTGGAAAGCTGCCTGCATACTCGACAAACGCATCCCATGGTCCCGTTAATTGCCGATCCAACTCAAAGGTGGACTCGCCTGTCACATTTCGTGTGCGGCCCTGCGTGGGCCAGTACAAAGAGAGCATGCCGGCCGCCGTCCACTTGGACGTTATTGCCCGGGACCAAGGCACTTGCAATCCAGGATCGTACCCGCCACTGGACACTGTGTGGGCGCCAGTCGGGAAACTGAGAAACAGGATCGCAGACACATCGAATCCACCCACCGTGGGGCCAAGCTGTTCTTTTACTCCCACAGCGAAGTCCCCGAATCCCGAGCCGAGGCCGCTGGTAGTGTTCAGGTTTTGGTAGTAGTCCGGCACCGTGAAACGAAGCTCGGTCCTCGAGGCGACACCAAGCCGCAGTAAAGTCTCCGGGCCGTCAATGATGCTCTGCCCCTGGCTGCTGGTTTCAAGGAAACCATTCTCCAGCTGAATGCTGCCGTTCGGGACGACGATGCTGGAGTTCGTAATCGCCGGACGATCCGTAGCGATCGTGCTCGGAGAAACAGCACTTGCAGACTGATCCTGGCCATGGAGTCGCGCAACTCCGGCCAAAATGAATATCAGCAGCGAGGTGAAACTGCGAGTGAGCATCGCCAGAGTGGGCCGTACCGTGCTGTCCCGGCAAACACAGTAACATACAGCGATGCCGCCGGTTCGACGCTGCAATCTCAAATAGGACGCACTGAAACAAGGCCGAAAACATCATGCTCCTGCCATTCTCAACGCAACGGCGATTGCTGTCACGAAACCAGCAATCCGGAGCTGTGTCGTGCTATCACCTCGGCGATTGTGCCTGGATCACGGGCTATGCGGAAGTAATTCCACGAGACCCGATTGGCGCCACTACTTGCGGCTTCCCGACTATCCTTGCTAAACCATGGTTATCACTTCCCACAAGCCGGTTTCCGGATTGTTTCTGGGTTGCCAACAACGTATGAAGGCTCCAAACAAAATGGTGAGCGCGGCCCGCAAAGTGGGGCGCCACTGAGGGAGTTCTTACGAAGCGAGCCGTTGCTTCAAGGCGGTAAGGGTGCCAGGGTTCGCCTTGATCTTGAGACAAACACCCTTTTCGTCGTACGACTCGCTGAGCACGTGGACGTTCTTGCGAATGTCGGCGAGCACACCTTCCTTGCCGTAGGGAACGACGAGCTCGACCTCAGTCATAGTATCGAGAAAGAAAGTGACGAGACGAGAGTGAAGTGCCTCGATGTCCTGGGGGTTGAGCGCGGACATCGCAATGGCCTCGGGGAACTCTCTCTCCAGCAAGGCCTTTCGCGAAGAATCGGCGATGTCGATCTTGTTTAGGATCACCAGAGACGGGAGCTTTCCCGCCCCAATGTCTTCGAGCACTTCTTTCGTCACCTGAATGTGAGAGCGGAACGCCGGATCGGCCGCATCCACTACGTGGAGCAGAAGGGAGGCGTCCAGCGCTTCGTCGAGAGTCGACCGGAATGAGGCCACCAGATCGTGGGGAAGATTTCGAATGAAACCAACCGTGTCGGAAACGAGAATCCGGGGTTGCGTCTCGGGGTGCAACGCTCGCACGGTGGTATCCAGGGTCGCAAAGAGCCGGTCGGCCACGAGCACTTCGCTTAAAGTGAGCGCCCGCATGAGCGAAGACTTTCCGGCGTTGGTGTAGCCGACGATGGCGACCTTGGGCAAACCTTCGCGATGACGACGGCGCTCGACTTGCTCTCGATGGACCGCTTTGAGCTCTCGTTGCAGCTCGCTGGTGCGGTCCCGGACTTTCCGGCGCTCGATCTCATGAAAGGACTCGCTGACCCCTCTTGCGCCACGTCCTCCACCCCTTCGCTCTTTGGCCCCGGACACGCGCTCGCGGGGCGCGAGGTACTTGAGCCTTGCCAACTCCACTTGAAGTTGCGCTTCTTTGGTGCGAGCATGCCGATGAAAAACCTCGAGGATGATGGCCGGCCGATCGTAAACCTCGACGCCGGTCGCTTCTCGAATGTTTCTCACTTGTGTGGGGGTCAGTTCGTGATCGAACACCACGCTTTCGGCTATGCTGGGCGCCTTCACGAGTTTGCTTAGCTCATTCAGTTTTCCCGGCCCGATGAGAGACGCAGCCGTAGGGGATTGCAATTTTTGCGTA
>Ga0210403_10001362_pt1 | contig 23342 bp, 21 predicted proteins | sample IncBWC19MmetaG_FD_150863 | JGI IMG/M metagenome (GOLD analysis project Ga0210403, IMG submission 150863) | Forest soil microbial communities from Barre Woods Harvard Forest LTER site, Petersham, Massachusetts, United States - Inc-BW-C-19-M | ecosystem: Environmental > Terrestrial > Soil >... | reverse complement strand
CGAGCTCGAGCGGCGGCCCGGCATAAAAGCCCATATCGTGAGCGGCAAGGACGAGGCGCGCTTCTCGGGGTTCGGCGTGATCTGCGGCATGCCCGACGCATCGGGCGTGATGGGTGATCTGGGCGGCGGCAGCCTCGAGCTGGTGGCGCTGGGGCAGGGCCGGCTCGGCGCCTCGAGCACGCTCCCGGTCGGACCGCTCCGGCTGATGTCGTCGGGCAAGAGCGATCCCAAGAAAACCGTGCTCGACGCCATCGAGAGCGTGCGCTGGCTGCGCGAGGAGACGGGCAAGACCTTTTATGCCGTGGGCGGCGCGTGGCGCTCCTTCGCCCGCCTGCACATGGAGCAGGCGGGCTATCCGCTGCACATCATCCATCACTACGAGGTCGCCGCCGAGGAGGTCCGCGCCGTGGCGCGGCTGATCGCGGTGCAGAGCGCCAAGTCGCTGGAGAAGATGCCAGGCGTGTCGCGCCGCCGCGTCGACACCCTGCCGCTCGCCTGCCTGGCGCTCGACCGGCTGTTGGCCGCGCTCAAGCCCAGGACCGTGGTGTTCTCCGCTTTCGGCCTGCGCGAGGGCTTCTACTATTCGCGCCTGAGCGAGGCCGAGCGGGCGCGCCATCCGCTGATCGCCTTCGCCGAGGAGCAGGGGGCGGACTGGCGGCGCTTCGACCTCGCGCCGTCCGAGATCTTCGACTGGCTCAGCCCGGTCTTTGCCGGCGACAGCGAGGACGACCGCGTGCTGCGCACCGCCGCCTGCCACCTGAGCGACATCTCGTGGAACGACCATCCCGACTATCGCGCCGAGCAGGCCTATATCCGCGTGCTGCATCTGCCGGCGCCGGGCATGAGCCATCGCGAGCGCGCCATCCTGGCGATGACGCTCGCCTATCGCTACAAGAGCGACCCCAAGTCGGCGATGCTCGACACCGCGCTCAGGCTGTCCGATGGCCGGGGACGCAGCTTCGCGCGTCGCCTCGGCGCCAGCCTCAGGCTGGCCTACAACCTCTCGGGCGGCGCGCCCGGCCTGTTGCCGCAGATCCAGCTCCGGCGCACCGATCGCGAGCTGCGATTGATCGTGCCCGCTACCGCCAAGGGCAGCCTGGGCGACGTCACGGCGCGGCGTCTCGAGAGCGCGGCCGAGGCGTTCGAGCTCAAGCCGGTGATCGTGAGGGCTTAGAGCATATCTCGTTTGAGTCTTGCCGGACCGCAGGCCCGCCTCATGTGCTTTGGTGACGGCGCACATATGAGTATGAGCGGGCCTGGAGGCCCGCGGTCCGGCAAGAATGAGTTTAGTCTGCCGCCGTGGCCTTGGCCGGCGCGATCGGGATGAGCTTGGCCTGATCGCCCGCCAGGGACAGCGCCAGGCGGCCTTCGATCAGGTCCACCGCGTCGCTGCCGAACACCTCGCGGCGCCAGCCCCTGAGTGCCGCGATGTCGCGCTTGCCCGCGGCCAGGCGGTCGAGCTCGTCGGCGCTGGCGACCAGGCGGCCGGCGACGCCCGCCTGCTCGGCCTTGAGACGGAGCAGCGTGCGCAACAGGTCGACGACGGCGCTGGGTGCGCGCAGCTGCTCGGGCGGCTTGTCGCGCGTCGGCAGTTCGGCCTCCGGCACGGTGCGCGCCCGCTCGATCGCCTCCATGAGTTCGCGGCCCTGCCAGCCCTCGGCGAAGCCGCGGCCGAGGCCGCGCGTCATGGCGAGGTCCTCGGTGGTCTTGGGTGAGTGGCTGGCGATTTCGAGAAGCTGTTCGTCGCGCAACAGGCGCTGGCGCGGAATGTCGATGCGCTGGGCGGTGCGCTCGCGCCAGGCGGCGACCTCCTTCAAGGTGCCCAGCAGGCGGGGCGAGGCGCCGCGCGGCTTCAGCCGGCGCCACGCCTGTTCGGGGTCGGCGCGGTAGGTCGCCGGGTCGTTCAGCACCGCCACTTCCTCGGTGATCCAGGAGAGGCGCCCGGACTTCTCGAGCTGGCGCCGAAGCTTTTCATAGACGACGCGCAGGTGGGTGACGTCGGACAGCGCATAGGAGATCTGCCGCTCGCTGAGCGGCCGGCGGCTCCAGTCGGTGAAGCGGCTCGACTTGTCGATCTTGGCCTTGGCGAGCTTGGTGGCGAGGGATTCGTACGATGCCGCCTCGCCATGGCCGCATACCATCGCCGCGATCTGGGTGTCGAAGAGCGGCTGCGGCACCTTGTTCATGCGCAGGTAAAAGATCTCGAGGTCCTGGCGCGCCGCATGGAAGACCTTCAGCACCTTGGCATTGGCCATCAGCTCGTCGAGCGGGCCAAGGTCGATGCCTTCCGCCAGGGCGTCGATCGCCGCCGCGTCGTCCGGGCCCGCCACCTGGGCCAGGCAGAGCTTGGGCCAGTAGGTGCGCTCGCGCATGAACTCGGTATCGACGGCGATGAATTCGGTCGCGGCCAGGGGCTTGCAGAAGGCCGCAAGGTCGTCGGTCGTGGTGATGAGTTTCATTAAGATTTCTCTATAGCGGGCCAGGCCCGCTGCGGCAAAGCCGGACCGCCAAAAAGCCCCGCTTGGCTTGACTTGGCCGGTCAATCCGTGCCTTTTGCCCGCCCATAAAAGCCCGGAAAATCAGTAATGTCTTCTGTCTACCGAACCCATACGTGCGGCCAGTTGCGGCCCGAGCATGTCGGCCGTCAGGCCCGCCTGTCGGGCTGGGTCCAGCGCAAGCGCGACCACGGCAACCTGCTGTTCATCGACCTGCGCGATCACTATGGCGTGACCCAGGTGGTGGTGGACGTTTCCAGCCCGGTGTTCGAGACCGCCGAGTCGGTGCGCGCCGAGAGCGTCATCACCGTGAGCGGCAAGGTGGTGGCGCGCGAGGCGGCCACCGTGAACCCCCGGCTCGCCACCGGCCAGGTCGAGCTCGACGCCGCCGAGATGGTCGTCCAGTCGATGGCCGAGACCCTGCCGATCCCGGTGCATGTCGAGAACGACACGACGCCCGAGGAGCTCCGGCTCAAATACCGCTTCCTCGACCTGCGCAAGGACAAGCTGCACAGGAACATCGTACTGCGCAGCCAGGTCATCGCCTCCTTGCGCCGTCGCATGATCGAGCAGGGCTTCATGGAGTTCCAGACGCCGATCCTGACAGCCGACAGCCCCGAGGGCGCGCGCTCGTACGTGGTGCCGAGCCGCCTCCATCCCGGCAAGTTCTACGCGCTGCCGCAGGCGCCCCAGATGTTCAAGCAGCTCCTGATGGTGTCGGGCTTCGACCGCTACTTCCAGATCGCGCCCTGCTTCCGCGACGAGGATGCGCGCGCCGACCGCGCGCCCGGCGAGTTCTACCAGCTCGATTTCGAGATGAGCTTCGTGACGCAAGAGGACGTGTTCGCTGCCCTCGAGCCGGTGCTGGGCGGCGTATTCGAGGAGTTCGCTTCGTTCGGCCGCGAGACGCCGCGCAAGGTGACGTCGTTCCCGTTCCCACGTATCCCTTATGCCGAGGCGCTGCTGACCTATGGCACCGACAAGCCCGACCTGCGTAACCCGCTCAGGATCGTCGACGCCGGCGAGGTGTTCGCCGGCTCCGATTTCAAGGTGTTCGCCGGTATCGTCGCCTCGGGCGGCGTGGTGCGAGCGCTACGCGCGCCCAAGGCCGCGAGCCAGCCCAGGAGCTTCTTCGACAAGCTGAACTCCTGGGCCCAGGGCGAGGGCAAGCCCGGTCTGGGCTACATCGTGCTCGAGGGCGGGGCGGGGAAGGGCCCGATCGCCAAGTTCGTCACCGGCGAGCGGCTGGCGAAGCTCAAGGCGCTGACCGGCGGCGAGGACGGCGACGCGGTGTTCTTCGTCGCCGACAAGCCCGAGGCGGCATGGAAGTTCGCAGGTCACGCGCGCACCAAGGTCGGCCAGGAAATGGGGCTGATCGCCGAGGACGCCTTCGAATTCTGCTGGATCGTCGACTTCCCGATGTTCGAGTACGACGAAACGGCGAAGAAGATCGACTTCAGCCACAATCCGTTCTCCATGCCGCAGGGCGGGCTGGAGGCGCTGGAGACCCAGGATCCGCTCACTATCAATGCCTGGCAGTACGATATCGTCTGCAACGGCATCGAGCTCTGCTCGGGCGCCATCCGCAACCATCGGCCGGACATCATGTTCAAGGCCTTCGGCATCGCAGGCTACAGCAAGGAAGAAGTCGAGCGGCGGTTCGGCGGCATGCTGAACGCCTTCCGATATGGCGCGCCACCGCATGGCGGCGCCGCGCCCGGAGTCGATCGCATCGTCATGCTGCTGGCCGACGAGCCCAACATCCGCGAGGTCATCACCTTCCCGATGAACCAGCAGGCTGTCGACCTGATGATGGACGCGCCGACCGAGCTGCCGCCGGAGAAGCTGCGCGAACTGCACATTGCAGTGCGGCTGCCACCGGCGAAGAAGGACTGACTGGACCGCCGGACCGCATGCCCACCCGTGCGGTCCGAAGACGGGCAAGGAGCAGGGCTCCAGAAGCAATACTAAACCAATTGCCGCATCGCCGCTTTCCGAAAGCTATATATTCGGGCGATATGGCGCCCACTTATTCGGTGGTTTGCGCTCGCCGATTCTCTTCAGTTTTGCTATTTTATTTGTTGACACATACTTAAGTTCGGGATTATCGTCGCTCTCGCCTCGACCGCAGGATCGACCATGGACGGACCCGGACGCCCGACACTCTACAAGCCAGAATTCGAGCAGGCCGGCAGGCACATGCTCGAGGAGTCTTCCGAGCAGGCGCGCCTTGCCGACCTTGGCCAATACGCGGATGCGCCAATCCAAAAAGGACTAGCTGACTGCCCCTCGGCGAATGGCGCCGCGCCTTGCCGCTCGTAGGGCTCGCTGCCAGACTCTCGTCAACACCGGCACTCGACCGGTTGACCAAGGAGGAAGCGATGACGGACACGTTGAACAAAGGCAGACGTGATTTTCTCACCGTCGCGTCGGTGGGTGGAGCGGTCGCGACACTTGGCGTCCTCGGCATCAGCGAGGCCATGGCCGCCGGCGTGGCGGCCGGGCGCTCGGAAAAGCCCTTGAAGGCTGCCTTCTCCAATGCCGGCCTTCAGGCCACCTGGTGCGCCCAGGGCAAGGCGGCGGCCGAATATTGGGGCAAGCTCTTCAATGTCGACGTGACCTGGTTCGACGGCCAGCTCGACGCCGTCAAGCAGCGCGCCGCGATCGACAACATGGCGTCGCAGAAATGGGACTTCGTGGCCATCCAGGCCTTCGGCATCGGCACGCTGACCCAGCCGGTGCAGAAGATGATCGACGCAGGCACGCCGGTCATCGACATGGACACGCTGATCGCACCTTTGGACAAGATCAACGTGCACGCCTTCCTGGCGCCCGACAACGAGTTCATGGGCTCGGCCGTCACCCAGGCGCTGGTCACCAAGATGGGTGGCAAGGGCAAGATCATCATGACCCAGGGGGCGCTCGGCCATACCGGTGCGCAGGGCAGGGCCAAGGGCTTCGAATCGGTCGTGAAGCAATACCCCAACATTCAGGTGCTCGACACCCAGCCGGCCGATTGGGACGTGTCCAAGACGGCGCGTCTGTGGGAGACCTATCTCACCAAGTATCCCGAGATCGACGCGGCGTTCTTCCACAACGACGACATGGCGCTCGCCGCCTACAACATCATGAAGGCGCACAATCGCACCAACGTCCTGATCGGTGGCGTCGATGCCATGCCGCCGGCGATCGCAGCCGTTGCCGATGGACGCATGTTCGCCACGGTGCGCAATCCGTCCTGCCGCATCCATGGCGGCGCCATCGTCGCTGGCGTAGCGGCGGTCAATGGCGGTGAGAAGACCGGTTCCGGCATCCCGAAGAGCGTCGTCACCGACGGCCCGGTCGTCACCAAGGAGAACGCCGCCGGCATGCTGTGGATGGAGGATCACTTCCTGATCTGACGAAACGGGCCTGGACGCCATGACGGCTGAGGACGCGGCGGCGTCGGGCGAGGGACCGACGCCGCTTGTGATGCGGGGTATCTCGAAGTCGTTTGGCGGCGTCGTGGCGCTGCGCGATGCTGATTTCGTGCTGCGCCGGGGCGAGATCCACGGCCTGGTCGGCGAGAACGGCGCCGGCAAGTCTACCCTGATGAAGATCATCGCCGGCCTGCATGCGCAGTATCAGGGCGGCATGATGATCGATGGGCGCGAGGTGCATTTCCGCTCCGCCCGCGAGGCGCTCGCCGCAGGCATCGGCATGGTGCATCAGGAGCTGAGCGTCGTGCCCGACCTCACCGTCGCCGAGAACGTCTATCTCGGCAAGCAGCCGACCCGCGCCGGCATGGTCGACTGGCGGAGCATGTTCGCGGGGGCGCGCGCGCATCTTGCGAGCCTCGGCATCGATGTCGATCCGCGCGCCCGCATGGGCTCGCTGGCGATCGGCCTGCAGCAGCTGATCGAGCTCGCCCGCGTGCTGTTCTCGGGCGCCCGCATCATCATCCTCGACGAGCCGACCTCCGCCCTGTCGCCGCCCGAGGTGCATCGCCTGTTCGAGGTTCTGCGCGCCGTCCGCGCCAGCGGGCGCAGCATCATCTTCATCTCGCACTTCCTCGACGACGTGCTGGCCATCGCCGACACGGTGACGATCTTTCGCAACGGCCGGCGTATCGTCACCGAGGACGCCGCCAAGATCGACAAGGGCTGGGTGATCGAACGCATGATCGGCAGCGGGCACGAGGACCTGGAAGAGAGCTACACCGGGGCGATCGCGCTCGACAGCAAGCCCGGCGCGCCGGTCATCCTCGCGGTCCGCGGGCTCTGCGCCGGGCGGGCCTTCGCCGACATCTCGCTCGACGTCAGGGCGGGCGAGGTGCTGGGCGTCTACGGCTTCATGGGCTGCGGCCAGATCGAGCTGGCCCGCGCGCTTTTCGGCAAGCTGAAGTCGACCGCGGGGACATTGACGAGCGACGGCAAGGTCCTGCGCTTGCGCAACACCGCCGATGCGCGACGCGCCGGTGTCGCCTTCGTTCCCGAAAGCCGCCGTTCGATGCTGTTTTATCAGGAGCCGGTCTACAAGAACATGTCGATCAGCGTGCTGGGCCGCATCGCGCGGCTTTGGCTGAAGCCGGCCACCGAGCGGGACATTGCGCGCCGCCATGTCGAGGCGCTGTCGATTCGTCCGCCGACGGTGGAGGCGTTGCTGCAGAGCCTGTCGGGCGGCAACCAGCAGAAGGTGGCGCTCGCCAAGTGGCTGACCTGGCCGCCCAGGATGCTGGTGCTGAGCGAGCCGACGCGCGGCATGGATGTCAGCGCCAAGGAGGACGTGGTCAAGATCGTGCGCGGCTTGCGCGATCGCGGCCTCGGCATCGTCGTCATGTCGACCGAGCCCGAGACCGTGCTGTCGCTGGCCGACCGCATCGTGGTGATGAAGAAGGGCCGCATCGTGCGCGAGTTCGCCGGCGAGACGGTCAGCAAGGACCGGCTGCTGGAGGCTGCATGAGGAGCTTCGTGAGCAACCAGATGCGCAACATCGCGCCGTTCCTGACGCTCATCATCCTGCTCGTCTTCTTCAGCGTCACCAGCCGCTCGTTCGCCTCGTGGGACAATGCCGCCAACATCCTGACCCAGATCTCGGTGACGGGCGTCATCGCGGTCGGGCTCACCTTCGTCATCCTGTGCGCGGAAATCGACCTCTCGGTCGCCGCGATCGCCAACGCGACCGGTATCGTGGTGGCTTATTTCACGCAGCAGGAAAACTACGTCAATATCCCCAACCTGCCGTTGCCCGGCACCGCGGCGATCGTTCTGGCGCTCGCCGCCTGTGCGTTCCTGGGCTTCGTCAACGCCTTCGGCATCACGGTGATCGGCATTCCGTCCTTCATCATGACGCTCGCCATGATGCAGATCGGCGCCGGCATCTCGGCCCTGCTGGTGCGCGGCCAGATCGCCTATGCCGTGCCTTCGTTCGTGGCGACGATGGGCGCGGGCTCGGTGGGCGGCATACCGTGGATCGTGGTCGTCCTCGGCGTCTTCCTGCTCGCCGGCCACCTCGTGCTGACCTATACGCGCTTCGGCCGCTACGTCTACATGGTGGGCGGCAACCGCGAGGCGGCGGAATATTCCGGGGTCAACGTCAAGCTGGTCCTGGGTGCCGTCATCGTCATATCGGGCGTCTGCTCCGGCGTGGCCGGGATGCTGGGCGTCGCCCATTTCGGCAGCGCTCAGCAGAACGAATTCGACGGCTACCTGCTCGACGCCATAGCCGCGGTGGTGGTGGGCGGCACCAGCCTGTTCGGCGGCCGAGGCGGCATCGGCAACACCATCATCGGTCTCCTGATCCTGGGCGTGCTCAACAACGGGCTCGATCACGTCGAGATCGACAGCTTTCTCAAGATCCTGATCCGCGGCCTCATCCTGCTCGCGGCCCTCATCATCAATGTCTACGTGCAAAGCGTGCGGGAGAGCGAGCGCACCAGCTCGCCGTGATATTGCGGCACTGCGGCTTGCGGTTGCCCTGCCTCGGATGGGGCTAGGGGTGGTACGGACCGTGCAAATTGACTGAATCTATAAAGATCAGTATATTCAAATAGTTATAGTATTTTCATAAAGCAGATTATGAGCTCTTCTCGGCTCACCATTCCTTTCCTCCTGCCGTTGGTCGTGGGCTTGGTCTTTTTGACCGGAGCCTGCGGTGCGCCGCTCGCCGTGACCGGGGCCGGCTATGCCGCAGACGGCAGCCTGTTGGCGACCAGCAACAAGACCGCGGGCGACCACTTGGTCTCGATGATCTCCAAGAAGGATTGCGCCTTGTGGCGGGTCTTTTACGGCCGCCCGGTCTGCAAGGAACGCGAGGGCGACAAGGATCCCTATAACGTCGACTATAGCCAGCCGCAGCGCATGGTTTCCGAGGATGGCGTGCAGTACGCGCCGCCGTTGCGGGCGGCCCCGGATGCGCCGGCCGCGAGCTGGGATGCCGCGGCCTACAAGGCCACGCCGGCTCCCGCGCCGCTGGCACCTGCCGTGCCGGTGACGGCCGTGGCCGACGCCACGCCTGATCCGGCGTCAGCGGCCCCACCGGCCGCGCCCAAGCCCAAGAAGGCCAAGGCGCGCTCGGCTAAGAAGCCTTCACGAGATCGGGCGGCGCCTGCTTCCTGAGCAGGAAGGCCTCCAGATTGTCGAGTGCCTTGAAGCCCATGGCGTTGCGCGTCTCTGTCGTGGCCGATCCCATGTGCGGCAGCAGGAAGGCGTTGGAAAGCCCGTAATAGCCCTGGTGGATCCTGGGCTCGCCGTCGAACACGTCGAGGCCCGCCGCCGCCACCCGTCCGCTCTTCAAGGCGGCGATCAGCGCCTCGTCGTCGACCACGCCGCCGCGCGCGGAATTCACGACGATCGCGCCCTTGGGCAGCTTGGCGATGCGCTCCGCATTGACCCATTTGTGGGTGGCCGGCGTCATCGGCGCGTTGATCGACAGGAAGTCGCAGTGCGGCAGCATGGCATCGGGGTCGGCGTGGAAGATCGCGCCCTTCTCGAGGTCCGCCGGCAGGCGGCTGCGGTTGCTGTAGTGGATCTGCATGCGGAAGGCGCGGGCACGGTCGGCCATCGCCTGGCCGATGCGGCCCATGCCCAGGATACCGAGTCGCTTGCCGGTAACGTGCACGCCCATCAGCTGGGTCGGCGTCCAGCCCACCCAGCTGTGGGTCCGCAGCATATGCATGCCCTCATAGGCGCGCCGCGCCGCGCCCAGCAGGCAGAGCATGGCGATGTCGGCGGTGGCGTCGGTCAGCACGTCGGGCGTATTGCTGACGGCGATGCCGCGCTTGGTCGCGGCGCCCACGTCGACATGCTCGTAGCCCACCGAGAAGGTGGCGATGATGCGCACGGAGGCAGGCAGGCCGGCAATGGTCTGGGCGTTCAACGGATCGCCCGCGGCGCACATGATGCCGTCGCAGCCGGCGGTCGCCTTGATCAGGGCGGGGCCGTCGTAGAGCCGGTCCTCCGGATTGAGGACGGCATCGAAATTCGCCGCCAGCCGGGCCTCGACGTCCGGTGGGAAGTGCCGGGTGGCGAGAACCCTGGGTTTGCCGGTTGTCATAAGCGCTATCCTCCCTGTGCAGCCCTGCCGCAGGCGAACATTCTGGTATTCCGGGGGCATGGATATTACGCTTGGCCGCCCGGCTACAAGGCCCAGCCCTCCGCCATGTCCGTTGATCACGCATAGCTTTCGCCGTCCTCGCGTCCAGATTGCGGTCTCCCTCGCCGCCGTCGGTGCCGTCCTATTGCTGGCTCTGTGGATAAGGGTCGCCGATGCCCAGCAGCAGCAACCGACGCAGCCGCCTCCGCAACAGCAGCAACCGCCTGACGTCGTGCTGGTGCCCCATCGCGCCACCTACGACATGAAGCTCTCGGTGGCGCGGCCCAATAGCGGGATCGCCGAGGTGAGCGGCGCGATGGTGCTGGAGACCGTCGACTCGTGCGACGGCTGGGAGGTCAAGCAGCGCATCAAGCTGAAATTCCTGCGCAACGACGGCGAGGAGTTCAACACCGATTCGAGCTTCACCAGCTACGAGACCAAGGACGGGTTGGGCCTGCGCTTCAGCGTGCGCAACATCCAGGACGACGAGGTCGAGGAGGAGCTGCGCGGCCAGGCCGACCTCGAGGGCCAGGGCGGCAAGGGCAGGGCTTCCTTCACCTTGCCGGAAGCCCGCAATTTCGAGCTGCCGGCGGGCACCCTGTTCCCGACCACCCATCTCGCCCTCATCATCCGGCACGCGCGCGACGGCGACAAATCGGCATCCTACAGCGTGTTCGACGGCGCCCGGCTGGACGGTGCCTTCCAGGTCAATGCGGTGATCAGCCGCTCGACGCGCACCACCGGGGCGCCCCCGGTGCGCGGAGATGTCGGCTTGCTGCGCAACCAGCCATCGTGGAACGTGCGCCTGGCCTTCTTCGCCGCCGGCGACCAGGGCAGCGCCAATCCCGAATATGAGCTGGCGCTCGATCTGCTGGGCAACGGCATCGCCCGCTCGATGCTGCTCGACTACGGTGACTTCGCCGTGGATGCCCGTCTTGTACAACTCCAAGCCCTGCCGAGGCCGCGATGCTGAATGCCCGCTTGTTGTCGACCGCACTCCTGCTTGCCGTTCCGGTCGTGCCGGCGGCGGCGCAGGACATGGCGCCGCATCGCGCCGTCTACTCGGTCATCACCCTGGATCATGGCAAGCCGGGTGACGGCGTGCCCGGCACCTACGCCTATGAACTCAAGCTCACCTGCGACGGCTATATCGTGAACCAGCGCCTGCGGCTGGAGATCCCCGGCCCGCGCGGCATGGTGGTGAGCGAGCAGCTGTCGCAGATGACCGAGAGCCGCGACGGCAAGAAGCTGCACTTCGACCATCGTTCGACAACCGACGGACGCGAGACCAGCCTGGTCAAAGGCGAGGCGCTCCTGGGTGACGACGGCAGCGGCCAGGCGCGCTTCACCGATCCGGAGGGTCAGACGGTGGCGTTGCCGGCCGGCACGATGTTTCCTGTGGCCATTGCGCGCGAGACGATCCGCCAGGCCAAGGCGGGCGAGGGCGGCTTCGACGCGCTGTTCTTCTACGGCGAGAAGGTCAAGGCGCCGCAGTCGGTCAACATCGTCATCGGCAAGGTGCCCAAGCGCCTGGCGACGGTGAAGATTCCCGAAGGCGCCGAGCAGCTCGCCGACGGCCGCTCACGGATCTACTATCGCGCCGGCTTCTTCGAAGCCCTTTCCAAGGGACAGGTCCAGGCACAGGGCGAACCCGCCTTCGAGATGAGCAGCATCACGCTCGATAACGGCATCGAGCTCTACGGTACGCACGAGGAGAGCGAAGGCGGCATCGAATATCGCATCACGCGGCTCGAGGCGTTGCCCAAGCCCGAGTGCAAGTAAGGTAAACTCGGGCGCGAAACCAGCACCGGCCGACCGGTAGTGCTCCCTGCCTACCGCAGAGGGGATCGATCACATGACAGCGAACGGGGCCGAACGCGGCAGCTTGACGCCCGAACAAGCTGTCGATCGCCTGGAACATCTTCATACCGCCGCCAGCAACGCGCTGCGCGAGGCACTGGCGCGCTATACGAGGTCGGGGATCGTTCCGACGGCGAAGGAAAGAGACCTGTTCCGCTATCCCGAGCTTTGCGTCGACTGGCAGCCGTCCGGTGCCGTGCACTTCACCCGTCGCGCCTGGGCGAAGTTCCAGTCGCCCGGCCTTTATTCGACGACCGTGACGCAACCCGCCTTCTTTCGCCAATACCTTCTCGAGCAGCTGCGCCCGCTGGCCGAGGAATTCGGCGCCCGCATCGAGGTCCGGGTCAGCACGCAGGAGATCCCCTATCCCTTCGTCACCGAGGAAGGCGACGAGTTCGTGCATGGCGATCTCTCGGTGGCGGATCTGGCACGCCATTTCCCGACACCCATGTTGGCCAATGTCGGTGACGAGGTGATCGACGGCACATGGTTGCGCGGCGACGGCGAGTCGCGGCCGCTCGCCCTGTTCGACGCCGTGCGGATCGATTTCTCGCTGCGCCGGCTCATTCACTATACCGGCGCAGACTGGCGAACGATCCAGCCCTGGATCCTGTTCACCAACTACCAGCGCTATGTCGACCAGTTCGTGGCCTGGGCGCTGGCCGAGCTGCGCCGGCCGGGCGGAGCCTATTCGCAACTGGCGCTGCCCGGCGGCGCCATCGTGCGCCGTGGCGACGAGCCGGCGGCGGTCGACGCCGCGATCGCGGCCGCGCCGTGGCATCGCTTCCAGATGCCGGCCTATAATTTGATGCGGTCCGACGACCAGGGCGGCATCACGATCGTCAATATCGGCGTCGGCCCCGCCAACGCCAAGAATGCCACCGACCATCTCGCCGTGTTGCGCCCGCACTGTTGGCTGACGATCGGCCATTGCGGCGGATTGCGCCAGTCGCAGACCATCGGCGACTACGTGCTGGCGCACGGCTACCTGCGGCGCGATCGCATCCTCGACGACCTGGTGCCGCCGGAAATCCCGGTGCCCGCCTTGGCCGAGGTGCAGATGGCGCTGCAGGAAGCCGCCGCACGGGTGACCGGCGAGCGCGGCGATGCGTTGAAGCGGCGGCTGCGGACCGGCACCGTCGTCAGTTACGACGACCGCAACTGGGAACTGCGCTGGTCGCAGGAACGCCACCGCATCAGCCTGGGACGCGCCATCGCCGTCGACATGGAAAGCGCCACGCTCGCCACCCAGGGCTATCGGATGCGCGTGCCCTACGGCACCCTGCTGTGCGTTTCCGACAAGCCCTTGCACGGCGAGATCAAGTTGCCCGGCGCCGCCACGCGCTTCTATCAGCGGGCGGTGGGCGAGCACCTGCAGATCGCGCTGGAGACGGTGAACCTGCTGCGCAGCGAACTGGCCTCGCTGCATTCGCGCAAGCTGCGCAGCTTCGACGAGCCGCCGTTCCGCTGACGACGTCGGCCGCCTACTCCGGCCACAGCCACGCGGCGCCGCGCACACCGCTCGAATCGCCGTGCTTCGGCGGCAACAGCCGGGTCGCGATGTGGTCGGGCTCGGAGAAAACGTAGCGTTTCCACAGCTCGGGCACGCGGGCGTAGAGCTGGCTCATGTGCGAGAGCCCGCCGCCCAGCACGATGGCGTGCGGGTCGAGGATGTTGATGATGCCGGCGAGCGCCCGCGCCAGCCGGTCGCAATAGAGCTCGATATGCTGGGCCGCCTCGGCGTCGCCGGCGAGAGCCGCCGCGGCGATGTCGGTGGCGCGCAACGTGCGGCCGCTGCGCTCTTCGAACTGATGCTGCAGGCGGGGCCCGCTCAGCCAGGTTTCGATGCAGCCCCTGCGGCCGCAGTAGCAGCGCGGGCCGGGCCGCTCGCTGTCGCCGGGCAGGGGCAGCGGATTGTGCCCCCATTCGCCGGCGATCGCCTGCGCGCCGGCGAGTGGTCGGCCGTCGATCACCACACCGCCGCCCACGCCGGTGCCCAGGATGACGCCGAACACGATGCTGCAGCCGGCGGCCGCGCCGTCGCTCGCCTCGGACACGGCAAAGCAATTGGCATCGTTGGCCAGCCGCACCTCGCGGCCCAGCCGGCGCTCGAGGTCGGCCTTGAGCGGTCGGCCGTTCAGCCGCGTCGAGTTGGCGTTCTTCACCAGGCCGCTGGCCGGCGAGATCGCGCCGGGATGGGCGACGCCGATCGTGCAGCGCTGGCCCGCCTTGCGCTCGAGCCCGGCAATGAGGTCGATGATCGCCTCGACGTCTTCCTGGTAGGATCCGGCCGGCGTCGGCACGCGCAGGCGCTCGCGCTCGACGCCGCCTTTGTCGAGCACCAGGCCCTCGATTTTCGTGCCGCCGAGATCGATGCCGATTCGCACGGGCCGAGTTCACAGAAAACGCGCGCGGATGTCGAGCGTGCTCTTGACGCCGACCGATTCGAATGTCGCGGCGAGCCACGAGCTTGCCGCTGCGCGCCCGAGATCGAACAGGTGCGTCAGGAATTCCGGCTCGACATTGAACTTGCTGACCGCGCCCAGGGGCGCCAGCGAGTCCGGATCGGCGATCGAATGGACGAGGATGCGCTTCAGCCGTCCGCTGAATTCGCCGGTGATGCCGCCCTTCTCGATCAGATCCTGGACGAAGGCGATGGCGCGCATTTCCGCCATCAGCGCGCCGCCGAAGGTGATCTCGTTCAATCGGTCGGCAATCTCGGCATTGGAGTGCGGCACCTCGGCGCGGAACGGCGGATCGACCTCGACCAGCACCACATCGCTCGTCTCGCTGGCGTAGATGAACGGCCAGATCGGCGGATTGCCGCGGAAGCCGCCGTCCCAGTAGGGCACGCCGTCGATCATCACGGCGTCGTGCACGTTGGGCAGGCAGGCCGAGGCGAGCAGGGCGTCGATCGACAGCTCCTCGCGGGTGAAGATGCGCACCTTGCCGGTCTGCACGTTGGTGGCGGCGATGAAGGCCTTGATCTCGCCGCAGCCGCGCACGGCTTGCTCGTCGAAATGCCGGCGCAGCATCTCGCGCAGCGGGTCGAACTTCAGCGGATTGCGCTGCCACGGCGAGAGCGTGCGCTGGATCAGGTCGGCCCACAGCGCGGCCGGCGAGTCGTCGAGATTCCAGTTGCCCTGCAGGCGGTCGAGCGGCGTGCGCTGGATGGGGCTCGCAACCGCCATCGTGCCGAGCTCGGTCCAGAAGGCGGCGAGCGCGGCGCGCGCGCCCGGTCCGCCGCCCTGCGACCAACCCTGCAGCATGATGGCGGCGTTCATGGCGCCGGCGCTGGTGCCGCTCACCGCCTCGAACACCAGTCGGCCGTCCTCGATCAGGGCATCGAGCACGCCCCAGGTGAAGGCGCCGTGCGAGCCGCCGCCCTGCAGGGCGAGATTGACGCGCTTGGTCGAGTTCATGCGGCTATTCTCCACGGCGCGCCGGCGCTACGTTCATCGTCCTGTAACAGAAGGACGGCGAGGGCAGCGTCATTATGGCGAAGGGCAGCGCGGGAGGAGCGTGGCGAAAGCGCCCGTCGACCATTCTCTGGATGCTCTCGTTCGGCCAGCTCATCTCGTGGGGCCTGGTCTACTACACCTTTCCGCTGTTCGTCGTGCCGATGACGCAGGAGCTCGGTTGGTCGCGTAGCGCCATGTTCGGCGCGCTGTCGGCCGGCCTGCTGGTCGCCGGCCTCTGCTCGATCCCGGTCGGCGCCTGGATCGATCGCGGGCACGGCCGCCTGCTGATGACCGGCGGCTCGCTGCTGGCGGCGGCACTCCTGCTGACGTGGTCGAGGATCGGTTCGCTGCCGATGTTCTACGCGTTGTGGATCGGGCTCGGCGCCTGCCAGGCCGTGATTCTCTACGAACCCGCCTTCGCCGTGATCACCCGGGTCTACGGGCCGCGATACAGGCAGGCGATCCTGCTGATGACCTTCCTCGGCGGGCTGGCCAGCACCTTCGGCATTCCGTTCGCGCAGCTCCTGATCGAGCGCATCGGCTGGCGGCCGACGCTCGAGGTGATGGCCGCGATCAACCTTGGCGTCGCCTTCCTGATCCACTGGCTGTTCATTCCCGGCCCGCACGAAAAGGCCGTGCCGATCGCCGAAGTCATGCCACGCGCCGAGGGCACGAAGAAGAGGAGCCCGCTGGCCACGGCCGTGCGGGTGCCGGCCTTCTGGGGCCTGGTCGTGGCCTTCGCCGGCTATGGGCTCGCCTTCTCGGCCATGAGCTTCCACCTGATTCCGCTGCTCGACGATCGCCACGTGCCGATCGGCGTCGTGATGGCGATCATCGCCCTGATCGGCCCCATGCAGGTCGTGGGCCGCGTGCTGCTGATGGTAGGCCAGCGTCACATCACGACGATCCAGCTGGGCGCGCTGATCTATTTCGCCTTCCCGATCGCGATGGCGATGCTCGCGGCCGGCATCAGCGACGTCTACGGGCTGATCCTGTTCGCCATTATTTACGGCGTCGCCAATGGTCTGGTGACGATCCTGCGCGGCATGGCGGTGCCGGAGTTCATCGGCCCGGAAGGCTACGGCGTGGTCTCCGGCGCGCTCACCATGCCGACCAACATCATGCGTGCCGCCGGCCCGCTGCTGGCCTCGCTCGCCTGGGCCGCGTTCGGCGGCTACACGCCCGTGTTGTGGGGCCTGGCCGGCATCATGCTGATCGCCGCAATGGGATTTGCTGCAGCGGCACTGCTATCAAAGCGCCAAGCGGGCTGACAAAGCATTGAAAGGCAGCCTATTCTCCCGCCCTTTTTCGAGGAGAAATGTTCCATGCTGCGGCATAGCCTTCGTCTCGCCGGCTTCGTTGCGCTCCTGTGGGTTGTGCCCGCGTTGGCCCAATCGTCGCCCCCGGCTCCCGCCTGGGTTGCCGCGCTGCGCGATGGCGGCTACGTCATCGTCGTGCGCCATGGCGCGACATATACCGATCAGGCCGATACCAATCCGCTCGACCCGAAGGATACGGCGCACCAGCGGCAGCTCAACGACGCGGGCCGCGCGGCGGCCAAGGCGATGGGCGATGCGCTTCGGACGCTGAAGATCCCCGTCGGCAAAGTCCAGACCAGCCAGTTCCAGCGTGCCGTCGAGACCGGCACCCTGTTGGGCTTCGGCGAGGTATCGCCGACGGCCGACCTCGCCGAGGGCGGGCTCGTCGTCACGCCGAACGAGAACAACCGCAGGACCGCCGCCTTGCGCACGCTGGCCGCGACGCCGCCGCCCGCCGGCACCAACATCGTCCTCGTCACCCACAAGCCCAACATCGTCGATGCCTTCGGCAAGGACTGGTTCGACGTCCGCGAAGGCGAGGCCTCGATCTTCCGGCCCGACGGCAAAGGCGGCTTCACCGTGGTTGCGCGCGTGCAGATCTCGGAGTGGAGCCAACTGTCTGGAGCGAAATGATTTCGCCCTCCATGGCGCCTGCGGCCAAGGTAAGCCGGGCAAAGCTGGCGGGAGCGTTCTTGCCCGGCAGGGTCGCGCTGCCCGGGTTGAGCTGCAGCCGGCCGTCGATCCGCTCGATCGACGGCGCATGCGTGGAGGCCCAGAGCAAGGCGTCCAGGGGTCCATCGAACAACTGCCGCAGCTTTTCGGCCGGCGACCAGAGCGGCGGCTCGGTCTGCAAGGCGACGCCGGCCTCAACCGGGTCGAAGACGCAGCCGATCCGCAGCCCGCCTGCCTCCAGCACCCTGAGCTTGGCTGCCGTGCGCGGATCGTCCTCGTCGTCGCGGCCGCGCACGCCGATCACCGGCGCCAGGCGCGCCAAAGTGTCGAGGCCGGCTCTCTCGCCCATGTCGCCGAGGGTGACGACTAGGTCCGCCCCTTCGAAGGCGTCGAGCGCTGCCGGCGGCCAGTCGACGCCCTTCGCCGGATGGATATGGCAATCGCCGAGCACGACGATGGCGCGGGCATGGATGATATCGGCCATGGCGCGATCCTAGGCGGGACCGGTCCATGCCTGCTTCTCCGATCTTGCGATTCTGCGCCACGCCGCCGGCGAGGCGCCGAACGAGCGGCGGAAGCGGGCCGAGAAACTGCCCAGGCTTTCGAAGCCGACCGCGAGGCAGATCTCCGTGACCGACGCGTCCGTGGCGGCGAGCCGCCGCGCGGCACGCGCCAGGCGCAGTTCCGTCACATAGAGAGCGGGCGTCGTGCGGAATGCGCGGGCAAACAGCCGGTGAAAGTGATGCGGCGAGAGGCTGGCAGCGGCGGCGATCTCGGCGAGGCCGAGGCGCCGGTGAGCCTCGGCGTGAATGAAATCGCGGGCGCGGTTCAGGCGCCTGGTGATCTCGGCACGCGTCGCCGGCCGATGGCGCCGGTCGGCATGCTCGGCAGGCCAGCCCGCCGCCGTCCGCACCAGGGCGAGAGACAGATCAACGAACGCGTCGTCCCAAGTCAGATCGCAGGGTTCGGGCTCGTGAGCCAGGCGGCGCAGCCTGAGCAGCGGCGCAACAAGGTCCAGCGGCAGCGGCCGCACGTGCGATGCGAAGACGAGCGCACCGGTGCCGGCATACGGTTCGTCGATCAGGGCCTCCTCGCTTGCCGCAAGCGATCTTGTGGCGGCCTCGGCGAAGCCGCGGGCGAAGAAGGGGCAGAAGGTCTCGACGGCTTCATCGCGGTCGAAGGTCAGCGAGTAGGTCTCGCCCTGATTGAGCACGAGGCAAAAGCCGGCATCAACCACGTGGCGCTGCTTGTCCGTGCGCCACAGACCTTGGCCCTGCAGAACGACCTTGAGCGACAGCGGGCCTTCGAAATCCGCCGCCTGCTCGGCGGAACGGCGGCTATCGGCGGGATACAGGCCACCCATCACCGCGTTGAAACTGCCCAACGCGGTGTCGGGCGGGTTGAGCCGTGTTAAGGCCAAGCCTATTCGGCCGCCAGTTTGCGCGGCTTGGGCTTGAGGTGCTGCACCTTGGGCAGCACCTCCTTGGAGAGCAGCTCGAGCGAGTGCTGCCAGGCCTTCGGGTTGTCGGCATAGTCGAAGCCGAACACCAGCAACTGGCCGAAGCCGCCGACCTCGTCGTAGATCCTCTCGATCTTTTCGACCACCGTCCTGGGCGAGCCGATGATCCAGTTGTGCCGAGCGCAGTAGTCGGGCGTGACGTCGGAATCGGCGGCACTTGGGTCGTGCTTCAGATAATCCAGGAAGCCGAACTGGCCGAGCAGCGGCAGGAAATACTCCCGCATCATGCGGCCCATGTAGGAGCCGGCCGAAAGCTTCATCGCTTCGGCGTCGGTGTCGGCGACGAAGACCTCGCGCACCATGCGCCACTCGCCGCGATCGGGCGTGCGGCCCGACTTGGCGGCGCCGATCTCCACCGATTCCCAATGGCTGCCGACATAGGCGGGATTGAGGTTGAGGCTCATCGGGATGAAGCCCCGTTCGCCGGCGAGCTTCAGCGTGTCGGAGCCCTTGGAGAGGCCGGCGACGCCGATCGGCGGATGCGGGCTCTGCAACGGCTTGATGTGCGGCTTGAGGAACCCGAACATCGTGTCGGGCTTAGTGACGTTCCAGAACTTGCCCTTGTAGTCGAACGGCTCGGGCGAGCTCCACAGCTTCAGGATGATGTCGAGTGCCTCGCGGGTCATGTCGCGGTTGACGCCCGACATGCCGTCGACGTTGAACATCGCCCAGTCGCTCGGCAGGCCCGAGGCGGCGACGCCGAAATTGAGCCGGCCGCCCGAGATGTGGTCGAGCATGGCGACGCGATTGGCAAGCTCGGCCGGGTGATGATAGGGCAGCAGGAAGCCGCCGGGGCCGAGGCGAATGTTCTTGGTCTGCATCAGCGCCTGCGCCACCAGCAAGTCGGGCGCGGGGTGGGGTTCCCAGGGTGCGGTGTGGTGCTCGCCGATCCAGGCCTCGCTGAAGCCCAGCTCGTCGAGCCAGCGGATCACCTGCAGGTCCCACTCATGTCCGTCCTTGAGCGACCTCTCGGGCGGATGCGACGGCATGGCGAAATATCCGAACTGCATCGTTTCCTCCTGAGTTGTTGACGGAAGTCGACTACCATCGACCGGTCGGCGCAAGAGGCAGCCGCGCATGGCTGCGGGCGTGGCGGGGGGCTGCAATCGCTTGAAGGAATTTTGGCATGGCAAGGTCTCGTCGGGCGGTATTCGTGTGTTGCGACGGTCTCGGCCGCGACTGGGTGCGCAGCGACACCACGCCCGTCCTGCACGATATCGCCGGCGCCAGCCTGTGGTGCGCCGCGCACAGCGCCGTGTTCCCGTCGGTCACGCGTGTGTCGGCGGCGTCGGTATCGACCGGCTGCTTTCCCGCCCGGCACGGCCTGCACGGCAACCGCATGGGGTTGATCGAGGGCGAGAAGATCGTTGTCCGCGATGTCGGCCTTCCCGACTTCCGCACCCACATGCGCCGCGCGACCGGCGGCACGCTTCTGGTGCCGTCGCTGGCCGAACGCGTTGCCGGCGCGGGCGGCTTCATCGCCTTTTCCAACGTCTCTCCCGGGGCGGCCTATTTCCTCGATCCGGAGCATTTCGGCCATGTCTATCACCGGGCCGGGTCGTATGCGCCGGGCGGCGATCGCATCACGGACGCCGATGCGCTCGAGGTCAGCCACGACGCGGCCGGCGACTGGGCGATGACGCAACGCTTTTGCCGCGAAGTGCTGGGCGATCGCCGGCCGGCGGTGGCGTTCCTGTGGCTCTGCGACCCGGACCATACGCTGCACGGCGTGCCGCTCGGTTCGCCGGCGCATGCCGACGCGCTGCGCGGCGCCGAGCGCTGCGTGGCCAAGGTTCTTCGCACCGTTGCGCGGCTGCGCGCCCAAGGCGACGAGATCCTGCTGCTCATAGGGTCCGATCATGGCCAGGAGACGATCGGCGACGGCGTCGATCTCGACGCCTGGCTGGCGGCGCACGGTCTGGAGGGCGCGCTGGCGGAAGGCGACGTGGCGACGGCTGGGCAGGGCACGGCGGCGTTGCTCTACGCCACGGCGCGCGGGCGCGACGGGCTGCTCGGGGTCCTCGACGAGATGCGACAGGAGCCGTGGGCGGCCGACGTCGTCGTCGGCGAAAGCCTGGCCGAGCGCGGCTTTGCGACGCTTGGAGGGGTCGTCGCCGCGGTCAACATGGCGAGACAGGAGGATGCGAATCCCTACGGCGTCCCCGGCCGCCGCTGGGTGGCCGCGGAGGCGGACAAGCCTGTACCCGTCGGCAGCGGACAACATGGCGGCTGGGGACCTGACGAGACGCGGCCATTCCTGATGGCCAACGACGGCGGTCGCTCGTCGGGAACGGCGCGGCGCGCAACCAGCCTAGTCGACATTGCGCCGACCATCGCCGCCTTCCTCGGGCTTCCGATCCAGGGTTTCGATGGATCGCCCCTGCCGGTTAATTCGCCGCTTACCTGACGGAAACATATGGCCAACGATACGCCACAACGTTGCTCAGTTCTGCCAAGCGCCGAGCGACATCGGCGAGCAGAATAATACGCTCAGGTGGTCGGGCCCCGAGCCGCCGCCGTCATGACCGTCGACGCGATCCTCCGGCGCCGACGCTGTTCGCGTGGAGGGCCAGCACCGCCTCGGTTGCAGACTGTGCCCGCTTTTTGATTTCTGCGAGTCCTGGCCGAGGCGCCACGCCCAGCATGAGGCGAAACATGAGGTCGCCCAGCAGAAGCGAGAAGAACTGGCCTGCCATGGCGTCCGGTTCACCGCGGCCCAGCACGCCGGCCGCTTGGGCCTTCGCCACGAGATCGATCAGCGCCTTGCGGTTGGGTTCGCGACCGTTTTCTTCGAGGATCCGGCCCAGCTCGTTCGAGCGTCCCGCTTCGGCGGCGGCCATACGATTGACGGCGATCACGTGCGGGCTGGTGAGCTCGGCGAGCGCCATCGTGCCGTAGGCTTTCAGCGCATCGGCAAGGTCGTCGCGGTCGCGGATCTCGGCGGTTGCCAGGGGCAGCCGCATGCGCGCCGAGGTCGCCGCGATCAGGGCCTGCAGGATGCCGCTTTTGCTGCCGAACTCGGCATAGAGCTCGCGCTTGGAGACGCGCGCCCGGGTGGCGATCTCGAGCGTGCTGGCGCCCGCGTAGCCGCGTTCCATCAGCACGTCGTAGGCCGCCTCCAGGATGCAGCGCCGGCGCGGTTCGAGGTCGGCGAGAGGGGACGGGCTGGGGACGGCGATTTTTGACAAGTGGTTCCTCTTGACTCGGTACCGGGCAGTACCATAAGTTAAGTGCATTGGTACCAAATAGTACCAAAACCGCAAGGAGACAGCCATGGGCATGGTGAGTTCGAAGAGCAAGCTGGCCACCGAGCACCGCACGGCGACGGAGGCGGGCTTCCATCGCTGCTGGTATCCGGTCGCGCTGGCCCGCGACCTGCCGCCGGGTTCGGCGGTCGGCCGGGATTTTCTGGGCACGCGGGTGGTGGCGTATCGCGACGCGGCGGGCAAACCGGTGGTCCAGAGCGCCTGGTGTCCTCATCTCGGCGCCGACCTGTCGATCGGCCAGATCGTCGACGGCCGCCTGCGCTGCCCCTATCACCATTGGTCGTTCGATGCGAAAGGCGCCTGCGCCAATATCCCGACCGGCGACAAGATCCCGCCGAGCGCCCGCATCTTCACCTATCCGGCCGAGGAGGCGTGGGGGCTTGTCTGGGCGTTCAACGGCGAGCGCGCCGATTTCGCCGTGCCGCGCCTTCCGGGCGCCGCCGAGTCGACGATCGTCCACCAGGCCCATGAACGCGGCCGGCGGCCATGGGACACCTGGGTCGCGGTGTCCAACGGCGTCGATTTCCAGCATCTGCGCACCTTGCACGGCCTGCCGGCGGCGTCGATGCCCGAGCAGCTCGAGGTCGAGGCGGGCGGCATCGAGTTCCGGGTCGAAAGCCCTTATCACCTTCAACATGGGCGCATCAGCGGCACCAATACCTTTGCCCAGCATCTCAGGATCGGCGGCGACGACATGTTCATGCTGTTCAGCGGCGCGCCGATCGAGCCCGGCAGCTCGTCGGGCTATGTCGTGATCGGCGTGCCGCAGGGATCCGCCGAGAAGCTGCCGGCCGTGGAGACCATGGTCGAGCGGCTGAATGCGGAGGACGCGCCGGTGCTGAGCACCATGCGCTTCCGCCGCGGCCTGCTGACCGCGTCGGATCGCCACCTCGCGACCTACTTCAGGTATGTCGACGCCTTCCCGTGCTTCACCCCAACCGAGCAGTGAATTGACCGATCGTTAGACGACCTCGTCGGTCCACACCTTGAAGCTGACCAGCGTGTTGGGACCGAACGTGTGGGCGATCGGCACGTCGGACGCGTCGCGTCCCTGGCCGATCAGGATGCGCCCGATGCGCGGCGTGTTGTTGCGCGGATCGAAGGTGTACCAGCGTCCGCCGAGATAGGCTTCGAACCAGCCGGCGAAATCCATCGGGCTGCCGACCGGTGGAATGCCG
>Ga0210403_10001360_pt1 | contig 23352 bp, 15 predicted proteins | sample IncBWC19MmetaG_FD_150863 | JGI IMG/M metagenome (GOLD analysis project Ga0210403, IMG submission 150863) | Forest soil microbial communities from Barre Woods Harvard Forest LTER site, Petersham, Massachusetts, United States - Inc-BW-C-19-M | ecosystem: Environmental > Terrestrial > Soil >... | reverse complement strand
ATCCGTACCGTCAAAGCGCAGCGAAATCAACCCCTGCGGCGTGTAGATATAAATTCTGTCCTTGTCGTGCGTGAAGTGCGGAGAACCCGCGCCGCGCGCCGGCAAAATCAAATTCGCATCGCCGCCGTGCGCGGAAATCCAGATCAGATCGGCGTTCCGCGTCTGGCCACTGTCGAACTGCTCCAGGTCGCGGTCATACGCATTCCCGCGCAACACCACGATACGAGTTCCGTCCGGCGACCAGACCGGATTGCTGTACAACCCGTCCGCCCTGGACAACTTCTGCGGCGTTCCGCCCGTCGCGGAAACCCTCCACAGCTTTCCGCCCTCGCTCGACCACGTCACATAAGCAATCGACTTCCCATCCGGCGACCACGTCGGCTCAAACTCTCCCTCTTTCCCGCTCGTCAGGCGTTGCGGCTTCCCTCCGGGAATGTCCATCACGTAGAGATGTGTCATCGCTGAAAATGCCAGTTTCTTGCCGTCCGGCGATTCCACCGGCCCCTGGATCAACCGCACCTTCACCGGCCCTTGCTCGACCTTCTGCGGAAAGTCCAGTTTCGGTCCCAGTTCCTGCGACACTTGCGCCGTAAACGGAATCACTGTCTCCGCTCCGGTCGTAATATTCAGCCGCCGGATTTTTCCGTCCTGGTTGTAAACGATTTCCTTGCCGTCAGGCAGAAACGCGTACCCCGGAAAAAGATCGCGCGTGAAGCGCGACTCCTGATCGTCCCGCGTAATTGGATATCTCACCCAGCGGTCTTCGCCCGTTTGCAGATTCCTCAGACGCAGCCCGCTCTCCGTCTCATATCGCGTCACATACAGAAGCTGCGTGCCGTCCGGCGAAAGCGCCGGCCGAAAACTGCTTTCCGGTTGCTGAAGCAAAGTATCTTCGTCCCCGGTCTTGCGGTCCCACCGCGCGACCTGCCAAAGCGGGAACTGTGCGTTGTACTCAAATCCGCCGTTGCGCTTCGCATAGTAAAGATATTTCCCGTCCGGTGATGCCACCACGCCAACCGCATTCCCTCGGTCGCTCCGCCGCGTCGTTGGTGACGGCTTGGACTTCGTGATTTGCACTCCCGAGCCACCGTTGATGTGGTACATCCAGATTTCGAACGTGTTGATCCCGAATCCCGCCTTCGACGCGTAAATGTAATTCCCGTCTGGCGCCCAGCTCGGCGACGCGAACTCGTTATTCGGATCTTTCGAAACCTGCTTCACGCCGCTGCCATCTGGATGCATGATCCAGATGTTCTCGCTGCCCTCCCTGTCCGAAATAAACGCAATCCATTTTCCGTCCGGCGAAAACTTTGGCTGGCTGTCAAACGCCATTCCGCCATCGATCAGCTTGGCAACTCCACCCTCGATCGGCAGCGTATAAATATCGCCGAGCAGTTCGAACACGATCGTTTTTCCATCAGGCGAAACATCCAGCGAAAGCCACGTCCCTTCGTCCGTAGTGAATTCGATCTTTCGCGCCGCCTTCAGCGGCAATCCTTTCTTCTCGTCCTTTTCCTTCTTTTCGTCTTTTTTGTCCTGCTTGTCCTGCGCGGCGGCGTCTTGCTGTCTTGCCTGAACGCGCCCTCCAAATCCCCCGAGTATCATCGCCATCAACACAAACAACGCGGCCAGACCGCGCAGGCTGAGCTGCTTCGCGTTCATTCTCTTTCCTCCGAGTTTTCTCTGATTCGTCCTGATCTAGAACTCGTCGCCATCCGCTTCGCCGCCTCGGCCGGGCCTCTGTTGGGGTGGCGCCGGCACGATGTGCGGTATCCCCGCGTCGTTCATCTTCTTGTTCAGCGCCGGCAGGTCCTCTTCCGCGATTTTCTTCACCTGCGCCGAAGCATCAGTCACGAGTGGCGGCAATTCCGCCAGCTTGTCCTTCTGTTGCCCTCCCGGTGCCGCCCAGAACCCGTCCAGATCCCGCAACAGACTCTGGACCTGCTGCGGCAACGGCTCCGGCTTCCAAATAAACGCCGGCCCCGCATTCCCGAGCCCCTCTTGATCGCGCGCGTACTTCTCTGCGACCGCATCCACCTTCTTCTGTAGTTCCTCCGCCGCCTTCTGAATCTCTTCAGGAATTTTCGGCGCTTCGGGCTTATCGGCATCCTTTTTCCACTGATCCCTCGCTGCCTTCAGCCCGTCCTTGATTCCCTGGATCGTCTTCCGGTCCTTATCCGTCGTCTTGGCCAGCGCGTACAGCTGCTGGATAGCTTCGCTTCGCGCCGAGCGGTCCGCCGCCGAAATCTGCAGCCGCGGATCGTCTGTCACGACCACCTTCTGCGAATCTTCCTTTCCGCCCGCCTTGATCTTGATGGTGTACTCGCCCGGCTCCACCAGCGGTCCTCTCGGCCCAAAATCAAATCCCGCTGCCGCTGCCTCCAACTGTTCCGGAGTCGGCACCGCCGGCGAATTCCACCGCAAATCCCAATTCGTTCGGTTAACTCCAGCCTTGCCTGGTCCGTCGAATTCCCGCACCAGCTTGCCGTCTTTGTCGTAAACGCTGATCTTCGCCTTGCCCTCTTTATTCGCAGCATCCGGCGTTTTCGGCTTTTGGTCCGCGGCAGCTTCGGTCTTTGCTTTTTGCTCCCCTGTCGCTGCTTCTTTCTTTTCCTTATCTTTGTCTTTGTCTTTGTCGTCTTTAGCCGCTTTCGGCGCTTCTGGCGGCAACGCTTCCTTCAAGTAGTAATTCAAAATAGCGCCATACGGCGGGTTCTTTCCCGTAAACATCTTCTGCCCCGCGCTCCACCGCCGCTCGCGCAAATCCCACAAGATCGCCGTCCGCGGGCTGAACAACTTCAAATCCGAACTCGCCACGCTCGCATCGAACTTTTCGATCGGCGTGATGTCGTCAAAAATCCAGATCGATCGCCCGTGCGTCGCCAGCACCAGATCGTTCTGCTCCGCCTGAATTTCGATGTCGTCCACCGGTACCGTTGGAAAATTATTCTTCAAAGCCGTCCAGTTCGCGCCGTGGTCCCAGGACACCCACAGCCCAAACTCCGTCCCCGCAAAGAGCACATTCGCGCTCCTCGGATGTTCGCGCACCACGTGCACTGTCCCTGCTGCATCCGGAATCCCGTTTCGAATCGCTTTCCACGTCTCCCCATAATCCGACGTCTGAAAAATGTAAACGTTGTAGTCGTCCGTCCGGTGCCCATCAAACGTCACAAACGCCGCGCCCTCCGCATACTTCGACGCAACCACTCGCGTCACATAAGTCCCTTTGGGCACACCCGTACGCGATGCCACATTCTTCCACGTCTTCCCGCCATCTCGCGACACCTGCACGTTCCCGTCGTCTGTCCCGACCCACAACACATTGGCCATCAACGGCGATTCGCTCAACGTCGTAATCGTCGGATACTCTTCCACGCCGTCGTGCCTCGACAACGTGTTCTTGTCCGGCGTCTTCCCAAATATTTGTAACTTGTTCCGGTCCGCGCCCGTCGTCAGGTCCCCTCCCAGCCGCGTCCACGAATCTCCGTGGTCCGCCGACTTGAACAAATAATTTCCGCCGTAGTACAGCACTTTGTGATCGTGCGCCGACACTTCCATCGGCGAATTCCACTGAAACCGGTAATGCGGCTCGCCGGCTTTCGCCTCCGGCATAATCTCCCGCTGCTGCCCGGTATGTTCATCGCGCCGCGAGATATGTCCATCCTGCGATTCCGTATACACAATCCACGGCTCCGCATAATCGATCCGCGCATAAAAGCCGTCGCCCCCAGGCATCAGCGTCCAATCGCTATTCACAATGCCGTCTCGCGTCAACGACATGCTCGGCCCGCACCAGCTCCCGTTGTCCTGTAATCCGCCGCAAATTTTGTAAGGTTTCTCGTTGTCCAATCCCACTTCGTAAAACTGCCCAATAGCAATCGTATTCAAAAAGTCCCAAGTCCGCCCGTTGTCATAACTCCAATGAATCCCTCCGTCGCAACCGGTAATCACGTGGTTCGAATCCGTCGGGTCAATCCACATCGCGTGAAAGTCCCCGTGAATACCTCTCACCCTCTGCGTCGCAAACGTCTTCCCCCCGTCCTCCGAGTAGTACATCTGCGCGCCCAGCTCCCAAATCCGCAAATCATTGTTCGGATCGATTCGAATCTGGCTGTAGTACGACGGCCGCGGGTTCGTGTCCCCCATCTTCTTCCACGTCTCGCCCTTGTCCTCGCTGCGATACGTCCCGCCCTTTTCGTGCTGCACGATCGCATACACGATGTTCGAATCCCTCCGGAAAATATCCAGCCCGATGCGACCTACGTCGCCGCCATTTTCGTACGGCAATCCCTTCGTCAATTTCTTCCACGTCGCGCCGCCGTCCACCGTCTTGTAAATTCCGCCGTCCGGCCCGCCACCATTAAATCCAAACGGCGTCCGCCGCCTCTCATACGCCGCCGCATACAGCGTATCCGGACTCTGTGGGTCCATCGCGATATCACTCACTCCTGTATCCTCATTGATTTTCAACACCTGATTCCACGTCTTCCCGCCATCCGTCGTCTTATAAACTCCGCGCTCCGGGTTCGGCCCCCACAAATGCCCCAATGCCGCCGCGTAAACCACATCCGGATTTTTGGGATGAATCACTATGCGCCCGATGTGCAGCGTCCCTTTCAATCCCATGTTCTGCCACGACTTCCCCGCGTCCAGCGACTTGTAAATCCCATTTCCCCACGAAGAACTCTGCCGGTTATTCGGCTCTCCCGTCCCGACCCACACCACCGCCGGATCCGACGGCGCAATGGTAATATCCCCGATTGTCGACACGCCTTCCTTGTCAAACACGGGCTCCCACGTCGTCCCGTTATTCGTCGTTTTCCAAACGCCGCCCGACGCCGCCCCCGCATACACGATATTCGGGTTACTCTCGACCACACCGAAATCATCAATCCGCCCGCCCATCACCGCGGGTCCTATCTCGCGAAACTCCAGATTTTTCAGCTTGTCGGTGGGATTTGCTTGTCCCGCCGTTTCCACCGGCGCTAGCATCGCCAGCCCAACGCAAAGCGCCGCCGCTGCCAGAATCATTCTCAACGCAAAATAAGTACGATTCATTTCTTCCCCCTAGTGTGCAAGGCCGGGCATCATACCTCCTCAATGCCTCGGCGCGCATCAATTGTTTCAGGAATGGCAAACCAACCCGTGCTCAGACAGACGCGCCGCACTCTCTCCGCGTTTCGCTTCAATCCTGCGCGGCTCCTGGCGCCTACTCGTCTGTCTTTACCGGATAGTTTTCTCCCCTCGGCTACACATCCCACCAGCCGCATGCTAGGCTATCCCACTGTTTTCATCGCTCAAATGCTCCGCGTGAACGTTCACTCTCATGCCCGGACTCTGTCCGCGCCCCGCTTCTTTCTCTCGTTCACGATTCTTATTTTTTCTCTCTTTGGTCCGGCGCTCCCCGCCTCCTGCGCCCAGCAAATCCGCCTGCATTCCGGCAAAGCCGGCGATGTAGAAATCTGGTCCCGCGGCCCCCAGCAAAAACGCGGGGACCTCTTTATTGCCGATGACAACGTGGACATCCACTTTGGCGACCAGCGCCTCCAGGCCGACCACCTCGAGTACAACGAAAAAACCTCCGAATCTCTTGCTCGCGGCCACGTCCAGTTCGACTACAACAATGAACACCTCGAAGCCGAGGAAGCCCGCTACAACGTCAGCACCGGCCATGGCACCTTCACCAACGTTCGCGGCACCGTCAAAATCGAACGCCGCGCTAATCCCCTCATCCTGGTTTCCCAGAACCCTCTCTACTTCCAAGCTCCCGAGGTCGAACGCTTCCCCGGTGACATTTACCTCGTTCGTCGTGGTTGGATCACCATCTGCGATCCGCAACATCCCATTTGGCAGTTCTACGCCCCGCACGCCCGCATCCGTCTCGATAAGAGCGTCGCCCTAGTCAACGCCAATTTTCGTCTCTACCGCGTTCCCCTCGTCTGGTTGCCCTATGCCACCGCGCCGGCTGGAGAAAAAATTCGCCAGTCCGGCTTCCTTCTGCCTATCATCAGTCAGAGCAACACCAAAGGTTTTGTCCTCGGTGATGCACTCTACCTGGCGCCGAAACCCTGGCTGGACGCCACTCTGGGCACCGAGCTCTTCTCGAAACGCGGCTCCGCCGAACGCGCCGAATTTCGCGCTCGCCCTTTCGAAAACACTTCCATCAAGTACACCTACTTCGGCGTGATTGACCGCGGCCTAAGGCTCCCCGGCCCGAACGACACCACTCTTGTCGAGAAACAAGGCGGCCACCAACAGCAACTCGAAGTCCAATCTCTGCTTCCCCAGGGCTGGCGTTTTGTCGCCGACGTCAACGAACTCACTTCGCTCACCTTCCGCCTGGCTTTCGCAGACACCTTCGGCGATGCCATCACCTCCGAAGTCCGCAGCGCTACTTTCCTCACCAACAATTTCCGCGGCTTCAGCCTGAATCTTGCCGCTCTAGCCGACAGAACTTTTCTCAGCATTCCGATTATCTCCTCCACCACGGGCATTACGACTCCCGCTGTCGGCGTTTCTCTCCGCGACGCTCCGGAAGCTGACTTTCGCTCCGTCGAACAATCCCCATGGCACAATCTCCCCTTCTACTTTTCTTTCGACGCTCTCGCCGGCGCCCTTCATCGCCAGGACGACACTCCTTTAAATACCCCTCCCTTCGTCTCCCGCACCGAATTCGCTCCCAAAGTCACCATTCCACTCCACTTCGGCGCCTGGTTCGGCGTCACCACTTCCGCCGCCTTCCGCACCACGTACTACGGCGATTCCTACAATGCCGCGGGCCAATTGAGCGGCCAATCGATCACCCGAAATACCGGCGAGTTCGCCGTCGAGCTTCGCCCTCCGACTCTCGAACGCTTCTTCGACCGCTCCCCTCTCGACAAAAACAAGCCCCACAAGCGCTACAAACACACCATCGAACCCGCGATCACCTACCGCTACGTCACCGGCGTAAACAATTTCGCCGATTTCATCCGGTTCGATTCCGACGCCACTCTCACCGACACCAACGAAGTCGAGTACGGCGTCACCCAGCGCCTCTTCACTAAAACCGGCGACGACCAGCCCCAGGAACTCCTCTCCTGGAGCATCTTCCAAAAACATTATTTCGATCCCACGTTCGGCGGCGCTATCGTTGACGGCCAGCGCAACGTCTTCGAAGCTTTCAACTCCATCTCCCCGTTCGCCTTCGCTTTCGGTCCGCGCAACTGGTCTCCCATCATCAGCGATTTCAAAATCACTCCCGGCGGCCGCTACGATCTCGAGCAAATCCTTCAATACGATCCTCAAATCCAGCGCCTTGTCACCGTCGGCACTCTCCTGAAAATCAAGCCCTACAGCGAATTTTTCGCCACCGTCTCCTACTTCCGTCTCAACGACAATCCCGTCCGGTCTGATTTTCCGGTACCGCCACCGTCAAACTTCGTCCCCTTCGAACAGCCTCTCTCCAACCAGGTCCGCGCCCTCGTCGGCTACGGCAACCTCACTCGCAAAGGCTTCAATTTCACTACCGGCGTCAGCTACGACTTCACCAACCAAACCCTCCAAAGCCAGCTCGTCCAAGTCAGCTACAACGGCAACTGCTGCGGCCTCGCCCTCGAATATCGCCGCATCAACCTCGGCCAGGTCCGCACAGAAAACCGCTTCACCGCCACCTTCATCATCGCCAACATCGGCTCCTTCGGTAATCTCCGCCGCCAGGAAAAAATCTTTTAACTCCCGCCGTGGCTCATTTCTCCTTCTGTTGTCCCGTCTCAGTCCATCAAGTATGGTTCGAATAGTAGCTACACGGCGGCGCGTTCGTCGGCTTGGGCTTGCGCTACGTCAAGCAATGCCTTCTCCAGTTGACCCTGCAATCGCCCGCGGGCAGCGATAATCCGCCGGCGGAGTGCGTTCAGTTCTCCCGGGCCCTTGGACAAAAGAGCTTCAATCTCGACTCGCCGCTTGGCGATTTCATGGTCCACCCGTTGCATGTCGGCGGGATCGACGCCGCGGCCGGGGTTGAACTTAAATTTGGCCACCAAAGACTGCCGCCAGATGATGAGCTGTATGATCAGAATCTGCCCGAAGCCGGGAACAGCTTCGAGGGCTTGCCGCGTCACGTCCCCAGCATCCACTATCCCGTACGCCGAGAGCATCGCTTTTCGTCCTTCTTTGACATGGGGAATGTCTGCCGAAGCGATGTCGAACTGCTCCAGGTAGCGGCGCAGCTGAATTTCATATAAGGCGTGTTGGAGTTCGCGGATCTTTTGCTTCCGCATTTCTGGCAGTTTGCGATACTCCTCGGTGAGAGTTCTCAGTTCGACCAGCTTGGCGTTGAACTCTTCGCCAGAGGCCTCTTGCTGCCAGGCGAACTGAAGATTTCGAAGGTCTCTTTCCGCGTCTCTCGCGGCATTGCCGAACTCTGTCGGGGCGTCATCATCGAGAAATTTCTTCACTAGAAAGACAGCCACCCCGAATAAATACAGGTACGCGAATCCATTATCGTTGAAGACGACGACTCCAAAAGCGATGAGCGCGGTAATGACTGCAGCGGCGATCTTGTAGCGTTTCCTGCGCTTCGCAGCCTTGGCGCGCTCCGATGGCTCGGCGCCGGACATATACGTAAGCATCGACGGTATATTTCCCGCGCCAGGACTCGGAACGGCCAATATACGAGCCCAGATCACCTCGATGCTGAACCCAGTGCTCGTATCCACGATCATGTAGTCGACGAATAGGAGAACGCCGGATGACTCGATCGAGCACCACGGGCAGGACGAGAGGCCATTGAAAAAGAGGTGAGCCTTGTTGCTGGAACAGACGATCAGCCGGCTGGCTAGTGTATCCAATTCTGCAATCCACTGCCTGCCGTCAGGCCTGCCGCCGCCGGGGCCTTCTGGACCGAAAGCCTGAATGAATAGGTCGCCAATTTCTTCCGGCAAATGGGCAAGCGTGATGCAGGCAGGAGGAGGCAGCATTTGGGTGCGTTGCGCGTCCCTGGCGAAAGCGAAGCGTTGTTCAGCGATCGCTTTCTCGATCGGCATTTCGCCGCGGCCGAGGAACTTGCCCGCGAAGGGGTGACGGCCCATAAACAGAAGGTGGAAGATCAGAACAGCGAGTCCAAAGTTATCGTGATTTGGCGTTCGGACCACTTCCCGGAATTCCGTGTCCTGCAATTCCGGGGGAGTGTACAAAGGTACGCCGACTTCACAGGGATAAATTTTTCCGTTTGCGGAGATCTGAAAACTATCGCAATCGACCAGGTTCACCACCGCCGTTTCCGGTGAGACGCGAATGTTGCTCTGGTTGACGTCGCCGATGACGTGGCCACAGTCGTGGACCGCGGCAAACGCTCTGGCGACGTTCGAAGCTGTGTGAATCAGGAATCGCCAGTTGGCTTTCGGGGGAAATTCGCGCGTTCGGCTTTTCGGATTGTAAAGAAGGTGAATGTCCTTGAAGCGGCTGACATTTTTCATCAGAAAGCCAGCCATGGACCTGTTGCGAGCGGCGAATAAGCATCCGACCGGCCACGCCGAGAGGGCCAGCAAACGCTCGGTTTGCAGGCTGACCATCTGCGAGAGCTTTTCCGTTTTTTCCGCGTCAGGTGGCTGGTGATAGATTTTTGCGACGAGTTCGGGCCGGCCTTCAACCGAATAAACAGCCGCTTCGCCACCGCGGCCAAGTTCCGCGCCCAGGCCGACGCGCCTTCCCTGGTCGTCAAAAAATGCGGTCGGTGGCATTGCTTACACCGCCGGTATCGCCAAACCTGAATCTGTCCGACTGGCAAGCACCAAGGTCTTGTCGTCGTCCGTTTTTTCGTTCACGCGCGGCGAACTGAGAAAGGCAGCAAGAGACTCGGAAAGTTCGCGCGAGCAGCCTTCTTCCGCGGTCCGCAGCGGTGCAAACAATCCTTTGAAGAATGGCTCGTGAGCGGTTCGTTGCTGATAGTTGAGCGCGATGGTCTGCAATCCGTCGGTAAGAAGAGCCACTTCCACTACCCGCCGCTTGATGGATTCAAATTGAAGATGCTCGATGGCATCGTCCTCTGTTACGAAATGAGTGGTATTGGCATACTCACCCCGATCCGGCCAGAAGACGTGTCCGTAAGCGTGTTCCTCGGAATCCGCGAGGACAATCGCCCCATCTCCCACTTGAAGGCAAGCGGCGCAAGACTCGCCCACGAGGAGTCCGAGGATTGTACAGGCGAAATCCCGGCGCTCGCGGGAGGCCACCAAGGCTTCTTCTTCCAGAAGATTTTGAATGGTGCTTATCCAGGACCTGACCGTGTCTCCGGTGACTTCTTCAACAGTCCTGCCTGCATCCAAGTGTTCGTTCATGAGGCCAAGCAACGCTCGAGATGTTCTTGCCGCGCCTTCACCGCCGCACACAGCGCTTCCCGCTCCGTCTGCCACTGCCGCAGCCAGCACCTTTTCTCCATCACGCGACGCATAGATCTGGCAATCATTTGCGTCCTGGCATGCACCGCCCGTTTTTTCGTGGGAAGTTCCAATCACGGAGGCGGCAACATAGCGCCAGCCTCCCATGTTCATACGGACGCCCATCCTTCCGGCGTGGAGGGATTCTGCAGAGGAACCTGCTCGTCCACGTTCGAACGCGAGACCGCGCTCAGTGAGTTGGAAAGCCAGATGAAGAGATCACGGAAGCGGAGCTCCTTCAGCTTTAACGGTTTGCGGACGGCGATTTCTTCTAGCGTTTCAAAATTGGCGCCTTCCACTCCAACCGCGAAGAAAGAAAGCGCCTTGGCCTCTTCGCCGGCGTGTACCTTCTTGGCAGCTTCCTTCCAGGCGTCCGTTGGCGCGCCATCCGTCACGAGGAATATCCACGGACGATAATAGGAGATTCCGTTGGATTTATAGGCTTGTTTGCGCTGATCCAGGATCGCTAAGGCCTGAAGGATCGCGGCGCCCATGGGAGTGTCGCCCGTCGTCTCAAGGTGCGGCGGCTTAAAAAGGTCGGCGGTCTGAAAGTCAGAGTGGACCTGCACAGGCCCGAACGTGATCAGTGCTACCTCGACGCGTTTCTGCGCCAGCGCGTCGGCCGAAAGCTCATCCTTGAATGTCACCAGCCCCTCGTTGAGCTGGGCCATCGGCTCACCCTTCATCGAGCCTGACGTATCCAGGAGCAAGATACAGGGACACCGCGGCTCAGGGTTCTCCGCAAACTCCGCGCCACCAAAGGGCACTTGATCCAAGGGGTTTGGCAAGGCAGCCTCCACATGCACGCTACGTATAAAGAGTAGTAGTTAACATGGATGAAATGGGATAGGCAAGTACAAGGGAACACCGAACATTCGTTCAAATGGCTACGCCCTTAATGTGTTCACCATCTGTATTAGCTGCGCTTCACCAACTAAACCCTCCAAAGCCAGCTCGTCCGGGTCAGCTACAACGGCAACTGCTGCGGCCTCGCCCTCGAATACCGCCGCATCAACCTCGGCCAGGTCCGCACCGAAAACCGTTTCACCGCCACCTTCATCATCGCCAACTTCGGCTCCTTCGGAAATCTCCGCCGCCAGGAAAAAATCTTCTAACTCTCCGCGCTTTTCACCATCCGTTTTTCCCTGGGAGAGGCTGGACGACTCTGTGAACCTCTCGCAACGTGGATAGACCAGAAAAAAAACTGTACGTGAGCGATATGCGAACAAACAGTGATTCGAATCCCTCGCGGCGAAACTTTCTCAAAACCGCATCCAGTCCTGGTGGCGCGATGCTGATCGGGCCAGCATGGTGGAATGCGGCTGCCGAAGACTGTCCTACTGAATTTTCGTTCCTTTAGAGAATTTGGGGTTTTCGATGGTGCCATCGATGCGGAACGGGAAAGACAGCTTGCCGTCGACAAGTTTCGCGCCTCCCAATCGGGCGAGAGTGTTGGTGAAAAAACTTTGTTTGGTGGCGATTGCCGCCACACCTTGATACTGAAGATCGCCGGAGCCGGATACGCTTATGCTGCCAGAGCCGTCCACGTCGACGCCGTAGCCGTCAATATCGATGGCCTTGCTCGAAATTCGGAGATTTTCGAGTTCGAGGTCGGTGCTGATCGAGGAGAAAGAAGCGGGATTCTCCTTCGCGGGGCCGAGATCGTTGAAATGAGCGAGTTTCATCAGGTTTGCATTGAGCATCAGGCTTGGGATTTGACCGTTGGTGACCTTCAGGTGCCCAGTTCCTCGCATTCGCGCGAATGGACTGGTGGTGTGTTCGATGGCCCCCACAAGCTTAAAATCTCCGTCCAGATTTCCGGTGAGTAAGCCCCGCAAATCGTGGAAGGCAGCCAGAAGACGGGCTGTGTTGATTCCGTGGACTCGCGCGTCGGCTTTAAAGGTAGGCGTACTTTTCGCCAGACTGATGGAGAACTCGCCGCTGGCTTTTCCGCCGTAGATGTCGGCTTTGAGGTTGGTAAAAAAAACCTCACGCGACTCCAGCCGGAACTTTGCGTCCACATTGGTCGTGTCCACGTCAGCAAAACGCAAACGAGCTGCTTTCCAGTTGCCCTGGCCATTCAACGCCGAAGAAGTAGGATTGACGATGGCCGCCAGATCGACGCGATCGAGCTCGCTGGAAATGTCCTGAGCGTCAAAAAAGACCGGACCTTGGGCGTCGGAAGGCAAAAGAATCGAGGCAATTAGTTGTCCGTGATTGATGGTCACCTTGTCGATGATCCTCAAGGGAAAGAGGTTCTTGAGATTCGGCGTTTCAGGATTCTCGAAGTTCCAAGGGCCGTCCGGATCTGACACCAGATTGATTTGCGGTTGGTCCAAGACCACTGACCTGATCACGACGTTGCGGTGGAGCAAGGCCCAAAAATCGAGGACGATGTCGGAGTGGGAGGCTTTTAGAATGTAGCTGGGCGGAAATAACGGAGGGCTCTTCACGGCAAAGCCATCGACGTGGATGGTTGGCCTGGGGAAGAAGGTCAGCGTGACGCGGTCGATTGCGACTTTTTTCCCGGTGGTCTGTTCGAAGTAGGAGATGATTTGCGGCCGGTAGCGGTCGAGCTTAAACCACACCGGAACCAGCAGAATCGTTGCGACGATCACACAGATGACGGTCACGATTAGACGGAGGACGATTGTGCGGCGCGTGGCCATGCGAACTCCGGCGCTGTTTCGGAAGATTGGGTTCCAGAGGTTGAATTGTACCCCGACTTGGCATTAGTCCTCCGTCCAGTAAGGTACACTTCAATACGCTGCGAACCTCCTGCCGACTAGCAGTTCGAAGTATGCTACTGAATTCCAGCCTTGAGAACTATTGAGTGCTGAGATCAGCGGTGGGTCTTGAAAAGACTCGTTCGTGATCAAGGAATCTCACTGCCTACGGGGAAGTGGCTCCGCTCTCGATGGCTGTGTTAAATTCCCCGTTCCACCCAATCTCATGCCACCTACCACTGACACCGAGCTAGCCTTCGCCTCCATCGATGAAATCGCTCGTCTCTTCCGCCAACGCAAACTCTCCCCTGTCGAACTCACCCGCCTCATGCTCTCCCGCATCGTGCAACTCGACCCCAAACTCAATTCCTTCATTACCGTCACTTCCGATCTCGCCCTCGCCCAAGCCAAGAAAGCCGAGTCCGAACTTCTCAGCCGCAAAACCAATCGCGACCGCGGACCTCTTCACGGCATTCCCATCTCTCTGAAAGACAATATTTACACCCAGGACATTCGCACCACGGCAGGCTCAAAGATTCTCTCGAAATTCATTCCCCAACACGACGCCGAAATCGTCGCCAAACTGAAAGAAGCCGGCGCCGTGACCCTCGGCAAAACCAACATGCACGAGTTCGCCTACGGCGTCACGAGCAACAACCCTCATTACGGCCCCGTCCACAATCCCTGGGATCTCGGGCGCATTCCCGGTGGTTCCAGCGGCGGTTCCGCGGCCGCCGTCGCCGCCGGCCTCTGCTACGGCAGCATCGGCACGGACACCGGCGGCTCCATCCGCATCCCCGCGTCCCTTTGCGGCATCGTCGGCCTCAAACCCACTCTCGGCCGCGTCAGCGTCGAAGGCGTCATCCCTCTTTCCCCCAAACTCGATTGCGTCGGCCCGCTCGCCCGCACCGTCCACGACGCCGCTTTACTCCTCGAACCCATCCTCCCCCGCGTCAAACGCGAACCCAGCTTCCGCTCCTCGCGAAAACTCTCCGCCAAACCCCCAAAATTCACCCTCGGCGTCCCCAAAGAATTTTTCTTTGATGTTGTTTTCCCGGATGTCCAAGCCGTCTTCGACAAAGCCATTCGCACCTTGAATAAGCAAGGTGCCATGTTAAAGGAGACCTCTCTTCCGCTTCTAAACGAAACCGAAGACGCCGGAAACCAAATCGCATGGGCCGAAGCCACCCACTACCACCAGCAGGCCGGATGGTTCCCCTCCCGCTCCGCCGATTACGGCGATGACGTCCGCACCCGCCTCGAAATGGGAACCAAGGTAAGCGCCACCGTTTACCTCTCCGCCCTCGAACTGCGGTCAAAGTTTATCGAGCAATTCCGTTCGGCCCTTGAGGAAGCCCGCATCGATGCTCTCGCGGTTCCAACCACCCCCATCGCCGCCCCACTCATTGGCGAGGAATCCCTACGCCTAGCCAACCAGGACTATCCGACCCGCGCCCTTCTCCTCCTCGCCAACCGCCCCGCCAACCTAGCCGGCGTCCCCGCCATCACCGTCCCCTGCGGCTTCACTCCCGCTGGCCTACCGGTAGGCCTCCAACTCATCGGCGCCGTCACCGACGAACACCTCCTCCTCCAAATCGCCGCCACTTTCGAGCGCCTACATCCCCAATCCCGCCGCCCCTTGTAGGGGCACGACACGTCGTGCCCGTCTTTCTTTTGCCGCACCGCCTACTGCGGCCCGCCCGCCACTCCACAATCCTGTTCGCGCCACGATTCTTCGTCCCCTCCTCGCTTTTGCCCCGCCACCACGCCCCACCGCTAACCCCCTCAATCTAAACCACTAAATAATATGTACGAATTGTCTTAACTTCCGCGACAATATGTGGTACTCTTCGCACTAGGAAAATCCATCTCCTAGAAAGAGCGGCAGCCACCCTGCCGCTCTTTCCTTTTGTGGCTCCAAAGTTCGCGGATCGACTGTCCCCAGCCTCAAGTTCTCCGTGACCTCTGCGAACTCTGTGCCCTCTGTGTAAAAAATCCCCGTGCACCGCCCTCGATCTACAGCGAGACTGCAGGATCGCTCCGAGCCACGAGAATTTGCACAATTTCAGTGCAATTCCTAACTACCTTTAGAATGAACACTTATACATCTGTATCAAAACAAAGGACTTTATCTATCTTTAGAATGAACACTTACGCAAAACCCCCAGGGGGGAGCCGATTATTGTTAACTAAATCGTGGTGGCACAGACTTCAGTCTGTGCTCTGCCATCTCGCGCCACCGCACGTCGCCGAATCAGCCAACTGCCGATGAAATACCCCAGCGTTCCAGTAATCAATCCTCCAAATACATCCGCCACATAATGGTTCCGCACATACACCGTCGAAGCACACATGCAAATCACAAACGGCAGAAACACCCAAAACAACCACCGCCGGTGCCGCCAGGCACCCCACAAAGCGGCCATCGCCCCGGCCACATGCTGCGAAGGAAACGCCGCCCCATGCACTCGCCCGCACTTCTCGATCAAATTAATCGCCGCCGTAAAAGGCCCACCCGCCAATTCCCCATGCCACATTCCCGCAAACGCAAACCACGGGCTCTGCACCGGAAAAACCATCGCAATGACATACCCCAGCGCATACCCCACCGCCGAATACGTCATCACCGCCCAATAACTCTCCCACTCCCTCCGGTAGTAGAGAATCGCGCCCAGGATCAATAAAAATAAAAAGTAGCTGAAGTACGCAAACTGCATGAACTCATTCAGCGCCGGATGTGCAAACCGTTCGATCCAAAGTGACGGATTCACTCCCGTCAACCAATGATCGAACGCAATCAGCTTCGCATCCTGCCACCCCGGCTGCACCAAATGCACCAGCCGCCCCATCTCCTCAAAGCAAAACAAAAAAAACAAATGCGGATACCAAAATCTCCAGAAATGCCAGACTCTCTGCCGCAATGTGGGACAGACATTCCTGCCTGTCTCTCTTCCGGCTCCGCCACTCCACTCCGCACGCTCCGCAACACGAGCCTCAATCCCACACAAAACCAAAATCACAGCAGCAACGAAAGCCTGCGTCCCGATCAAACGAAACGGATGCGCCAAATTCTCCGCAAACAAAGCAATCAACGCTGCAGAAAATCCCAAATAACCCAGCGCGACAAACTCAAACATCCCGCAAGCCGCCCACGCCGCATAAAACTCGCGCCGCGCCCATTCACCAAGCCCAATTCCATCAAGCGCAATAGCGTCGGCCGCGCCGCTTCTCTCAAGCACATTCTCCCGTACCGCAACCGAATAATTTCGCTTCCCATACTCATCTCTCTGAAAATGACTCATGCCCTGAACCCCGCCTTTGCCCGAGCAACCTGTAATTCGCGTTCGCTCTGCTCCGTTCTCTGTGATCTCTGCGCACTCTGCGTCCTCTGTGTAAATGTTTTTTCTTTCCCCCAACGCAATACCGCCCACTCATTCCGCCGCGCGATGCGCGTCAGATCATTCGACGGATTCACTGCCGCCGGTTTCCCCACCGCCTCGAGCATCCACTTATCATTCGCGCTGTCGCCATACGCAAAGCATCGCTGCAAATCCAAATCCTCCGCACCCGCGATTCGCTGGATAGCCCGTGCCTTCGCTTCGCCAAACATCGCCTCGCCCACAATCCGTCCGGTCCATGCTTCGCTCTTCACTTCCAGCCGCGTCGCGCAAACGCGAATCCCGCTGCGCAACCCGCGCGCTTCCAGCTCAGCTTCCATCGTGCGCGCCGCTCGCTGCGCTAAAGGCTCTAGCGTCCCGCTCACGATCACCAGCAAATGCCCGCGCTCCGCGTGCCACACCATTCGCTCGATCGCCTCTGGGAAAAGTGGGACAGGCATTCTTGCCTGTCGTCGGCTGCTTCCGGTTTCTGCTGCCTGGTCTTCCGGGAAGAGACAGACAGGAATGTCTGTCCCACCATCTGCGCGCACTCCACGCAAATACATTTTGTTCGCATGCAAGATCTGATTGATCCCACGAGGAATCAGCGGCAGCGACTCCGCGATCCAGGCAAAATAATTCCGAATCCCAATGACCCTTCGATAGCGCAGCACCGAAAGAAACCGCATCTCCAGCGACGGCAAAGGCATCAGCGTTCCATCCAAATCAAAAAACGCTGCGACTCCTCCGTTCTTTTCCTCTACCTCATTTACTTCCTGTACTTCCTTTACCTCCTTTGCTTCCTGTACCTCCTTTACTTCCTCTCTTCCGTTCACATCGCCTCCTGCGTGATCCGCTTCGCGACGCGCGCAGGCCTAACGCTGCCAGACAAATACGTCCATCCCTCCGTCAGCACCGGTAATCCACGCAACAAACAAAACGCCGCCGTCATCCAGGTCAGCACATGCGCGCCAACGCGAACCATCGCATGCACGTCCGCGGTCATTCCGCCGAGCAGTGCGACGGGACCGCGCGTCAGCGCCAGCTCCAATCCGAGATAGCAGAAGCAGAGACACTTCATGGCCGCATACAAGCCGCGGCTCCAGCGCGACGCTACCAGCGCGCGTCCCCACCAAGTCGTCAGCATCGCGTTTGTGCCCCAGCCAGAGTGCCCCGTGCGCATCGCCAGCCCACGCAGAAATTCCGTTGCCGCCCCTCGCGCAAAAAAGAAAACCGGCAGCCACAGCGACACCATGCCGACCACCGCGAAATACGTGAAGTACACGTTTTCAATCATGCGGTCGCCGAGAATATCGATCTGCGCGCCGACCGGCGTCGCCAGCTTTTTCTTCCGTGCGATGTGCCCATCCAAAGCATCCAAGGCGATCGCGGTTACAGTCAGTCCTACCGCCGCGAGATTCGCCCACGGCCCGCGCCCAAACAAACTCACCGCGGCGAACCCTACCGCCACGCGAAGTGCTGTCACCTTGTTGGGTGTCCACTGCATAACCACCTGCCCGAGCCAGCTGGGTGCTCTGAAAGCACCCACTTGCCACAGGGCAACTGCCCTGCCAATGGTGTATCGCGCAAATCTTTGTATCTGCGGCACTTACGAGCGTCGTCGCCTGCTACTTTTCAAGGCCGCGTCAGCTAAACCGTTCATCTGTCGCCCGTTCCCTGCCGTAGGTATCTAATGCGCTTCGAACGCGTCTAATGGGTAGTTGCTGCGTCGCTTCGGCCTACTGCGGTTCCACCGCTTGTCACGCCTGGGAAGCAAGAATTCCAGCGGCCCAAAAACTCCCGGCCTTTTATGGGAGAATAAGAATGCGGGTTTCGAGGTCTAGTAAGTGCGGTACACTCCGCGCGCTTGTGAGAGCGGAATTTTGAGGGCCAGTTTGAGGATCGAAACAGAATGAATAATGAAGTCACGCTTGCAGGGTGCTTTCTCGCCGGGCTCGTTTCGTTTTTATCCCCGTGCGTTCTTCCCCTTGTGCCTGGGTACATCTCGATGCTCTCGGGTGTGCGGATGGAGCAGTTGCGGCAGGGCGAAGTTCCGCGTTCCGGTTTGTTTACTTCCGCGCTGGCGTTCGTCACTGGATTTTCCGTAGTGTTCGTTTCTTTCGGCGCGGCTGCTAGCGCTGTAGGTGCCTTTCTTAACGCGAATCGCCATACGCTGGTGCCGATTGCGGGCGCGCTGATACTTTTGTTCGGCTTGCACCTGCTAGGCCTGCTCATAAAGCTAAGTTTTCGCGTCGGAATAATCCTCGGAGTCTTGCTCGTTGCGCTAGGCGCGATTTCGCTTTTGCGGCACGCTCCGCTGTTCGCGGGTCTGGGTGCGCTTCATTTCTTCTCGCTCTCGATCATCGGTTTCTTTGGGCCGTCGCTGGCGCGCTGGCTCAATCGCGACGTGCATCTGCGCAGCAGCGTGGCGCAGCCCGGCATTGGCAGCGGCTTCCTGCTCGGCTTCGCCTTCGCATTTGGGTGGACACCCTGCATTGGTCCCATTCTGACCACGGTCCTGGGTTTTGCCGCCGCCAGCGCTACCGTCAGCCGAGGCGTGTTCCTTCTTGCGGTGTATTCCGCTGGTCTGGCGATTCCGTTTCTCCTGACGGCGCTGGGCATCGGCCAGTTCATGACGTTTTACAAGAGTTTCCGAAAGTACCTGCACGCCGTCGAAATGTTCAGCGGTGCTTTGTTGCTGTTTGTTGGCGGCCTGATTTTCTTCGACAACCTGACGTGGCTCACGGGCAAACTCGGGTTTCTGCAATCGACGGTTTTGTGGCTGGAGCATGCACTCACGCAAGGGACCGGCTCTACTGTTTTCTGGGGAGCGTTCGGGTTGCTTGTTCTGGCGATCGTCGTGTTCGCACTTTGGAGGAACTGGAAAACGGTGAGTTCGATGCAGGGACGAAAGACGGTTTTAATCGTTGTCACGGTGGCCTTGCTCATCACGGCTACGGCACTAGCTGACCGGGCCACGCGTTTGCCAAAGCAAAATCCTAGCTCCGAAAACACTGGCGCTCCTGTCCCCGTGGAAAAGGTGGCGGGGCTCCCCGCGCCGCAACTGACCCTCAAGGACCTCGATGGCAAAGATGTTTCGCTCAGCGAATATAAAGGCAAAGTTGTGCTGGTGAATTTCTGGGCGACTTGGTGCGAGCCCTGCCGAATCGAGATTCCGTGGCTGATCGAGATGCAGAAGCAATACGGTCCCAAGGGATTTGTGATTCTCGGGATTGCGCTCGACGAAGAGGGCAAAAGCGTCGTCGAGCCCTTTGTGGCAAAAGAGCGGTTCGAAGTGAATGGTGAGAAGCTGCCAATGAGTTACAAGATTTTGATCGGAAACGACGATGCTGCCGATAAATTCGGCGGACTCTTCGGTTATCCCACGAGCGTGCTGATTTCCCGTGACGGCAAGCAAATCAAGCGCGTCACCGGTATGATCAGCCAGGATGAAATGAGCAAGGCCGTTGAGTCGCAGCTTTGATACCCTGAAGACATGCTGGAAGAAAAAGAGTTTCAGAGAAAAGCGGATGCTGCGTTCGAGGAGCTGAAGAAGCGGCTGCTCGTGGTGGCGGACGAACATGGATTTGATGTGGAAGGCGAGAGCGGGAAGCTCGAAGTGATTTTCGAGGAGCCGGAAGAAGTGAAATTCGTGATTTCGCCGAATACGCCGATACGCGAAATCTGGATTTCGGCGCTTTCTACCTCGTTCAAGCTGGGCTGGTCCGCGGAGAGAAACGCTTTCGTGCTGGAGAAAACGGGCGAGGATCTTTTTGCGGTGATGAATCGAGTCGTGTCGCAGCAGCTGGGCACGCAGGTCGCAATATGAAACACGCAGGCGCACTTTTTATAGGCATCATTCTCCTTGTGGGCGTCGCGGCGCTGCCTTCCGCGCCGCAGCAGGTTCCCTCGCCGAAGGACGTAGTGGCGCCCACGATTTATGTTTCGCTGGACCCCGTGAGCCGCGGGAGCCAATTTCAAATTGCAGCGGTCTTGAAAATCCGTCCGGGCTTCCATATCAACGCCCGCGAAAAGTCGGAGGACTATCTGATTGCTACCGACCTCCGCACCGAAGCGCCCGCGGGCTTTCAGTTTGGGGAGGTTTCTTATCCCAAAGGCGCGCTGCACACGTTCACCTTTTCGAAGAAGCCGCTGAACGTCTACGAAGGCACCATTACTTTGCGGCTCCCTGTCACCGCGCTGGCCAGCGCACCTCTTGGCGCGCAACACATTCCGCTCAAGCTCCGCTATCAGGCGTGCAGCACGGAAATCTGTCTGCCACCTGTCACACTCACGCTGGACGCTACTTTCAACGTTGCGGCTACCGCGGGAAAACCCACCCACCCCGAGCTTTTTCCTTCGAAATAGACTTCTCGGCACCAGATCCCATGTCATTAATATGGGACGGGGCTGGTAAAATTTTAGCGAGCAAGTTTCCGGTTACCCTAAATAACCGGTGCTTGGGATTGGAGGGTGGATTTATTTGAGTGCAGTTATTGGTAACCCGTGCTGTAATTGCTTGATTGAATCTCTGATGACAGAGAGGCCGAGAGGGTCGTCGGGACTCACCTCGCAGGCCTCAAACGGAATGAAATCGAGTTCATTTTCCTTAAGAAACAACACCACACGTTTTCCTGGCGAGAAGATATCAGGAGCCAATCTAGGAATCTCCCTATCTGCAGTGGGGCTGCCCTTCGCTACTATTAAAGGAAATTGCCCCAAGTGCTCGTCCGTTTTTCCCTTTAGTATTTCGATGAGTTGGAATTTTACCTTCTGCAAATCATCCCACTTGCTGGGCGGGGGATAAACCTTTTCGACTTGCACCAGCAGAACGTTGTCGATATCCCGGGATAATCTTGCAAGGGTTCGGTCGGAACAATGACGGTAGCGACTATTCTCATCGCCAGTGCTGCTTTGCAGCTCTTGGTTCGCCGAATAGTCTTCCCATGACGATGGAGCAATCTCTTTCAATTCTGAGCAACCCCTTATTCTTGAGAGGCACGAGAGTCGAAAATCATACGCCCGCGCATCTTCTGCTGTCGTCGCCTCAGGCGTGACAGCAGAGTTCATAGCTTGGCCCCCTCCTCCTGTCGTGAGATGTGGTTTAATCACTTGGTGATTTGGATGTTCCTCTAGTCCGAGACGACGGCCGTAGTAATAGTCGCTGTGAGGAAAGTACTCCTCAGTGGTCGCGGTGACGTCGAGCCACTGACCTCCGGGAGACCCCGTTCTGGTCTCTGCAAAAATGTCGAATCCTTTTTTCACAACACGGCCGTCCCGTACTCCAACTGACCCCACAACTCCAAAGTTCCTGATGCCGACCAACCTCAGGACGTCATGAATAAACGCAAATCGGTCGGACACGCCGTGCCCGAGAAAAATCATGTAGTCGCACCTTGACGCGTCACAATTTCCTTCACCGTATTGCGTATTCTTGGGATATTCCTCGGCGAGTTGCTTAGCATCTTGAAACGTCGCCTCGCGTACACGGAGCTTCCTAATCCTATTCAGCAATGCTTCAACGCGATGGACAGCAATCGCTTGCGACGTCCACAAAATAATCCATGTTCCAATCGGGATGACTAGAATTGAGAGGAATACGAACATCCCCACGCGGCTAGTTAGCGCCCGGTAGAAGAGGCGAAACGTTGGGAAGTTATCGCTAATTGCACCAACCACCCTGCTCGGGATTTAGACACCATACCGAATCATTGTGTTCCCAGCCACTCAAATTCTGATACTCAAGCCCTGCAAGAATTTGAGGAACCTTTTGGCGGCTAGAACGTCTTCTACGGCATGAACCTCTACGCCTACCTTCGTTCCGCGTTTCGACAAATGCGGCGCAACCCTGGTTTCTTTGCGGTGGCCTTTGCAGCCCTGGCGCTCGGTATCGGCGCCAACACGGCTATTTTCAGCGCAGTGGAGGGTGTATTGCTGCATCCGCTGCCGTATGCGGAGCCCGGCCGGCTGGTGATGGTGTGGGAGGACGCATCGTATCTCGGCTTCTCTCGAAACACGCCAGCGGCAGCGAACTATGTCGATTGGCGCGGGCAGAATCAGGTCTTTACCGACATGGTGGCCATTCGTTATGCGAACGCTGCGTTTACGGGCGACCAGGCGCCGGAGCAGCTTCTTGGGCGGCGCGTCACTCCGAACTTTTTCGATGTTCTGGGCGTTCAGCCGGCGATCGGGCGGCCATTCACGGCCGAAGAAGACGCCGCCAAGCGAAAACTTGTGGTGCTCAGTTATGCGCTTTGGCAGAGGCGGTATGGCGCAAACCCTGGGGTGGTGGGGCGGTCGATACTGATGGACGATGAAGCGACGACCGTCGTAGGCGTGATGCCTCGCGGCTTCTTTTTTCCCGACCGCCAAACGGAATATTGGGTGCCAGCGTCATTCACTCCCGAGGAGCTGGCCAAGCGCGGGAATCACAACCTGGAAGTGGTGGCGCGGATGAAGCCCGGCGTCACGCCTGAACGGGCGCAGCACGACATGGACGTGATCGCCAAGCGGTTGCAGCAGCAGTATCCGGACACCAATACGAAGGTCGGTGCGGTGGTGGTGCCGCTGCGCGAGCAATATGCCGGGGATGCGGCAACGGGATTGTGGGTGCTGCAGATTGCGGCGGTACTCGTGCTGCTGATTGCTTGCTCGAATCTGGCGAATCTTTTATTGGCTCGGGCAGCGGGCAGGCGACGGGAGATTGCGGTGCGCATCGCGTTGGGGGCAAGCCGCGCGCAGATTGGCGCACAACTGTTGACGGAGAGCCTGCTGCTTTCCATTGGCGGCGGATTGGGCGGATTGTTGGTGGGCCGCGTTTGCTGGAGTGTGTTT
>Ga0210403_10001359_pt1 | contig 23354 bp, 22 predicted proteins | sample IncBWC19MmetaG_FD_150863 | JGI IMG/M metagenome (GOLD analysis project Ga0210403, IMG submission 150863) | Forest soil microbial communities from Barre Woods Harvard Forest LTER site, Petersham, Massachusetts, United States - Inc-BW-C-19-M | ecosystem: Environmental > Terrestrial > Soil >... | reverse complement strand
ATTTTCCGCCGACCCCGAGAAGTGGTGTTTCCCCATCGTCGGCTGCGTCGCCTATCGAGGCTACTTCGTCGAGGCCAGAGCGCGGCGTTTCGCGGCGGGGTTGCACGAGCATGGATTCGATGTGGCGGTCGGCGGCGTCGCGGCGTATTCCACGCTGGGGCATTTTGACGACCCCATATTGAGCACCATGGTGAGCTGGAACGACGTGGAACTGGCATCGATCATTTTTCACGAGCTGACCCATCAGTTGCTGTACGTGCGCGATGATGCGGCTTTCAACGAGGCTCTGGCCACGACGGTGGAGGAGGAGGGCGTGCGGCGCTGGCTGACGCAGCAGGGCCGCGAAAAGGATTTAGCGGATCACCTGCTGGAGCAAGGACGCCACCTGAAAGTAATCGCGCTGCTGAACGACACCCGCTCGCAGCTGCGCGTGCTGTATGCATCCGGGCTGCCGCCGCCGCTGATGCGCGAGCGCAAGCGCTTGGCATTCGAAGCCCTGCGCGAATCCTATGGCGCGCTGCGAACGCAATGGGGTGCTCATGCTCCGCTCGATGCGTGGTTCGCGCAGGGCATCAACAATGCCCACTTGGCGTCGATCGCCACGTATTACGCCTGCGTGCCGGGCTTGGAGCGGGAGTTGCAGGCGGCAGGCGGGAATCTGCCTGCCTTCTACCGCCGAGTTCGAGAGTTGGCAAATCTCGATCAACCGCGGCGAGATCTTTTGGTGTGCGGAATCTCTGCAAGTCTCTGAAAATCGAATCAGGCGGCGCGGCCCGCCGCGGCGCGATTCTGGCTCAGGCGAGCATTGTCCTCCTGCGCGCCCAAAAACAGGCGCGCGGATGCCGCCATGGATTTTGGTTCGATGCCGAGCTTCGCGAAACCGTCCTCGCTGCAAGCGCCGTCGACGGTGAGCGAGCGGTAGTTGTCGCCGGAGAAAGGACGGCCGGGGACAAAATTCATCAAAAAGGCCTGCAGACGCCCGGCAAAATTCGGCAGGCCGATGATCCAGCGGCGCCGACGCGTGAGTTTCGCCACCAAGCCGACGATTTCCCTCAAGCTGTAGGCCTGCGGGCCGCAGAGTTCATAGGTTTGACGGCTGCTCGCGGCGCCGTGCAGGCAGCGCAGCAGCGCGTCCACGACATCGTCCACCGCTGCCGGCTGCAGGCGGGCATTGGGTCTCGCCAAGGGAAAGGCAAACGGAATCGCCGCCAGCAATCCTGCGAAGCGATTTAGAAAGGAATCGCCGCGCCCGAACATCACGGCGGGCTTAAAAATAGTCCAATCCACCGCGGACTGATCGCGGATCAGCTTTTCCGCCTCGCCCTTGGTGCGCAGGTAAAAGCTGGGCGCGTCGGGAGCCGCCTTCAGGGAAGATACTTGCAGCAGCCGAGCGACACCCGCGGATCTGGCAGCCAGCAAGATGTGCCCGGTCAATTCGACATGGGCCCGGCGGAATCCGGCGCCGCTGAAGCCGCGCTCATTCAGGATGCCGACCAGATTGACCACAACGTCTTTGCCGCGGAAGCGCTCCGACAGCTGCGGTTCCTGATAGACGTCGCAATTCTCCAGTGTGAGCCCGGGCAGCACCAGAAGGTGCCTATGCTGCTCGCGGTCTCGAGTCAGCACCGTGACGTCGTGGCCGTGTTTGATCAAGCGGGCGACCAGCCGGGTACCTAAGAATCCGGTGCCGCCAAGAACGACGATGGACAGGGGACGCATACCTTCAGCGAACCGGCAGCAGTAGCGTATCGCCGCCGCGGCGAACCTTGAGAACCAGCACGGACGCTCCTTTCACCGCTTCTCGAAACGACTTCATGTTTGTCACGGGCGTTCGACCCACGCCCACGATGACATCATTGGTACGAATTCCGGCCTGAGCCGCGGCGCTGCCTTCCTGCACTTTGTTCACCAGAACACCGCCGCCATCCGGCGCATCCGCCAGCTCGGCGCCGTCGAGACCCCGATTGATGTCCGCGGCGCTCGCCGATTCTATCTCCGACCGTTCGGCGATCAGCGCCGTGACCTTGCGTGGTTTGCCGTCGCGCAGCACGCCCAGTTCGACCTTATCGCCGACATGCAGCATGCCGATGGCATTGCGCAACTCGCCCGAGCTCTTCATGGTGATGCCGTTGAGCGAGGTGATGATGTCGCCGGTTTTGATGCCCGCGCGTTCCGCGGCCGATCCTTGTGCGACGCCGGCGACCAAGGCGCCGGTCGTCTCGGTCAGCCCGAATTCTTTCGCGATATCCGCGTTGACGCTGTAGAGCTGAACGCCGAGGACGCCGCGTTTCACCTGCCCATACTTGATGAGCTGGTCCATGACGCCCCGGACCATGTTGACCGGGATCGCAAAACCGATGCCGATGTTGCCGCCGCTGCGCGACAGAATGGCGGAATTGATGCCGACCAGCTCGCCGCGCAGATTCACCAAGGCGCCGCCGGAGTTGCCGGGATTGATCGAGGCGTCCGTCTGGATGAAATCCTCATAGCCGCCGGCCTCCGGATTGATGCCGCTGCGTCCGAGCGCACTGACGATCCCCGCCGTGACGGTGTGCTGCAGGCCGAAGGGGTTGCCGATGGCGACCACGTAGTCTCCGACCTCGAGCTTGGCCGAGTCACCGAGGGGCATGGGCACCAGATTCGGCTGTCTTGCCTGCAAAACCGCGACGTCGGCGCCTTCGTCGCTGCCGATGACCTTGGCGCTGAACGTACGGTTGTCGAGCAGCGTGATGGTGATCTCGCTGGCGTTCTCGACGACGTGATGATTGGTGATGATGTAACCGTTTTTCGCATCGACGATGACACCCGAACCGGCGCTCTGGAATTGCCGCTCACGCGGTTTCGAGTCCTGCGGAGCGTCGAAAAACCGCCGGAAAAAGGGGTCATCCAACAGCGGATTGCGGCCGGACTGCTCCTTGATGGTGCCGCGCGTGGCAATGTTCACGACAGAAGGCGAGACGCGCTTGACCATGGGCGCCAGCGTGGGCATGGGAGCCGCATCGGCGGCGGGAGCCGCGGCATAAAGCGGGCCGGCGATCGCCGCTGCGAGCGCGGCCGCTGCAAACTTGAGACGCAGATTCATGCGCGGTCCTTCGGGATATCTTGTGGCCGGCAGGTATGGGGGGCCGGACCGGGTAGTCCCGCCCCCCTTGCCAGTCTCGACGCGATATTACACGGAAGGACGCGTCGGATCCCCTTAGGCGGCTTCCACCAGGATCTTGAGCGGCTGCACCTGGGCCAGCTTGGGAATGGCGACTTCCAGCACACCATTGGCGACCTTCGCCTTGATGTTCTCTGCGTCCGCGCTTTCCGGCAGGCTGAAGCGGCGCTGGAACTCGCCGCTGATGCGCTCGATCCGGCGGAAACCCTCGCGCGACTCCTTGCGCGATACCTCGCGCTGTCCGCGAATCGTCAGCACGCCCTGATCGGAGGTGATTTCCACCGCCTTTGGATCGACGCCGGGCAGATCCACATGCAGCAGGAACTGATTGGCTTCCTCGTGGATATCAACGGGCGGCAGCCAAGCGCCGGAATCGGCAGCCGTAGTCAACGGCGCGCCAAATAAACGATCGACTTCTCTCTGGAGCCGGCTGACGAGTGCCCACGGCTCATAACGTACGACGGTCATGTGTTGAAACTCCTTAATTTCCTGTGATTCGAAACTTCACGCGCTTGATGCAGAAATTGGGCCGGTGAGCCGCATTTCAACTCGCGGCCGGCGGCAAAAAAAGTGTGACGTAGTTCAAAGTCAATGGGACATAATGTGGATAAGGTGTGCAAACACAATATCTTGCGATTTGCCCTTTTCCCTCTTGACCTGCGCTTGCAAAAGGATAATCAGCCGATTTCTGCGGACAATCAGCTAATCATCTGATATTACAGTGTTTTTTTGATCTCAAAAACTGCAAAAAAAACCTTGACGATGCTTGCCATGGCGCCGTACCCTCTTCGCTCAAACACAAGATGTTGTGTTCCAAACGGTCGGTCGGGTCCCATCGGTCTTCTGTCAAGTCACCAGCGATTTTTTTAGCGAGAACACCGCCATTTGTGTTCAGGTTGTAGCTCGATAATTATAACGGAGCGGCGTGGATACCCATGAGTACGGTGGTCAAAATACAGCCCAAAGATGTCGGCAGCATCCCTTATCAAGAGGCCTCCTTCGACATCTGGGATAAGAAGTATCGGCTGACGTCGAAGGATGGTTCGCCTGTCGACAAGTCGATGGACGATACCTACAAGCGTGTCGCGCGAGCGCTTGCCGATGTGGAAATCGAGTCCAGCCGGGAACAGTGGTACGAGTCATTTCTGTGGGCCTTGCGTCACGGCGCGATCCCTGCCGGCCGGGTGACTTCGAATGCCGGCGCACTCGAACACAAACCCGCGACCTCGACGATCAACTGCACGGTCTCGGGCACGATTCGCGATTCCATGGACGACATCCTGAAGAAAGTCCACGAAGCGGGCCTGACGCTGAAAGCGGGTTGCGGCATCGGCTATGAATTCTCGACTTTGCGGCCGCGCGGCGCGTATGTTTCGGGCGCCGGCGCCTACACGTCGGGCCCGCTGTCGTTCATGGATATCTACGACAAGATGTGTTTCACCGTGTCCTCCGCGGGCGGCCGTCGCGGCGCGCAGATGGGCACGTTCGATATCGGTCATCCCGACGCTTTGGAATTCATTCGCGCCAAGCGTGAGAACGGCCGCTTGCGGCAGTTCAATTTGTCCCTGCTGGTCACCGACGAATTCATGAAGGCGGTGAAGCACGACAGCGAATGGACGCTGGCGTTTCCATTGGGCCGCCAGGAATTCGAGGCCGAACGGCCCGATCTTGCCGACTCCACGAAGTATGTATGGCGTGAGTGGCCCTATTCGGAGGGCTATGTCGCGAACGATGAGGGACTGGTCGCCTGCAAGATCTACAAGGTGCTGCCGGCGCGGCGCGTGTGGGACGTGATCATGACCTCCACCTACGATTTTGCCGAGCCGGGTTTCATCCTCATCGACAAGGTGAACGAGATGAACAACAACTGGTGGACGGAAAACGTCCGTGCCACCAACCCGTGCGGCGAACAGCCATTACCAGCCTACGGCTCATGCCTCTTGGGCTCGGTCAATCTCACCAAATTCGTGGTCGACCCGTTCACGGAGGAAGCCCGGTTCGACTGGGAAACCTATCGCAAGGTGGTGAAGGTCTTCACGCGCATGCTGGACAATGTGGTCGAGGTCAACGGCTTGCCGTTGGCGCAGCAACGCGACGAAATCATGCGCAAGCGCCGTCATGGAATGGGATTTTTGGGACTGGGATCGACCATCACCATGCTGTGCATGAAATACGGGTCGAAAAAGTCGGTGGCCTTTACCCAGAATGTCTCGCGCGAAATGGCGGTCGCGGGCTGGGAAGCCGCACTGGATCTGGCCAAGGAGAAAGGCCCGGCGCCGATCATGAACGAGGAGTTCACGGTCACGCGCGAAATGCTGCGCAAGCGTCCCGAGATGGTAAAGGACGGCTGGCGGGTCGGCGCACGTGTGGCCGGACGGGTGCTGCACGCGCGCTACAGCCGCTACATGCAGCGCATCGCGGAAGCCTCGCCGGAGCTGGTCGATGAACTCGCCGAAGTCGGCGCGCGCTTCACGCATCACACCTCGATTGCGCCCACGGGCACGATTTCCTTGTCCCTGGCCAACAATGCGTCCAACGGCATCGAGCCGTCGTTTGCGCATCACTATTTCCGCAACGTATTGCGCGAAGGCAAGAAGTCCAAGGAAAAGGTCGATGTCTTTTCGTTCGAGCTATTGGCCTACCGCGAGCTGGTCAATCCCCGGGCCATGGCGAATTCGCAGGTTCCCGCCGAGAAGCTGCCCGACTACTTCATCGCCGCGGACGACATCGGCCCGAAGGAGCACGTGGACATCCAGGCGGCGGCGCAGCTGTGGATCGATTCTTCGATTTCGAAGACCGCGAATGTGCCCACCGACTACAAGTACGAGGATTTCAAGGATATCTACATGTACGCCTACGAGTCCGGCCTCAAGGGCTGCACGACGTTCCGCTTCAATCCGGAGGCCTTCCAGGGCGTCCTGGTCAAAGAGGACGACTTGAAGAACACGATTTACGTCTTCACCTTGGAGGATGGCACGGAAGTGGAGGCGCGAGGCGACCAGGAAATCGAATACGACGGCGAGATGCATACCGCCGCGAATCTGTTCGATGCGCTGAAAGAAGGCTATTACGGGAAGTTCTGATCATGGCTCACATCACAATCGGCAAGAAGATCGCCAAATACCGCGTGCAGAAACCTGAGGCGAAGGAAACGCCGGCTCCGCAACCCAAGGATGCGCTGAAAGCCCAGGACAACGTCATCTGGATGCACGAGAAGGTCGAGCGCCCCGAGGTGCTGATCGGATCGACCTATAAAATCAAGACGCCGGTCTCCGATCATGCGATGTACGTCACCATCAACGACATCGTCCTCAATGAAGGTACGCCGCACGAGCAGCGGCGCCCCTTCGAGGTCTTCATCAATTCAAAAAACCTCGATCATTTTCAATGGATCGTGGCGCTGACCCGGGTTATTTCCGCGGTATTCCGCAAGGGCGGCGACACGACGTTCCTGGTCGACGAGCTCAAGGCGGTATTCGACCCGAAGGGCGGCTATTGGCAGCCGGGCGGCAAATTCATGCCTTCGACGATTGCCGAACTGGGCTATGTCATCGAGCGCCACCTGCAGTCGATCGGCTTGCTCAAGAAGCCGGAACTCGATGTGCATCAGCGAAAAATGGTGGAGCAAAAGCGCGCGGAGTTCGAGGCGCGCACCAAACAGACCGACGCATTTTCCAAGTCGCACTTCCCGGAGGGCGCGCAGCTGTGCGCGAAGTGCAGCACCGCCGCGGTGGTCATGATGGACGGCTGCAATACCTGCCTGAATTGCGGCGACTCCAAGTGCGGATAGGATGCCGAGAGCTCCAGGCCGCGTGACTTCCCCGTCGAGCAAGCAGCAATACGATGTCATCGTCGTCGGCTCGGGCGCCGCGGGCGGACAGACCGCCTATACCTTGTGCATGGAAGGCGTCAAGGTGCTCATGCTGGAAGCGGGCCGCAATTACGTGCCCGAACAAGAAACACCCATGTTTCAGACGCCGGATCAGGCGCCGTTGCGCGGAGCCTCGACGCCGGAAAAAACTTTCGGATTCTACGATGCCACGATCGACGGGGGCTGGACGGTTCCGGGGGAACCGTATGTGCAATCGACGGACGATCCGCGCGGGCGCTTTGCCTGGTGGCGGTCGCGGATGCTCGGCGGCCGGACCAATCACTGGGGCCGAATCTCGTTACGGAACGGTCCCTACGATTTCAAGCCCCATTCCCGGGACGGCCTAGGTTTCGACTGGCCCATCGCCTACGACGACGTCGCACCGTACTACGACAAAGTCGAAAGGCTCATCGGCGTGTACGGCACCTCCGAGGGGCTCGAGAACACGCCGAATTCCTCGCCGGGTTGTCTTCTGCCGCCGCCCGCGCCGCTGGTCAGCGACTATCTGGTGCAGCAGCGCGCGCGGCGCTTACGGATCCCCATCGTCCCCGGCCATCGCGCGGTGCTCACGCAGCAGCTCGATTTCAAGCGCTCGCCCGCGCTTTTGCATCCCGGCAACCTCAAGGCGCAAAAAATAATTGCCGCCCACATGCAGCAGCGGGCGGCCTGCATCTGGGCAACGGACTGCGGCCGCGGCTGCTCGATCCGCGCGAATTATCAGTCGACCACGGTGCATCTGCCGCCGGCGCTCGCCACCGGCAATCTGCATATCATCACCAACGCCATGGTCAGCGAGGTGTTGCTGGGCCGCAATGGGCTCGCCAAGGGTGTGAAGTACATCGACAAAGTCAGCGGCGCCGAGCATCAGGCGACTGCCCGGGTGATCGTGCTCGCCGCCAGCGCCTGCGAGACGGCGAGAATTCTGCTCAATTCGAAGAGTGCGCCGTTCCCCAATGGCCTCGCCAATTCCAGCGGCAAGGTCGGACGCTACGTCATGGATACCGTGGGCAGCAGCTTGAGCGGCCAAATCCCCTTGCTCGAGTCGCTGCCGCCGCAAAACGAGGATGGTGCCAGCGGCCACGCCTTCTACGCGCCCTGGTGGGGTTATCAGGATCAGCAGAACGGCAAGCTGAACTTCGCACGCGGCTACCACATTGAATTCGGCGGCGGCAGGCGCATGCCGGGAGCCGGCACGCTGCATGGCATCGAGCGCTTCACCGGCGGCAGCTATGGCAAGAAGCTCAAGGAGGATGCGCGACGCTACTACGGCTCCTTTGTCGGCTTCGATGGCCGGGGCGAGATGATCCCGAACGAGAATTCCTACTGCGAAATCGATCCTCACGTGAAGGACCGGTGGGGCATCCCGGTGCTGCGCTTTCATTGGAAATGGTCCGAACACGAGACGCGCCAGGCGGCGCATATGCAGAAGACCTTTGCCGATATTGTCGAGGCAATGGGCGGACGGGTGATGGGCAAGGTCCAGTCCGATGGGGCCGAAGCGATCGCACCCGGGGGCTTCATCATCCACGAGGTCGGCGGCGCCATCATGGGCGCGGACCACCGCACGTCGGTGACCAACGAATGGTGCCAGACCTGGGACGTCAAAAACTTGTTCTTGACCGATGGCGCGGTGTTCGCCTCCAATGCCGACAAGAATCCAACGCTGACCATCATGGCGCTGGCCTGGCGCGCGGCTGATCACATCGCCGATCGAATGCGGAGGAAGGAGCTGTGACGGATCGGCGGACGACAATCAAGTGGATGCTCGCGGCAGCTGCCTCGATGCCGCTGTTGAATCGGCGCGCATGGACCCAGGAGGTGACTGCGTGGCCTGCGGTTCGCGGTTACGGTGGGGACCCGGACCTGACAAAGCTGTACCGGCCCGGCGACGTCTGGCCGCTGACGCTGTCCGGATCGGAGCGGCGCACCGCCCGGGCGCTTTGCAATGTCATTCTGCCCGACGACGGCCGCTCACCCGATGCGGCAAGCGCCGGAGTGGTGGATTTCATCGACGAATGGGTGAGCGCCCCGTATCCGCGCCAACTCACCGATCGTCCCGTGGTACTAGAGGGCTTGGCCTGGATGGATGCCGAGGCCTTGTTGCGGTTCGACAAGTACTTCGCGGAGCTCGCTGAATCCCAGCAGCACGCGATCTGCGACGATATTTGCTACGAGCCCAACGCCAAGCCGATATTCGCTCGGGCTGCCGCGTTCTTCACGCGCTACCGCGACCTGACCGTGGGCGCCTTCTATTCGACGCCGACCGGCTGGAAGGACATCGGCTACATCGGCAACGTGCCGCTCGCCAAATTCGAAGGACCCCCGGCGGACTTGCTGCAAAAACTTGGACTTGGGCCCCCAGGTTCCTAGCCGCACATGAGCAGCATCATGAACCACCAGGCGCGGCTGGGCGTGGGATTCGTCGGCTCCGGCTTCAACGCGCGTTTCCACATGTCGGGATTCCAGGCGGTACGCGACGCCGACGTGCGCGGCGTATGGAGCCCGAATCTGGAGCATGCCAGCTCGGCCGCGGCGCTGGCACGCCATCTCGACATCGGCGCGGCCAAGGCCTATGCATCCATCCGCGATATGGTGGCGGACCCCTCGATCGATGCGTTGTGGCTCACCGGGCCCAATCACATGCGCCTCGAGAACATGGAGGAGATCGTCCACGCCATCGAAGACGGTGTGGGCGCCTTGCGCGGCATTGCCTGCGAGAAGCCCCTGGCACGGAATGTCGCCGAAGCCAAGCGCATGGCGGCGCTGGTCAAGCGCAGCGGCGCCGTCCACGGGTATCTGGAAAATCAGGTATTCGCGCCGCAGATCGAAGCCGGCCGCTCCAGGATCTGGGCACGCGGCGCGGCGGCGACGGGCCGGCCGTACCTGGCACGTGCCTCAGAGGAACATAGCGGACCGCATGCGCCGTGGTTCTGGCGCGGCGAGCTTCAAGGCGGCGGCGTGTTGAACGACATGATGTGCCACTCAGTCCTGCTCGTGCGCCACCTGCTGACGCAACCCGGCGCCGCGAGCTCCTCCGTGCGGCCGATCCGCATCACCGGCCACATCGCCAGCCTGAAATGGTCGAGGGGCCCCTACCCCGCGAAACTTGCGGCGCAATATGGCCGCGAAGTCGATTACACCCGGCGCCCGTCGGAGGACTTTGCGAGCGTCAGCATTGAGTTTGCGACCCCCGATGGCCAGATCTTGATCGGCGAGGCCTCGACTTCGTGGAGCTTCGTCGGTCCCGGACTGCGCCTGTCGGCGGAGCTCCTGGGTCCCGAATATTCGATGTCGTGGAATACGCTCGATAGCGGGCTGAATCTGTTTTTTTCACGCGAGGTCCGCGGCGCCGGCGGCGAGGACCTGGTCGAGAAGCAAAATGCCGAGATCGGATCGATGCCCGTGGTTGCGAGCGAGGCGGCCGCCTACGGTTATGAAAGCGAAGACCGGCATTTCGTGCGGGCGTTCCTCGGCAAGGAAGCGCCGCGGTTGACCTTCGATGATGGACTGGAGGTAGTATCGCTGCTGATGGCCGCTTACATGAGCGCCGAGCAGGGCAAGACGCTGGATTATCCGCCGCCGGGCCTCGATTCATTCGTGCCTGCGGTGGCGCAGGGAAAGTGGAGATCAACATGATGCATGGCCGGATGGTGGGCAGGCTGGCGCTGGTTGCCGGCGCGTGGCTGTTGGCGGCGGGGACCGACGTGGGTGCACAGGGGAGCGCGCCGGCGGCGCACTGGCACACGCTGTTCGACGGCAATTTGCTCGATACCTTTCGCGGCTGGCGCGCCGAAGGCATGCCGGAGGGCTGGCATGTCGTCGATGGCACGCTCGCCAAGGAAGGCGACGTCGATGATCTGGTGACCAAGGAGCAATTCGGCAACTTCGAGCTCGACCTCGAATGGAAAATAGGCAAGGGCGGCAACAGCGGCGTCTTCTACCGCGCCACGCGTGAATACGACCACATTTACTGGAGCGGTCCGGAGTATCAATTGCTCGACGACGCCAATGCGGACGATGGCCGCAGCCGGCTCACCGCCGCGGCGTCCGCGTACGCGCTGTACGGTCCGCCCGCCGGCGTGGTCAGGCCGTTCGGCGAGTGGAACGAGACGCGGATCATCGTCAACGGCGCTCATGTCGAGCATTGGCTGAACGGCCAAAAAGTCGTCGAATACGACTTCGGCAGTCCCGACTGGAAGGCCAAGGTCGGAGCGAGCAAGTTCGCGAAATATCCCAACTATGGACTGGCCAAGAAAGGCTACATCGGCATCCAGGGCGATCATCCCGGTTCCTTGCGATTGCGCCACATCCGTATCCGCGAGCTGCCATGACCCAGGCGCGCCTCGCGCTGATGATGTTCCTGGAGTACTTCATCTGGGGCGTGTGGTTCGTCACCATGGGCACCTACCTCGGACAGACCCTGCATTTCACGGATTCGCACATAGGCCTTAGCTATGGCGCGACGGCGATCGGCGCGCTGGTCTCACCCTTTTTCATCGGCATCGTCGCGGATCGCTGGTTCGCCAGCGAGAAGCTGCTGGCGGCATTGCATCTCGTCGGCGCCGTGCTGATGTGGCTGGTGTCGCAGCAGACGGCTTTCGCAACCTTTTATCCGCTGCTCATTCTTTACGCGCTGTGCTACATGCCGACGCTCTCCTTGACCAATTCGATCGCCTTTCACCACCTGCAGGACTCCAGCAGCTTTCCTTACGTGCGCGTGCTCGGCACCATCGGTTGGATCGTGGCGGGAGTTCTGGTCGGCAAGCGCCTGCACGCCGATGCCTTGGTGCTGCCGATGCAGATCTCCGCCGGCGCTTCGCTGTGCATGGCGGCGTTCGCGCTGTTGTTGCCGCACACGCCGCCGAAGGGAGCGCATGCGAAATTCAGCGTGCGTGACGCGCTCGGGCTGGACGCGCTGCAGCTGCTGAAGCAGCGCGATTTTCTGGTGTTTGTGATCGGCTCATTCCTGCTGTGCATTCCGCTGCAGTTCTACTACACGTTTGCCAATCCGTTCCTGAACGAGATCAAGGTGCCGGAGGCGGCGTTCATCCAGACCTTCGGGCAGATGTCCGAGGTGTTTTTCATGCTGCTGCTGGCGTACCTGCTGCGCCGCTTCGGCATCAAGATCATCATGCTGGTCGGCATGCTGGCGTGGGCATTGCGGTATTTGGCGTTCGCCAACGGCAATGCAGGGAGTGCCATGTGGCTGATCTATGCCGGAATCCTGCTGCACGGCGTGTGCTACGACTTCTTCTTCGTCGGCGGCCAGGTGTATACGGATCAGCGCGCCGGAGCGGCCACACGCGCTGCCGCGCAAGGCTTGATCAATTTTGTCACCAATGGCCTAGGGTACTTCGTGGGCGCGTTCGTCTCCGGCGCCATCGTGGATCGCTACGCGGTCGCCGTAAGCTGCAGCGATGCAGCGGCGGCCACGCGTGCCTGCCTCAAGGTGGCGCATGATTGGCACGCGGTCTGGCTGATTCCCGCCGCCGCCGCTCTCGCGGTCTTCATGGTATTTGGCTGGGTTTTTCGGCCGGCTTCGCCGCCGCCAGCGCCTTGACGATTGCACCCAGCTGCGCGAGCGCCGCTGCGTCCTCGGCGCTCACCGGTGGATTCTTGCAGCGCGGATCGGTGCGTTGCAGGGCGCCGCTCATGGCGCGCGTGATGGGGATGGGATCGCAGCCGTGGCTGTTGTCGCAGACCAGGTCGAATTCCGCGTGGGCCTTAACGTGGCAGCTGAAGCAATTGCCGCCGAATCGATTGTAGACGTCTTGGACGCCCCGGACGCGGATCGTCGAACTTGTCGGCGAGATGTTCAGGTCAATGAATTCCCAATCGTGCGTGGCGGTGTTGAAGCCCTGCTCGCGTTTGACCATGACTTCGTTGGGTACGAGCTGCAGCACGGAGCCAACCGGATAGTTTCCGGTGCCTGCCTGCGCCACTTTGACGGTGCCGGCCAGGTTGCCGGCGAGATTGTCGACATAGAAATGCCGGACATGCGTCATTGCAGTGACGCATTTGAACGATGCATCGCTGATGGGGAAGGAAGCCTTGGCCGCGGGCGCGGCCGCGACGCAGGGCCCGGCCAGCAATACGGTGATGCCGACGCATGCTGCGAGAATTCCGGACGCCGCGGGCTGGATGGTCATCATGAGTAACTCCCTTTGCTTTTTTATCGCGATTCAGACTGAGCCTGCGCAGATATTACATTAAGCATCCAGGTGCGCCCAATTGCGCGACAATGAAGGACTGGAAATACGGGTCGCCCTTCGGCACCCGGCAAGGTTGTTGATTTGCTTGTATTTAAATCGAAACGCATCCGCTGGATTGCGACGCTGGCGCTCGCTTTGGCGCCGTTCAGCGGGTGCATGCCGCTGCATGCGCAGGTGTCCGAGGTTTTCAGCTCTCCGCCGGAACTCGAGCCTGACGTGCGCTTTTGGATTCGCGTCTATACCGAGGTCACGACCGAACAGGGCCTGATCCACGACGACTGGTACCTGGGATTGGTTTACGAAGTGCTGCGCTTTGACCCGGCCGATTCGCAGCGGCAGCGCGAGCGCATCGTCGAGCGCGCCAAGGCGCGCTACGCGCAATTGCTGCGGCGATTTGCCGCGGGCGCCACCGACAATCTCACGGCGCATGAGCGCCGCATCCTGCATGCGTTCGGCGAGAACAGCACACCGGCGCAATTTCGCGACGCCATCCAGCGCATACGATTTCAGCTCGGCCAGGCTGACCGTTTCCACGAAGGACTGATCCGGGCCCAAGCGTACGAGGCGAGCATTTCGAAGGTGCTCGCCGACCGGGGCGTACCCCCGGAAATAGGCGCGCTGCCGCACGTGGAATCGTCCTTCGATCCGGCGGCGTATTCTCGCGTCGGCGCGGCGGGCCTGTGGCAATTCATGCGCGGCACGGCCCGGCGCTATATGCGCGTGGATGGGGTGGTCGATCAGCGCCTGGATCCCTACAGCGCAACCGAGGCGGCCGCGAACCTGATGCTCTACAACTACCGCCTGCTGGGCAGCTGGCCCTTGGCGGTAACCGCGTACAACCACGGGCCCGGCGGTTTGCGGCGCGCACAGGATGAACTCGGCACCAGCAACATTGCGGTGATCGTGAAGCGCTTTCAGGGCGCCACCTTTGGATTTGCCTCGAGAAATTTTTACGTGGCCTTTCTCGCGGCGCTCGAGGTCGACCGCAACGCTGAGAAATATTTTGGGCCTCTCACGCATCTGCCGGACACGCAAAGCACCGTCGTCACGGTGCCCGACTACGTGCCGGTCGATGCCCTCGCGCGGGCTTTCAACGCCGATCTGGGCGCGCTGCGGGTTTTAAATCCAGCGTTGCGGCCGCCCGTGTGGAATAAGACGCGCTTCGTGCCGCGCGGCTACGCATTACGGATACCCGGCGCGCCGCCGCCCGCCGATATCGCGGCTGCGTGGGCGCGCCTCGCACCGGCGGAACGCTTTGCGGCGCAGAAGAACGACGGCGCTCACCGGGCGCGCCGCGGCGAAAGAACCGAGGGGTCCGCCCAGCCGACCGAGCCAGCCGCCACCTCCGCTGCGGCCGCACCACCGCCCGCCGCACCACCGCTCGCCGCATCACCGCTCGCCGAGGCGTCGCCCGCCGGCAACGGCGACACCACCGATTACAGCGTCGGCGCGGACAGCACGGTGATCGTGCAGGCCGCTGAAACGCTCGGGCATTTCGCCGATTGGTCCAAAGTCAGCTCCGCCTCGTTGCGCGCGCTTAACCGGCTGCATAAGAACGCCATGGTGACGCTCGGACGCAAGGTGAAGCTCGAGTTGTCGCACGTCGGCGCCGCGCAATTCGAGGCGGCGCGGCGCGATTATCATCGGCAGCTGCAGGAAGCCTTTTTTGCCGCCCACCGAATCGCCGGCACGGAAAACTACGTGGTAAAAAAAGGCGAATCGCTGTGGATCATCGCGCAACAACATGCGGACCTGCCGGTATGGCTGGTGGCCGAATACAATCCCGATGTGAATTTTGCCGATGTGCGGCCGGGCGCCACCCTCGCCCTGCCCCGGGTCGAGGCCATCAATCGCCAGTGATGCCCCGCGAATGCAGGTACTCGGTCAACGTGCGGCGCGTGTCGCCGGAGGCGGCAAAGTTCACGACGGAATCGTCAGCCGCGCGAACATCGAGTTCCAACTTCTCACTGGCTGCCATTTGCTTGAGCATGTCGAGGGTCAGCTCGAAGTACGCCGTTTGCCCCCAGGAAGCGACCGGTTGGTAGGCGCCCCGGCCCAATTGCGGCGCATCGATGGGCGCGAGCACTCGGGTGCCCTTGTCCAGAACGATCGTGACAGCGGCGTTCGAACGAATGTCGGCGATGGGCCGATCTGTACCCGGTGCGATGTGCAACCACAGCCCGTAGGCGATCGAGCCGCTGCGATCCCATTCGACCGGACCGAGGTAGGCGAAACTCAAACGCTGGCCGAGATTGGCGATCACGCGCGAGCCGCCGCCTTGCCGCAGGCTTGGCGCCAGCTCGATGGGTTCCTTGAGCGAGCCCACGGTCATGGCCGTGCGATCGTCCGTGTACTCGACGGGCTTGATCGACGGCGTACCGCAGGCAGAAAGCTGCGCAATGGCTAACATAACGGCAACCGCGGGCGAGCGCATGCCCGCGAGTATACCGGGACGTGAGCTGGAGCCGATTGTTGAGTTGCGCGTACCGGGTATACTTTTGGAAATGATCAAGCGATTCCGCCGTTTTGCGGCGCCAAATTTATCGAGGTGTCTGGTGCTGGCGTGTCTGGTGCTGGCGACGGGTGCGCTTTGGACCCGCAGCGCTTCTTCTTCCGAAGCCGAACTCGCCGATCGGGTCGTCGTCCATAAGTCGGAGCACAAGCTGTACCTGTATGGCGGCGAGCACCTCCTGGGTGTGTACAAGGTGGCGCTGGGCTTGAGCCCCGTGGGGCAGAAGGAAAGGGAGCGGGACTTCAGAACACCCGAAGGCCATTATTTCCTGGCGCGGCGCAATATCCGCAGCGACTACTTTCTTGCCATTCAAGTCTCTTATCCGAACAAGCAGGACGAGCTGCGAGCCCATAAGAAAGGCTGGGCCCCGGGGGGCTCCATCATGATCCACGGTTTCCCCAACCAGCCCCACCATCCTTCGGCGTATTATGAGTCGAACGACTGGACCGATGGCTGCATAGCCCTATCGAACTCCGACATGGTCGAAGTGTGGATGCGCACGCAGGACAACATTCCGATCGATATCTATCCCTAGACAGGTGCTGCTGCGTGGAAGCTTCGATTCTCTCTTCTGACATGGTCGATGCACGGGTGGCTCCCAAAGGCAGCTTGGAGCACCTGTCGCAGCAGGAAATCGCCAAACTGCTGGATTCCGGCCAGGGCGGCCTCTATCCCCTGTTCCGCAAGTGCGCGCTGGCGGTGCTCAATTCCGGCAGCGAGACGGACGATGCGCGGCTGATATTCGAGAAGTACCGCGACTTCGATCTGCGCATCGTGCGCCAGGCCTGGGGCATCAAGCTCGAGATCAAGAACGCGCCGGCAGCCGCGTTCGTCGATGGGGCGATGATCCGCGGTCTCAAGGACCATTTGTTCGCGGTACTGCGCGATGTGGTGTTCATCTCGAATGAGATCATCGAGAGCGGCCGCTTCGACCTGAACTCATCGTCGAGCATCACCAACGCCGTGTTCCACATCTTGCGAAACGCGCGGGTATTGGAATTGCAGGTGCGGCCGAATCTGGTGGTCTGCTGGGGCGGTCATTCGATTCGCCGATTCGAATATGACTACACGAAAAAGGTCGGCTACGAGCTCGGGCTGCGCAGCTTGGATGTCTGCACCGGCTGCGGGCCGGGCGCGATGAAGGGCCCGATGAAAGGAGCGACCATCGGGCACTCCAAGCAACGCATCACCGACGGCCGCTACTTGGGGATCACCGAGCCCGGAATCATCGCAGCCGAGCCGCCCAACCCCATCGTCAGCCAATTGGTGATCATGCCGGACATCGAAAAGCGCCTGGAGGCCTTTGTGAGATTGGGCCACGGCATCGTGATATTCCCGGGCGGCGCCGGCACGGCCGAAGAGATTTTATACCTGCTCGGCATCCTGCTCGATCCTGCCAATCAGCAGCTGCCGTTTCCGGTGGTATTCACCGGTCCTGCCGACAGCGCCGAGTATTTCCGGCAGATTCACGGCTTCATCGGCGCCACGCTGGGGCCGGCGGCGCAGGCGCGCTACAAGGTGATCATCGACGATCCTGCCGGGGTCGCGCGCGCCATGGTGCAAGGTATGACGGAAGTGCGCGACTACCGCCGCCAGGCGAGCGATTCCTACGGCTTCAATTGGCTGCTGAAAATCCCCCTGGAGTTTCAGCGGCCATTCGAGGTCACGCATGCCTCGATGCGCGCATTGCGCCTGTCGCTCGATCAGCCCGCGCATGAACGCGCGGCCGATCTGCGCCGTGCTTTCTCCGGGATCGTTGCCGGCAACATCAAGGAGTACGGCGTCAACGCCATCGAGCGGTTTGGGCCCTTCGATCTGGCCGGAGAGCCGGCGATCATGGAGCCGCTGGACGGGCTGCTGCGCTCCTTCGTAGCGCAGGGCAGGATGAAATTCACCGGCACGGAGTACCGGCCCTGCTACCGGCTCGTGGCATGAAGACAACCCCGCGCATTCGCGCGGCCACCGGCCTTGCGCGCGCCGAGCGGAAAGCGTCGCGATATGTCACGCCGCGGCGCGGCGCGGCGATTTCCACCATTTAACTTACCGCGACGCATCGTGAGATGCGCATCGCAATGCGCGCCGCCGCTGCACGACAGCGCCGGCTGCGCGTGACACAGTTCCTGTCGAAGAGCGGGCACGACACTTACTGTCGTTCCCATCGACAGAGGCAAACGAGATGAGCGAACTCAAGAATCAGACTCGATACACCGGAGTGGACCGCAGGGCGCCGCGCGGTGATGCAGCCGTCGCCAAAACGGGCGGTCGGCATGCTGCGATCACCAACAGTCTGTACAACTGGCACAGCTACAAGAACTGGGCCGAAAAAGCTCGCGGAAATTTCGACGAGAAGAAATAGCCCGGCTGCCAGCGCGGCGCGCATGCAGGCGCCCGGCGCGCGGCTTTAGGCCGTTATCGGCAGCGGATTCACGCCTGTATCCGGCTGCGGCGCCGCCGCTTCCTTGGCCTGGTCTTCCTTGGCCCTGAGCCATGCCAGCAGCGGCTGCCAATCCTCGAGATCCTGTGCCACCGTGTAGCGCTTCATTTCGTGAATGCCGGTGCCTTCCTCGGCAGCGCGCACGTAATTCTGCGAGTCGCGCAGCGTGGCAATGACGGGTATGCGCAAGGATTCCAGAAATCGCATCAGCGAGTGATAGATTAGGGTATTGCGTCTCACGCGATTCGCGACCACGCCGATGCGACATTCATCGCGCCGCACTTTGGCGATGAGCAGCAGGTCGGCAATGCATTTCGAGCAGGCGTGTATGTCGATGTCGGAGGGCAGCACCGGCACAATGATGGCGTCGGCGTTCTTGGTCATATCGGGCATTTCTTGGGCCGGCACGGCGGCAGGCGTGTCGACGATGACGTGCACTGCGTCCGGCGGCGTGCGCATCTGCCAGGCGCGAGTCATGCGCGAATTGCGTTCGAATGCAGCCACGCCGTGAATGAAGGGCTGATCCGGCTTGCGCTTTTTCAGCCATCGGCTGCTGGAGGCTTGCGGGTCGTTGTCCTGCAACAGCGGACGGTCGCCGGAAATCGCAAAATAGCTGGCGAGATTGGTGGCTATCGTCGTTTTTCCCGAGCCCCCTTTAGGGTTCAGGACGAGAATGCGCTGCATGCCGGGAGAGCCTACGCAGCCCCAGTCACCATGGCAAGCCGATGCCTTGCATAAGGTTGTGATGCCACTCACGGTTAGCCGTCAGCCAAGCACCTAGACTTTGGCCGATGGAGTGGATCCTTCAGGTGGTCGATGAATTCGACGATGCCGTCGGCGTTTTGCGACTGCTCGCAATGGGCTGGAGGGAGGAAATAGGCCTCACGGTCGCCGGCAGCGCCGCTACCTGCGCGGTATGCGCTGCGTTGTTGCGCGGCGTCGCCTGAACCCTTCGCCTTCGGCAAAATCCATTATGATGCCGCGCATGGCATCCATGAATTCTACAAAATTCGGTCTGCTGGTTTGCATCGCGCTCTCTGCGGCGTGCTCCGGCAAGTCCGATGCGCCGCCGCGCGCGCCGGCAGCAAACGCCGTTCCCGAGGCCTCTTTGCAAATAGTCGCGCTCAAGCCCGGCGCGGGCGCCGCCATCGGCGGCGGACAAATTGCCGTGGTCCAGTACACCGGCTGGCTGTATGAGGCGGGCGCCACCGATCACAAGGGCAAGCAGTTCGACAGCTCGCGCACCCGCCGCGAGGCCTTCAAGTTCCCCTTGGGCACCGGTTCGGTGATCAAGGGCTGGGATCAGGGCGTCGCGGGCATGCAGGTCGGGGAGAGCCGCCGGCTCATTATTCCGCCGGGGCTGGCCTACGGCGATGGCGGCGCGGGCGGCGTCATTCCGCCCGGCGCGACCTTGGTGTTCGACGTGGAACTGGTCGGAATCGAGTAGGCAATTTGAAGCGGCCGAGCTGCCTCAGCCGCTCCTAAAAAGCCAACGCGATCAGTTCACGAATTCCTTCAGGGTCTTCAGTGCGGCAATGCGCACCTTCTTGCTCGCCGGCTTGGCCTTGAACATCATTTTTTCGCCGTTGAACGGATTCACGCCCTCGCGTGCCTTCGTGGCGGGCTTCTTGACGACTTTCATCTTCAAAAGCCCGGGCAACGTGAACAGGCCGTGACTACGCAGACTCTTCTTGATCGTACCCCCAAGCGAGTCAAACACGGCTCCGACCTGCTTCTTAGAGAGCTCTGTTTCCTTAGAAATGGTAGCGAGAATTTCAGACTTGGTCGGTGCTGCATTCTTTTTCGCCATAATGAATCTCCTGCTAATGTTTTGCGCGAGCGGGCAATCACTGCCCTACCTGGGCGATATGCCCTCTAAATTCTCAACTCGGCGCCGAAAATAACATAGAAAAAAGCCGATGTTTAGCGCAATTGCGAAAAAAGATTTTTATCGAAGATGCAATTCGCGCTGGTTTTTCAGGCTTCCGCGTCTATGAGGCGCGGTTCGCCTCGCACCGCAGCGGCTTCGTTCACTGTGATATCAGGCATGTACGAGCCGATGTTCAACGCAGTAGCACCAACAGCGCGCCGATTGCGATGGAAACCCAGAGGAAAGAAAAATCAATTTGCCCGATGGACGGAATAATGCGCCGCACGCGCTGTAAGATAGGTTCGCACAGCTGCGCGAGCAAGCGAACTCCCGGCGCATAGCCGCTCGAATTGACGAAACTGGTCAACCAGTAGAGCAACATCGCGAACAGATAGATCCGCAGCACCAAGCCCACCAGATCCAGGAGGGCGATGCGCAAGAACGGCAGCCAGTCGCCGCCGCCGCCGCCAATGGCCATCATGATGAAAGTACGCGTCCCGGCCACGAGCAGCACGGCGATGACGGTGGCCGTATCGATCTTGCCGATGGGCGGCAGCAGCTTGCGCAACGGCATGATCAGCCAGTTCGTGACGCGCACAATGGCATCGGCCATCGGATCCCGAAAATCGGCGCGCACCAACTGAAACAGCAGCCGCAACACGAAGGCCAGCAGCAGCAGCCACAGCAGCATGTCGACGATGTATCTGATCGCTTCCATTTAAGCGCTTCGCGCTACCTTTTTTGGCGCTGCGCGCCACCTTTCAACGGGGCCGACGCGGCCCCGGCCGATATCATATTAAATTAAAGCCTAGAGGCCGCCGAATTCGGCGGCGAGTTCGGCGGAACGGCGATCGGCCGCGGCCACCGCGTGGGCGACGATAGCACGAAGGCCGGCGCGATTAAGGACCTCCAGCGCCGCCGCGGTCGTCCCGCCCTTGGAAGTCACTTGCTCGCGCAGAGTGGCCAGGGAATCGGACGATTGGCGTGCCATTTGCGCGGCTCCGAACGCCGTTTCAAGGGTCAGGCGGTGCGCGACGTCTCTTGGCAGGCCGCGTTCGTGGGCGGCAGCCTCGAGCGCTTCCATGAACAAAAAGAAGTAGGCGGGACCGCTGCCGGAGACCGCCGTCACCGTATCCATCTGCGATTCGTGCTCTACCCACACCGTCGCGCTCACGGCACCCATCAGATCTTCAGCCAAGGCGCGGTAGGCAGCACCCACACTCGCGGGCGCATAGAGGCCCGTCGCGCCGAAGCCGTTGAGCGCCGGGCGGTTCGGCATCGTGCGGATCACGGGTATCTGCGCTCCGAACCAGCGGGCGAGAGACGCGTGGGGAATGCCCGCGGCGACCGATACCACCAGAGGCCGGCTGGCGGCGAGATGCGGCGCCAGCTGCAGCGCCACGGCACGCATGAGCTGCGGCTTGACCGCGAGCACCACCACCTCGGCTCCCTGCACGGCGGCCACGTTGTCCGCAGCGGTTCCCACCGCGTAGTCACGCACCAGCCGTTCAAGCTGCTCGCCGCTGGGGTCGGCAACCACGAGCCGCTCGGGCTGCAACCCCCGTTTGGTGAGGCCGCTGATCAGGGCGGCCGCCATGTTCCCGCCGCCGATGAAGGCCAGCCTGCTTATTTTTTGCATTCATACCCCCCGTTCAATACTCGGGCAGGCGCCCTTAGTTCGCCTACCGGGCGCCGAACAGCGCCGTGCCGATACGTACCAGCGTTGCTCCTGCGGCGATGGCGGACTCGAAATCTCCGCTCATGCCCATGGACAGTGTATCGAGCTCGAGACCGCCGGCGTTCAGATCCTCCAGCGCTCTTCTCAAGGAAGCGAACAGCGCACGCTCGGCGGCTGCGTTTGGCTGCGGCGGAGGCACGCACATCAAACCGCGCAGCTTGAGGCGCGGCAAGCCGGCAATGGCGGCCGCGAGCGCCGCCAGCTCATCCGGGGCGACGCCGCCCTTGCTGGGTTCCGGCACGAGCGCCACCTGGATGCACACATTGAGCGGCGTTGAGTGAAAAGGGCGCTGCTCCGAGAGCCGCCGCGCCACGCTGAAGCGATCCACGCTCTGCACCCAGTCGAAGCGCTCAGCGATTGCCCGAGTCTTGTTGGATTGGATGCCGCCGATGAAATGCCATTTAAGCTTCAAGTCGCCAAGCTGAGCCATTTTAGGCAGAGCCTCCTGCAGATAGTTTTCGCCGAAATCCGTGACGCCGGCGGTGGCAGCCAGACGCACGGATTCGGCACTCTTGGCCTTGGTAACGGCAACCAAAGTGATCGATTCAGGGTCCCGTCCGGCCGCAACGGCTGCAGTACGTATCCGAGACCGGACGTGGTTCACATGATGCGTCAAATTCTGCGGACCAATTAACATATTGGGTGACAACACCCTCTTATATACTGTCGTGGCCAACGCCTTAGTCGAACAAGGAGCCGTAAATGGCGGTTGATATCGCGCAGCTTCTCGCCTTTGCGGTGAAGAACAATGCGTCGGACCTGCATCTGTCGGCGGGCGTCCCTCCGATGATTCGCGTGGACGGCGACATGAAGCGCATCAACATGCCCGCCCTGGTGCACAAAGAAGTGCACAGCATGGTGTACGACATCATGAACGACAAGCAGCGCAAGGCTTTCGAAGAGTTTTTTGAAACCGACTTTTCGTTTGAAATCCCCAAGCTGGCGCGCTTTCGCGTCAATGCGTTCAATCAAAATCGCGGCGCCGGGGCTGTATTCCGCAATATTCCGTCCCTGATCCTGTCCTTGGACGAATTGAACGCGCCCAAGACTTTCAAAGATTTATGCATGCTGCCGCGCGGTCTCGTGCTGGTGACGGGGCCGACCGGTTCCGGCAAGTCGACCACGCTGGCCGGCATGGTCAATCACTGCAACGACAACCGCCCGGATCACATTATAACCATCGAGGATCCGATCGAGTTCGTGCATGAAAGCAAGCGCTGCCTGGTCAATCAGCGCGAAGTCCATCGCGACACCTTGGGGTTCAGCGAGGCGCTGCGTTCCGCGTTGCGCGAAGATCCGGACATCGTGTTGGTGGGCGAAATGCGCGATCTGGAAACCATCCGCCTGGCGCTCACGGCCGCGGAAACCGGCCATTTGGTGTTCGGCACCTTGCATACCAGCTCGGCGGCGAAGACCATCGACCGTATCGTCGACGTGTTCCCGGCAGCGGAAAAAGACATGGTCCGCGCCATGATGTCCGAGAGCTTGCGGGCCGTGATTTCGCAGACCTTGATGAAGCGCGTGGGCGGCGGCCGTATTGCGGCGCACGAAATCATG
>Ga0210403_10001358_pt1 | contig 23368 bp, 16 predicted proteins | sample IncBWC19MmetaG_FD_150863 | JGI IMG/M metagenome (GOLD analysis project Ga0210403, IMG submission 150863) | Forest soil microbial communities from Barre Woods Harvard Forest LTER site, Petersham, Massachusetts, United States - Inc-BW-C-19-M | ecosystem: Environmental > Terrestrial > Soil >... | reverse complement strand
TCGGGCAGGGCCGGGGCGTTGTGGGACTTGGTCATGGTCTGCGCTTGCGCGGTGCAGCTTTCTTGGTGGGCTTGGCCTGCTTGGGCTGGGTCGGCTTGCGGCGGGTGGTCTCGCGCATGAGGGTGAGCATCTGGTTGGCGGCGTCGAGCAGTTCGGCGTCGGTGACGTCGTAGACGATCTCGGTGCGGCCAATGCCGGTGGCCAGGATGAAGGCGCGGCGGCCGCTGCGGGCCTTCTTGTCGCTGTAGGTGAGGGCGACGAGCCGCTCCGCGGCGGCAGTGAAGGCGGGCAAGGGGCCGTAGCGGAGGATGAGGGCGACGATGCGGGTGGAGTCCTTTTCGCTGAGCACGCCGCGGTTCTGGGAGAGGTAGGTGGCGGCGATCGAGCCCCAGGCGACGGCCTCGCCGTGCAGGAGCTGCTTGTAGTTGGTGGCAGTCTCGATGGCGTGGCCGAGGGTGTGGCCGAAGTTGAGGATCATGCGCAGGCCGGACTCTTTTTCGTCCTTGGAGACGACCTCGGCTTTGACGCGGACGCTGGCGGTGACGACGCGGGCGAGGGCGGCGGGGTCGAGCTGGCCGTTCGAGGCCAGGATGGTGTCGGCGCTGTCTTCCATGAAGCGGAAGAGTTTGGGGTCGCGGATGATGCCGGCTTTGATGGACTCTTGTAATCCTGCGCGGAGCTCGGCCGGAGGGAGGGTGGCGAGCGTGGCGGTGTCGGCGAGGACGGCGAGTGGGTGGTGGAAGCTGCCGATGAGGTTCTTGCCGGCGAGCAGGTTGGCCCCGGTCTTGCCGCCGATGGAGGAGTCGACCTGGGCGAGCAGGGTGGTGGGGAGCTGCAGGTAGCGGATGCCGCGCATGTAGATGGCGGCGAGGAAGCCGGTGAGGTCGCCGAGGACGCCGCCGCCGAGGGCGAGCAGGATGGAGTCGCGATCGGCTCCGGCGAGGGCGAGCTGCTGGGCGAGGGACTCGACGCTGGAGAGGCGCTTATTGCGCTCCCCGGGCGGAAGGAAGAGGACGGTGGGGGCTTCGGCCTCTTTGAACGAGGCGAGGACGGCCTTCGACCAGAGGCCCCAGATCTCGGGCGCGGTGACGACAAAGAGGCGCGGGAGCGGAGCGGTGGGCTTCAGGCCCAGGAGCTTGCGCAGGCGCGGCGCGAGTGTGGGCAGGAGATCGGCGCCGATGTGGACCTGGTAGGCGGCGGAGGGGGTTGTGACCGGGATCGACGCGGGCTTGAGGGGTTTCGTCGGCACGATAAGACCATGGTAACGCATGGGGTTTTGGGCGATGGAGGAGTCGCCAAAGAGTAGCCGGAGAGTAGCATGGAGAGATGGATCGGGTTGGATTTTTGGTAATCGGAGGGGGAATCGCTGGGCTGAGCGCGGCGATTCGTCTGGCAAAGGTGGACACCGTGCTGGTGGTCACAAAGGAAGAGCTGGCGGAGTCGAATACGGCGTACGCGCAGGGCGGGATCGCGGTGGCGATGGGTGGGGCCGAGGATGTCGCGGAGCACCTGGAGGACACGGTGAACGCGGGCGACGGTCTGGTGAATCGCGCGGCGGCGGCGGTGCTGGTGGAGCAGGGACCGCAGCGTGTGGAGGAGCTGCTGGCGTGGGGGACGGGGTTCGACCGGGCTCCGGCCGGCGATGGGGCTGGCGACGGAACGGGGGCTGTGGGCGAGTTGCTGCGGACGCGCGAGGGGGCGCATAGCCGGTCGCGGATTCTGCATGCGAATGGCGATGCGACGGGCAGGGAGATAGCGGTCTCGCTGCTGCGGCACGCGCGTGAGACGAAGGGGATTACGCTGCTCGAGTTCACGACCAGCGTGGACCTGATCGTGGAGCCGGATGAGGAGACAGAGGGTGGCAAGCGGGTTGCCGGGGCGGTGCTGCTCGATCACGCGGGCAAGCTGTTTGCGGTGCGGGCGCGGGCGGTGCTGATCGCCAGCGGCGGCGCGGGACAGGTGTATAGCGAAACGACCAATCCGGCGGTGGCGACCGGGGACGGGATCGCGATGGCGTACCGGGCAGGCGTGGCGCTGAGCGATATGGAGTTCTACCAGTTTCATCCGACCGCGTTTGCGGCCAAGGGGGCGCCACGATTCCTGCTGAGCGAGGCGCTGCGCGGCGAGGGGGCCTGGCTGGTGAATGCGAAGGGGGAGCGGTTCATGGAGCGGTATCACCCGCTGCTGGAGCTGGCTCCGCGGGATGTGGTGGCGCGGGCGATTACGCGCGAGGGGCTGCTGGGAGCGGTGTGTCTCGACATGCGGCATGTCGGTGCGGGGGTGGATCTGAAGGCGCGGTTTCCGGGGATCTCGAAGTTTCTGGCGGGGTATGGGCTGGAGTTGAGGCGGGATCTGATTCCGGTGCGGCCGGCGGCGCACTATCTGATGGGCGGGATCCAGACGGATGTGAACGGCAGGAGCTCGTTGCCGGGGCTGTATGCGGCGGGTGAGGCGGCGTGTACCGGGGTGCACGGAGCCAACCGGCTGGCGAGCAACTCGCTGCTGGAGGGCTTGGTGTTTGGGGCGCTGGCTGCGGAGGCGATGGTGCGAGAGGCAGGGAGTAGGGAAGAGGGAGTAGGGAGTAGGGAAGGGCAGGTGCCGAAGGCGCCGGCGGTGAAGGTGGACGCGGCGGCGATAGAGCGGTGGGTCGCGGAGCTGCGGACGGTGATGTGGAAGGATGCTGGGCTGCTGCGGGATGCCGCGGGGTTGAAGCGGGCGCAGGCGCGGCTGGATGCGATGATGGGGGCGATCCCGCGGGGCTTCTCGCGGAGAGCGGTGGAGGCGAGGAATTTGTTCCTGGTGGCGAACGTAATTGTGGCTTCGGCGGCGGCGCGCGAGGAGAGCCGGGGAGCACACTATCGCAACGATTTCCCCAAGACGGCGGCGGTGGCTCGGCACTCGGTGATGGAGAAGGGAAGGCTGCGTCTGGTCTAACGGGTGAGGCTGCGCCTGTGCGGGCCCCATGTCTCGGAGTCGAGACATGGGGCCGTGGCTAGAGTCGATTCAGCAGCAAGGGGATGACGATGCCGGCGAGGAGCAGTCCAGCGACCAGAAACTTGTTGCGGCTGTACTTGTGGGCCATGAAGATGCCGCTGAAGGTGGAGACGGCGAGTCCGAGGGAGACCACGACGAAGAAGAGCTTCATGGGGAGATGGTTCTTGGGTTTGGATTGGGCGTCGGAGGTCTTTGAAGCTGCTGCGGCGGGCTGAGTTGGCATGTTTGCGGTGCCGGTCTTATCCGATACGACCTTGGTGGATGCGTCGGGGGTCGGCTTGCGGACGGTAATCTGGGTGGTCCCTCTTTTGTGCAGCTGGGCGAGGGTGAGGATCCACTTGGCCGGCTTGTAGGAGCTGCCCGGGGTGGTCGCGTGCAGGTTGAAGCTTTGCAGTGCGCCGGTGACGGCGAAGAAGAGAATGGCCGGCGAGATGAAGACTCCGAAGTAGAGATGCACCTTGCGCACTAGTTTCAAGGTGGAGGCTGAAGTGGACATAAGCTTCAGAGTCTAGCGGCCTTGGATTAACGGGGAAAGAATTCGAATCGTTTTCAGCGCCACCCGGAAGGGGCAGGTCGTCTACGCCCGGCGCGGCATCGCTTCTGCGCAATTCAGGAGCTTAATTTCCAAGGAATCCATAATCCTCAGGAAGAAGCAGGAAGACCGGGGTCCCGGGTTGCCGAATACTTAGAGGCATGGTTGGAAGCCGAGATCGCCTCGAGGCTTCAGGTCAGGAAAAACAATTGATGAGCACAGCTTCAGTGGCTATGGCGAATCGGTTGTAGAGGAGACACGAGATCGTCATGCTAGAAACCACAGTCAATAAAGAGACGGCAAAGCTTGGATTTATCGGCCTGGGGCTTATGGGTAGCCGCCTGGCGCGACGCCTGCACACGTTGGGCTGGAAGGTAGAGGCTTGGAACCGTAATCCAGAGCCGGCGCGGGCGCTCAAACAAGAGGGGATCGGCAGCGTTAGGGCGGTAGCGCAGCTGGCTGCCAGCTCTGATGTGCTGATCTCTTGTTTAGCCAATGATACGGCCGTGCATTCGGTGTACTTCGACCGGGATGGCGTGTTCTCGGAGGTCAAGCCCGGGACCATCATTGTGGAGATGAGCACGATCTCTCCGGAGTTGTCGCAGCGCCTGCATGATCGGGCCGCGCGCCGTGGAGTTCACTTTCTGGATGTGGCTATCTCCGGGTCGACGCCGGCGGTCGATGCGGGAACGCTGACGCTGCTTGCTGGCGGCGATCGCACTACGTTCGAGCGCTGCATTCCTCTCTACGAGTCGCTTGCGAAGCAGTGGTTTCTGATCGGGCCGGGCGCCTCCGGCATTCAGATGAAGTTGGTGGTCAATCTTCTTCTGGGCGTAAATATGCAGGCGATTGCGGAAGGCATATCGCTAGGTGAGCATCTTGGCATCGATCGCAGCGTTCTGCTGGATGTGCTGTCGAAGACCGCGGTGATCGCTCCGGCGCTGGTAGGGAAGTTCCAGAAGATCAAGGACAACGATTACGCTCCGCAGTTCCCGATGCGGCTGATGAGCAAGGATATGGATCTGGTGGCGGAGGCGGCGAGTATTGCGGGCGCCGAGCTGCCGGTGACCAACGTTGCCCACTCATTGTTGTCTGCCGCTGTTGCGTACAGTGGAGACCTGGATCTGTCCGCGATCACCCCATTCGTCGCCGATCTCAGTGTGGCCATGCGGAGACCGGATGAGAAGGTTGCCTAGCCGCGGATAGTGCAGCTTTAGATGTCCTGGCCAGGCGAGTTTCAGCTCACGGTTACGTCCGCGAGCTGGCCAGGACTATTTTTGTTGCGGCGCATCCGACTGAGAGACGCCGCTACGAGAGAATTCGTAGATGTGTTCGTGGAGGAGTTTGCCCGCGAGCTTTCCATTCCCTTTGTCCAGGGCGTCGATGATCTTCCAGTGGGCTTCCTGCACGGCGACCAGATCGATCTTGCCGCGCGACAGCCATAGTTGAAGCCGCACCTCGAAGGCAAGAGAGTTCCAGGTGCGCAGCAGAATGCGGTTGGAGGCGCCTTCTACGATGAGACGATGGAAGGTGATGTCATGGCGAGTGTAGGTGGCGATGTCCTTCTTGCGCGCTGCGCTGAGGATCGCAGTGGCCGCTTTCTTCAAGTCAGCGACCGAGCCCTGGAAACGCGGCGTGGCCAGCTCGCCTGCTAATTTCTCAAGCGTTGCGCGGATAAGGTAGGCCTCGCGGATGTCTTGCTGGGTAACCTCGCGCACACGGCTTCCCTTGTAGGGCTCGGTGACGACGAGTTCGAGACCTTCCAGTTCGCACAGCGCTTCGCGGACCGGACCCTGGCTGGTGTTCAGCTCGCGAGCGATCTGAAGTTCGACCAAGCGTGTGCCGGGGCGCAGTTCGCCGCTCATGATCCGGCGCAGCAGATCCTGCTTGACGCGCTCTGCCATGGAGTCCCGCTGTAAGGCGTGGTCTTTGTCTGCCATGGAAGTCGATTCTAAATAAATGCGACCTGAACGGATTATAAATAATCTATAGAATCGGAAGATTGTTCAGGCTCTTCGAAACGGCGTTGTGAGCCATTGGCAAGACCGTTGATTCAGTGATCCCTCCCAGAATAGAAAGATTTCCTTCATGTGGATTGTCAAACTTGCGTTGAACCGGCCGTACACGTTCATCGTCGTGTCGATTCTGATTCTGCTCATGGGCTTTTCGTCGGTGGCGACGATGCCGACCGACATCTTTCCGAACATCGACATTCCGGTGATCACGGTGGTCTACGACTATCGGGGTCTGCAGGCGCAGGAGATGGAGCAGCGGATCACGACCTTCAGTGAGTTCATCATGTCGACGGTGAACGATGTGAAGTCGATCGACTCGCAGACGGTTCGCGGCTACGCGGTGTTGATGATCTACTTCCAACCGCAGGTGAACATTGGATCGGCGATCGCGCAGGTGGGCGCGGCTACGCAATCGATCCGGTTTCGCTTTCCCGCGGGCGTGAATCCGCCGTGGGTGCTGCGCTTCAGTGCGTCGACTGTGCCTATCTATCAGCTGGCGCTGTCGAGTGACACTCTGTCGCAGTCGGAGCTGTACGACTATGGCATCTTCCGCGTGCGGCAGAAGATCTCGGTGGTTCCGGGAACGCTTCTGTCCGCGCCGCACGGCGGCGTCGTTCGCCAGATAATGGTGGACCTGGACCAGCAGGCGCTGCAGGCGAAGGGCCTGTCGCCGATGGACGTGGAGAGCGCGATCACGGCGCAGGATGTGACCATGCCCACGGGTACGATCAAGATCGGCGGGCGGGAGTATGGATCGAGTCTGAACAATAGCCCGGTCGATGCGTTGGCGCTGAATAATGTGCCGGTCAAGGTGGTGGGCAACTCGGTGATCTACATGCGCGACGTGGCGCATGTGCGCGATGGCTGGATGGTGCAGAACAATATCGTGCGCGCCAACGGCAAGCCCTCGGTGCTGAGCCCGATCTACAGGAGCGGAACGGTATCGACGCTGTCGATCATCAACCAGATCAAGGACAAGATTCTGCCCGCGGTGCAGGCCGCCGCGCCGAAGGGCATGAAGATCCAGGGGCTGTTCGATCAATCGGTATTTGTGCGCGCAGCGATCGAGGGAGTGATGCGCGAGGCGGTGATCGCCTCCATGCTGACAGCGCTGATGATTCTGGTCTTTTTGGGTAGCTGGCGTAGCACCTTGATTATCGCTATCTCGATCCCGCTGTCGATTCTGAGTTCGATCATCGTTTTGAACGCGCTGGGAGAGACGCTGAATACGATGACGCTGGGCGGGCTGGCGCTGGCGATCGGAATTCTTGTAGACGACGCCACGGTGACGATCGAGAACATCCATCGCCACATGGGTAAGAAGCCGCTGCATGAGGCGGTGCTCGAGGGCGCGGCGGAGATTGCGACGCCGACGTTCGTATCCACGCTGACGATCTGCATCGTGTTTGTCTCGGTGGTGTTTCTTACCGGGCCGGCGAAGTATTTGTTTACTCCGATGGCGATGGCCGTGGTGTTTTCGATGTTGGCCTCGTACATTCTCTCCCGCACCCTGGTGCCTACGCTCGTGAAGTACCTGCTGGCGGGAGAGACGCACGCCCACGAGGGAGCGCCGGACCACATTGCGGAGACTGGGCCCAACTGGTTCGAACGCTTCAACGATGGCTTCAATGCGGGCTATCTGCGCGTGCAGACCTACTACACTGGGCTGCTGCATCGCTTCATCGAGCATCGGCGAATCGCGTTGATCGCCTGCGCAGGGGTGATGGCGACCGCGTTCGTGCTGCTGCCGTTCATCGGGAGGGACTTCTTTCCGGCGGTAGATACCGGCCAGTTCCGGCTACATGTGCGGCTAATGCCGGGGACGCGGCTCGAGGAGTCGGCGGTGCAGTTCAGTCAGGTCGAGGAGCAGATTCGCAAGGTGATTCCGGCGAAGCAGCTGGACCTGGTACTCGACGATATTGGACTTCCTCAGGACCCAATCGACTTTACCTTTGGCTTCACGCCGAACGTGGGGGCGTTCGATGGCGAGATTCTGGTCTCGTTGAACGAGAAACACTCTCCTACGGAGAGCTATGTCGAGGAACTGCGCCGGGTGCTACCGAAGGCGTTTCCGGCGATGACCTTCTACTTTGAACCGGCGGACATGGTGACGCAGATTCTCGACTTCGGAGTAACTGCGCCGATCGACGTTCAGGTGCAAGGGACCGATGCCGGGAACTTCGATGTGGCGCGCGATCTGCGGGCGAAGATCGCGGCGATCCCGGGCGCGGTGGATGTTCATCTGCAACAGGTGCTGGATAGTCCGACGGTGAGGATCAATGTGGACCGCACGCGTGCGGCGCAGTTTGGGTTGACGCAGCAGGATGTGGCGAACAGTCTGTTTGTGTCCATGGCGTCGGGCTATTCGGTGGCGCCGAACTTCTGGGTCGATCCGAATATGAACCTGACCTATACGGTCACGGCGCAGACTCCGCAGTATCGGCTGGACTCGTTGAACATGCTGAAGAACACGCCGATTCCCATCAAGACTCTGCCGAACCGGACAGAGCTGCTGGGCAATATGGCTACGTTCACGCCGTCGTATGAGCCGATGGTGATCAATCACCACAATGTGCAGCGGGTGTACGACGTTCTGCTCAACACACAGGCGACGGATCTCGGATCGATTGCGAAGCAGGTGCAGAAGGTCGTGGATGAGGAGCAGAAGAGGCTTCCTCCGGGGAATGCGATCGAGGTGCGCGGGCAGGTGGCGAGCATGAATGAGGCTTTCACGCGGCTCGGGATTGGTCTGGTGTTCGCAGCACTGCTGGTCTATCTGCTGATGGTCGTGAACTATCAGAGCTGGCTCGATCCGTTCATTATTATTTGTGCTCTGCCGGGTGCCTTTTGCGGCATTGTGTGGGCGCTGTTTCTGACGCAGACGACCTTCAACGTGCCGAGTTTGATGGGAGCGATCATGTCGATCGGCGTGGCGACGGCCAACTCGATTCTGCTGGTGACCTTTGCCAAGGAGCAGAGCGCCCGCGGCTACTCGGCCTTCGACGCTGCGGTGTCGGCGGGTGCGACGCGACTGCGGCCCATCATGATGACGGCGTTTGCCATGATCGTCGGCATGCTGCCGATGGCGCTGGGACTGGGCGAGGGCGGAGAGCAGAATGCTCCGCTGGCTCGCGCGGTGATTGGCGGCCTTTCGATGGCCACGTTTGCAACCCTATTTTTTGTACCTCTGATGTACAGCCTCGTCCATGGAAGACGTAAAGGCAGCGAACAGGAGAACGCGTAATGACGCCCGCATCCAGTGTTAATTCGGCCCGCAAGCAGACCACCCGCATCGCTGCTGGTGTTGTTGTCGTGGCAATTCTATTGGCGATCGGTATCGTCCCTCGGGTGCTGCGCGCCCGGGAGGCGGAGGGAGTGGTTCAGGCGAGCACGGTGCTGCTGCCGGAGGTGATCGTAGTGCACCCGCAGGTGGCGCCGGCGACGAGTTCGCTTTCGCTGCCCGGGGATTTGCAGCCGATGTACAGCGCGTCGGTCTATGCGCGGACGAATGGGTACATCGAGAAGCGGCTTGTCGATATCGGGACGCATGTAAAGGCAGGGCAGTTGCTCGCGATCATCTCGACGCCCGAGGTCGACCAGCAGCTGAACCAGGCACGTGCCGATGTGGTGCAGGCAGAGGCGGCGATCGAGCAGGCGAAGGCTGCGCTCGAGCAGGCGCAGGCCAATCTGGATATTGCACGCATCACTCGGGATCGGTATGCTCCGCTGATTGCGCGGCATGCGGTGACGCAGCAGTCGCTCGACGAGGCGAATCAGGCGTTCAATGCGCGCACGGCGGACGTATCAGCGGCGAACGCCAATATCGCGGTTGCGCAGGCGAGCTTGAAGTCACGGCAGGCGAACGTCGAGCGGCTGAGCCAGATGCAGGGATTCGAGCGCGTTGTCGCTCCGTTCGAGGGAGTTATTACGGCGCGCAATGTGGAGCAGGGTGACCTGGTCAATGATGGCAGCGGCGGGGGCAGCAAGAGCCTTTTCGACGTTTCCCAGAGCGACGTGCTTCGGGTGCAGGTGGAGGTGCCGCAGTCGGCGGCGCTTGCAATTCAGAAGGGACAGCAGGCTACGGTGACGGTTTCGGAGCGACCCGGGCGGCAGTATGTCGCTACGGTGACGCGTAGTGCGGAGTCGGTCAATCTGGCGGCACGAACGATGTTGACTGAGGTCCAGGTGGATAACCGCGATGGATCGCTGGTTCCGGGCATGTATGGGCAGGTGAAGTTCGAAGTGAGTGCGAGCCAGCCGTCGCTGGTCATTCCATCGACAGCCTTGGTCATCGATAAGGGCGGCATGCATGTGGTGTCGGTGTCGGCGGACAGCCGGGTGCATTTTGTTCCCGTCGACATCGGCCAGGACATGGGAGCGCAGGTCGAAGTATCACAGGGGCTGCATGGTGGAGAGACGCTGGTCAGCAATCCGAGCGATCTGCTGCATGACGGGCAGAAGGTGTCCGTTGCGCAGTAAGCCAGTGTCGAGCAATCCGAACACGCGCGTGCCAAGGCAGTCGAGGGTGCGCGTCGAGAGTCCTATGCAAGCCTGGAGCGACATTATGAAGAGACTCCTCCCTATCACCGCTGCAGGTGTCACGACGCTGTTGCTGGCTGGCTGCATGGTGGGTCCACAGTACAAGCGGCCTGCCGCGATCACGGCGCCGTCGTTCAAGGAGGCTCCCTCGGCGGAGACCGTTAGCGATGGCTGGAAGCCCGGGCAGCCGAGCGATCAAGAGCTGAAGGGCAATTGGTGGAGGCTGTATCAGGATCCCCAACTCGACGCACTGGAGGCTCAGGTGGATACGGCCAACCAGACGCTGAAGGAGGCGGAGGCAAACTTCCGCGCTGCTCGCACGGCGATCGGAACGGCGCGATCGTACGAGGCGCCAACGGTGGGGACGGGAGTCAGCGTTGGCACCGTGCGCGAGTCGGCCAATCAGCCATACTTCCTGACGAACCTTGCGAACAACGGGAGTGGGAACTTCACGGTTCCGGTTGATCTGAACTACGAGGTGGACCTGTGGGGGCGTATTCGTAGAGGCGTGGCCTCTGCCAAAGAGCAGACGCAGGCTAGCGCGGCCGACATGGAGACGGTGCGCTTGAGCCTGCATGCAGAGCTGGCCATCGACTACTTTGGCCTGCGCAGCGCGGATGGGCAAGAGAAGCTGTTGGACGAGACCATCCAGGCCTATACGGACGCGGTGCAATTGACCGAGGACCGCTTGAACGCCGGTCTCGCATTGCGTTCCGATGTGACCCAGGCAGAGACGCAGCTGGACCAGACGCGGGTGCAGCGCAGCGACATGGAGGTGCAGCGTACACAGTACGAGCACGCCATCGCGGTGCTGGTGGGCAAGCCGCCGGCGGCGCTTACGCTTCCGCGGAGTCCGATCACGGTTCAGACTCCGCAGGTGCCTGCGATCCCGGGCGTGCTGCCATCGGATCTACTGGAACGGCGGCCGGATATCGCTGCCGCGGAGCGCCGCATGGCCTCGGCCAACGAGCAGATCGGGATTGCTCAGGCAGCCTACTATCCGACTCTTTCGCTGACCGCGATCGTGGGTATGGAAGGCACCTCCGCGTTGAACTGGTTTACATGGCCGAGCCGATTCTGGGCGGTGGGACCTTCGATGTCGGAGACGCTGTTCGATGGAGGAAGGCGTCATGCCGCCTCCGAGAGGATGCGCGCCAACTACGACGCAACGGTTGCGAGCTATCGTCAGACTGCACTGCAGGCTTTCCAGCAGGTCGAAGACAATCTTGCCGCGCTGCGCATTTTGAAGAGCGAGACCGAGCAGCAGCATCGTGCGACGGCGGAGGCGCTGGAGTCGCTCGATACCTTCCAGGTTCGCTATGAAGGCGGGGTGGAGCTTTATCTCCAGGTGATTACGTCGCAGACAACGGCGCTGGCAAATCAGCGCAACGATATCGACCTGATGCGCAGACAGCTCGACGCCAGCGTTCTGCTGATCAAGGCACTGGGCGGCGGCTGGGAGGTTAAGCAACTGCCCAAGTTCTAGCGGTTAGACTTACTGGGAACGACGAAGGGCCGGCGCCGGCGACCGTCTAGACGGTGCTGGCGCCGGTCTCTTTATTTGTAGCCGTTCGCGGCTTTGACATCGCGGCCTGCCTTTGCTGTGTGGGAACGCGAGACGGGAGTGGGGACGCGAACTTCTAGCCCCACAATGTAGGGCCGAGGTAGAATCTTTGAACCGCGTCGGCATCGCCCTACCTGGCGCGTCACTAGATGGCCTTATGTAAAGTGGTTCTTTTTCAGGGAAAAATAGGAATTCAGCGGAAATTCAGGCGCGGCGGATACAATTTTAGATACTTCCAGCCGGAGAGCCTGATCCATGAGAATTCTGATCGTAGAGGATGATCCAAGAATGTCCATGGTTCTGCGAGATGCATTGGAGAAGAAGTCTCATCGCACCGTGGTCGCGTCGAGCGGTACGGAGGGACTCGAAATCGCTCGCAGCCACCAGTTTGAATCCATCATTCTCGATGCCATGCTGCCTGGGATGGATGGCTTCACCGTAGCACGTTCTCTGCGCGACTCGCGGATTTCGACACCGATCATCATGCTGACCGCGCGCGATGCGACGAGCGATATCGTGCGGGGACTCGATAGCGGAGTCGACGATTATCTCACCAAGCCGTTTGCCTTTGAGGAGCTGTTTGCCCGTCTGCGGGCGCTGGGACGCAGACGTCATACCTCCGCCTCGCTGCTTTACCGGCTTGAAGACCTGGAGTTGGATCCGCTGACCCATACGGCGTCCCGTTCGGGCCGTCCGATCAGTCTGACGCGCACCGAGTTTCTTCTGCTTGAGTTCATGATGCGGAATCCAAACGCTGTGCTGCGGCGCGATGCCATCATCAATGCGGTCTGGGGATATGAGCATACGGTTGAGAACAACACGCTCGACGCATTCATGAAACAGCTTCGTTCCAAGATCGACGGTGCCTCTGAAGCCAAGCTCATTCATACGGTGCGTGGCTTCGGCTACCGGCTCACGGCGGATAAAGTCCTATGACCGTCTCGATTCCTATGACCGTCTCGATTCGAATTCGTCTTACGCTCTGGTATGCGGCGTTGGTGTCGATCATTCTCGCGCTGCTTGGTTTGGGAGTTTTTCTTGGAGCATCCTGGGGTCTTCGCAAGGCTGCCGACCAGGAACTGACGTCGGGCGTGGACGGGGTCGCCGCATTCCTGCAGCACAAGCTGATCATGCAGGAGATGAACAACCTGAACGAGGAGTTGCGCGAGCACTCCGCCTTGCTGCCGCGGGGAAAGATGCTTCGGGTTAGCCGTGCTGATCACTCCATCGTTTACCAAACGGACGCCATGACGGCGATCACATCCGTCACTCCCGCGAGCTCCGAGATGTTGAAACAGACCGTTGAGGTCAGTGAACGATCATTCCGTACCATCAGTCGAATTACCAGGGTAGGCCCATACACCTTCCTCATCGAGCTGGCCGTGGACCAGACGGAGTATCAGGAGTTGCTGATGGGGCTGGCTTGGCTGCTGCTGCTCAGCATTCCGATCGCTGGGCTTCTGGCCGCGATTGCAGGCCATTGGATGAGCGGGCGAGCGCTCTCGCCCATTCATCAGATCACGGAGACGGCCAACTCCATCGACGCGCGGAGCCTCTCTCGAAGGCTTCCGCTGCTGGGAACCGGAGATGAACTCGACCGTCTTTCTTCGACGATCAATCATATGCTCGACCGTATCGCGACCTCGTATGACCGCATCGCGCAGTTCACGGCAGATGCGTCGCACGAGTTGAGAACGCCGGTCGCACTGATCCAATCGAACGCTGAGTTGATGCTGATGGAGCCTACTGACGCTGCTCGCATCGAGCGCGGTTTGTCCGATATTCTGGCCGAGAGCGACTACATGGCCCGGCTGATTGCCGATCTGCTTACTTTGGCGCGCTCCGGTGTTGAAGACTCTGCGATCTGTATGGAGCTGTTCGAACTGGGCCAATCAGTCAGCGCCATCCTGCCACGCGCCCGTTCGCAGGCTATGGCGCGCGGAGTTACCGTCGAGTTCATGCCGCATGACCGCATCGTTCCTATGGAAGGAAGTCAAAGGATCGTCGAGCGCGTGCTCATGATCTTCATTGACAACGCGCTGCGGTACACACCTACTGGGGGCAAGATCTCGATTGCGACCTGGTCGTCGGACCAGTGCTGCGGTTTCACGGTTCGGGATACGGGAATCGGTATTGCACCCGCGGATCAAGAGCGCATCTTCGAGCGTTTTTTCCGGGTGGATACGGCACGAACGCACGGCGACGGCGGCTCTGGCCTGGGGCTCTCGATCGCGAAGAGCCTTATTGAGATGCACCGCGGAACTATTCATGTCGACAGTGCAATCGGCTGCGGCGCCAGCTTTGAGGTGGCGTTTCCGCGCGCCGACATTCAGTGTTTAGCTGATGAGATCCAGATCGTTCCTTAACAATCTCGTGAATTGGGGCTTCAGCAAAAATTCAGGCGGTTCGCGGTAGGCTCAGAGCATGGAACTTGCTCTCAGATGCGGACTGCGGACTTTGGTTTTGGCTGGCTTGATTGTGGGTTGTACTCGGCTGCTCGCTCAGACGAGCGTGAGTGGAGTCGTCGTCGACCCAGATGGGGCCGCCGTTCCCAGCGTCGAGGTGCACTTGCACACCCCGCGTGGGGCCGCTGTGAAGGGCGGAGACGCTGTCTCAGATTCGCAAGGTCACTTCAGCCTGCTGCGCGTCGCACCTGGTGATTATCAGTTGCAGGTCCCGGCCAACAATGGCTTCGAACTGTATGAGGTTCCCGTTCACGTTGGATCCGCACCGCCAGCGAGTCTTCGCATCCAACTGACGCTTGCCGCTGTGGCACAGGATGTAACGGTCGCTCCGGAAGCGACCCAGGTTGCGCTCGATCCAGCGGGCAATCGTGACCAAGTCTCCACCGATGCGAAGATGCTTGAGAAGGTTCCCGTATTCGATCAGAACTACATCGCGGCGCTCACGCCGTTTCTGGATCAGGCCGGCATTGCGACCAGTGGGGTCAGCATCATCGTCGACGGTGTCGAGATGAAGGGCACGGGCGTTTCTGCTTCGGCCATCGCCGAGGCGCATATCAATAACGATCCCTATAGCGCCGAGACCAACCGGCCCGGCAAGGGGAGAATCGAAATCATCACCAAACCGGGAACTCCCCAGGTTCACGGTAGCCTGAACTTCACCTTCCGCGATTCGGTGTTCGATGCGAAGAACTACTACGCACTCGTCAAGCCATTTGAACAGAAGCGCATTTATGAAGGGTCCATTACTGGACCTCTCGGCTTTGATCACAAGACCACGTTCCTCCTCTCGGGGACCAGGCAGGAGGACAATCTGCAATCGATCGTCCACGCAGATACGCCGACTGGTGTGGTTTCGAGCAATGTACCGACGCCGGTCCATGATACGGAGTTCGCCGCGCGCGTGACGCACGATCTATCCGCCTCGCACCGCGTGTCGCTTCAGTACAACGTCAGCGACACCATCACTCGCAATGAGGGGGTTGGGGGATTGGTGCTTGCGCAGTCGGGCGTCAACGCGGAGGCGCGCGAGGATGACGTGATCTTCAACGATCGCATGATCGTTTCCCCCACGTTGCTCAATCAGTTCCAACTCTTCTTCGAGAAGGACTACGATCCGATACGCAGCGTCAGTGCGGCGCAGAAGATTGTCGTTGACGGTAACTTCACCGGCGGGGGCGCTCAGGGCAATATGTTCGAAACCGAGAACAACCTGAAGATCAACGATACCGTCAGCTGGAGCCACGGACACCATTATGTCAAGTTTGGCATCAATATTCCCAACCTCAGCCGCCGTGCCTGGGAGGACCAATCCAACCGTCTCGGCACCTATAGCTTCTCCAGCCTCGCCCAGTACGCGGCAAATACTCCTTACTCGTTTACGCAGCAGGCTGGCGTTGGCCGGACCGTCTTCTGGATGAACGAGATTGGCAGTTTTGTTCAGGATCAAATCCAGCTTCGGCCTAATCTTCAGATCTCGCTGGGGTTGCGCTATGACTGGCAGACTTACTTCAAGTCGACTCACGACTTCGCTCCACGGGTTTCCGCTGCCTACTCCATGCCAGACCACAAGACCGTCTTCCGTGCGGGATCGGGACTCTTTTATGATCGCTCCGGCGTCCAGCCCATGGCGGATCTCTCCCGGTACAACGGAGTGATTGTCCGCTCCTTCACGCTGTTGAATCCGAGCTATCCCAATCCCTATCCGGCAAACACCGACCTCTCTACTCTGCCGACGAATCTTGTCCAGCTTGCGAGCGACACGCATATTCCGTATGTCATCAATTACAGCGCCGGCGGGGAGCACCAACTCGGCAAGGGATTGACGATTGCCGCCACCTACCGCGGCACTCTTGGCATTGATATGTTTCGCTCGCGCGATGTGAATGCGCCGCTTGCGCCGCTCTACGCGGGGCGTCCTAATCTTGGACTCGGGATTGTGAGGCAGATCGAATCCAGAGGCAGACAGGTCGGGAATGCACTTGATCTCACGCTGCAGGGGGATGCTGGCCGTTGGTTCTCTGGACTCGCTCAGTACACGTTCAGCCACACCAACAACGACACTGGTGGAGTTATGTGGTTTCCGGCCAACCAGTATTCGATGGCAGGCGAGTATGGCCGTGCGGACTTCGATCAGCGTCACCGCTTCAACCTCTTAGGCACAATCAATCAGGATCATTGGCTGAACCTCGGCATCGCGGCCAAGCTTTACTCCGGAATGCCGTACACGGAGACCTCCGGCAATGACACCTTCAACACGGGTATGCTCAATGCTCGTCCCGCAGGGGTAAACAGGAACACCTTGCAAACGGCGGGCAACTCCGAGCTGGACCTGCGCTGGAGCCGGGATCTTGCGTTGCGGCCCAAGAAGTCAGACAAGACGCCTGTCTTTTCCATGGCGGTCGATGCGTTTAATATCACCAATCGAACGAACTATACCTCCTATGTGGGCAACGTCCAGTCCTCGTTCTTTGGCCAGCCAACTGCGGCGCTCCCGGCGAGAAGACTTCAGTTCACCGCACGCATCAAGTTTTAGGCCGAAATTGTATCACTGCTCTTTGCGGCGGTTTCGTGCTGCCTCCTGACACAGGAGGCAGCACTTTTATTGCTGCCTGCGTTCGCAAATCTGAAGATTGCCTGAGTTTAAATTCGTACAAAATTGACCTCATCGTCACGGTATCCGGACAATGAAGTCACTAAGCTCATGACATCGCACCATGATCTTCGATGTCAAAGGCCCTGTACTTTGTCCATGAATTCTGTTCGATCCGCGTCTTTGCTTTGCGCAGCCCTGTTGTCAGCCCTCCCAAGTTATAGCCAGAACGTTACGCCGGAAGCAGCCAGCGGAAGTGCTCCGTTGCGCCTGGTGCAGACTCTTGAGATTCCCGGAACGGTCAAGGGAAACTTTGATCATTTCAGTGTCGACCTCAAGCGGAATCGCCTGTTTGCAACGCCGGAGGACTTCAAGGCAGTCCTCGTATTCGACCTTGGCACGGGCAAGATTGTTCACCAGATCGACGGCATCGTTCGTCCTCATGCCGTACTGTATCGCTCCGACATCGACCGTATCTTTGTCACGGATGGCGGTGATGGTTCGGTGAAGGTATTTGACGGCGAGAGCTATGGCCAGATCGCCCGCATCCCGCTGCTGAAGGACGCAGACTCGATCGGTTACGACATCTCCCGCAAGTATCTCTATGTCGATAATGGCGGCGGCGACGTTGGCCAGACCTACTCGATGCTCAGCGTCATCGATACGACCACCAACTCCAAGCTCGCCGACATGCAGATTGAAGGCGACACACTGGAGGCCATGGCGCTCGATAACTATCGCCCTCACATCTACGTGAACGACAAGGCGACCAACCAGGTGGTCGTGATCGATCGCTTCCGCAATAAGATTCTGGCGAAGTGGCCGCTGACGATGGGCAAGCAGAACGTCGCGATTGCGCTCGACGAGCAGCGTCAACGCCTCTTTGTTGGCTGCAGAAGCGGCCAGATCGTTGTGCTCGACAGCAATACTGGTAAGGAGCTGCAGACGCTGCCGATCTCGAAGGGCGTCGATGACCTTATCTATGATCCGATCACGCGGCGGCTGTATGCGTCTACTGACGGTGTCGTCGACGTGTTTGAGCAGACTGATCTCAATCACTATGTTTCGCGCGGCAGCGTCGCTTCCGGTGCCAATGGCCGCACGTCGCGGCTGGTGCCTGAGCTGAACCGCCTCTTCGTCGCGGTGCCGCAGGCTGGCTCGCAAAACGCCCGGGTGTTGGTCTACGAGCCCATCAATACGCCTGCGCCAAGAGCTCCACTTGCAGATGACAAGGAGCCCGTCAATGCTCCGGCTGCCCAGCAGATCGCACTGGAGACGCTCTCGGCTCACCCAATGTTGCGGCGCATCGGTCTCCATGTCATCCCTCCGGGCCGCGAGAACATGATCCTTATCGCCAATGGCAACGTCACCCGCGTTGGCATTCGCACCTCGGACTCGGACTTTGCCGCCGTCAAGAGCGGCAAGATCTATGGGCCGCGCATTGAAGACGGCCAGTTCTACAACATGAAGATGTACCTGTCCGACGCGCAGGGCCGTCGGATTGGAATCCTTGTGATGGAGATCGCCTGCACCGATGCCGTCAGTGAAGAGGACGCCGCCCACAAGGCGGAGAGCATTCGAGAAGAGGTTCAGCAGAAGATTCCGAGCCTGGAATCGCTGTTTATGACCCCCGCCGCTCACTAACCTTACCTTTTCTCGCGAGCAGGATTTGCTTGCCAACTGGATGCTTTCATCCGGTACAACCGTTTGTTTGCCCGAAATCGGCATTAATTTCTTGGGGCCTCCGAAATGACTAGGTTTATACGCTACGCGCTTCTCCTCTGTCTCACCCTCCTCTCAGGCATAGCCGGTGCGCAGATTGACCGCACCGAATTGAATGGCACCGTGACCGATCCGTCGGGTGCCTCGATCGCTGGCGTCACGGTGACTGTCACGCAAAGCGGAACCAACCAAGTGCGCGTCGTCTCCACCGATGGACACGGCCAGTTCGTTGTCTCCTCGCTTCCAATCGGCCGCTTCACCTTGGTCTTCGGCCACGATGGCTTCAAGGACACGCGCATCGCGGACCTAGATCTACACTCTGGTGACGTCCGCACGGTGAACACAAAGCTTCAGGTCGGTGCTGTCGATCAGACCATCGGTGTGGAGGCAGATCTCGGCGGCGCTGAGCTCGACAAGAGCAACGCCTCCTTTGGGGGCACGATTCAGTCGGTGCAGGTTTCGAATCTGCCGCTCAACGGCCGTAACCTCACCAATCTCGAGCTGCTTGCCCCCGGCGCGATCGACTCCGGCTCCGGCGCCCAGGGATCGATTCGCTTTGCGGGCAACGGAACCGATGACAACAACTTCCGTCTCGACGGCGTCGATGCCAGCGGCATCTTTCACGCCTCGCTCAAGGGGGCGTTGCGCCTGCAGTTCTCCACCGAGGCCATCGCCGAGTTCAAGGTAGACTCCGGCGCCTACACTGCCGATACCGGCGGCTCGGCCGGCGGTCAGGTCAGCCTGATCTCGAAGACCGGAACCAACGCCTTCCACGGCAGTATCTTCGACTACATCCGCAACAGCTACTTCGATGCGCATGGTCCGTTCAAGTCCGCCCACCCGGCGGTATTTCAGCTGAACCAATACGGCGCCAGCGTAGGCGGCCCGATCATCAAGGACCGCACCTTCTTCTTCGTCAACTACGAAGGCTTCCGGCAGCAGCTTGGCGGCGTACCGCAGGTCGGCTATGTGCCCAGTGCGGCTTACCGCGCTCAGATCGCGGCGCAGGCGCCCGCGCTGAGCTTTGTCATGAACGCCTATCCGACGGGGCAGGCACCTACCTCCGATCCCAATATCGACACCTATACCGGCGTCGTTCCCAGCCCGAACAGTGAGAACGCCGGCACGGTTCGCATCGACCACCGCATCTCGGACAAGGACTCCGCCTACGTTCGCTACAACATCGATGACGGCTTCCAGACTTATGCGCTCAACGCTCTGGCGCAGGGCATCTCCATCAGCGCGCGGGTGCAGAACTTCGTGCTCGAAGAGACCCACATCGTGAGCCCGCGCATCGTGAACGAAGTGCAGCTTGGTTTCAATCGCAACCTGTACTATCAGGTGCAGCAGACGGGCCTGCCTTTCAACTTCTCGATCACCGGCTTCACCACGATCCTCGAGAACTACACCAAGGAGCAGGTGGGTCAGTCCGAGTCGATCAACGATACCGTCACCTGGACCAAGGGTGCTCACACCTTCAAGTTCGGAGGCGAGTACACGCTGCCCTGGTTCAACGAACAGAACTCCGTCGACGGCACCGCAACCTTCAACAACCCGACAGCCTTCCTGCAAGACCAACTCACCAGCTTCCTGGACACGGCGGCGCTGCCCGACAAGGGCATGCACAAGATCCACGCTGCGGGCTACGCTCAGGATGAGTGGAAGGTGTCGCAGGCGCTCACCTTCAACTACGGCCTGCGCTACAACTTCTTCTCGCCCTTCACCGAGGCGCATAACAACGAAGATCCCTTCGACATCGCCAACTGCGGCGGCTACTGCGGCATGGGCACGGCCTTCTACTACGACAACTTCCGCAGCTTCGACCCACGCATCTCCTTTGCCTACTCGCCGTTGTCGCTGAAGGGCAACACGGTGTTCCGCGCCGGCTACGGCACCTACCATGGAGAGGACCAACTCGGCGACGAGGATAGCCCGGCCGTCAACACCGAGCCCTCCACGCTGCTCACCAGCGGTCGGCAGGCCGATGGAAGCACGGTCACCTTCTCCTATCCGGTGGCGCCTCGCTGATCCCACAGACCGGCCTGGCGCAAACGCCGCGTTCCATGTCGCGCCATCATCCGGACTCCTATGTCGAGCAGTGGACCGCATCCATCCAGCAGGCTCTGCCCGGGCAGACCACACTCAATCTGACCTATCTGGGTTCGCACGGTGTGCATCTGTTCCGTCGCTCCTACAGCAATCTGCTCGATCCCATCACGCACACCCGCCCGCTGCCGCAGTACCCCAGCGAGATCGACACCAAGTTCAACGAAGGCATGTCGAGCTTCAACGCCTTCGTGGTCAGCGTCAATCGCCGCTTCCACAACGGCCTGTTCTTCTCGGGCAACTATATGTACTCGCACGCGCTCAACGATGGTTCCGTGGGTGCCGGCGATGCCGACTCCGCACAGAACGTCGCCTGCTATCGTTGCGAGTACGCCAGCAGTGACTACGACTCGCGCCACAGCGGCACCGCCAGCATTGTTTACGATCTGCCGTTCGGTCGTGGTCGCCGCTATCTCAATCAATCCCTGATCACCGATCTGCTCGCCGGTGGCTGGTCGGTCAACTCGGTGCTCAGCGCCCGCGCCGGTATGCCGGTGATCCTCTCTCTGAGCCGCGACAGCAGCGAACTGCCGGATGGTAACTTCTACAATCAGCGTCCTGACCGCGTACCCGGTGTGCTTCTTTACCAGGCCAACCGCGGCACCGCGCGCTGGTTCAATCCGGCTGCATTCTCGTTGCCGGCCGTCGGTAGCTGGGGCAATGCAGGCCGTAACATTCTCAACGGACCCGCGCTCTGGCAGGATGACTCCGCGGTGGAGAAGACCTTCCACGTCACCGAGCGGAACAACGTCATCTTCCGTGCCGAGGCGTTCAACCTCTTCAACCGCGCGCAGTATGGCCAACCCTCAGCAGCCATGAGTGTTAAGACTACCTGCACGCCCGCTACCGCCGGTGGCAGCTGTTTTGTCCCAGGAGCAACGAACATTCAACGCAGCCTGACCGTGCCGTCGAGCTTCGGCGCGCTTACCTCCACCGTCAACTCAGCCGGCCTCGTCGGCACCGGGACTCCCCGCGTGCTCGAATTCTCGCTGCGAATCACCTACTAGCGGTTACGTTGTAGGCTGAGGCAAGAAAGCACGAAAGCAAGCAACAAAGTCGCCAGACTGGTTCAGGTGGGTCTCCCAACCTCTTGAATCAGTCTGGCGATGATGCGTTCCGGTGAATTGAAGCGGTCGGGCGTCTTCCGAAAGAGATGGATGCGCAACGGCTGCACTTCGCAAAACAATGATGTGCGACATCATTTCGGGGGCTTCTATCCAGCGCGGCGGGTGTCCCCGCCTGGATCCCATCCGCTTTATTGCCTAGGTATAGTAATGACATGGCTCATGTCTTGCAGCAACAGAAACAGCTCAGCGCTCGTCTGAAGCGTATTCGAGGGCAGATGGATGCCGTCGAGCGTGCGCTGGAGGATAAGGACACTGAATGCTTTAAGGTGCTGCAATTGGTGGCAGCAGCGCGGGGGGCTATGAGCGCCTTGATGGCGGAACTCATGGCTGAGCATCTGCTCCATCACGTCGTGGAGCCGGAAGCTGATCAAGACCCGCGGGAGGCTGCCGAGGAGCTGATCGGCATCTTCAAGACCTATATGAAGTAGAGAAAAATGTCCCCGCAAAGGCTACAAACCGGTGGCCTCCAAACCGCTTCGATTGCGCGATTTGCAGATACCCTGTGGGGTATGCTACAAAGGTTGAGGCGAAGATGTTGATCTTCGCAGGAGAAGTGAAACCATCTATGAGCATCAATTCCGCACAAGAGCCTCCTAGTAGACCGAGACCCTCCCTGTGTTGCGATAAGCGCTCTGGAATTCGTCTTTAGCCTTGTTCCTTTAGTGGTCTTGCTATAGTCGGCTCCACACCGCTCATCGCAATGTACGAACTGTGATTTGAGCGTGTGAGTAAGTCGGCCTCCTTGAGTCCAACTCACCCCTCCCGAACCAAAGATCCGGTGCGTTTTCCGCTCTCCGCGCTGCTGCGCAGGAGTTCGGTTGCGCCTGCGTGGATCAAACACGGAGGAAGCATGAAAAGCAAGCTGTCTCTTGATCTGGCTCGCTACCGGCGATACCCGGAGCCCTTCACCTGTGCGGAGAAAGGCCACTTTTTTGGCGAAGCGGCGAAAGACAGGTCGATGCGGGTAAGCGTGGGCAAGAACGAGCAAGCAACAGGGTCGGCCGCCGACCAGGGTTCAAGGGCGAGCTATATGCACAAGGAGCCAATATGGACGACCCAGTGATAAGCGAGCCTTCGCACGCCGGAGGCAATTCCCGGTAACAAGAGGCTGCGCTCCCTTGCACGGCCGCTCGCTTGTCTCCCGGGAAAGAACCCGCGAGCGAACTCCTCTTTGTACGAGTTCCCTCATTAGATAGCATTCGCAACTCACGGCGAGTGCACGAGTCCACTGGCGGACCGCATGATCGGTCTGCCCAGAACACTCGTGGTGTGTCTATATGCCTATGGATACACCGCAATTGGAGAAAGAAGATGAAGAAGAACCACAACATCGTTAGCAGAGTAGAGAACAACAGCATCAAGCTCCGCGCGGAAGACGGTTCGCAGGTACCGGATCAGCAGAGCGCGTTCCGTGAGTTCGTCCTCATCCCGTTTAGCTTTTTAGGGGCGGTGTTGCTCCTGATCTTGCTCATGAGCCACTCAGCGCTCGCTCAGGCGGGCAGTGGACGGCTCGCCGGCTCGGTGAAGGATGCGACGGGCGCGGTCATCCCGCGCAGCACCGTGAGCCTGCTGAATACCGCGACTGGTGTGAACCAGAACACGACCAGCGGCGACGACGGGACGTTCAATTTCCCGGTCGTCTCCATCGGACAGTACGAGCTGGATGTAACCGCAGACGGCTTCAATAAGTTCCGCCAGACCGCGGGCCTCAAGA
>Ga0210403_10001356_pt1 | contig 23386 bp, 26 predicted proteins | sample IncBWC19MmetaG_FD_150863 | JGI IMG/M metagenome (GOLD analysis project Ga0210403, IMG submission 150863) | Forest soil microbial communities from Barre Woods Harvard Forest LTER site, Petersham, Massachusetts, United States - Inc-BW-C-19-M | ecosystem: Environmental > Terrestrial > Soil >... | reverse complement strand
GCTTGCCCCGATATTTCCACGAGCAGATAAAGGACTGATACAGACGATGGCTGATGCAGAGACGATGAACGCGATGAATGCAGCAAACAGCGCTCCTAAGGCGACGCTGACCGATGAGCTGGTGACGGGCAAGGATGGAGCGAGCGCGACCACGGCGCCCGACGCTGGGCCGCGCACGATCGCGGAGCCCAATCCCGGGGCGCATGTAGGTGGGGCGGCGGCTCCAGGGCCGGCGCTGGTGAAGACGCCGCCGCATGGCGAGGCGCAGGCTTCGGCGCCGTTCGCGGCCTCGGCGGCTGGCTCTGCGGTTCCGGATACGGCGCAGATTGCGATCGACGACTTTGTGAAGATCGATCTGCGGGTGGCGCAGATCGTGGTGGCGGAGCGGATTCCGAAGGCGGACAAGCTGCTGCGGCTGGAGGTGGACCTGGGGTATGAGCGGCGGCAGATTCTTTCGGGAATCGCGGAGTGGTATCAGCCGGAGGAGCTGGTGGGGCGGCGGATTGTGGTGATTGCGAATCTGGCTCCGCGCAAGATGCGGGGGCTGGAGTCGCATGGGATGCTGCTGGCGGCCTCGCATGGGGAGAATGGGAAGCCGGTGCTGGCAACGTTTGGGGAGGAGATCGAGCTGGGGGCTCGGTTGAAGTAGGGGTTCTCTTGGCTTGGTCTCGCTCGCGCTCGATGCGGCCTTCGGCCGGGTGGTGGTGCGGGCTTGGTTGCTCCCATCCATCGCGTGATGGATGGGATTCTTGGCTAGGTGGAGGAGGGCGGCGGTCTCGCTCCCGCTCGATACCCCACCCTGCGACGGTAAAGCTGTCGCGAGGATGGTGCACCCCGGGGTTCTCGGATGGGGCACCCGGGTTCCGTCGCGGGGCACCCGGGATTTTAGTGCGGGGGATTTATGGCATGGCCATCAGTGCGGCCATGGTTTCGATCCCGTCCCAGAGATTCTGTAAGCGCAGATTTTCGTTGGCGGCGTGCTGATTGTCGTCGTGGTTGGCGATCGGCACATCAATGTTGGGCGAGCCGGAGGCGCGTTGCATTGCGTCGAGCGGCACCGTCGCACCCGAGGTCGGCAGCAGAACGGTCTTGCCGCGTGCGTTCTCGACGATGCGGATGACATCGGCGGCGATGGGCAGGTCCATCGGGGTGCGGGAGGCATTTTCGCCGGCGTCGATCTGAATCCTGGCCACCTTGGCGTGGTTCAGCCGCTGCTCGCGGGTGGGCTGCTCGGTGGTGACGAAGTAGCCCTGCGAACGCACATAGTCGATGACGCGCTGTTGCTGGGTCTTGGCGTCGATGCCGAGGACCAGCCGCAGGTCGAGGTTGGCGGTGGCGGTGGGCGGAATCGAGTTGGTCGTCTGCGCCCCGGTCTGGCCGGAGGTGAAGCCGGTGACCTCGAGCGAGGGCTGGTTGTAGAGGGTCAGCAGGCGTTTGCCGCCGCCGCTGGCCTGGCCGACGGCGAACTGCTGCCGCAGCATGTCGTCGTTGACCGGGGCCAACGCCAGCGCCTGCTGCTCGGTTGCGCCGAGCGGAACGATGCCGTCGTAGAAGTGCGCGATGAGCACCTGTCCGTCGGGGTCCTTCATGCCAGCGAGAAGCTGGGCGAGCATCATGGCGGGGTTTGGAGCCCAGTTGCCGTAGTGGCCGCTGTGCAGGGCGTGGTCGGGACCGTAGACGGTGATCTGCACGTGAGCGTCGCCGCGGGCGCCAAAGATCAGAAGCTGGCGGCGGGTCTGGTCGACGGGGCCATCGCAGACCAGCCAGAGATCGCCGCCAATCAGTTCGCGATGCGCCGTGAGGATCTGTTCGAGATGCTTCGAACCGGCCTCCTCTTCGCCCTCCCAGACGAAGCGGATGTTGGCCTTGAGCGGGAGATGCGCCGCCTGGAGGGCGCTGAGCGCCGTGAGCTGGGCGAAGATGGCGGACTTATCGTCGGCGACGGCGCGGGCATAGAGCCTGGGCTCGCCGTCGACCTGCTTGAGCAGCGGGGTGAAGGGGGCCTTGTTCTCCCACTCGGAGGGGGTTACGGGCTGACCGTCGTAGTGCGCGTAGAAGACGATGGTGCGTTGGGCGCCGGGGGCCTTGATCTCGCCGTAGACGACCGGGGGCGCGGAGTCGGGCAGACCTGGGGCGGAGAGCAACTGCGTCTGTACGCCGCGCTGCTGCAGCTGGGCGACGAGGTAATCGGCGTTGCGGCGCTGGCCGACGGGGTCGGCTGCGACGTCGGGGATCTTCAAGAACTCTTCGAACTGCTCAAGGAGTTCGGTCTGGTGAGTCGCGGCGTAGCTATGGGCTGCCTGGGTCGGGGTGATCTGCGCGGGGAGCGACGGCAGAAGCAAGGAACATGCAACCGGGACAACGGTCCAGATTTTGGGCATGGAGGGAGATTAGCATAGGCCCATTTGCTGTTGAGCGATGGTCTCGCTGCGCGGCCTTTGGCGGGTGGTGGGGCTTGGTTCGTCACCCGGCAAACAGTACGAGCCAAAGCAGGTCCTCCGCTTCGCGAAGGATGACAGGGTTTATGGAGCGCCATCGTAGCGGCTCGCCTTGTTTGCTAGGTTTCTTTGGTCTGGGTGCCGATAGCGACGACGAAGTAGCTGGCTTCGGTGGTGCCGGTGTTTTTGAGGCCGTGGGCGACGTTGGAGGCGGTGAAGATGACGTCGCCGGGGCCGGCGGTTTGGGGGACGCCGTCGTTGAGGAACTCGAGCTGGCCGGAGCGGATGAGGAGCAGCTCGGAGTGGCGGTGATGGTGGGGCGGGTGGGGCATCTGGCCGGCGGGCAGGGTGGTCTGGTGGACCTCGATGAACTCGCCGGTGGCGAGGGTGCCGGAGAGGACGGGGCGGGCGGCGCCGCCGTTGGGGTGGTGCTGAACGGGGAGCTGGCTGTAGGGGAAGACGACGGACTTGGAGAGCTTGCCGTCGGGGCCGGCGGCGGGGCTCGGGGTGGGGTTGGTCTGGGCTTCGGCGGTGAGGCTGGCCGGCACACCGCTTAGGGCGGCGAGAGACGAGAGGGCGACACAGAGATCACGGCGGCTCAGGTTTTTCATGGCCGACATAGTACGGCGGTGGGGGTGGGTTTGTCAGCAGGAGTGTCAGCAGGAGTGTCAGCAGGAGTGTCAGCAGGAGTGTTGGCTTGGGTGGCGCTGGGTGATCGCCGACCTCCGCGGCAAGGGCGGCCGGATCCGTACCGTCGCGGTGCCAGTCTGGGTCAAGCAGGGCATCGACGCCTGGACCACCGCAGCGCACCTCGACGGGGGCATCGAGCGCTTCGGCGCCCACGACCTCCGCCGCACCTGCGCCAAGCTCTGCCGCAGGAACGGCGGCGACCTCGAGCAGATCAAGTTCCTGCGCGGCCACAGTTCGATCCAGACCACCGAACGCTACCTGGGCTCGGAGCAGGAGATCGCCGTTGCCGTCAACGATACCCTCGGGCTGTAGGGGCTTCACATCCCGTAGCTGGTTTCACCATCCGCGACGAAGCCGGTAGACGGTGAGTTCACCAATGATAAGCCGAAGGCTCACAATCGTATTCAACCCGCCACGCCACCAGGCTCAGCAACCTTAAGCGATTGCATGGATATGTACAAATAACTATAATTGCCTATTAATGTACAACTTCGGGGAGTTTGGTGTGATTAATCAGAAACGTTATGCCGTTATCACCGCCGGTATAGTGGGTTCCCGCAAAATCGAATCATTTCGCGCTAAGCGCGACGTCAAACTTCAAGAGGTGTCGAAACTGCACGGCGGACACAAGCTTATTCTTTCCCCGTACGCCGTGACAGCTTGGGACGAATTTCAAGTTATTTTGAGCAAACCTGAATATCTCCCCCGCGTCATGCTTGACCTGCGGCGCCTTTTTTATCCCTTACAACTTTGGATCGCCGTTGGCATAGGAGCGGTAAGCGAGGCCCACAAGCGCCCAGTAAATCTCTACGCTGGAGGGGAAGCGTTCGAACGAGCTCGTAAGGCTGCTGACCGTCTGAAGAAGGGCTATCCAAAATACCGAATCTTAACCAGCTTTGAATCGGGGAATGAAGTCTTCGACACGATCGCCAATACGATCTACCACCTTCACGACACCCTTCTCGAAGGGACGACTGAAAAGCAATGGGCGGCAATCAATATGCAATTCGTAACCGGACGTCAAGACATCACGGCTGAGAAGCTTGCTCTGGACATCTCCACTGTATCGAGAAATCTGAAGCGAGGTTACTATTGGCACTTGATTGAAACGCTCCAGGCTATGGAAAGCATCATAAAAACGTATTTTTGATTGGTAATCACCGCCATCGCAGTCCAGTCTCCCGCGATAGTCGGATTAATCCTGACCGGCAAATCTATTGCGCGCTTTCCCGAACTAAAAGAATCTCGGTTCGCCGAATATTTTCTTATTGGAACACTAATGAGCATCGCATTAGCGTATTTGGAGGGCTTATCCTTGCGCGAATGCTCTATGGAACGTTTTCCCTAAAATGAAGATTTACAATCGCATCCCTACTTCATAATTTCCTTGCGTGCCAACGTTCTGATATTCAGTGCTGAATATCAGAACCTGTAAGGGCTTGTTGAACACATGTCGCCATGGAACCTTTGCTGCTCGTACCGGCGCGATAGGCGATGACCCCATAAGGCAAAAATGTCGCAACGTAAAGGATCAGCGAAATAGTCATCAGACGAAGCGCGCGAAGCGATCGGGTAGCTTTTACATCACAGATAATAGCGGTTGTCTGAACCTGAGTTGCCAATTGATGAAGTGCTTGTTCTTCATCCAGAGCAATCAAGGACTTGGCTGCCGCGTGATATTTGTGACCATACATCTCGACCAGGTGAAGCAGCGACATGTGGATATTCGTGCTCTTGTTCGTTCCGATGCTGAATGTGGCTGGTTGGTCTCAACCAACGCAGCCAAGCGTCAGCGCAGCACAAAAGAGTCAGCAGTTCGATGGCAAATGGTGGAGTAAAAGTAGCTCTGATGGCTTGGGGGTGTTCAGCGACGGTCTCGCTGCGCTCGATGCGGCCTTGCGGCCGGGTGGTAGCGCGGGCCTGCTTCCTTCCACCCATCGCGCGAGGCTGCGATGGATGGGGCACCCGGATCTTCGCGGTTTCGGTCGGGAGCCCAAAACCGCGGGAGGGCGGAGGGTGGGTGGTTCGCGATAACCTGAGGGATATGGCACTGATCGATTCGCATGCACATCTGGATTTCTATAAGGACGACCTGACTGAGGTATTGGAACGAGCGGAGGCGGCGGGCGTTGGCGGCGTGCTTGCGATCGGGATCGGCGATGGGCCGGAGACGATGCACCGGGCGCTGGAGATCGCGGAGGGGAGCTCGCGCGCGGGGCTGAGGATCTGGGCGAGTGTGGGGATCCATCCGCAGGAGGCGCACCAGGCGACGGCGGAGCATCTGGCTCGGCTGGCGGAGCTGGGGGGGCGGGAGCGGTGCGTGGCGGTGGGGGAGATTGGGCTCGACTACTACCATGTCGAGAACCCGGAGATTGCGGTGCAGAAGGCGGCGTTTGTGGCGCAGATGGAGATTGCTGGGGCGGTGCGGAAGCCGATCCTGATCCATTGCCGGACCAGCGAGCTGGCTACACCTGAAGCAAAGGCACGGTACGGCGCGGCGAACGCGGAGGCGGATCTGATCGAGCTGGCGCTGGAGCATTGGGCGGGGAGAGGGATTCCGGGGGTGATGCACTGCTTCTCGGGCGACGTGGAGCATGCTCGGCGGTCGCTCGATGCGGGGTTCTATCTGTCGTTTGCGGGGAACCTGACGTATCCGAAGGCGCAGGGGATTCGCGAGGCAGCGGTGTTCGCGCCGGCGGATAGGATTCTGGTGGAGACAGACGCTCCGTTTCTGGCTCCGGTGCCGCTGCGCGGGCAGAGGAATGAGCCGGGGTATGTGGCGCATACGGCGGCGGCGCTGGCGGAGCTGCGGGGGGTGTCGCGGGAGGAGCTGGAGCGGGTGACGACGGAGAACTTCGGGCGGCTATTCGGGGTGTGAGGCTTCGCGGTAGCCGGAGGAAGAAGCAGATCCCTCCGCTGCGCTGCGGGATGACAACCAAAGGACGTGCATAATAGAGAGCGTTAGCTTTCGATAGCTTAAAGAACAAAGGATGGGAAGGACTTATGGCGGCTGATAACAGTTTTGATGTGGTGAGCAAGGTGGAGTTGCAGGAGGTTAAGAACGCGATCGACCAGGCCTCGAAGGAGGTGCATGCGCGGTTCGATCTGAAGGACTCGAAGTCGAAGATTGAGCTCGAGGGGACGGAGACGATCCAGCTGGCGTCGCAGGATGAGTACAAGCTGCAGGCGGTGGTGGAGATTCTGTCGCAGAAGCTGGTGAAGCGCGGGGTTTCGCTGAAGAATCTGGAGTTCGAGAAGATCGAGCCGGCGGCGAACTCGAGCGTGCGGCAGAAGATCAAGCTGGTGCAGGGGATTCCGTCGGAGAAGGCGAAGCTGATTGTGGCGGCGATCAAGGACTCGAAGAAGAAGGCGCAGGCGAGCATCCAGGGCGACACGGTGCGGGTGGTGAGCAAGGACCGCGACGTTCTGCAGGAGGTGATGGCGCTGCTACGGGGCAAGGACATCGGAGTGGAGCTGCAGTTCGTCAACTTCCGTTCCAATTAAAGAACTGAAGGTTGAAGCGGATTAACGCAATCTGTTGAAGCGCATTAACGCAATGGCCCGGAACGGGACGCGGACGGCGTTCTCCTCCGGGCCATGTAACTTACGCTGGACTGTCGATTAGCGATTGGGTTTTAAGCTGTCGGCGCAGACACTTAGGGCCGGGGCCTGATATTCTGAGGTACGAGTGAGTACGCTCTCCATTGCGACAGCCAAAGAGGTCTTCGACCTCCTGCGAGACGATCTGGCAGCGATCGAACGTGAGTTCTCGCGGCAGTCGGCCTCGAACGTAGCGGCGATTACCGACATTGCGGAGTACCTGATTTCGGGTGGCGGGAAGCGGATACGTCCGCTGCTGCTGCTGCTTTCGTCGAAGGCGCTGGACTCGGGGCTGGATGCGTCCCAGGAGAGCCGGATTCGGCTGGGCGCGGTGGTGGAGATGCTGCACACGGCGACGCTGGTACACGACGACATCATCGATGAGGCGGACACGCGTCGGGGACGGCCGTCGTCGAACACCACCTGGGGCAATGCGAAGTGCGTGCTGGCGGGTGACTGGCTGTACATGCAGTCGTTCCACACGGCGCTCGAGGAGCGGAACTTCCGGGTGCTGGAGCTGCTGATCTCGCTGACCCAGCAGATGGTGGAGGGCGAGCTGCTGCAGATGGAGAAGCTCGGCCACCTGATCAACGAGGAAGAGTACTTCGATCTGATCTTCCGCAAGACGGCGTGCCTGTTCAAGGTGTCGATGCAGCTGGGTGCGGCGATTACGCAGGCCGGCGATGTGGTCGACGGGCAGTTGGGCGAGTATGGGCGGAACCTGGGGCTGGCGTTCCAGATCGTCGATGATGTACTGGATTTGACTGCGGCCGAAGAGGTCCTAGGCAAGCCGGTGGCGTCGGATCTGCGCGAGGGCAAGGCCACGCTGGCGGTGATTCATGCGCTGGAGCGCGGGACGGGCGCGGATCGCGAGGCGATCCGGACGGTGCTGTCGGAGCGCAGCTTTGAGCATGTGACCCATGCGCAGATAATCGAGATTCTGGAGCGGCACGGGTCGATCGAGTATGCGATGGATACGGCGTGCGCGTATGCGGAGGCGGCGCGGCTGTCGATCGCCGATCTGCCCGACTCCGACGCCAAGCGGGCGCTGCTTTGGGTGCCGGGATTTGTAACCAGCCGGGATCGCTAGATTTTGGCTTAGCCGGTGGGACGGCTTCCCTGTTCCTTCGAAATGCTCTTAGGCGATTCGCAGAGATAGGTCGTGCGCTAATCGATCGATTGCGGTTTTGTCGCGATGCTCCGTTTTACCGCGGTGCTAGGATGAACTCATGACACAGCTTGATGTTTTGTATCGCTATGGAGTTCCTCCGAGCGAGGCCGCGACTCTGGCCATCGCGAAGGTGCGCGAGGTGTACGGGGTCAGGCATCTGGAGTTCAACGAGGCGGAGAAGACGGTGCGCGTGGAGTACGACGCTTCGCGGCTGACCGAGCCGGTGATTCACCAGCTGCTGCGGCGGGCCGGGCTGGATGTGGTGGAGACGCTGCCGATGTTCGCGGCGCCGGCTGCGGTTGCGGTGGCGAGTTAGGATCAGGCGAGCGCCTGTTTTTCCTCCCAGCCATTGCGGTGAGGCTGTGATGGATGGAGCAACTCGGGGTTCTTGATTGGGTGGAGAGGAGGGCGGTCTCGCTGCGCACGATGCCCACCTTAGCGACGATGAGACCGTCGCGAAGATGGGGCACCCGGTTCTTCCCTTACCTCCGAATAGTTCATCGCGTCCCACCCTTTCCGATGAGACTGGAAAGGTTGGGGCACCCGATCTCATTGGTGGGTTGCGGGCTGGTTTTGAACAGCTTGCTCTTGGGTGCGGATCGCGGTATCCTGATGTTGTTGCAGCACTGCAATGTGCGCCCGTAGCTCAGTTGGATAGAGCGGCTGGCTACGAACCAGTAGGCCGGAGGTTCGAATCCTTCCGGGCGCACCATTTTCTTCCCCTTTCTATTTCCTCCCCCTCATAAAATTTGTGTGCGTCTTCTGGCGCCGCTGCTGGCTCGTCTGTCATGGCCTATTCGGGGCTACTTTGCGTTGCGAGAGCTGGGACACGCGGTTTCTTGGGGGTGGGGAGAGCGGTCTCGCTGGCGCTCGATGCCCATCTTAGGCGCGAAAAAAACGCGCCGAAGATGGGGCACCCGGATCCTTGGGGTGGAGAGAGCTCCAGTCGCCGTTCGATAGGCGACTATTCTGGTCCGAATGATTGACGACCAGATTAGTCCGAAATTAGACTTGAACTTAGCGCGCTGCCCTTGAACGGTTGGCAGCGCGGGTGGCGGATTCGCTTCGGCGATAGCCGGCGCCTTCCCAGGCGGGACGATCAGGATCGAGAAACGGAGTCGAAAGAACACCCATGCTGCAAGCTTTTATTATTACCCTCCGGGAGGGTGTTGAGGCTTCCCTAATTGTTGGGATCATCTTTGCCTATTTGAGCAAGATCGGTCGTCCGGAGTTGAAGCGGACGGTCTTCTGGGCGATTGGGGCGGCGGTTGCGACCAGCGTCGGGGCGGCGGCGGTGGTGGCGCGGACCCAGTTCAACAGCGACATTATCGAGGGTTGGGTAATGCTGGCGGCGGCGGGGTTCGTGGCCAGCATGATCTGGTACATGCATAAGACGGCGCGCAGCATGAAGGGCGAGATCGAGCAGAAGATCGCCAGGCTGACGGGGTTGGGCAAGAGTTCGGTCTCCCCATTCGGGTTGTTTTTCTTTGTGTTCCTGCTGGTGCTGCGCGAGGGGGTGGAGACGGTACTGATCCTGTCGGCGGTGTCGCTGAACTCGACGGAGCTGCTGAGCTTTACCGGGACGGTGCTGGGGATCGGGGTGGCGGTGGTGTTCGGGGTGATGTTTATCCGGGGGAGCGTAAAGATCAATCTGCAGCGCTTCTTCCGGGTGACGACAGTGATTCTGTACTTTGTTACCTTCCAGCTGGTGGTGAGCGGGCTGCATGAGCTGTCGGAGAACGGGGTGCTGCCGTCGAGCAAGGCGGAGATGCGGCTGATCGGACCGATTGTGCGCAACGATCTGTTCTTCTTTGTGACGATGCTGGCGCTGGCCGGGTTGATGGTGCTGCTGGAGTACAAGCGGCGCGCTCCGGTGGTGCTGGCGGCGGACGCCACGGCGGCGGAGAAGCGCAAGGCCGCATGGAGCGAGCGGCGCGAGAAGATGTGGATGAATGCGGTGGTGGGGACGAGCTTCGTGTTCATCTTCCTTTCGACCGCCGAGTTTATCTACGCCAAGAGCAGCACGGCGCTGAGCCCGACCACGGCGGTGACGCTGGTGGGCGAGCAGGTGACGGTTCCGACCAGCCAGGTGAACGACGACAAGCTGCACCGCTATGGCGTTCGGGTGGATGACGGCAAGCGCGACGGCGGGACGGTCGAGGTGCGGTTCCTGCTGTTCAAGAAGCCGAATGGAGAGATTGTGTCGGTGGCGGATGCGTGCCAGATCTGCGGGCCGGTGGGCTTCTATATCGGGAGTCAGGGGATTACGTGCAAGATGTGCGCTAGCCCGCTGAATGCGGCCTCGATGGGACAGCCGGGCGGGTGCAATCCGATTCCGCTGAAGTCGACGGTGGGCGGGGGAGCGGTGACGATTGCGGCGGCGGACCTTGGGGCTCTGGTCCCGGTGTTCGGAAGGTAGGGGGCGATGTTCTTTCGCCTGTTGCTTGAGAGCTTCCGCCGGCAGCGGCGGAGGAAGCTGCTGGCTGGGGTCGCGATTCTGCTGGGAACGACGGCGGTGACGGCGATGCTGGCGCTGGCGACGACGATCGGCGACCGTATCCACAAGGAGTTGGCGGTGTATGGCGCCAACCTTGTGGTGTATCCGAAGACGGACCTGCTGGATGTAAAGATCGGCGGGGTGAATGTGAAGCCGGCTACGGGTGGGAGCTATCTGCATGAGAGCGATCTGAAGAAGCTCGAGGGGATCTTCTGGGCGAACAATATTACGGGGGTGAGTCCGGAGCTTTCGTTTGAGGCGAAGGCTGAGGCGACCACAATTCCTGCGGTGGGATTTTGGTTTCATCATGCGTTGAGCGACTCGCTGACGACGGGCGCGGCGGAGTTGCATCCGTGGTGGAAGCTGAGCGGTGCGTGGCCCTCGGCGGCGGATCAGGCGGTGGTGGGAGCTGCGCTGGCGCGGAGATTGGGTCTGCAGGTTGGGGATCGGCTCTTGCTGGCGGCTGGGGCTGCGCCGTCTGGGACTGCGGCTGGCGGGTCGCCGCGAGCCGTGACGGTTACGGGAGTGGTCTCGACGGGTGATGCGACCGATGCGAAGCTGCTGCTGCCGCTGGCTACGGCGCAGGGGATCGCGGGGCTGCCGGACGCGGTGTCGCGGGTGGAGGTGAGCGCGCGGACCAAGCCTGAGGATGCGTTTGCGCGGACCGATCCGCAGAAGCTTTCGCCCAAGCTGTACGAGATCTGGTACTGCCGGCCGTATGCCAACTCCATCGCGCTGCAGATTCGGGAGGCGATTCCCGGCTCGCAGGCGGAGCAGGTACGGCGGGTGGAGCAGAGCGAGGGGACGGTGCTGGAGCGGATCAGCGGGCTAATGTGGCTGATCAGCGCGGCGGCACTGCTTGCGGCGGGATTTGCCGTCTCGGCGGCGATGGCGACGGCGATTCTGGAGCGGCGGGCGGAGATTGGATTGATGCGGTCGCTGGGCGCCAGCCGGGGCGGGATCGCGATGCTGTTCTATACGGAGACCGGGCTGCTGGCGGTGCTGGCGGGCGGCTTTGGGTATGTGATCGGGTCGGGGCTGGCGGCCTTTCTGGGGGCGAAGATATTTACGGGCGACGGTCCGGTCGCGCTGGGCTCGGTGCTGAACCCGGTGCTGCTGCCGGTGGTGGTGGGGCTGGCGCTGCTGGTGGCGGTGGCGGGAAGCACGCCGTCGATTCGCGCGGCGCTGAAGCTCGATCCTTCGGCGATTCTGCGGGCGGACGCATGACCCGGGGCATGAATCAAGATAAGAATCAGGGCAGGAAGCTGACGCTGGGCAGGATACTGCGGCGGTCGATTGCGCACCGGCGGGCGAGAAGCCTTTCGGCGCTGGTGGCGCTGACGGTCTCGGCGGGGGTGGCGACGGCGCTGCTGACGCTCTACCAGGATCTCGATGCGAAGCTGCACCATGAGTTCCGCAGCTTTGGCGCGAATGTGGTGGTGACGGCGGGGGCGGGCAGTTCCCTTCCCGCGGATGCGGCGGCTCGGGTGCGGGAGGCGGCGGGGGCGGATGCGAGCACGGCGGAGTTTGGCTATGCCGTGGCGACGACCGATCGCGGAACGCAGGCCGTGGTTGCGGGGACGGACTTTGCTGCGGTGCGGCGGCTGGATGCGTGGTGGTCGGTGGACGCGTGGCCGGCGGCTGGGGACGCTGCGGCAGCTCTGCTGGGGCAGCGCGCGGCCAACTTCGTCGCCGATGAACATGCGGTGAAGCTGACGTATGCGGGAAAGACGCTGGCGCTGCATGGGGTGGGGCGGCTGCGTACCGGGGGCGATGAGGACAGCCGGATCTATATGCCGATGGCGGCGTTTTCGGCGTGGACGGGCGTGGAGGCGAGCGTGATCGAGGTGCAGGTGCCGGGTGGCGCGGCGAAGGTCGAGGCGGTGATGGGCCGGCTGAAGACGGCGCTGCCGGGGCTGCAGGTGGCTCCAGTGCGGCAACTGGTCGAGGGCGAGTCGCGGATTGTGGATCGCACGCACGCTCTGATGTATGCGGCGGTGCTGCTGATCGCGCTGACGGTGGGGGTGTCGGTGCTGGCGACGCTGTCGGCGAGCGTGCTGGAGCGGCGGCGGGACTTTGCGTTGATGAAGGCGCTGGGGGGATCGCAGGGGCAGCTGATGGGGCTGTTTCTGCTGGAGGCGCTGGTGCTGGCGCTGGGGGGAGTGGCGGCGGGGTTTGTCGTAGGATCGGGATTGGCGTGGGCGATCAGCGAGGGCAACTTTGGCACGGCGACGCTGCCGCGGATCCAGGTTCTGCCGCTGGTGTTACTGCTGAATCTGGCGGTGGCGGTGCTGGCGGCAATTCTGCCGGTGCGGGTGCTGCGCGGGTTGCAGCCGGCCGCGCTGTTGAAGGGCGAGTAGGAATTGGAGTCTTGGCGAGGCGGGTTTTGATGGCGGAAGGAATGGACAAGACGGCGCGGGAGCAGATGGTTCCCGAACAGGCGGTTCCTCAGCAGACCCGAGCGGAGTGCGCTGTGATCGCGCTCGATGGAGTGACGCGGGAGTATGCCGGGCACGGCGGCGTGGTGCGGGCGCTCGATGGGGCGACGTTCTCGATTGTGGCCGGGGAGTGGGTGGCGATCACGGGGCCTTCAGGGTCGGGCAAGAGCACGCTGGTGAACCTGCTGGGCTGTTTGGACCGGCCGACGGCGGGATCGTTGAAGATCGATGGGGTGGATACGGCGTCGCTGTCGGCGAAGGAGCTGGACCGGTTTCGCGCGGACAAGATCGGATTTATCTTTCAGCAGTTTCATCTGATTCCCTACTTGTCTGCGCTCGAAAATGTGATGCTGGCGCAGTACTTTCACTCGATGACGGATGAGAGCGAGGCGCGGGCGGCGCTGGAGCGGGTCGGGCTGGGCAAGCGGGTGTCGCATCTGCCGAGCGAGTTGTCGGGCGGAGAGCAGCAGCGGGTGTGCATTGCGCGGGCGCTGATCAACAATCCGCCGATTTTGCTGGCCGATGAGCCGACGGGGAATCTGGATGCGGCGAACCAGGGGATCGTGGCTAATCTGCTGGGCGATCTGCACCGCAATGGGCACACGATCGTGATGGTGACCCATGATCCGGAGATGGCGGGGCTGGCGCAGCGGAAGATTGCACTGAGCCATGGGAAGGTATTCTGCCATCCGACGATGGCGCCGGTGGTGAAGCTGCGGCGGTAGGACCGGACGCAGCTTCCCTTTCCCATCGGGGACGAGAGTTGATCACAGCACCGGCCTTAAGCAGCCGCCTCCGCCCTGGCCGCAAACGAGCTCAGCAGCAAACTCCAACCGCCCACTGAGTCGACCTTGCCGCGCATGTCTGCGAAGTCGCCGCCATGACGCTCGAAGTCGCGGTGCTCGAGTTCCACCAGGGTGGTTCCGTCGTCGGTGGGGATGAAGCGCAGCTCGACCTCGCTGCATCTGGCCATGTCGGGCTCATGCTGCCACTGCGGGGTTATCTGCCAGGCCATGACGAAGCGATGTGGCGGTTCCCAGGCGAGCACGGTGGCCCAGGGACAGGTGGTTCCATCCTCCTGGTCGGAGTAGATCGCGCCTCCCTTCCGGCCCTCGACGACGACCCGCTTCATGGGCGAGCTTCCGATGTGGTGGGTCCTCGGCCACCAGCTGTCCATCTCCTCGGTGAATACGCGAAAGGCGCGGTCTGCGTTGGCTCGCACACGGATGCTCTTGCGCACGGGCTCGAGGGGTTGCTGCTGGGCGAATCCGGATGCTGTCGACTCGCGGTTGATCGTCTCTACGTCGGCCATCTCTCTTCCTCCTTGGTTGTCTTCGTTCAATCTTCCTTTTCTTCAATCTTTGCTTCGAATGCCTCGAGCGCCTCTTCCCAGAGGCTGTCGAAGAAGGAGCGCAGGGCCGCGAATCCGCGTGGATCCAGACGATAGTACCGCCTGGTTCCTACCGCCTCATCGCGGACCAGGTGTGCCTGCTTCAACACGCGCAGGTGCTGCGAGACGGCGGGCCGGCTCACCGGCAGGTTGCGCGCCAGCTCACCGACGGGCAGCGGGCCGCGGCGCAGGCGCTGCAACAGAGCACGCCGGGTGAGGTCGCGAGAGCATCGAGTTGCCGATCATGGTAAGTTTCCACTTACGGTAAGTTACTGCTTACCTATTTGCCTGTCAAGAGAGGGTTTCGCTTGCCAGAATGCAGAGGCCTTCTTCACCTACCCAGTTAAATGGTGGCTCGCCGCCGCGATGATGCTCTCTGGCTGGTGCCGCTCTACTCTCTCGGCGGTGCTGCTCTAATGGAGAGAGCAGGAGCAGACCGCAATGGAATTTCGACAGCTACGATCGTTTATCGCGGTGGCGCGCACGCTTAACTTCAGTCGTGCCGCGCGCGAGTTGCATCTCTCGCAGCCGGCGTTGAGCGCGCAGATCAAGACGCTGGAGGACGACCTTGGCATCCTTCTGCTCGAACGCAACAAGCGAACGGTACGGCTGACGCGCGCGGGCGAGAGCTTTCTGGCGGATGCGGACGTCCTGATCAGTGACGCCGATGAGGCGAAGCGGCGGGCGGGGCGCTTTGCCTCGGGCGAGGCCGGTCATCTGCGCATCGCCTTTGTGGCCTCGGCGACGCTCGAACTTGTTCCTACGATTGCGCTGGCGTTTCGGGCGAAGTACCCGCATGTGACGCTGGAGCTGAAGAATCTGCCTACGGTGGCGCAGGTGGAGGCGCTGGAGGCGCACACGCTGGACGTGGGATTTGTGCGCCTGCCGCTGACCGCTCCCAAGCTCTCGGTGACGCGTTTGCATAGCGAGCCGCTGGCTATCGTTGTCTCGAAGAGCCACCGGCTGGCGCGGGAGAAGGATCTGACGGTGGCTCATCTGGCTGGCGAGCCGTTTGTGGCGTACGGACAGCGGTGGGCGCCGGAGTTCTATCAGACCTGGACGGGGATCTGCCGGCGGGCGGGGTTTACTCCGGTGGTGGTGCAGGAGACGGCGGAGATGGATACGGCGCTGGCGCTGGTGGCCGCGGGGATGGGGGTCGCGATTCTGCCCGAGGGAGTGGCCAATCGCAGCCGGCGGGTGTTGAAGGTGAAGTCGCTGCTGCAGGAGAGCACGCGCTCGCAGATTGGGATTGCGGTTGCGCGCGACAACTCGGATCCGTTGCGGGAGAATCTGGTGGCATTGGCGAAGTGGGTGGTCAAGCGCTAGGCGTATCGACTTAGACGAAGCGCTTCTGGAGAACTCGGGAGAGGCGGGAGGCCGGGTAGAAAGGTGCGGGCGGTATGGGTGTGGCCCACGGTACCGAGGTTCCTTCGGCTTCGCTCAGGACAGGCTCTTCCACTCCGCTGCGCTCCGCTCAGGATGACAGCTCTTTTATTTATCCGATTTACCACGACAGCTCCTTTATTTATCCGATCGTACCGAAGGCCCCTATGCTCGATGCGGGCCCAGGGTGGTGGTGAATCGGTTATCCGATATTTGGATGACTGTGTTCCAAAGATACGGTTGGACTGATGAGTGTTGCTGGCCTTTAATTGCGGTGTAGGCAACACGAAAGGCGAAGATTGTAATGAACACAAAGGATTCACTGGAACAGGCAGGGATGAACCGGCGCTCGTTTCTGGGCGCCGCGGCGGCAGCTTTGAGTGCAAGCGCCATGATGGCACCGGCTGGGCTGGCGCAGAGCCGGGAAGAGATTCACAAGGGCAAGGTCGACCACTCGCAGAGCAACCCGGGGCCGATCAACAAGCCACTGCAGGCACAAAACGCCGCTTCGTTTATGCCGGAGGACACGGATGCAGGCGATGTGGAGACCTTCTGGTACTCCTTTGAGCTGGCGCATCGCCGGGTGCAGGACGGCGGCTGGACCCGCCAGGTGACACAGATCGACCTTCCGCAGTCGAAGGATCTGGCGGGCGTGAACATGCGGATCACCGCCGGCAGCTACCGAGAGTTGCACTGGCACACGGCGAACGAGTGGGCGATGATGCTGACCGGCTCGGCGCGCATCACGGTGCTGAATCCGGATGGCACGGTCTTCATCGACGACGTGAAGAAGGGCGACCTATGGTTCTTCCCTGCGGGTTATCCGCACTCGATCCAGGGCCTGGGCCCGGATGGCTGCGAGTTTCTGCTGGTATTCGACAACGCCCTGTTCTCCGAGTACCAAACCTTCCTGATCTCGGACTGGGTGGCGCATACGTCTCCTGAGCTGCTCGAGAAGAGCATGAACCTGCCGGCGAGCGCGGTGGCGAAGCTGCCGAAGCACGAAGAGTACATCATGCCGGGTACGGTTCCTGGCTCGCTCGAGGCCGACAAGGAGGCCGTGGGCGGCAAGGCGGTGGAGTCGAAGATATCCTACAGCTTCCGCATGGAGGACATGAAGCCGCAGTTCGAAGATGCCCAGGGCAGCGTACGCATTGTGGATCAGTCGAACTTCCCTGCCACGACGATCTCCTCGGCGATGGTGGTGCTGAAGCCGGGCGCGGTGCGGGAGATGCACTGGCACCCCAATGCGTCCGAGTGGCAGTACTGGATTCAGGGTGAGGGGCGGATGACGCTGTTCGCGTCGGGCGGCAAGGCGCGCACCATGGAGTTCCACCCCCAGGATGTGGGCTATGTTCCGTCGGTTGCAGGTCACGTCATCGAGAACACCGGCACGGAAGATCTGATCTTCCTGGAGATGTTCAAGAATCCGAAGTACGCCGACATCTCATTGAACCAGTGGGTTCGCCGTCTGCCCGAGCAGATGATCAAGGAACACCTCTATCTCGATTCGCAGGAGATCAAGCAGATCCCCGCGAAAAAAGAGCCTGTGAGAGCGTAAACGCCACAGCAGGTAGTAGCGCAACTTCCAGAGTAAGGGACGGCTTCGGCCGTCCCTTTTTTTGTGAGTCAAAAAGGGTCGTGCTTCCCCTTCGACAGACCTGCGGGGACGGACAGAGCGACGTGTCTAATGTCTGCTTCTGAGCACCGCTCCGGAGAGGCGGAGTCCGGGTAGAAAGGTGCGGGCTGGCTCGTCACCGGCCAGGTCCTGCCCACCAACCCGCGCACTCTGTCCGGGGGCCGCGCCACTCCGTCCATAAAGGATCGACCCCGTGCTCTCCTCCGAAGAGGCCACGCGAAAGGATTGGCATTTAGGGGCGATAGAAGAAGCACCCAAGCCTATCCTATGCCCCAGAGACCTAATTAGTGTCGGTCAAAAGTGGCTTTGCTGATGTGCCCCGGCGAGGGACTCACGTGGTTTGGTCCCGATGGAAGCCTTCAGAGCTTTTGCAACTTCGCCGGCGATGTCGTCCTGGACCATAAGGATGTCGCGAAATGATCGGTCGTAGGTTTCAGACCAGACGATATATCCGTTGTCCGCACGAATCAACCGCGCGGCGACTCGCAATCGAGTGCCCGACTTGCGCACGCTTCCATCAAGTACATAAGCGACCCCCAGCGTCTTGGCGATATCAGAGATGGGTATTTGTTTGCCCTTGAAATAGAACGAGGATGTTGGGCTCGGTACCCGAAGGCCCGGTATCTTGCTGAATCTGTCGATCAGTTCCTCGGTCATGCCGTCGGCGAAGGGCTCCTCGTTCATCTCTTCGGTCAGGTCGAGAAACGGGAGTACGGCAATGGATTTCTGGGGCTGCAGAGCAATGACGGGTGGAACTGAGCGGTGGTTGGTCGCGGCCTTGTCGCGGAATAGGAAAGCAGCGACGACCGCGAGGCAAAGTGCCGCTCCTGCGGCCAGCACGTAACCAGCTCTGAGGCGCGGGCTCGGCGGCGACGACACATCGCTGCTCGCCGGGATCGGCTCTTCGCTACCCGAAGCTCCCAAAGAGCCCGTCAGGGCCACGGACCGATCCTCCCATCGACTGACCGTCGCCACCATCCGATACCCCAGCCGCGGCACCGTCGCTATATACGTGGGATACTTAGGATCGTCGCCGAGCAGCCGCCGCAGCGAGGCCACAGCCTGGTAGACGGAGTCCGGAGTGACGTTGACCTCAGGCCAGACCCGGCTGAGCAAGTCATCGATGCTCACCACCTCGCCCGCATGCTCAGCGAGACACAGCAACAGTCGCATCGTCCGCGCCTCGACCCGAGCCGACTCTCCATCACGTGAAATCTGGCCGGACGTCGGATCGACGCACCAGGCGCCGATGTGCAGCGCTGTCGCGGTTGGGCGTTCCATGAAGATCGGCTATCCCTCTCTGTTCTAAATAGATAGCCGATTATACCGACACCGTGAGAAATGCCGATTGCATTCGCGCTGGCCTTGCCTGAGCGACGCTCCTCCAACTCAGTCCCTCGCCGTTGCAGCGACATTTCAGAACTATTCAGGTGGTTTCAGAGCAACCTCAGGACTTCCGCGTCGCGCCTGAGTACCGTAACCCTCAGCGAGCATGAGTTGGCCGATCATGGCCCGCTGCCTTGCCGGCTTCAAACAAATCAGAGAACGAGGGACATCGGATGATTGGCGATTCTGCACCTTTGCCATTGGAGCAGTCACTGGAGCAAGAGCAGCTTCTGGAGAAGTCATCGGGCAAAAAGAAAGCTCTTTTGGCCATATCCGTGGGCGGCACGATTGCCGGGACTTTGGACCTTCTACAAGCCTGCATCCTCTTCGGATGGGACATCCCCCTCTCGATTGCGGGGGGCCTGCTCGGGCCGAGGGCAGACCACGGAGGCGTCGGCACCTATGTTCTGGGTGTCTTTCTGCATTTCTGCATCGCCTTCTCAGCAGCGGCTATCTACTACGCGGCAAGCCGCAGGCTGTCTTTTTTGAAGGAGCACCCACTGGTGTGCGGTCTGTTCTTTGGCGCGGCGGTCGAAACGGTCATGAACCTGATCGTCTTGCCGCTCTCCGCGCTGCACGCAAGGGGTCCGTATGAGCTCCATGACCTGCTGCAAGGGCTACTTGTACACATGGTCACAATCGGGCTGCCGATCGCCTTCAGCATCCGGCGCTTCGCGAACTAGAGGTAGGCAATCAGTAAAACCAGGACAGATCGAAGGAATCACAATCATGCTCAAGAAACTGCTCCGTCTCTTCGAAGCTACGGCGCTCCTTACAATTTGCGTTGGGTTTCTAGCAAACTTGGCCGCAGCACAGCATAACAGTAAACCGGGGCAGAAGGCGGCGGCAGCACAGGCGCTCCCCGCTCCAGGAACTTACCAGATCGACGGCGACCATAGTTTCGCGTTCTTCGGCGCGCGGCACCACGTCATCGGGTTGGTGCGTGGCAGGTTTGACAAGGTTCTGGGAACGATCACCGTATCTCAGAACCTGACCGCCTGCAGTGTCGACATCACCATCGATGTCTCCAGCATCAGCACGCAGGTTCACGAGCGGGACGAGGATCTTCTCAGCCCTGCTTACTTCGATGTGAAAAAGTTCCCGACGATGACATACCAGGGTCGCGGTATTCGCCATATCTCAGACAATTCCTGGACCATGGACGGCTCCTTGACAATTCACGGTGTAACAAAAGTAGTGCCGCTTACATTTATCTCCAACGGGATGGATCTGTCCGTTCAGCGTGGCAATCCGGCGCGGGCCTCGTTCCATGCGTCCGCAGCCACCAAGCGTGCCGATTTCGGTATGGGTGGTCGCGATAACCTCCTGGAGCTCGGCGACGCCACGACACCGGATGTCCAGATCGAAATCGATGTTGAGATGGCCGAAATCGGCCCAAAGCATCGAGGCACGATATGAACAAAGACTGGTTTCACGGTCCGGCGCATGATCCGGGCCGCAGCCTCAATGTCGTACGGGTTGTGGTGGCCTTCATTCTCATCACCCACCCTGTCTTTGCGCTGCTGCATCCTGCCAATGTTCGCGGGTTCGATCACATCCTTGAATCCCACCACATTCCTTTCGGAGTGGGCCTCGCTTGGTTTGTGATGTTGATTCAAGTCGGATGCTCCTTGGCGCTAGTGGCTCGACGGCTAGTCATCCCAGCTTGCATCGGGCATATCTTGGTGCTCGTAGTGGGCATTTTTCTTGTTCACGCGCCAAAGTGGCGCACAGTGGGCTTACCGGATGGAGATCATCAGCCGGGGTCAGAGTTCAGCGTATTGCTAATTGCCTGTTTGCTCGCAATCCTCTGGGCGCACCGACGCAAGGCAGCAGAAGAGTCGCCGCTTCCAGGTCACGATACTCCCTCCGCCCGTCGGGCGCTTGAATTCGTTCGCGTCTCCTCGGCGTCGATTCTGATCATTCACCCCATCGGCGGATTGAGGGATCCAACCGGCCTCAACGACCTCGGCCTCTATTTCTCTTCAATTGGCTTCCCATTCGGTGTTCAGTCGGTATGGGGCTCCATGTTCCTTCAGATTGCGTCCTCTTTGGCATTGATCGCGCGGCGCTTCGTCGTTCCAGCCTGCTTTGGGCACATGCTCGTGCTGGTCACGGGAATTTGGCTCTTTCATGCGCCTCACTGGTTTGTCATCGGACCGGATAATGTTGTCGGTCCCGGCAAAGAAGGTGTCGAGTACAGCACGCTGTTGATCACTTGCTTCATAAGCATCCTAATTGCCTATTGGCCGAAGCGAATACATTCCTGAGGCGCTCGCGCAAGCTCGCGGAGAGGCACGCGGCCCTCCTTGGTCGATAGGCAATGCAGCCCTCTTCGCGATGGCTAGGTTTACTGATCATTTCCCTTGATCAATTCAGTGGAAACTGCGGTCAAGTACCCGAACAACCCTCCAGTGCTGTGAACGGGGCCGGCTGTGAAGTACAACTCGGCAGCCGGGGCAGATGCGGCGTCATCGTTGCCCGGGCTGGCATTTCCGGGGCTGATTGCCCAAATTCCATTGATCGCGACCGGCTTCCCACTCGCATCTTCCAGCAGGCCATCGAAGCGTCCCGTAGTTAGGTCGTAGGCGGCGATCCAACCGCTGGATTCGGTCGTTCCGCCGCCGGCGAACTGCGCAATCAGGAGGTGGTGACTGAAGCGTCCAAAGTCGAGTGGAGCCAGCGCCACTCCCCATGGAGCGTTCAGCCAATCCCCATGTTCCAGACGCCGCAACAGCCGGCCATCCGACGTGTATATATCCACGTACCCCAATCCGGGGCCGTCGGTTTCAACCGGCGACCCTGCTTCGTGGAGCGCATAGGTCACGACGATGTCATCGCCAATGGCTTGTACATTGAAAGGCACGTAGTGCGGCGGGAGCCGATCATCGTCGAACCGTTTCTCGTCCAACCACTCGCTACGCTCCTTGCCGAACTGCACCTGGTGGAACGCGTTGTCGTACACATCCACGCGGCCTTTGCCAAAATTAGCCGCGTAGAGGTAGAGCTTGTCATGCACGAAAGCGCTGGTCAAACCCGTGTAAACCGAGCCATCCGTGGTTTTGACCACGGTCACGGCATGGGTGGCAGCCACTCCCGGGTTCCAACCGGCAATGGTTCCATCCATTGTGGCGAATAGGAATATGGCCTGTTTACCCGGAGCGAGTAGAAAATCGGTCGGACTGCCGTTGAAGATCGCTCCGGTAGGGGTGCCTTGACTGCCGGACACTGCCGCCGGAATGGTTACAACCAACGCCTGCTTGGCCCCAGCGCCACTGTAGAGTGTGCTGAGTCCCGTTCCGTTATCTGCGACCCACCACGGACTACCTGAACTACGTGCCATCCCCCAGGGATTGATCAATGATGCATCGGTTGCGGCTGCAACGCCGGTTGTGTTCGAAACGAGATTGGTCTGGTTATAGTGCTGTCCAAAAGCGACAGCTCCCATCAGAGACAGAGCTAGCGCTGTTCCGGCGGTAAGGCGGAGTTGCGTTTTCATGTGCGAGCCTCCTTGATGCGTAAGGCCCCGCTGTGCTCATGCCGCCTCTCTCGCCGGCCCATCTCGACACGAGGGGCAGGAATAAAGCGCAGCCAGGGACAAACTATGGTCCCAATCGCGCCGTAAATAGTACCATTCGTCCGCCCGTAGTGTCACAATCCCAACTCCCGCCCTCAGGGTCCCGACGCATCGCAGATTCCGAGCAGTTTGAGCTAGTAGGCGCGGCGACGTCGCGGAAGCGCCAGGATTACCTACGACAAGTGGCATTGTCGTGGGTAAAACATCGGAGGATGTACGCTTACATAATCTTCCGGATTCGCAGCATGTGCTTCGTTCTTTTCGTAGCCGCATGCTACGGATGCGGCTTCGTCAAGCCGATCCACTGTCAAGTGTCTGGACGTCAGGATGACGCCCCCACGCGGGTCGAAGGGACAGGCAGCATCACGGGTCACGTCTATTGCGGAGACATCAACCTGCCTACTCGACTCGCGAGCGTGACGATACAATCTGTCGCTTCTGTAGGCATAGGGCCGAGAATCACGGCATCAACGTGAATCTGCAATCAGACGATAGATATGTGCTCCATATTTTTGCACGATGCTCATGCCAATGCCCGGCACAGCCAGTAACTCCGCATCATTGTGGGGACATTTGGTAGCGATATCTTTCAGCGCTCGATCGCCAAAGATCCGAAATGCCGGAATGTTTCTGGCCTTCGCCTCGCTCAGGCGCCAGGCACGTAAAGCCTGTTCAATGCGAGTCTCTTTCTCTGGCGCCGACGCAGCCGTTCGTGTTCTTGTCGGCCTGGCTTGAGTTCGACCGGTGGGAGAAGCGTTCGACTTACTGGATTTTTTCTGGCGCTTGCGCTTGGAGACGGGCCGTTCAGCGTCCTTCATAACGAAGAGCACCGGCGTGGTCTGATCGGTGGCTCGCCCCGCTGGAGTAAGGCTGACAGTGCGATAGGGAATCTGTTTGCCTTGTTTTTCGAAGACAGCATCCGCAAACTTGATGAGTTCTGCCCGGGCCATGGCTCCAAGGACTTCTTCGAAGTGGTCTCGGCTCATCTCGCCTCCGGGACAAAGCTCAGCGTGCAGCTTGCCGGTCGATTTGTTGGAGACGGTCTGCAAGGCGTGCAACACTCGATGAAGAGTTGTTCGTTCCTCTTCCGTCGCGGTTCGGAATCTCTGGGCAACGCACTTGGCGGGAGCACAGAAATCGCACACGCCACAAGCCGTAGCACTATCCGACTCATCGC